>Ga0070665_100003849_pt1 | contig 15883 bp, 10 predicted proteins | sample KBSS13metaG_FD_65862 | JGI IMG/M metagenome (GOLD analysis project Ga0070665, IMG submission 65862) | Switchgrass rhizosphere microbial communities from Kellogg Biological Station, Michigan, USA - KBS S1-3 metaG | ecosystem: Host-associated > Plants > Roots > Rhizosphere > Soil ... | reverse complement strand
AGGAACACGGTTGCCGCCCGGTTCCAGGCGACTATGTCCCATATTGCGGTCCTGATGAGGGCAGGGCACGGCTCCAACGCATCGAGCACGCGCTGCAGCCTCGGAGTCACGCCTCCATTTTTCTGGTAGCGCGCCTCGGGAGGCCGGCCGAGCCCGAGCAGGAACATGTGCTCGCGCTCGACGTCGGTCAGCATCAGGGCACGGGCGATCCGATCGAGCACCTCCGGTGAGGGTGCGCCACCGCGGCCTTGCTCGAGCCACGTGTACCAGGTCGGGCTGATGTTCGCTCGCCGCGCCACTTCCTCGCGACGCAACCCGGGTGTGCGCCGGCGCTGCGACGAAAATCCCAACGCGGCTGGATCGAGCTTCGCCCGGCGGTCTTTGAGATAGGCCCCGAGCAGGTTTTCCGTTGCGCCGTTCTGGCCTGTCCTGGTAGTCATTATAACACGATAATCCGGCTCTCTTACTACGATACTCCCTCTTCGCCCGCGGTGGAACAGGCCTCGAGGCCTGCCTCACCCGCCAACGCGGTCAATGCATCGGGCCACGTCGGTCAAACAGTACCGTCGTGGCGGTTGGTAGGATCACCGTGGATCACGGCGCCGTTCGACATCACGTGATGATGGAGATCCCGTTCCAGGATCCGCGGGAGATCAAGGGCGAGCCGCCGCCGCGTCCGGCGCCGGGCCCGTAGAGCGCCGGTCGGCGCGTGACCCTATTATGGTGACTCAATATTGTCTGCTGCCGGCCGTTACAGGCTCTTGGGAAACCGCAGTCAGACTTCCCGGAGGATCGCATGGATGTGACGAGTCTGTTGGGTATGTTGCGTACGGCCGCGCAGGGAGGCTCGGCTAGCGCTAGCGGCGTCACGCTAACCGAGGGGCGGAAACTCGATCCGGCCGATCCGCCGCGGGAGATTGAAAACGCGGTGGATGCCTACCTGGGTTCACAGGACACTCCTCCGAGTCCGATCGGCCAGAACGGCGCGACCGTCTACGCCCAGGCTCTCAATCCCGGCCTCCCGGCCGATGTGGACCTGAAGTTTTTCGACCTGATCACCAATGGCATAGGCCTGCCATCCGGGCAGCTCCACCAGGCTTATGAAGCCGCCATCGCGAAGCTTTCTCCCACGCTGCGCAACAAGGATTGGAGTTTCTCGGTCTCAGACGGTCAACTCGTTTTCAAGCAGGGCCATGATGCCCTGACCGCGGATGATCGCATCGCTTTGACCCGCGCATTCGCGAACGCACACGTCGCCGTGTCTGCCGTCCAGGTTGCCAACGCCACTGTTCAAGCCATCGAGCTGGATCGTCGCATGGGATACCAACCTAAAACCAGTACTGGCATGGGCCAATACGACGTCACGACGAGTAACTTCAGCGATATCGTCAACTTGCGGCAGTACATGACATCCATAACGCCGGTCGGCATGGATTACGACGCCGCGTTCTGGCTCGTGGGCACCCGGTTACTCCTGGAGCAGATCAGTGCCAAGGCCGTCCCGAAGTACGCCGGACCGGATTAGGTCCGATCGTCACCGCCCATTACACGGCAGCAGGTGCAGCGGACTGCACCGCTTGCGAGACGCGCTCGTGAACGGTGCTGTCCAGGGGATCAGGTAACAGTTGACCTGGAGCGGCTGCGCCAGCGAGCGCGCCGGCCGCGGCCACGAGCATAGCTTCCGTGAAGCCCCGCGCGCGGCAGCGCAGCACTCCATCGAACAATCCCGGAAAACACAACACGTTGCTGATACTGCGGCCATCGGCGGCGATGGCCGCACCAGCGGCGAGGGCGGCAGCCGGATCGATCTCCGGGTCCGGTGTCGAGAGCGCAAAGACGATTTGCCCCCGACGGAGGCGATCGGCATGGATCAAGCGCGGAACTCCCGTCGCGCAGATCAGAACGTCAGAGCGCTGCACGATTTTCTCGAGCGTTTCACGTTGACCATGCAACTGGGCCAGGCGTCCCATGGCTTCGGTGCGCAAGTCATAACCCAGCAACTGTTTGATGCCGTGGGACTGGAGCAATTTGGCAATGCCGGAGCCCGCCGAGCCGAGGCCGACGACGCCGACGGTGAGCGTATTCAAGCTCGCACCCGTCTGCCGTGTTGCATTCAGGAGAGCGGCCAGCGTGACCACGGCGGTCGCATGCTGCTCGATGTGCATCACCGGTAGACTCAGGCGCGCACGCAGCTTCTGCTCGATCTCGAAGCAGCGTGGCGCGCTGATGTCGGTCAGGAGAATGGCGCCAAACGACGGCGAGACCGCGGTAACGACCTCGACGAACTGCTCGACCGAGGCGCTTTCCACGAGGAGTGGAATGCCGCTGATCCCCATGAGATTGGCCAGGACCGCCGCTTTGCCTTCGAGCGCAGGCATGCCGGCGCGCAGTCCTATGTTGCCCAGGCCTGCGATGGAAGATCCATCCGTCACCACGGCCACCGCTCGGCCGACGTAGGTAAAGTCAAACACCTTCTCGGGCTCGGCCCGGATGGCCAGGCACACGCGTGCCACCCCCGGGGTCGAGATGTCACGCAGGATCTGCTGCGTGGTGATTGCGACACGCGAGTGCATTTCAATCTTGCCGCCGCGGTGTCGGTCGAACACCCGGTCCGACCAGCCCACGAAGCGCACGGAGGGTAGGGCGTTCAGGCGCCGGAGCAGCTCGGGGTGGACCGACTCGTCCATCTCGACCGTGAGCTCCCACAGAGTGCGGTCCTGGTCGCGCCGGATCGTGCTGACATGCTCCACGACGAGCCCGGTCTTGGCGATGACATCGAGGACATCGGCCAGGTTTCCCGACGCGTCGGCGGTTTCGATCTGAAAGATTTCGCTGATTTTCATGGACCACTGTCCCCGGCCAGGCGCGCAGCTGGCGAGCGCGTCGATTATGCCTCGCCGCCGGTTCGGCCGCTTGCTTTCCCGGGCTTGACCAGCAGCAGAAGCGGCAGTAGCAGCAGAAAGATCACGGCGAAGGCTGCGAAAGCATCCAGGTAGCTCATCAACATGGCCTGGGTCGTGCCGAGCTGGTACGTCTGCGCGAGCGACAGCGGGGTTCCGGGCGCTGCGTGCGTCGCCTGGCCCAGCTGGTTGATGTAACTGTCATAGCCCGGGTTGAATGATTGCAGGTGCTCGACGATGCGGCTCTGGTGGAATTGCTCGCGCCGGGTGACGAGTGTCGAGGCGACCGATATGCCGATGCTGCCGCCGAAGTTGCGCGCGAGGTTGATTAGTGCGGAGGCGTAGTTGGAGCGGTCCTTCGGGACGTTGCGGAAAGCCAGTGCGTTGATCGGCAAGAACAGGAATGCGAGGCCGACGGCTTGGATCACGCGGCCCAGTACCAGGACGCCGAACGATACCTGTTGGTAGAAGTTGGTCATGTACCAGAGCGCGCCGGAGCACAGGAGCACGCCCGCGGCGATCGCCCAGCGCAGGTCGACCTTGTCGATGAGTCGGCCCACCACGGGAAACAGGAAGATGAGCAGGATGCCGCCGGGGGCGATGATCTCGCCGGCCTCGGTAGCGCGATAACCCATCAGCTCCTGGGCATAAGCGGGGAGCAGGTAGGTGCTCCCGAGGATCATGAAGCCCAGCAGCAGCATGAGAACGAACGAGACGGCGAAGTCACGTTCCTTCAGCAGCCTGAGGTCCACCATTGGGTTCTTCTGCTGCAGCTCCCACCAGACGAGCAGCACAAATGAGATGCCGGAGGTGATGCTCAACGTCGTCACCATGGAGCTGGCGAACCAGTCGTCTTCCTGGCCGCGATCGAGCACGACCTGGAGGCAGCCGAGGCTGAGCGCGACAAACACGAAACCGAGCCCGTCAACTTTGGTGTGGGCGGCTTTTTCGTCGACCCCCTCGTTGGGGGTATGGACCAGAAAGCCGATCAGGAAGACGAGCGCGGCGCCGACGGGGACGTTGATGAGAAAGACCCAGCGCCATTCGTAGTTGTCGGTTATCCAGCCGCCGATCGACGGGCCGATGGCCGGTGCGACGACCGCGGCGATGGCGTAGACCGCGGTTGCCATACTGCGTTTCTCGGGAGGGAAGGCGTCGTTGAGGATGGCCTGTCCTGTTGGCTGCAGGCCGCCACCTGCCGCGCCTTGGATGGCACGCAGGACGACGAGGACCGCGAGGCTTGGTGCCAGGCCGCACAAAAGAGAGGTGATCGCGAAGCTGGCGATACAGGTCAGAAAGAAGCGCTTGCGGCCGAAGCGGGCCGCGAGCCAACCGGAGATGGGCATCACCATGGCGTTGGTGACGAGGTAGCTGGTCAGGGTCCAGGTGGCCTCGTCCTGGCTCGATGAGAGATCCCCGGCGATGTGAGGCAGAGCGACATTGGCGACGGAGATGTCGAGGATCTCCATGAACGCGGCCACCGCGACCACCGGGGCGATGACCCAGGGGTGGATGTTTTGGCGGCTGCCGCCGGTGGCGCTGGCGGCGGTGGCGTTCACCTGAGGGCCTTGTGGGTGGGTGCACCGGCCGATGTGGCCGGTGTCGCGGCCAACGCCGGGGGCGCTGCGGGTAGCGATGCGTGTGATGCCACTGACGCATTCGCTGGCGGCGATGTTGGTTCCGCCGTTGCCGCAGTGGCCGGCCGGCCGAGGTTGTCGCTCAGGATCCGCTGGATTTCGGTGTCCACGCCCGCATCCTGGCCGGCGTAGACGTCGGTTTGCATTGCGGCCGGCCATACCGGGCGCGCGGATAGCGACGGGCCAGAAAGGTCATGCACGTCAACGTTGATCGTGGTCGATAAGCCAAGATACAGCGGATGATCGCGAAGCTCGCGCGGATCCAGCCCGATGCGCACCGGCAAGCGCTGCACGATCTTGATCCAGTTCCCGGTGGCATTCTCGGTAGGCAGGATCGCGAGGGCGGCACCGGTACCGGCCGTGAGTCCGAGTACCTTGCCGTGATACGTGAAGTGTGACCCGTACACGTCCGCCTTGACCTCGACCGGCTGCCCGATGCGGATCTTCTCCAGCTCGGTCTCCTTGAAGTTGGCATCGATCCAGACATCACTCAACGAAGTGATGGCGATCATTTCCGACGCCGGGTTGACCTGCTGACCGAGCTGTACGGCACGCCGGACGACGTAACCGGAGACGGGCGCCAGCACTCGAGTGCGATTGCTCGCCAGCCACGCCGACCGCAGGTTGGCCTCTGCTTGCAACACTCGCGGGTGAGTTTCCGGTTGAGTGCCGGAGACGGCCGCCTTGGTCGCGGCCAGCGCCGCGCGAGCTTGTCTCACACCGGCCGCGGCATTGCGGGCGTTCTCCTGGTCACGCTCCAGATTCTCCTGCGACACGCCATGCGCCTTGATGAGTCCCTGGTCGCGGGTGAGGTTCTGGTTGGCCAGGGTGAGCTGCGCTTCCGCGGCACTGACGGATGCCTCGTCGCGTTGCTCCTGAGCAAACAGTTGTGCCACATCGCGGACGGTCTGGCCAAGATTGGCTTTGGCTTGCGCGAGTGAGACATCGGTATCGTGGGGATCCAACCGAACCAGCAACTGGCCGCGCGTGACCGGTTGCGTCTGGTCTGTCGTAATCTGGGTGACCGTGCCACTGACCTGCGGCGCGAGGCGGATCAGGTTGCCGTTGACATAGGCGTCCTTGGTCTTGACGTGATACTGGCCGACCGTGAAGTGATAGATCAGGACCGCAATTCCCAGGATGACGACCGCGGCGCCGAAAATCCACAGGAACTGGTAGGATTTCTTGCCGTGTTGCTCGCCTGAGGCGCTTTCCTGTTGGGTGCCGTCCTTGCGGGAGCTCTCCTCTTTGGAGGCCTCCGGGCCTGATTTCTGCTCGCCACCTTCCTCTGGGCTGCTCATCGCTGTGTCTCCGTAACTGCGGGTAGCGTCTGCGGGTCCGCGTGATTCCACCAGCCACCACCCAAGGCGCGAAACAACTCCGCGGTGTCCGAGAAACGCTGCACGTCCGCCCGTACTTCACTCAGGGCCGCGTTCTGGTATTGCTGCTCAGCGGTGAGCACCACGAGCTCGTTCACGCTGCCCCGCTCAAATTGCGTCCGAGACAGATCGCGATTGGCGCGGGCGGCATCGAGTGCGACCGTGTGAGCGGTGTAGTCGTCGGCGTCGTGTTGCAGAGCCTGCAGCGCGTTCTCGACCTCGACGAACGAGTTGATCACCGTGCTGCGATATTGGGCCTGGGCCTGCAAGAGGTGCTCGCGCGCTTCCTTTTCCCGGGCACGCAAGGTTCCACCCTGGAAGAGGGGCGCCGTGATGTCGAGTCCCGCGGACCAGATCTCTCCCGACTTGGAGAGCAGGTCACTGGTCTTGATGGACTGTTGGCCGAACTGGGCGGATAGATTCAAGGAGGGCAGGCGTGCCGCCGCCGCGATGCCGACCGCCGCGCTCGCCCGGTGCAACATGTCCTCCGCCTCCAGGATGTCCGGGCGCTGGCGCACCAGGTTCGACGGCAACGACACCGGAAGCTGCGCGGGGAGCGTGAAGTCGCGCAGAGTCAACAGCGGTACCGAGTTGTCCTGGGGCGCCTGCCCGGTCAGCCGGAACAGGGCATTGCGATAGACGTCGCGCTGCTTTTCCAGGGCCGGCAGGCTTGCCCGGGTATTCTCGAGCTGGGTTTGTGCCTGCAAGGTTTCGCTGCGGACGATCTTGCCGGCGTCTTCCAACAGGTGCGTGAGGTCGTATTGTTTCTGAAGGTCGTCGATGAGTCTGCGGGTGACGTCGATCTGCTCGACGGTGGCCGCGTAGCTGAAGGCCGTCACGACCACCTGGTCGACCAACGTGACGTAGATGTTGAGTGCCTGCCTGCCGACACCCGAGGTTTGCGCCGCCTGGGCCTCTATCGTCCGACGCAGACCACCGAAGATGTCGAGGTCGTAGGCGAGCGACAGGCCCAGTGAGTACTGGTTCGCGGTGACCTGGAGTTTCTCATCCGGCTCATACAACAGGCTGCCGTTGACGTGCGCCCGCGTGGCTTTGCCCTCGAACGCCAGTTGAGGCAGGGCGGTACCGGCGACCGCCTGCAGTTCGTATTGGGCCGCGCGCAGGTTGTGCCTCGCGGCCTCGAGGTCGGGGTTCGCGGCCAAGGCATCGTGCACCAGTCGATTGATGGCATCGGATTTGAACAAGGCATACCAGTCGGCGGCGACTTCGTCGCCGTATTGTGTATGTTGTTCACCGACCGTCGTGGGCGGAGGCGTGTAGGCAGAAGAGGGCGGTCCGGGCCGCTTGAAATCCGGTCCCACGGCGCATCCATACAGCGCCAGTCCCAGCAGCAGGGGTATGAGTCCACGCATCACCCCCTGTCGTAAGCAATCAGGGTACCCGCTGTATTCAACGGTAGTCCAAGCTCCGCTGCAACTTGAACGCGACAGCGCGGCAAGCTAGTGGAAACAGTCAAGGTCATCCGCGAATGTGACAGGGCCCGGATACGCCTTGGCGATCTCCGCCCGGGTCTGGGACTCGTGGCCCAGGGTTCGCAACATGCGGTGCGAAAGGACGAGTGCCTTGACCTTTGCAACATGGGCAACCCGGCCGATCATCGACGGGGGCATATGGAGCTGCCGGGCCGCACCGGTTTCACCTTCCGGAATGGCGTTGTGCGCGACGAAGATGTCGGCATCCTTCGCGATGCGCTCCAGGTTACCATTGTTGCCGTTGGTATCGCCGGAAAACACGATGCTCTTGCCGCCGAGAGTTACGCGCCACGCGATTGCAGGAACGCCACCGTGAATCACGGTGGCCGCCTCGGCCGCGATGTCTGCTGTTTTGAAGACGGCACGGACTTGCTGCGCGGACAATGACACATCGTGGGCGACCAGATTGTAGCCGTCTTCGTTGCCCGCCAGAAAGTCAGCCAGGTAGCGGTAAGCGCCGCGTTTGGCGTCGAAGAAACCTGCGACAAATTCCGTGGTGGGCGGAAAGGAAGCATTCCCCGCCGGTCCATACACCGGTAAGGGTTGCTTGCGCTCCTCGAAGTAGGACGACTTGATCAGGGCCGCAAAGTCCGCCGTGTGATCGATGTGCAGGTGGGTAAAAAGGATGGCATCGAGTTGGGCGACGTGCGCTCCCGAGCGGCCGAAGTTCAGTGCGCTGCCGCCGCCGCTGTCGATGAGAACGCGCGGCCTGCCATCCTGCCACAGCAGATAGCTGGTGGAGGCTCGCTTGTCTTCGAGCTCGGGTCCGCCCGAGCCCAGAACCTGCAGCTCCACGCCCTTGTGGGTGCAACTTTGAGCCGCTGACGCAGGCAGCGCAAGGCAACAGATGACACCGGCAATGAGCGTGGCGGCACGAGTCTGCCGTGCCTCATAACCGCAAGTCGCGTCGGGCGCAATATTGCTCGATCGCCCGCACCGATGCAGCCGGATCCGCGAGCGCCACGTACGTATCAGGCCGAATGAGATACAGCGCATCGCGGGCCAGTCCGGCCTTTTCATGCTCAGGGCTCCAATCGAACCGATGCAACGGTAAGCGGTGATTATTACACCACGTTGCAAGTTCGGGGGTGACCGCGCCGTACACGTGAACCTGCCATACAGGCTCGGACAGCGGAGCAAAGTTATCCCGGGTCGCGGCCCTGCCGCTTCTCGGGATTCCCTCCGCGGCCCCACGTCGCACCGTAGGTGCTTCGTGGGATTTCCTCCACTGCGTTTCGGTCATGCTCCGGTTGTCGCCGTCCCCGGAGGGCGCCCAAGGCAGACGTTCGCCACCATGGACATGCCCGGCGGAGCCCTCGCTGAGCGGACCGTCCCGGTAGTTGAGCATGATTTGCGAGACAGTACGGAACAGGAATTCGCGCGCAAACTCGAAGCCAATCAGTTTCGGCATGACGACAGGAGCGATGCGCGTGCGGACCACTTCAGCGAGCCGCCCGTCAGCGGTCGCAAAAGTGAATACCTTGTCGGTCGTTGCAACGAGGCGGCGGGCGAACCTGATGCGCTCAGCCTCGAAGCTATCGAGCAAAGTGTCAGGCGCGCGTCCGGTAAGCACTGAGTGTAATTTCCAGGCCAGGTTGATCGCATCACCGATGCCGGTGTTCATTCCCTGGCCGCCGGCCGGGCTGTGGATGTGAGCTGCGTCGCCTAACAGGAACGCACGGCCCTTGCGGAAATGCTCGGTGACGCGATGGTGCACACGATAGCTCGAGAACCAGTTGACTTTCTCGACCTGGACCTTGAGGTGTTGGATGGCCCGAGCGCTGACGTCCTCGAATCGCAGCGCTTCGGGGTGCTCCGCGCGTTCGTCGCGGACGGTACCGATCAGCCGCGCCCGACGCCGCTCGGCCAGGGGAAACACCGCAAGGAAGTCGGCTTCGTCGAGATCAATGTGCAGTTCGCCGTTGAGCGGTGGCCCTTGCGCCTCGACGTCGGCGACATAAAAGACCTGGCGGTAGGTCCCGCCCGGAAAGCCGGTCCCCATGGTTTCGCGTACCAGCGAGCGTGCGCCATCACAACCGGCGATGTAACTCGACGCGCACACTTCATCGAGCCCATCGGGTCCTCGCAGGCGGACAGCGACGTGGTCGCCCACATCCGTGTAGCTCAGCAACTCGGTGCGACGTTCCACTGAAACTCCCAACTCCTGCAGGCGCTGGATGAGGAGCCGCTCGTGCTGGTCCTGCGGAAAGATCTGCAGGAAAGAGTAGGGCGTCAGGTCGGAGCCCACCGAGCTGAAAACCAGGTGGGCGCGCTGCTCGGCCCGGACCCAGAGATTCACGGCCGGGACTTTATGCCCTTGGGCCAGCACGGCCTCGGTGAGACCGAGCTGCCGATAGAGCTCCAGGGTGCGCGCCTGGACAGCGAGCGCCCGCGAGGTCGTCCCCGGCTCCGCGGTCTTGTCGATGATCCGCGGCCGGATGCCCAGCTTGGTGAGCCACAGAGCCAGGACCAGGCCGGTAGGACCGGCACCCACGATGAGCACATCACTGCGTTCGGCCATATGCTGGACCTCGTCGGCACTTCTGCCTGGGGCGCGGGCTTGCCTCAAATGGTAAGCCCGCCCGGCGCCTGGCAAAGCGCTAAACGGGCGCGGCCAGGGTCGGTTGCGGGAAATTCATCAGGGAATGGTCGGCGCGCCAGAGCTGCCCCCGTCTTTGAGATATTGGCGGGTGGCCGACCCGCCCCTTTCCAATGGAGAACCGAGCATGCCGTCAGACAATTCCGCATTCCCAGAGATCGTCTCCGAGGCCGAGTGGCGCGCTGCGTCCGCCGCGCTTCTGGCAAAGGAAAAGGAACTCACACGCGCGCGGGACGCGTTAGCGGCCGAGCGGCGCCGCTTGCCTATGTTCAAGATCGGGAAGGAGTACGTCTTCGCCGGGGCCCAGGGACCGGTGAGTCTGCTGGACCTGTTCCAGGGCCGCTCACAGCTCCTGCTGTATCACTTCATGTTTGCTCCCGGGGTGCACGGCTGGCCGACGGCCGGCTGTCCCGGTTGCTCCATGTTCCTGGATAGCCTGGGGCAGTTCACCCGGACTCACTTGAAAGCCAAGAGCGTGTCCTTCGCGGTCGTCGCTCGAGCGCCGCTCGAGAACATCGAGGCCTACCGGACCCGGATGCAATGGGACGTCCCGTGGGTGTCTGCGGCGGGCAATACCTTCAACACCGACCTGGGGTTGACGGTACCGGGGGAGGAGCGTCACGGCTTGAGTGTGTTCGTTCGGCGGGGCGACGAGATCTTCCGGACGTACTTCACCACCCAGCGCGGCCTGGAGACCGTGGGCACGATCTGGAGCCTGCTCGACCTCACGCCCTGGGGGCGCCAGGAGAGCTGGGAGGACTCACCCAAGGGCTGGCCGCAAGCCGCGCCGTACCAGTGGTGGCGACGGCACGACGAGTACTAATCGACTCGGACCCGCAGTAGGTTCTTTCCCGGCTGCAATGACTTCAGGACCGCTTGCAGATCGACCAAAGCGGCGCCGCGTCTGTGCGGGTTGGGCTCGGTAGTCAACGAGAGTGTCTCGCCGTTGAGGCTCACTTGCGTAACTCCGCAGCCCGACTTGCCGACCTGATACTCAACCTGCAGCGCTCGACCGCGCAGAATGGTCCTGACGCGCAAGCCGTTCAGCGAAGGCGGCATCACGGGATCCACGCGCAAGGCCCGAGCCTCGCAACTCAGTCCGAGGAAGCGCCGGACTGTCAGCCCGAGTGCAATGCCCGCCCCGCTGGAATAGACGCGCCATCCGCCGTCGAGGTCAATCGTTCCTCGGGCCACCCGATCGTATTCTTCGCTCGCCTGGTACCTGTCTGCGAACGCGGCGTCGGAGCTGGAGTAGTAGCAGTTCGCCTGTCGCAACGTCGCAGTGGGCACGATCGATTGAATGCCAATCGGGTTGGCCTGACACAATGCACGGAAAAACCGTTCGGCGTCCCCGACGTGCGCCAACGCCTGGGCGTAACGCAGGTGCGCGTGGGTGTACATCAGGCCAATCTCGCGACCGAAATAAGTGGCAGTCTCCGCGCGCTGAAAAATCCGTTGCGTGCCTCCGTGATAGGGCATCGGGTGGTCGAACAAGCGAACGCCGTCCGGCGCACTCAGGTACTTGTCGATTACCGCCAGGTGCTCACGGGTCTGCTCCGGAGTCAGCATGTCTTCGATGATGGCGTGGATCATTGCGAGAGAGCTGTACTTGAGGCCCGTGGTCTTGTCGTCCGGATGTAGTAGCAATCGTGGACGCTCGCCGCCCTCGAAAATGGCATAGCCCGCCAGTACGCCATCCACGAGCAGCAAGCGTTGGAAGTCCCTGTGGACCGCCTGCGCGCGACTCTCCAGAGGCGTCGCATCCTCCTGCCTGCCGATCTCGCGCAATGCACGCGCCAGAATGTTCAGTGTCTGGAAATGGAGCGTTACGGTCCACGCGCTGCACATGTGCTCACGCAGTTTCGGATCCGCCGGCTGCAAGGAGTCGTTCCAGTCTCCATGGCCGTAGGCAGCCAGTGCCGTGCCGGGTATGAGGCGTTTGTCGATGAGCGAGAACGCTCGCTCCACGTGTTGCCACACGGTTGCCAGCTCACCGGACTCCGGGCTGCGCGCATCGAAGAAGCGGACCTTCTCGTTCAACACGGCCGCATCGCCTGAGGCGATCAGGTATTGCGCCAACACGACCAGCGGCCAGAACACGATGTCACCGTGCGAGTCGCCCGGGCGGATTCCGCGCTCCCGCTCGAAGAACATGAACCACTGCGGCCAGTCGCCGTCCGGGTTCTGTTGTTTCATGACACGCAATAACAGGTCGCGTATGGGTTCCGGCCTGTCGAGCGCCAGGAGCATCTCGACCGGACCCTGGCACACATCGCGTGTTCCCCAGCCACCGCCTGAGTACTGCTCCAGGCCCCGAGGGGAGAGGTAGTGCACGAACGCGTTGTGGATGAACCAGGGAATGATGTCAGCGACACCCGCGAGCCGTTCGGCGTGAGGGCCCGGGCTGGCAACCAGGTCCATGGCGATGCGCGGGATGAGCCCCACGTTGGGATCCGCGTACAAAGGTGGCGGAAATTCGGCCGCCACCAACTGTCCCCGAATCGTGAGGCCGATCGAAGACGCGGCCTCGGTAACGACACAAACGAAAGGCTGTTGTCGCGAGCGCTGCTCCAGGAAGAGCAACTCGTCGCCACCCACCTGTTGGAATTTTGTGCCCGTGAGCGGCGCGATCGTAAAACTGCCGTTGGGAAAGCGACGCCCGAGGTCGGTGTTGGGGGCGGGGACCAGCACGATCTTCTCGCCATCCAGTCGCCAAAGGGCCGCTCCGGGCGCGCTGCCATCATCGTCGTTGAGCGCCACGTGGTGCGAGATCAGGAAGCGTGTCGGTGCGCCGGATAGAGTCTGAACACAGAGCGTCAGCTCTTGCGGCTCGCTGCGCGCCTCCGCTCGAACTTCGATTATCCCGCCCGCATGCCGGTAGATCCAACGGCAGGCCTCGGGCGCCATTTCAAATGCGGAGGGCACATTGAGAAGGTGCCAACGGCCGCCGATTTCGGCGAATACGCGCTGGCCATGCGAGCGGAACAGGCCGAGGTAGGTATGCGTGGTGGACAGAAAGCGGTTGATGCTCACATGGCCCTGTGTGACCATCGAATGGAACACGCCGTTCATCCAACTCGTCGAGGTCAGGGCGGTTTCGTCCGGCGTGGTGTGCCGACCGGTGCGGAGGATGTGGCCGTGCGGGCGGAGCACGCGAAGCTCTTTTGAACGTAGCACCACGTGGCGATCGGCGTCGTAAAAGAACGAAAGGGGTGCGCCTTTTTCGTCGAGCTCCTCGTGACGCCAGTCGGAGCCAAACAGTTTGTGGAGCGTGTCGCGATCCAGGTCCAGTGTGTTGAGTAGGGGCGCCGCGCTGAAGAGCGTGGCGTGGGCCGAGGGAGTCGCTTGGGTGGCCGTGGTCTTTGACTTCTGGGCCGCGCCCGCAGAGTCCGGTGCCGTGTCCGCCGGCTTCGCGGCCCTTCCCGCCGGCCCCGGTGCCGCCGCCAGCGCCGCAGGCGGCCGCGCCTCCGGTAGCTCCAGTACGCCTCGAACCCTATCGGCGTCCGCCGGCAACGTCGCGTCCGGATGATCTTCCACGTGCAAGCCAAAAAAGCCCGCCTCGACACTGCTGTTGGGATCAACCCGCAGCGGCGTCTCCCGGATCACCACCATCGCGTGCTCGTGCTGCAAGCGCCGCCCCGGCAGCTCGCCAGTCAATCCAACCGGGGCCTCACCGGCCCGGGTCGCGAGCCCGTGAAGCTGCTTTGCGTCGGTCGCGAAGGACACGCCTTCGCGCAAAGAACCGATCAAACACCACGGGTAACGCCCGTCGACCGCCTGGTTCTGCCGGGTCGCCACCATGTGGCCATGCTGGGGATGTCGCAGCGGTGTGTGGTCGAGATACTGACTCACATAAAATTCGTTCAAACGAACGGCCCCGTAGGCGGCCAGCGCAATATCCTGGGCGTAGGTTAGATCGATGTCCTGCGGGCTCGAGCCGGTGTTCTCGAGTCGGACGTGCCAGAACCACGCCTTCGCATTCCGGGCGAGCACCAACGCGATGCGGTAGTCGAGCCCTTGCCAGGAGCCGGTGCCGACGAGCTGGTTGCCCGCGGCCGGATCGAAGTGAAACACGGTGTGACTCGCGGGCCCGAGCAACGGCGTCCAGTCACCCTGGCCGGCGCGGCGGCGCAAGAACAGATTCGTCGGGCCACCTTCAACTTCGTTCCCCACGAACAGTGCGAGCGACAGGGCATCGCAATCCAGGCGCCGTAGCGAGCCGTTCTCATTGGCTTCCGCGCGCAGTCCGCTGGAGTTGGCCAGGCGCCAGGTGGTGGAGTCGGGTTTAGTGTCAGTCATGTGGGAAACTCGCACTCACTGTGTTTCAGGCGCATCGTGCGCGCGGCAAGATGCTGCCACCCGTTCCGGCAAGTTGCAATTCGACACCCGCGTGCGGCGACGGCGACGCCGCCACGCTTGCGAAGCAGGGGGCGCAGGCCGGCCGCGCGGCGGAAAGGGGCCGAAAATGCGGCCATCGCGTGATATGCACGCTAAGATATCAGGACACGCATCTGCAATATCGAGCCACGGGTGACGGTCTATGGGGTGGCGGGGGCTGCTGGGCCGCTGCCGTGAGGATCGAATGACGCTCATCAGTTCTTGGATCCGCACCTGGTCCTGGCCCGGCCGCGAACGGCAAGCCCGTGCGCTTGCGCGTGGTGCTCGATGGCAAGCCGCCCGCCGCCGATCACGGCGTGGATATCGATGCGCAGGGCGCGGGAACTGTGACCAACCAGCGTCTGGGATGGAGGGGTCGATGAATAAGTCATACAACCGTCGGGACGTCCTGCGTGGTAGCGCACTGTCCCTCGGGTTCATTACTATCGCCGGTGTCCGCGGCGCCTGGGCGAACATTCAGGCCTCGTCCGCCGGGTTAGTCTCAATCGAGAACTTCTCGCCCGACGGCAAGAGCCTGGGCGTGGTTCAAGAGCCGAAAGTCCACAAGACCGAGGAGGAGTGGCGTAAGCAACTTCCGCCCGACTCCTACGTCGTGACGCGCCAGGCCGGTACCGAGCGCGCCTTCAGTGGCCCGCTCTGGAACCAACACGGTGACGGCCTCTATCATTGCATCTGCTGCGATACCGTGCTGTACGACTCGCAGACGAAGTTCGAATCCGGCACCGGCTGGCCGAGCTTCTGGATACCGAAATCGAAGTACAACGTGGTCGAGAGCTCGGATCAGAGTTACGGCATGGTACGCACCGCCGTCTCCTGCAGTCGCTGCGATGCTCATCTCGGGCACGTGTTCAACGACGGCCCTAAGCCCACGGGCCTGCGCTACTGCATGAATTCAGTGGCGCTACGTTTCGTGAAGCGCGCCTGAAGCGAGACGCCGACCACACTCTAACCGCCAATCCATTGTGCCGTAGTCCAGTTGCCCGCAAGATTTATTGCGGCGGAGGACACGGTTGCGTCCCGCACAGGGAGTAGGGTGGTGATGGTCAATGACACTTCAGGCACGCTGGAAGCCCAGCAGGCACTGTTGAGAGATCTGCGGGTGTCCGAACGGCTGTTGTGGAGCGGCATTCCAGTCCAGGGACTGCGCTTTCAGGACGGCGATGCGCTCATGATCCCGTTCACTCTATTCTGGTGCGCCGCTTTTGTGCTACCCGATTACCTGCCAGGGTGGCACAAAGGATTCGCCTCCGATGGATTTGACCTGGTGGCGTTCGTCGCTATCGTCCCCTACTTGCTGGTGGGCCGGTATCTGTACGACCGCTATCGGCGGGCACGCATTTACTACGGTGTTACCGACCGGCGGGTGGTGATCATCGAACAGCGCTGGGGCGGGCGTGAGACCACAGATATGAGTCTCACTGGTCTCTGGGAGCTTTCTTTGAAGGAGCGCGCTGACAAAAGTGGAACTATCACCTTC
>Ga0070665_100003847_pt1 | contig 15889 bp, 14 predicted proteins | sample KBSS13metaG_FD_65862 | JGI IMG/M metagenome (GOLD analysis project Ga0070665, IMG submission 65862) | Switchgrass rhizosphere microbial communities from Kellogg Biological Station, Michigan, USA - KBS S1-3 metaG | ecosystem: Host-associated > Plants > Roots > Rhizosphere > Soil ... | reverse complement strand
CGGCCGCCTTCCACAAGCTCGGCGGGCTGATCAAGGATCTGCGCGCTGCGGGCCACGAGATCACCCATGCCGATCTCGGCGGCGGACTCGGCGTGCCCTATGACCGCAAGCTGCCCGACCCGCCCGGACCGGAGGCCTATGGCGCGATGGCGGCGGGGATCGTGAAGGACTGGGACGTCCGCCTGATCTTCGAGCCCGGGCGGATGATCGTCGCCAATGCCGGCGTGCTGCTCAGCCGCGTGATCCGGGTGAAGCCCGGCGCGCCCGTCCCCTTCGTGATCGTCGACGCCGCGATGAACGACCTGATGCGCCCGGCGCTCTACGACGCCCATCACGAGATCGACCCGGTCCGCCCCGATGGCGAGACGATGATCGCGAACGTGGTCGGCCCGGTCTGCGAGAGCGGCGACACCTTCGCCACGGGGCGGGACATGGGCCGGGTCGGCGCGGACGACCTCGTCGTCTTCCGCACCGCCGGCGCTTATGCCGCGACCATGGCCAGCACCTATAACAGCCGTCCGTTGACCGCCGAGGTGATCGTGCGGGACGGCGAATGGTCGGTGGTGCGCAAGCGGCAGGATCTGGAGGCCTTGATCCGCGCGGATTCGCTGCCGCCGTGGTTGGGCGAACCGGCTTAGCCTCACACAGGGTCGTCACCCCGGACTTGATCCGGCATGACGGCGGAGCGACTATCCTCGCCCGCCTTCCCGGGCCCGTTCCACCATGCTATCATGCTTGCATCCCGCGCAATCACGGATTAGAGCCTGTTTCATTGTATTAATACGATGGAACAAAGCTTATGCTCGCCACCACCACAACGAAGGTCGCGCCCACGCGTGACCTCGATATTCTTGCCGGCCATCTCTGCGAGGCGCTGCTGACGCCGGAGACGGCCGAAGACATGGCGCATCTCCTGGCCGATCTCTGCACCCCGGCCGAGATCAGGACCCTCGCGGAGCGCTGGCACGTCGCCCGCCTGCTCGACGGGACCGACCTCACCTATCGCGAGATCCACGACGCGACCGGCGTCTCCACCACCACGATCGTGCGGGTTGCCCGATTCCTGAAGCAGGAGCGCAATTTCGGCTACCGGCTAGCGCTCGACCGCCTGGCCGACGCCGGCGGGGAGGGGAGCAATGCTGGTTGACAAGGACCGGCTGCACATCGCGATCCAGAAATCGGGCCGGCTCGCCGACCTGAGCCGCGACCTGCTGCGCGATGCGGGCCTGCGCATCCAGAACGGCAAGAATGCGCTGACCGCGCGGGTCGACAATTTCCCGATCGACCTGATGTTCGTGCGCGACGACGACATCCCGACTTTCGTCGCCGACGGCGTCTGCGAGTTCGGCATGGTCGGCCGCAACGTCCTGGAGGAGTTCGCGCTGGACCAGCCCGAAGCGCGCTTCGAAATCCTCGCCAATCTCGGCTTCGGGCGCTGCGCCCTGCGCATCGCCGCGCCGGAGCGGACCGACTATCGCGGCCCGGAGACGCTGCGAGGCAGCCGCATCGCGACCTCTTACCCCCGCTTGGTCCGCCGCTTCCTCGACGAGAACGGGATCGAGGCAACAGTGGTGAAGATGAATGGCGCGGTGGAGCTGGCGCCCCGGCTCGGCATCGCGCCCTTCATCTGCGACCTCGTCTCGACCGGCGCGACTTTGGAAGCCAACGGCCTCGTGCCGACCGATACGGTGCTGGAAAGCGAGGCGGTGCTGGTCCGCACCCTCCGCCCGGTCTCGCCCGAGAAAGCCGAGCTTGGCGACAATCTGCTCCGGCGGCTGGAAGGCGTGCTCGCCACGCAAGAGAGCAAATATATCATGCTCAACGCGCCCGAGGAGGCGCTGAGCCGCATCTCCGCCATCCTGCCCGGCGCGGAGGCGCCGACCATCATCCCGCTCGCCGGTACGCCGGGCCATTTCGCGGTCCACGCGGTCTGCAAGGAATCGGTGTTCTGGGAGACCCTCCAGACGCTGAAGGCTGCCGGCGCCTCGGCGATCCTCGTCATGCCCATCGAGAAGATGATGATGTGATCAGGCTCGACTGGAATGCGATGACGGCCGAAGCGCGGGCAACCGCGCTGGCGCGTCCCGCGCAACGCGGCGACCCCGTGCTGCAGGCGGCCGTGCGCGCCATCGTCGAAGATGTGCGTGTTGGCGGCTGGGAGGCGGTCGTCGCGCAGGCCGAGCGGATCGACGGCGCTGCCCCGCAGCTGGTGCCGGTCGCTCCGCTCGCCGAGGAGGCGCGGCGCGCGCTCTCCACCGAGCAGCTCCGTGCGATCAATCTCGCGCACAAGAACATCACTGCGTTTCACAAGCACAGCCTCCCCGCCGAGCACATGGTTGAGACCATGCCGGGCCTCATCGTCCGGAAAATCTGGCGCCCGATCGCGCCGGTGGGCCTCTATATTCCGGGCGGGAGGACACCGCTTTTCTCGACTTTGCTCATGCTCGCCATCCCGGCCCGCGCGGCGGGGGTGAAGGAGTTCGTCGCGGTGACGCCGCCGCGCCCGGACGGCGGCCTCGACCCGATCATCGCTTTGGCTGCGGACCTGTGCGGCATCCCGGCCATCTGGACCCTGGGCGGCGTGCAGGCGATCGCGGCCCTGGCCTTCGGCGCCGGGCCGATCCCCCGCGCCGCCAAGCTTTGCGGCCCGGGCAGCGCCTGGGTGGCCGAGGCGAAGACCCTGGTCGCGTCGCTGCCCGGCGGCCCCGCCATCGACATGCCCGCCGGCCCCTCCGAGCTGCTGGTCATCGCCGACGACAGCGCCGACCCGGCTCTCGTTACCGCCGACCTGCTGAGCCAGGCCGAGCATGATGCATCCGCGCAGGTGATCCTCGTCACCCCTTCCCCCGCTTTCGCGGAAAAGATCGCCGCGCGGATCGAGACGGAGGCGCGTGCCTTGCCCCGCGCAGACATCGCCCTGGCCTCGCTGGCCAATGCCAGGATCGTCCTCACCGACAGCCTCGATGCGGCCGTGGACGTCGCCAATCTCTACGCCCCCGAGCACCTTTCCCTCGCCGTGGACGATCCGGACCCGCTCGTCGCGCGCGTCACCAATGCCGGCGCGATCTTCGCCGGGCACCGCGCCGCCGAGACGTTCGGCGACTATCTCGCCGGCTCCAGCCACGTTCTCCCGACCGACGGCGCCGCCCGCGCCTGGAGCGGTGTCTCGGTCTTCACCTTCCTCAAGGCAATCAGCGTCCAGTCCGTCACCCCCGAGGCCGCCCGCCGCCTCGCCGCCCCCGCCGCCGCCCTCGCCCGGCTGGAGGGGCTGGAGGCCCACGCCCGCGCCGCGGACGCACGCCTGGGAGCCGCCGCATGAGGCTGCTCCAGCGCCTCGCCCGCCCCGAAATCCTGGCTTTGCCGCCGGTCGACATCGCCGCCGCCGCGAACGACGCCTTCACGCCGGACGCGATCAAGCTCGACGCCAACGAAAATGCCTATGCACCGCTCGTCGAGGGCGGGCTCGCCGCGCGGGTGAACCGGTATCCCGAGCCCCAGCCCGCGCGGCTCCGCGCCGTCATGGCCGCGCTTTACGGTGTCGAGAACCCGAACCTCGTCGTCACCCGGGGCGCCGACGATGCGATCGACATCCTGATCCGCACCTTCTGCCGCCCCGGCGAGGATGCGGTCTCCATCTGCCAGCCGACCTTCTCGGCCTACGCCCAATTCGCCCTGCTGCAGGGCGCGCGCGTGATCGAGGCCCAGCTCGACGGCAATTTCGATTTCGACCCGGACGCCTTCCTCGCCAGCGTCGCGGACGAGCCGAGCCTGAAGCTCGCCTTCATCTGCGCGCCCAACAACCCGACCGGCAACCCGGTCCCGGCCGCGGCGATCCTGAAGGTCGCCGACGCGCTCCCGGAGACGATCATCGTCCTCGACGAGGCCTATCTCGAATTCTCCGACCAGCCGAGCCTCGCCGCCGAGGCCGCGCGGCGCGACAATCTCGTCGTCCTGCGCACCCTCTCCAAGGCCTATGGCCTGGCCGGCGCGCGCGTCGGCTGCGCGATCGGCACGCCGGAGCTGATCGAACTGATCAGCCGCGCGCTCCCGCCTTATCCGCTGCCGAGCCTCAGCATCGAGGCCGCGCTTACCGTCCTCTCACCCTCGCGCCGCCCCCTCCACGCCGGGCGGATCGCGCGGATCATCGCGGACCGCGAGCGGCTCGCCGGCCTGCTTGCCACCGCGCCCGGCATCACCAAGGTCCGCAGCGGTGGCGGCAATTTCCTGTTCTTCGAGGCGGACGACCCCGAGCCGCTCGCCGCGAACCTGCGCGCCCTGGGCATCCGCGTCCGCTTCCGCCCCAATGCCGCGCCCGGCGGCATCCGCCTGTCCATCGGCACGGAGGCGGAAAATGAGGCCGCTTTGGCCGCCCTCGGCGTCGCGCCCGCCGGCAAATCCGCCCGCCGCGCCGCCACCGTCCGCGATACAAAGGAAACGCGGATCGCCGTCGCCATCGATCTGGATGCGGACGGCCCACGCAGGATCGACACCGGCATTCCCTTTTACGACCATATGCTCGACCAGGTCGCGGCCCATGGCGGCTTCGCCCTCACCCTCGCCTGCGAGGGCGACCTGGAGATCGACGCGCATCACAGCCTCGAGGATTGCGCCATCGCCTTCGCGCAGACGCTCTCCAAGGCGCTGTCCGACCGCCGCGGCATCGGCCGCTTCGGCTTCTCGCTGCCGATGGACGAGACCGAGGCGCATGTCCTGATCGACCTGTCCGGCCGCCCCTACAGCGTCTTCGAAGGCGAGTTCGTCGCTTCGCATATCGGCGCCTATCCGACCGAGATGACGCCACACATCTTCCGCTCCTTCGCGGACAGCCTCGGCGCTGCCATCCATGTCCGCGTGACCGGCGAAAACGACCATCACAAGACCGAGGCCTGCTTCAAGGCGTTCGGCCGCGCGTTGCGCCAGGCGGTCGCCCGCGACGGCGCCGGCGCGGGCGTGGTGCCGAGCACGAAAGGCGTGCTGTGAGTGTCGCCCTCGTCGATCTCGGATACGGCAATATCGGCTCGATCGAGATTGCCCTGAAGCGCCTCGGCGCCGGGGTGACGCGCACGGCCGACCCCGCCGCGATCCGTGCCGCCGACAGGGTCATCCTACCCGGCGTCGGCGCCGCCGGCTATGCGATGGGGCGGATCGATGCACTCAGTCTCCGTAATACACTGGTTTCATTGGACAAGCCTTTGCTCGGCATCTGCCTCGGCATGCAATTGCTGTTTGAGGCGAGCGAGGAGGATGGCACGCTTTGCCTCGGCCTGGTTCCCGGTCGCGTCCGCCGGCTCGACCCGGCCCCGGGCCGCCCGGTCCCCCATATGGGCTGGAGCCGCCTCGAGACCCGGGGCCAGGATATGGGCCTCGCTCGTGGCGACTTTGTTTACTTCGCACACAGCTTCGCCTGCGACGACGGCCCGCACAGCCTTGCCGTCGCCGACTATGGCCGCCCCATCCCGGCCGTCGTCCGCAAGAATAATGTGCTAGGCGCCCAGTTCCACCCGGAGCGCAGCAGCGCGGCGGGCGCCCGCTTCCTGAAGGCATTCCTCGCATCATGATCGTCTATCCCGCCATGGACCTGCTCGGCGGCCGCTGCGTGCGGCTGGCCCAGGGGCGGTTCGAAGCCGTCACCCGCTACCTGACAGATCCGGCCGACGCGCTGGCCGCCTTCGCGGCGGCGGGCGCAAGCTGGGCGCATGTCGTCGATCTCGACGGCGCCCGCGACCGCAGTCCGCGCCAGCATGAGCTGATCGCCCAGCTTGCCCGCAATGCGGGGCTCAAGCTGCAGGTCGCGGGCGGCTTTCGCGAGCGCGCGCATCTGGACATGATGTTCGAGGCCGGTGTCGGCCGGGTGGTGATCGGCAGTCTGGCCGTGCAGCAGCCGCAGACGGTGCGCGAGTTCATCGCCGATTATGGCGGCGAGCGGATTACGCTCGCGCTCGACGTCAACATGGTGGACGGCGTGCCCATGGTCGCCACCGCGGGCTGGGCGGAGACGTCCGGCCTCACGCTCTGGCAAGTGGCCGAACTCTACACCGAGGCGCGGCACCTGCTGGTCACCGACATCAGCCGCGACGGCATGATGAGCGGACCCAATGCGGCGCTGCTGACCGAGGCGGTGGAGCGCCTCCCGCATCTCGCCGTGCAGGCCTCGGGCGGGGTCGCCTCGCTCGACGATCTGCGCACGCTCCCCACTGCCGGCGTGATCGTCGGCAAGGCGCTGTGGGAGCAGACATTCACCCTCGCCGAGGCGATCGAAGTTGCCGGCCGCTAGGATCATCCCCTGCCTCGACGTCCGCGACGGCCGCGTCGTGAAGGGCGTCCAGTTCCGCGATCATCGCGACGTGGGCGACATCGTCGAGCATGCCTTGCGCTACCGGGACGAAGGCGCGGACGAACTGGTCTTCTACGACATTACCGCCAGCGCGGAGGGCCGCAGCCTCGACACGTCCTGGGTCCGCCGCATCGCCGAGGTGATCGACATCCCCTTCGCCGTCGCCGGCGGGATCAGCAGCCGCGACGAGGCCGCCGCCTGCCTGGAGGCGGGCGCGGACAAGGTCTCGGTCAACTCGCCGGCCATCGCCGATCCGATGCTGATCGAGCGGCTCGCCCGCGACTTCGGCAGCCAGTGCGTCGTCCTCGGCGTCGACAGCTTCGAGGAAGGCGGCGACCACTGGGTCAAGCAATATACGGGCAAGGTCGAGGCCACGCGCGACACCGGCCTGCGCACGCTCGACTGGGTCCGCGAGGCGACCGATCGCGGGGCCGGAGAGATCGTGCTCAATTGCATGCGCCATGACGGCGTCCGCACCGGCTACGACCTCGCCCACACGAAAGCCGTGATCGGGGTGGTCTCCGTCCCCGTCATCGCCTCGGGCGGCGCCGGCGCGCCCGAGCATTTCCGCGAAGCATTCGAAGCCGGCTGCAGCGGCGCCCTCGCCGCCACCGTCTTCCACGACCGCCTCATCCCGATCCCCGAACTGAAGGAGTATCTCGCGACATGCGGGATCGAAACGCGCCCCTGACCGCCACGGGGCTCGATGCCCTGGACTGGGAGAAGATGGACGGTCTGCTGCCCGCCGTGGTGCAGGACGCCGATACCGGCCAGGTGCTGATGCTCGGCTATATGGACCGCGCCGCGCTCGACGCGACTCTGACCAGCGGCTTCGCCACCTTCTTCAGCCGCTCCAAGGGCCGGCTCTGGGAGAAAGGCGAGACCAGCGGCAACCGGCTCGCGGTGAAGTCTGTGCTTGCCGATTGCGACGATGACGCCTTGCTCGTCCGCGCCGTGCCCATGGGACCCGCCTGCCATCTCGGCACGACGAGCTGCTTCGGCGCGGACGGGCCGTCCGGCGCCGGCTTCCTCGGCAAGCTGGCGCGCATCGTCCACCAGCGCGGCGGCGGCGATCCCGCGCTCAGCTACACCGCCCGCCTGCTCGGGGAGGGCCCGCAGCGCATCGCGCAGAAAGTGGGCGAAGAAGGGGTGGAGCTCGCTCTGGCCGCGGTCGGCCGCGACAAGGCCGGGTGCGCGGAGGAAGCCGCGGACCTGCTCTATCACCTCGTCGTGCTGATGGAGGCGAAGGGCTTCGGCTGGGAGGATGTGGCCAAGGTGCTGGCGGCGCGGCACAAGTAGACGGCCGGGCGAGCGCTCCTAATAGTCATCCCGACCTTCGCCGGAATGACTAGCTTTTTTCTCGCTCGTCAGACGCGCAAGACCCGCACCGCTTCCTCGAACAATTCCGGCGTCGCCGCCGCCAGCACCTGGCCGTCGGTGAAATCATCCTCGCCGCGCCAATTGCCGATCACGCCCCCCGCGGCCCGCACCACCGGGATCAGCGCATTATAATCATGCGGCTTCAATCCGCTCTCCGCGACCAGGTCGATGCTCCCCGCCGCCAGCCGGGCATAAGCATAAGCGTCATAGCCATAACGGGTGAGCCGCGCCGTGCGGCGCAGGCGCTCGAAGCTCTCCGCTTCCGCACCGGCAAAGAGATAGGGGTCAGTGGTCGAGGCACGCGCCTCGTTGAGCGACCGGCAGTCGCTCGCCTTCAGTCCGCCCGCGCCCGCATAGCCGAGGTAACGCTCTTCCAGTGCCGGCACGTCGATCAGCCCGACCACCGGCTGCCCCCGATCCAGCAAGGCGATCAAAGTCGTCCAGCTCGGCAGCCCGCAGATGAAGGCGCGCGTGCCGTCGATCGGGTCGAGGCTCCAGACATGGCGCCCCGCCCCTTCCATCACGCCATATTCCTCGCCGGCAATGCCATGGTCTGGAAAGGCCTGCTCGATCAAAGCCCGGATCACCCGTTCCGCCGCGCGGTCGGCGGCGGTAACGGGATCGAAGGTCCCGTCGTCATTCTTGTTCTCGGCGACGCGATCGACGGCGCCCAGGGTCACCGCCCGGGCGGCGTCGGCAAGCGTCTCGGCGAAGGCGGCGAAATCGGCGGGCGACATGCTTCCGCTCTGAGGCAACGGAATATCTTTGCCAAGAGCCATCACCGTGATAGGGAATTGGTAAGCGACAGGCTGTAAGGTCTGGAGCGAAGCATCAAGAGTGGGTCTCGTGCCCACGCCAACCTGCCTTCCCGGGCAAGGTGGCGGTCCCCGAAAGGGACGATGCGGCCGGTCCGGCAACGAAGCGGGTCTCAGGCAGCATCGTCCTCACGGGAAGAGGAGTGAAGATGAAGCTGTCGCACGTCCCGGTTCCCGAGCCAGAAGACTGTCAGGGTGGGCCCCTCTGTAGCGAGGCCGCGCCGCCGCGCCTCCACGATTTCGAGGTGCCCGTCCCGGCCCATCTCTCCGTCTACGGCACCACCACCCGTGCCAGCCTCTATGGGCGCGAGGACGCGCCTCTGGTGATCGTGCTCGGCGGCATTTCCGGCAACCGCTTCCCGGCGCTCTGCCCCGACGGCGGCCCCGGCTGGTGGTCCGGCTTCCTGCGCAAGGGCGGCGCCATCGACCCCGCCGATTACCGCATCCTCGGCCTCGACTTCATCGCCGACCCCACCGGCCGCCGTGCCCCCACGCCGTTCGACCAGGCGGAGGTCGTCCGCGCCGCGCTCGACCTGCTTGGCGTCGAGCGCGCCCATGCCTTTGTCGGCCCCTCTTATGGCGGGATGATCGCGCTCGCCTTCGGCCAGGCCTATCCGGACCGCGTCGAGCGGCTGGTCGTGGTCTCGGCGGGCGCCGGGCCGCACCCCACCGCCACCGCCCAGCGCGAGTTGCAGCGCCGCATTGTCGCGCTTGGCCTGGCGCATGGCGACGGCGAGGCGGCGCTCGGCATCGCCCGCGGCTTCGCCATGCTCACCTACCGCACGCCGGTCGAATTCGCCGAGCGCTTCGACGGCGGCATAAGCGAGGCGGACCCGCTCAGCTGCTCCGCGCCTGGCGCCTATCTCCGTGCCCGCGGCGACGCTTACCCGAAGGTGATGTCGCCCGAGCGCTTCCTCAGCCTCTCCGCCTCGATCGACCGCCACCGCATCGAGCCGGACGCGATTCCAGTGCCCACGCTCGTCGTCGGCGCCGAGACCGACCAGCTCGTCCCGCCGCCCCAGATCCACGATCTGGCCGCACGGCTCGGCGGGCCTGTGACCCTGCATATGCTCGACTCGCTCTACGGCCATGACATGTTCCTGAAGGACGCGCCGCGCGTGTCCGAGCTGGTCCTGCCCTTCCTGCGGGCTTCCGCGTGACGGAGAAGCGCAGCCCGGCGACCATCGTCGCGTCCGCCGGCGTCGCCTCCGATCCCGGGCGCCGCGGGCTGGTGCCGCCGGTCCAGATCTCCGACACCTTCCGCTGGGACGATGCCGAGACCAAGCCGGATTATGATTATTCCCGCACGGTGAACCCGAACCGAGACCTGCTTGGCCAGGCGCTGGCCGAGCTGGAAGGCGCGGCGGGAGGGGCAGTCACCAATAGCGGGCAATCCGCTGCACTCCTGGCGCTACTCCTGCTTCCGGCGGGAGCCACGGTGGTGGCCCCACACGATTGCTATGGCGGCACCTACAGGCTGATCCAGGGCCTCGCCGACCAAGGCGAATTGCAGGCGGTGTTCGTCGACCAAAGGGACGATGCCGCCTTCGCCGCCGCTCTGGCGAAGAAGCCCGCGCTCGTCTGGATCGAGACGCCGAGCAATCCCCTGCTCCGCCTCGTCGACATCGCGACGCGCGCCGCCGAGGCGAAGGCCGCGGGCGCCTTGGTGATCGCCGACAACACCTTGCCGACGCCGCTGCGCCAGCAGCCGCTCGCGCTTGGCTGCGACCTCGTCCTTCACTCCACCACCAAGGCGCTGAACGGCCATGCCGATCTGTTCGGCGGCGCCCTGCTCGCGGCGGACCCGGCGCTGGTCGAGAAGCTCCTATGGTGGGCCAACGCCGCCGGCCTCAGCGGTTCGGCCACGGACGCCAGCCAGATATTGCGTGGCCTGCGCACTTTGCCCCTGCGCGTCGACCGACAGGAAGCAACCGCGCACGCGGTGGCCACCTGGCTCGCCAGCCAGCCCGGCGTCCGCGAGGTCCACTATCCCGGCCTCGACTCCCACCCTGACAAGGCGCTGGCCGAGCGCCAGCAAAGCGGCCCCGGCTTCATGATCGCCTTCCGCGTGACCGGCGACACCGCCGCCTTCCTCAGGGGCCTGAGCCTGATCACCCTCGCCTCATCGCTCGGCGGCTTCGCGACCCTGATCTGCGTGCCCGCGACCATGACCCATCGCGGCATGCCGCCCGAGGCACAGGCCGAAGCCGGCATCCACCCGGACCTGCTCCGGCTGTCGGTGGGCCTTGAGGAGGCCGGCGATCTGATCGCCGACCTCCAGCAAGGGTTTGACGCAGCCCGGGGCTAGAAGGAGAACCTGACCGTCCCCCCGAAGGTGCGGGGATCGGCCAGCTGGGCCGAGATCAGCCCGGTATTGCCCGGCGTCACGGCCAGCGATTCGAAATAATTCTCGTCGAAGGCGTTGCGCACCCAGGCGGAGATATCGAAGCCCCCGGTGCGGAAGCCCAGCCGGACATTATGGACCGAATAGCCAGCGATATCGGTGTAGATCGAGCGCGAGGCGTTGGACGAGAATTTCGAGCGATAATTGCCGTCATAGCCCAGATAGACCTGGCCCTCGCGGCCGAGGATATTGGCGGGCACATTATACTCTCCGCCCCATGAAAAGGACCATTTCGAGATACCGGGCAGCCATTGCCCCGACACGTTGCAATTGGCGGGGCTGTTCGCGCCGGGCGTGGCCGGCGGTCCCGGCGGGGTGCCGGTGCCGCCGCCCGCCAGCTCCGGCGGGCAGGGCGCGTCGACGAAGCGCACGAACTCGTGATCGGTGAAGGCGCCGTTGAGATAGCCACTGAACCGTTCCGACGGACGCACGGAGAACTCGGCCTCGAAGCCGCGGACCCGCACTTTGTCCGCATTGGCCAGATAGCCGCGCAGGACATTGCTGCCGCTGACGTTGCTGATGACGCTGGCCTGGAAGTCGTCGATGTTGGTCCAGAAGGCGGACAGGTTCAGCGTCGCGCGGCGGTTCCAGAAGCGGGTCTTGAGGCCCGCCTCGAAATGATCGACCCGTTCCGGCTCGATGATCGCGACGTCCAGCGCCGGCAGTCCGTTCGCCAGGCTCGGAACGCCGTTGAGATTGACGCCGCCCGTCTTGAAGGTGCGCGCATAGGTGGCATAGGCGTTCACCTCCTGCGCAATCCGGTAGGCAATGTTGAGATCGTAGGACAGGTTCCAGTCGCTGTAATGGACCTCGAAGAATTGCGACGCCTGCACCCCCCGTTGCGCCGCCGTCCACGGATTGTTGAAATAGGGGTGCGTCGGATCGTTGGTGACGAGCTGCCGGGTCCCGTCCGAGGCCGTGCCGGTCACCACGCTGTCGTAGAGACCGTCCTTGCTGTCATAGTTGATGCGGATGCCCGGCGAGATGGTGAGCCGGTCGGTCACGTGCCAGTTGAGCTTGCCGAAGGCGGCAATGCTGGTGTTGTCGAGCCGGATATCGTTCAGGGCGAGGACCCCGTTGAGCACCGCCGGATTGTTCGACAGCGCGCTGCTGGGTGCGAGCAACCAGGCGCTGGCGGCGGACCCCGTCTCCTGAATGCCGCTTGTGCGGATCGCCTGATGGAAGGCGAAAGCGCCGACCACGAAGTTGAACCGCTCGGCCTCGTAGTTGAGCCGGAGCTCCTGCGTATACTGGTTCTGCACGGTCGGATTGTTGACCTTGGTGTAGATCGGCAGGCCGGTGAAATCGCGGTCGTTCGCCGGCCCCCAGTCCCAGTAACGCCAGGCGGTGATCGAGGTCACGGTGGCGGGCCCGAGGTCCCAGACGATCCGCGCGGAAAGGCCGCCATGCTCGTTGCGGGCGGCGAGTGGCGCGTCGACGTCGGTCAGCCGGTCGAACGGATCGGTGCTCGGAACCTGGTAGCCGGGGAACCGGGCGATCAGGGCAGCATATTGACGGTTCAGCGCGCGCTGGGTCGTGCCGACGCGCGCGTAGATCTGGGCGCAGCAGATCGGATCCTGGAGATTCCAGTCACCCGACAAAGTGACGTTGAGGTTGCTGGCCGGCCGCCAGAGCACCGAGGCCCGGACGCCGATATTGTCCAGGCTGTTCACCCACTGGTCGGTGGTTACATTGTAGATCGTGCCGCGCCGGTCGGTGTTCGAGATGCTGAGCCGCGCCGCGATATTGTCCGCCAGCGGCCCGGAGACCGACAGCTTGCCCTGCCTGAAGCCGTAATTGCCGACCGATATCTCCGTCCTGCCCTCGAAATCGAAGCTCGGCGCGCGCGTGGTGATGTTGATCGCGCCGGCGGTGGTGTTCTTGCCGTAGAGCGTGCCCTGCGGACCGCGCAGCACCTCGATCTGCTCGACGTCGACGAAGTCGAGCGTCGCCGCGGCGATGCGGTTGTAATAGACCTGGTCGACATAGATGCCGACGCCCTGCTCGAAGCCGTCATTGGTGAGACCGAACGGTGCGCCGATGCCGCGGATGTTGATGAAGGTGTTGCGCGGATTGGTCGAGAAGAATTGCAGCGTGGGCAGCGTCTGGGTCACCCGGTTGACGTTGTAGAGGCCCTGCTGGTCCAGTTGCTCGCCGCCGACCACCGAGATCGCGACCGGCACCAGCTGGACGTTCTCCGAGCGACGGCGGGCGGTGACGACGACATTGCCTTCATCGGCGGACTGCGCCTCGGGGGTGGCGGCCGGGGCCTGCACGTCGGCGGAGGCGAGCTCGACGGTCGGCGCCGCTTCCGCGGCGGGCGGCCCGGTCTCGCCGGCGCTCTGGCCGAAAGCGGGCGTAGCGGCGAGGGCCAGCGCCAGGGCGCTGCCGGACAACAGGGACATGCGTGCGATCATTGTTCTTCTCCGGTTCTGGATCGCGACGCCTCCGGTGGTCCGGTCGGCTCGACTGATATTTGGCTTTGGGTTCAACGGCTAAGCGACTGATAGACTCCGTAGAGGCTGGTACAGGTGAGCAGGATGCCGACGGCGATCAGCAGGAATTTCCCGCGGACCTTCTTCACCGCGAAGGCGCCGAGCGGCGCGGCCAGCACGCCGCCGATCAGCAGGCCGACCGTGGCGGTGGTGAAGACCGCCCAGCCGAGCGCGTAGATGAAGGTCGCCGAGATGGTGAGCGTGACGAGAAACTCGGCGGTGTTGACCGTGCCGATCGTCTTGCGGGGATCCTGGCCCTGGGCAAGCAGATTGCCGGTGACGATCGGGCCCCAGCCGCCACCGCCGGCCGCGTCGAGGAAGCCGCCGGCGAAGCCGAGCGGCTCGACGATCTTCGCGGCTGTCTCGGTCCGCTGCGGCGGGTAATGGAAGCCGCGCCAGATCAGGTAGAGGCCGATCAGGGCGAGATAGGTCATGACGAAAGGCCGCGCCGCCTCGGCATGGATTTCGGTCAGCACATAGGCGCCGAGCGCGCCGCCGATCACGCCGGGAACGGCGATCCGCGCCAGCAGCCGCCAGTCGACATTGCGGTGCAGGATATGGCTGATCCCGGAGACGCCGGTGGTGAAGGTCTCCACCGTATGCACCCCCGCCGACGCCTTGGCCGGCGGCACGCCGAGGCTGAGCAACAGGGTCGTCGAGATCACGCCGAAGGCCATGCCGAGCGCGCCGTCCACCAGCTGGGCGGCGAAGCCCACGGCGATGAACGGCAGCAGATCGGCCAGGCCGAAGGCCGAGTGGTCCGGCATCAGGATCCTTTCTGGGAGCGCATGGCGGGCCTAGGTGGCCAGCCGCCGTTTCTCGGTCACCTCGAGCTGCACGATCCGCCCGTCATGGATGGTCAGCGCGATGGAGCCGAAGCGAATATTTTCCAGATGCTCGCGGATCGTCGCGAGCGCGGCCTCGACGGGCGAAGCGTTACAGGTCTTGGGCTTGGGAGAGAGCAGGTCAGGCATCGCGATGTCCCCTTTTGCGCCGGAGAAACGACTCACTGCAGGCCTGTGAAATTGATACTCTACCGTTACGGTTGACAATAGGGCAGCGCCCAACAGAAGCGAATTTGCGCCCGTCCGAAGGCGCGTCGTCCGCAGGAGAAAAATCAGCCAGCATCTCAGATCACCCAGTCTTCGCCGGGCGCGTCGAAAGTGACGAGGCTGCCGGGAATTTGCACGCCCTCGGCCGGCGCAATCGCGGCGATGACGGTCACCCCGGCCGCGGCCAGCAATCGCGCCACCCCGGCCGCCCGGCGGGTCAGCGCCGCCGCATCTTCGGGACCGAGATCCTCCCCCACTTCCTCGCGAAGTGCCGCCTCGGTTAGCGTGAAGGACGATCGCCCCTGCGCCGCGAACCGCGCCCGCAAAGTACCGGCCTCGGCCTCGCTCGCGACCCAGAAGATCCGCTCGACATGGGCATCGCCCACCGCCAACGGAAAGCTGCGGATCATCCCGGCCGCGACCGTTGCGTGCGTCGCCTTGTCGATCAGGATGAAGCCGCCGAGCGCACGATTGTCCGCATAACTGGTCGCCGCCAGCCGCCGGTCCAGCGCGATCCGGACATTGCCGATATCGTTCAGCCCAAGCCCTGCGCCCTCAACCTGGCCGCCACCAGCCAGGAGCACCTCGCCAACGGCCACCGTCGCCGAGACGGTCTGCGCACCCGCCTTCAGCCAATATGCCCGGCCCGGCTCCAGCGCCTCCTCGGCCATCCACACCAAACTGGCATCGAGCGCGGCCGCGACCGCGGCGCCGCCCGCCGCCGCGATCACGTCGCCGCGCGAGCAATCCACCTCGTCCGCCAGGGTCAAAGTCACCGCCTGCCCCGGGCCCGCCTCGGCCAGGTCGCCGTCCGCCGCGACGATCCGCTCGATCCGGCTGGTCCAGCCCGAGGGCAGGATCGCGACCGCATCGCCAGTGCGAACCCGGCCGCTGGCAATCGTTCCCGCATAGCCGCGGAAATCCTGGTTCGGCCGGTTCACCCATTGCACCGCCATCCGGAACGGGGCGATGCCGGCGCCCGCGCTCTCCAACGGCACCGTCTCCAGGTGCTCCAGCAAGGCCGGCCCCTCATACCAGGGCATGGCCGCCGAGCCGCCGGCAACATTGTCGCCCGATTTGGCCGCCACCGGAATGGCGGTGAAATCGACGATCCCGATCTCGTCGGCCAAAGCCCGATAGTCGCCGATGATCCGCTCGAAGACCGCCTGGTCGAAACCGGCCAGGTCCATCTTGTTCACCGCCACCACCACATGGCGGATGCCGAGCAGATGGACGAGGAAGGAATGGCGGCGGGTCTGCGGCAACACGCCCTTCCGCGCGTCTATCAGGATGATGGCAAGATCGGCGGTGGAGGCGCCGGTCGCCATATTCCGTGTGTACTGCTCATGGCCGGGCGTGTCGGCGATGATGAACTTGCGCTTCTCGGTGGCGAAGAAGCGGTAGGCGAC
>Ga0070665_100003846_pt1 | contig 15889 bp, 13 predicted proteins | sample KBSS13metaG_FD_65862 | JGI IMG/M metagenome (GOLD analysis project Ga0070665, IMG submission 65862) | Switchgrass rhizosphere microbial communities from Kellogg Biological Station, Michigan, USA - KBS S1-3 metaG | ecosystem: Host-associated > Plants > Roots > Rhizosphere > Soil ... | reverse complement strand
AAGGTCACGCTCGCGTCACTGAGCCCCGCCGGCCTGGCGGGAACGGCCGCAGTGCTGCTGTTGATGGGCGGCGCCATTGCCCTCTTTGCAACCAGCTCGCGCGAACTGGGCAGGAACTGGAGTCTGGTCGCTCGGATGCGGAGCGACCACGAGCTGGTACGCACAGGCCCCTATTCCCACGTCAGGCACCCGATCTATCTTGGGATGCTGCTGTTCCTGCTAGCGCTTGCGATAGCGCTAGGTCACTGGCTCCAGCTCATAATCGCGATACCGCTCTTCATCGTCGGCACAGCGATCAGGACCCGCCTCGAGGACGGCCTGCTCGAACAACAATTCGGCGAAACGTTCAGGGACTATCGCAGCTCGACGCCGGCGTTGATCCCGAAGCTCTAACGCTTAGGCGGCGTCGCCGGCCTTGTCCTTGGCGGCATAGACCCGCACCGGTTCCTTGCGGCCCTCGACCACGTCACGGTCGATATGCACCTCGCCGACACCATCCATCGACGGCAGGTCGAACATCGTGTCGAGCAAGATACCCTCGAGGATCGAGCGCAATCCGCGCGCACCGGTCTTTCGCTCGATCGCCCTGACGGCAATCGAATGGAGCGCGTCGTCAGTGAACTCGAGCTGGACGTCTTCCATGTCGAACAGCTTGGCGTACTGCTTCACCAGCGCGTTCTTCGGCTCGACGAGGATCTTGACCAGCGCCGTTTCGTCGAGATCGAGCAGGGTTGCGATCACGGGCAGCCGGCCGACGAATTCGGGGATCAGACCGAACTTCAGCAGGTCTTCGGGCTCGCAATGCTGCAGGACCTCGCCGGTCTTGCGCTCGTCGGGAGCCGCAACATGGGCGCCGAAGCCCATCGACTTGCCCTGCATGCGGTCGGAGATGATCTTGTCGAGACCCGCGAAGGCGCCGCCGCAGATGAACAGGATGTTGGTTGTATCGACTTGCAGGAATTCCTGCTGCGGATGCTTGCGGCCGCCCTGCGGAGGAACCGAGGCGGTCGTGCCCTCCATCAGCTTCAGAAGTGCCTGCTGGACGCCCTCGCCCGAAACGTCGCGAGTGATCGACGGGTTGTCCGACTTGCGGCTGATCTTGTCGATTTCGTCAATGTACACGATGCCGCGCTGCGCCTTCTCGACATTGTAGTCGGAGGCCTGGAGCAGCTTGAGGATGATGTTCTCTACATCCTCGCCGACATAGCCCGCTTCAGTCAGCGTCGTCGCGTCGGCCATGGTGAAGGGTACGTCGAGGATCCGCGCGAGCGTCTGCGCGAGCAGAGTCTTGCCGCAGCCGGTCGGGCCGATCAGGAGGATGTTCGACTTGGCGAGCTCGACGTCGTTGCCGGCCTTGGCGCCATGAGACAAGCGCTTGTAGTGATTGTGGACCGCGACGGAGAGAACGCGCTTGGCGCGGTCCTGGCCGATCACGTAATCGTCCAGCACCTTGCAGATCTCTGATGGCGTCGGAACCCCGTCGCGCGTCTTGACGAGCGCCGACTTAGATTCCTCGCGGATGATGTCGTTGCACAGCTCGACGCATTCATCGCAGATGAACACTGTCGGTCCGGCGATCAGCTTCCTGACCTCGTGCTGCGACTTTCCGCAGAACGAGCAGTAAAGGGTGCTCTTGCTGTCGCCGCCTGAAAGCTTGGTCATTCTTGTCCTTATATCCCGGCCGCGAACGACCGACCTCTCATGGGCAATGCTAGCCCGCTTTATCGCACAATCAACTCTGCAAGGCGGTTAACGTATCCGCCGCAACGATTTGCGCCTCAAATCAAGAATATGGATGGAGCCAAAGCTCCCCGCAAGTGGCCTTGGCCCTGATGGTAACCTTAACGAGTCCCGAGATAGGTCGGAACGGCGGATCGGCATCCGCGTTTCTGGCTGCGGAGTGTTTTTCCCAGTGGGGGCCTTCCCAACAGGGCTGGAAGGAGTCTCCTCATGAAGAGGTTTACGTCACTTCTCGGCGCCAGCGCGATCGTGGTAGGTCCGGCGCTCGGCGTCGCAACGCCAAGTTACGGTGCTCAGCCAGCAACGGGCAGTATTTCTCCGCACCATGTCACGGGTCAGCAGGTCGGGGTCCCCGGCGCGACCCTCGACTGCGAAGACGGCACGCCGCCAGGGAATTCCGCTGAAGACCACGGAAACCCGAACATCAACGGCTCACCTTTTGCTGAAGGAAACAGTGTCTCGGGCAGCAATTACGCCGGCGAAAAAACGCAGAATCAGAAGAATACAACATCGATATCGCAGTACGACATCGGCTGTTTCGGTGGCTCGGCCCGACCCGAATAGCCGCAGAAACGTGGGGCCTTAACGGGTCCCACGTCGAGCTGGGCGCTGCATGATCAACGCCAAAGCCTCGCGCATCGCTTCGTGGAAGTCTGAACGCGCGTAAATATCGTTGTGGCCGCACCTCGGGATCGTACGGTCGTAGATGAGGTTCGCCACCGCCTTCCGGAGCGCTGCCGTGCGTTCCGCAGGTACGATCTCATCGCGCTTCGCGGTGATCATCGCGACCGGAGCCGGGCTTGTCCGCAAGGGACCCGCGGCGTCGATCTCATGCGCGAAGAGCGGACCGATCGGCAGCCAGGGGTACATCGCCTGCGCGACGGCCTTCAGGGAATCGAATGGGGTCACCAGGATCAGCCCATCAACCTTTCGCTGTACGGCCAATTGAGCGGCGACGCCGGTCCCGATGCTGAAGCCAACGACCACAACAGCCGCGCACTTCGTCTTGGCCAGCGCCGCGTCATAAATCAGCGGCGCATCGACGATCAGCGCCTCCGCCGACGGCGAGCCCGTCGAGGGCGAATAACCGCGGTAGTGAAATGCGACCACTTCACGGGTGGGAAAGAGCTCGCAGAGATATTCCGCGACGTCCTGCCCGTTCCAGGCGTTGCCGCCGAAGCCGAGAATCAGGGTCGAGCTGCCGTCCGTCTCATCCGGAGGAATGCGAACGCCTTCTAGTGTGTTCCCGTCGGGCGTTTTGACCCAAAGCCGTTCGGCGTTGGCGGGCAGTGGCCCCGCTGGTGGCACCTCATGCACCGGGAAGATGAAGTGAGCCTGGAGATCAACCATCATGCTTCAGGGCTGAGTAGTCGATGCGGCCGTGCAGGCTCGAGTCAGGCGGCGAGCGCGGCGTCGATCGCCGGGGTCACCCGGTCGACTGTGTAGGGCTTTTCGATCACCGGCGCATCGTTGAACTCCGGCGGCGGTGGGTCGACGTGACCGCCCGTCGCAATTACGAATGGGACCTTCTTCTCGCGAAGACGGGTCGCGACCGGCCAGACGCTTTCCCCTTTGAGGTTGACGTCGAGAATCGCGAGGTCGAACCCCCCTTTCTCGGTCTCGTCCAATGCGCATTTCACGCTATCGCAGGTGCCGTGCACGCGGTGACCAAGCGAATCGAGGAAATCCTCCAGCATCATCGCGATGAGGGGCTCGTCCTCGACGATCAGGATGGAACGCGCGCTAGACATGGTCGCACTTGCATAACTGCGCCGGAATAAAGCGCAAACCGCTTATTTTCCCATCACCGTCCGTCGTGCTGCTTCGGCAAGTTCGACCACTGAGAAGGGCTTGGGCAGGAAGTTGACGTTCTCGATGTCGATCGATTTGCGCAGCTGCTCCTCGGCATAGCCAGACATGAACAGGATCTTGAGGTCGGGACGGCTCGCCCTGGCCTCCCGAACCATCGTCGGCCCGTCCATGCCGGGCATGACGACGTCACTGATTAGCAAGTCGACTGGCTCGTTCTTCGCCAGGATTTCGAGTGCATCTTCACCATTGTCGGCGGTGATTACGCTGTAGCCGTGCCGCGTGAGTGCCCGCTCCGCAACGCTCCGTACCATCGGCTCGTCCTCGACCAGAAGCACGGTGCCGCTGCCCCACAGCTCGTCCTTCTTGGCCTTCTCGCTTTTGCGCGAGCGCGCTGCGCCGGCCTCCTCGCGGTGGACTGGCAGATAGATGACGAAGCGGGTTCCTTCATTGACCTTGGAATCCGCGAAGATGAAGCCGCCAGACTGCTTCACGATGCCGTAGACCGTGGAGAGACCAAGCCCGGTCCCCTTGCCGACCTCCTTGGTGGTGAAGAAGGGCTCGAAAATTTTCCCGAGGACGCTCGGCGGGATGCCCGTTCCGGTGTCGGCAACGGACAGCGCACTATAGTCAGCGATGGGCAGGATGTCCGAGCCGAGCTCGGCAACCTGGTCCGCTTTCACCGAATAGGTCTGGATGGTGAGCGTTCCCCCGCCCTTTGCGGCCATCGCGTCGCGAGCGTTGACCGAAAGGTTGACGATGACCTGCTCGAGCTGGCCCGGATCCGCGCGGATCGGGCCCAGGTTGCGACCGTGCTTGACGACTAGCTCGACCGTCTCGCCGAGCAAGCGCTTCAGCAGATGGGACACCTCCGACACAACGTCGGGAAGCTGGAGCACCTGCGGGCGCAGGGTTTGTTGCCGCGAGAAGGCAAGAAGCTGTCGAGTAAGGCCAGCAGCGCGGTTCGAATTCGATTTGATTTGCTGGATATCGTCATAGTCGCTGTCCCCGGGCGAATGCCGCATGAGCATCAGGTCGCAATGGCCGATGATTGCCGTCAAGATATTGTTGAAGTCGTGGGCGACGCCGCCGGCCAGCTGGCCGACCATCTGCATCTTGGTTGCCTGCGCCACCTGCCGCTTGAGCTTCGCCTCCTCGCTATTGTCCTTAAGCAGCAGCAGGACCGCGGCATCGCCGAGACCGCGAAGCCCGGCGATGGTCAGCGCGACAGGCTCCGACCCCTGATGATTGAGGCGAACCGCAAGATCGCCCGACATCGCAGGCCCGCGCGCATTGCGCCTGACGGCATCGGCCACTGCGGCCTTGTCCTCCTTCATTACGAGGTCGCCGGGATAGACCGGCATACGCGATCCCTTGAGGCCGGCCGCCTGACGGAAGGCGCTGTTCATGGTCAGGAAGCGGCCGTCGCGGTCGACCAGAGCCAGCCCAATCGGCAGCATGTCGAGAAGCGTTTGCAGGTTCGACGAATCGCCCACCGACTCTCCCGATCGCCGCGTATCGAACAGCAGGAATGTGCCGGCCCCGTCATCGGCGCTCGGGACGTGAACCGCACGGAGAGGCAGGCCCGCCTCGCCCTCCGCAATTAGGCGCATCTGGTCGCCCTCGCTCACCTCGACCAGGTCCGCGAACCGCGCCAGCTGGATCTTTTGGCCGGAAGCGAGCGCCCGATCGACAAACAGGCTGTTAGCGACGACAATCTCGCCTCTTGCGTTGACTACCGCCGCGAGGACGCCGGCTGCCGCCAGCTGCGAACCAGTCGTTCCCCCGATCCGGCCCGAGGCGACCGCCAATGGATCGCGCGCAGGTGCCGAGGGAAAGCGCCACAGCAGCAGGTCTCCGAGCGTGCCGACCCGGTCGACCTCGACGCGGCTTGTGCCGCTGCGGGTCTCAACGCCGGCGACACAACCGGCACCGTCGCGCCACGCCATTGAACGCGCAAGCGCCAGCGCCTCGATGGCTTCGTCGGTCGATGCAAGTTGCGCGGGCGGCGTGTTCTCGAACCGCTCACGATAGGCGGCGTTGACGACAAGCAAAGTGCCCTCGCCGTCCGTCAATGCGACAGGATCATCGCTGAGGCCGAGCGCGGCCCCGACAAGCGAATAGTCCGGTCCGACGACAAGCGGCTCCTCAAGCGCTCGGATCGGCACGGAGCGTCGTGACAATAAGACGGCGAGGCCGATCCCCGCGACGAAAGCAAGGCCCGCTGCCACGGCCTGCCCGAGGAGCAAGAAGATGAGCGCGGCGGTCAGCCCCGCTGCCGCCGCCAACGCCAGCACGAGCCAACGCTCCCACCCGTCGAGTGGAGTGGAATCGATGCTTGGCAATTCTTCGTGCAGCATGGGCGTTGCCGCCCATGCTACCAGAGTTGCGTCATCCTACCAGATGCGGACGCGATCGGCGGGCGACAGGTAGAGCTTCTGACCCTGCTGGACACCAAATGCCTGGTACCAGGGGTCCATGTTCCGAACGACGCTGGCGCGAACCGGACAAGGCGAATGCGGATCCGTCAACAGCTGCTGGCGAAGCGCCGGCTCACGCTGCTTGCAGCGCCAGACCTGCGCGAAGCCAAGATAGAAGCGCTGATCCCCGGTCATGCCATCGATCACCGGCGGCGGCGCGCCGTTCAACGACGCGATATAGGCGTCGTGGGCGATCGTCAGGCCGGCGAGGTCAGCGACATTCTCACCCATCGTCAGCTTGCCGTTGACGTGCAGGCCGGGCAGCGGCTCGTAAGCGTTGATCTGCTGCTCATACTTGTCGAGCCGCGCGTGGAATTCCTTGCTGTCGCCAGGAGTCCACCAATCGATCAGATTGCCGTGAAGATCGTACTTCGCCCCCTGGTCATCGAACTGGTGGCTCATCTCGTGGCCGATGACCGCCCCAATGCCTCCATAATTGACCGCAGGATCGGCATTCGGGTCGAAGAACGGCGGCTGCAGGATCGCCGCCGGGAACACGATTTCGACCATCGTCGAGTTCGAGTAGGCGTTGATCGTCATCGGGGTCATGCCCCATTCCCAACGCCGAATCGGACCGCCGAGCTTGCCGACTTGATAATCATGCTCGAACCGCCGCGCGCGCATCACATTCCCGATGAGGTCGTCGCGCTTGATCTCCAGGCCGCTCATATCGCGCCACTGCGACGGGTAACCGATCTTTGGTGTGAAGGCGGCCAGCTTGGCATGAGCCTTGGCCTTGGTTTCGGGGCTCATCCACTCGAGCTGGTCGATGCGGCGGTTCATGGCGCCGATCAGGTTGTGAACCAGCTGGTCAGCGGCAGCCTTGGTTTCGGGCGGGAAGTAGCGCGCGACGTAGAGCTGGCTGACGTCATCACCGAGCGTGCCGACGGTGAAGTTCACGCCACGCTTCCAGCGCGCCTCCTGCTCCGGCGTGCCCGACAGGGTCGTGCCATAGAAGGAGAAATTCTCGCGGTCGAACCGCTCCGGCAGGAAGGCCGAGTAAGCGTCGATCGTCCGCAGCAGTAGCTGGTCCTTGAGTACCGCCAGCGGCGTCTTTGAAATCTGCGCCGCGATGCCGGTCACAGCGCTCGGCTGGGCGACGACAATATAATCGACGTTGACCCCTTCGTCTCGCGCCATTGCCGCGAAGTCGAGACCCGGCGCCTGCTTGGCGAGTTGGGCCAACGTCAGCTTGTTATAGGTCTTGTCGGCGTCGCGGCTATCCGCCCTGGTCCAGTGCGCCTGCGCGATCCGCGTCTCGAGGTCGAGGACGGCCTTGGCGCGGGCCGCCGCATTTTTCTCGCCCGCCAGCGTAAGCACGTTCGTGAGGTGCTGGAGATACTTGTTCCTGGTCTCGGTAAGCTTCGGATCGGCAGACAGATAATAGTCGCGGTCCGGCATACCGAGGCCGCCCTGCGACATGTTCAGGGCATATTTGTCGGACGCCTTGCGGTCCTGGCCGATGAACGCGCGGACGGGAATCGGCACGCCATTCTTGTCCGCCTCGGCGTACAGAGCCGGCAGCGCCGCCTTCGACTTGGTCGACCGGATCTTCGTCAGCCACGGATCGAGTGGGGTGAGGCCCCTTGCCTCGACCGCGCCGGTGTCCATGTAGCTGGCGTAGGCATTGCCGATCTTGCTGTTCGGATCCTTTGCCTGCTCGTCGATGATCGTCTTCGTGCGCTGCTTCGAGAGGTCGTCGAGCACGTTGAACATGCCGTAGCGCGACTTATCCGCCGGAATTTCGTTGGTCTTGATCCAGGTCCCGTTCGCATAGTCGAAAAAGTCATCGCCCGGCGTGACAGCTCGGTCCATGCCCGCCGCGTCAAAGCCGAATGTGCCATACTGCGGCTTCGGTCCTGCCGGCGGTGCCGGTTCAGGCGTTGCTGTGGCGACGGCTTGCGGTGGCGGCGGCGGCGCCTGGGCCGCGCAAGCGGCGAGCGCAGTGGATGCCAGTGCGAAAGCGACGGTTCGAAGCATTGAATAGTCCCCTCTTAGTACGCGACGTCTTGAGCAGTCAGAATGAAGCGCTGCGAAACTCAATCGACGACTGGCGCTGCTTTGCCTGCAAACGACGGAATTTCAAGCCTTTGCACTGCGGCGGTGCCGCCAGCGGGAGCCCGACCAGACGCGCCACGCGAAAGTCGAGACCAGATAGCCAGACATCGCGGCGCTGACCGCGATCGTCAGGACTCCGAGGGCAATCGGGCCCGACGCGTGGTGGATCCAAAACAGCATCCGGCTGAGCTCGCTGGAAAAGCGCTCGGCGGCGGCAGCACTGACCAGGTTCGCATCATAATGAAGCTCCCACGAACCGATGCGGTAGGCGGCGACGTACATGATCGGAATCGTCAGCGGATTGATGACCAAGGTCAGGAGGGCCGCGACCGCGACATTGGCACGTGCCGGAATCGCGAGGAGTGCCGCGACGAATGTGTGCATCACCGGAATGATCACGCCCACGAACAGTCCCAGCGCAACGCCTCTTGGCACCGAACGGCGGTTGAGCCGCCACAGCGACGGATGCCGAAGGTGATGAGCGAACGGGCGTAACAGCCGGAAATCATGGATGGTTTCTCGAGTCGGGATGTGGCCTTTGACCCAACGGACGATCGGACCGCCGGCCTCAGCCACGGGTCTTGAGCAGCCGCTGCTGCTCCCGCTTCCAGTCCCGCTCTTTCATCGTGTCGCGCTTGTCGTGGAGCTTCTTGCCGCGGGCCAGTGCAAGCTCGACCTTGGCCCGTCCGCTGCCGTTGAAATAGATCGAGAGCGGAACAAGGGTCAGGCCCTGGCGCGTCACCGCGCCGTGTAGCTTCGCGATCTCGCGGCCTTTGAGCAGCAACTTGCGCTGGCGCTTGGGCTCATGATTGAGGCGGTTGCCGTGGCTATATTCTGGGATGTGGCTGTTGATGAGCCACACCTCGTCGCCTTCGGCGGTCGCATAGCTTTCGGCGATCGACCCTTCGCCCTGGCGAAGCGACTTCACCTCGGTCCCGGTGAGCTGGATGCCTGCCTCGAACCGCTCTTCGACGAAATAGTCGAAGCGCGCGCGCCGGTTCTCGGCCACGACCTTTTGCTTATCGAAGGGCTGCGGGAGCGGCTTTGCCATGGGACTTAGATAAGGCCTGCATGCTCCAAGGCGGCATCGACCGCGCGTTTCGAGGCATCCGAGGCCTCGACCAGCGGCAGCCGCAATTCCTGCGGAAAGCCCGGTCGCACCTTCGACAAGGCATATTTGGTCGGCGCCGGCGACGCATCGGTGAAAAGCGCCGCATGGAGCGGATAGAGGCGATCCTGAAGCTTCAGCGCATCGTCCCAGCGGCCTTCCTTCGTGGCTTTCTGGAAGTCGGCGCACAGCCGCGGCGCGACGTTGGCACTAACGGAGATGCAACCGGTGCCGCCCATCGCGTTGAAACCGAGCGCCATGTCGTCATTGCCGCTGAGCTGGATGAATTCCTCGCCGCACTTTAGCCGCTGATCCGACACGCGACCCAGATTTCCCGTCGCATCCTTCACCGCGACGATCTTCGGGTGTTTCGCAACGGCTGCCAGGGATTCGACCGATATATCGGCGACGGTCCGCGACGGCACATTGTAGAGGACGATCGGTAGTGGCGACGCATCTGCAATGGCGGTGAAATGGGCAACGAGACCCGTCTGGCTAGGCTTGTTGTAATAGGGCACGACGACCAGCGCCGCGTCCGCACCCGCCTCGGCGGCTACTCGGATCCTCTCGATCGAATGTGCGGTGGAATAGGTGCCGCAGCCCGCAATCACCGGCACCCTGCCCTTCGCAGCCTCCACGGTGATCGAAATGACCCGCCGATGCTCATCGGCGTTTAGCGTGGCGACCTCGCCCGTCGTCCCGCACGGCACCAGCGCATTGGAGCCCTCGGCAATCTGCCATTGGACGAATTCGGCGAATGTGTCTTCCGCGACACGGCCACCGGAAAATGGCGTGACCAGGGCCGGAATCGAGCCGAAAAACATGAACTTGCCTCCTCGGAGGAGCGTTGGTTGGGAAGTGGGGCCGCGTTCACGGCCTGATAAGGAGGGGCAAGCCAATATGTCCAGCATGTGGCGTGCCGCTATCCTTGTGCCGGCGCTGGTGCTGGCCACCCAGCCTTCGAGCTCGGCGCAATATGCGCCCGCGGCGAACTACGTCCCTGCGCAATATTCAACGCCCAGCGTCGCTTCTTCGATCAATCAATGGCGAACGTTGCGCCAGAGCAGCGGCTACCGTTTCAGCGACTATTCGAGCTTCCTGATCGCCAACCCTGACTGGCCCGACGCCAAACGGATGCGCGGATGGGCCGAGAAGGCGATGCAGCCGGGCGAAAATTCGGCAACGGTTCTCGCATTCTTCGCGGTGACCAAGCCGGCGACCGGCAATGGCTGGGCGCGTCTGGCCGACGCTTACGCTGCAAAGGGACGGGCGTCCGAAGCGCTCGACGCGGTTCGGCAGGCCTGGCGGCGGGCTGATCTCTCAGACACGGACGAACAGGCGATATGGAACCGCTATGGCAACAGTTTAGCGCGCGCCGACAATAATGACCGGGTCGATGCACTACTGTTCGCCAAGAAGGCGGACGACGCGGCTCGATTCCTGACCGCAACCAGCCCGGAGCGGCAGGCGAGCTTCGGTGCCCGGATCGCGCTGCAGCAGGATACGGCCGATGCCGACAGCCGCTATCAGGCGGTGATGGGAAGCGTCACCAGTGACGCAGGGCTGATGATGGACCGCGCACGCTGGCTCCGCGCAAACAATTACCAGGCTGCCGCTCAGCAGCTTGCCGCGCGCGACCACAGTTTCACTTTAAGGCCCGCCGATCCGGAACGCTTCCTCGACATGCTGATCCAGCTCGCCGGAGACGCGGTCGACAACCGCAACTGGCAGACGGCGTTCAATATCGCGAGCCAGATCGACGACGTGCTGCCGGCCGGCACCAGCGTGGCCGACCAGCCGCTGGCGATTCGCGATGATTATACGACGCTTGCCTGGTTGGCAGGGACGACTGCACTCGACCGCATGAATCGCCCGTCCAGCGCCATCGCGATGTTCGACCGCTATGCCCAAGGCGGCAGGTCGTTACAGGTCCTGACAAAGGGCAATTATTGGGCGGGCCGCGCTTCGATAGCGGCAGGCAGGCTGCAGCAGGCCAATGACTATTTCAGCCGTGCAGCGGCCTATCCGGAGCTGTTTTACGGTCAGCTTGCGCTCGAGCGCCTCGGACGCTCGGTCACCCCTCCCCCGGCGGCGCAGCCGCAAACTGTGACGACTCAAGGACAACGCACGGCCTTCGGTAGCCGGCGGCTGGTCCAGGCCGTGCGCTTGCTCGGCCAGCAGGGCCGTTCGACCGAGCAGGCATTGTTCGTGAAAGCCCTCGCAGAGGCGCTCGATAATGATACCGACCGCAATCTCGCGATTGAGCTCGGCCAGCAGATCGGCCGGGACGACCTTGCGGTCTGGACGGCGCGCATGGCTCGCGTGAAAGGCTCGGCCTTCTACGTCCGGCAGGCCTATCCGACGCTTCGCACGTCGGTATCAGGCGAGCTTTGGTCGCTGGCCCATGGAATCAGCCGCCAGGAAAGCTCGTTCGATCCCTATGCGGTCAGCCATGCCGGAGCGCGTGGCATGATGCAGCTAATGGTCCCGACGGCCCGCGAGCAGGCCGGCAAGATCGGCGTCGGCTTCGACAGCTACAGGCTGATCAGCGACCCCAGCTATAATGTGATGATCGGCTCGTCCTACTTTCAGCGGATGCTCAACATCTGGGGCGGAAGCGTCCCCCTTGCCGTCGCCAGTTACAACGCGGGCTCGGGCAACGTCGGCAAGTGGATCAGGCAGTACGGAGACCCCCGCAGTCAGGTGGATATGCTGAAATGGATCGAGGCGATCCCCTATTCCGAAACCCGGGCCTATGTGCAGCGGGTGATCGAGAACAGCGTCGTCTACGATTCGCTCCGCTCGACGCAGTCGCAGCAGACGGCAGTGCACGTCTCGCGCTACCTTGGGAAGAACCGCCCGGCCTGATAGTGGTCGACAGGCATGGCAGACCGTTTCATCACACCTGAAGGGCTCGCGCGAATCCGCGCCGAATATGACGAGCTATTCGGGGTCGAGCGACCCAATATCGTCGAGACGGTGTCCTGGGCGGCGTCGCTCGGCGACCGGTCGGAGAATGCCGATTATATCTACGGCAAGCGCCGCCTACGCGAGATCGATCGGCGGCTCGGCTATCTTGCGAAAGTTATGAAGCAGGCGAAGGTCGTCGATCCCGCGGCTCAGCCCACCCGTGACCAGGTGAGGTTTGGTGCGACGGTCGAGCTGGGTGACGAAGACGACATCCGCCGAAAGCTAACGATCGTCGGCGATGACGAAGCGGACGCGTCCGTAGGCCGGATCGGCTGGAGCGCCCCTTTGGCTCGCGCGCTGGTCGGCGCCCGCGTCGGCGACGAGCGCATCGTTCGCCTGCCCGCCGGCGAGAAAAGCTATGAAGTGATAGAGATCCGCTATCCGGAGCGCGCGACCAGTTGAGGCGGGCCTGACGGCATGGCTTTCGACCATGCATCGGCAATAGCCTCAAGTGCGGCAAGCGCCGCCTGATGCTCATCATCGGCATCGATCGTCCGCCAAGGCGACCAGCGAGTGTCGGTGTTGGCACGCAGTTGCTCCAGCGCCGACTGATAGGCTGGTTCGTCGGCGCGGATGAAATCCTTATCATCCCAGCGCAAACGCCACGGATCCTGCCGCCGGCGCGCCATTCTCTGCTCCTGAACGTCGGCGCTGACGTCGAAGTAAAGCTTCACCAGCAGGGTGCCATAGTCGCGCTGCTGCGCCTCGAACTCGTTGATCTCATCGAACACGCGAGCGACGCTCTCCTCGCGTGTCCGCCCAAGAACGCGGTCATCAAGAACGCGCCGATACCAGCTCCGAAAGAAAATCGCCGTGTTGCCGGCGCTGGGCAGCTGGCGCCAGAAGCGCGCGAGCCAATGCCCTTCGTTCGCTTCGCGGCGATCGAAAGCGGTCGGGTGAACGACAACATGGCAAGGATCGAAGGCGGAGATCAGCTGCTTGAGCGCAAACTTCTTGGCCGACCCCTGGAGCCCTTCGAACAGGATGATGGCACGACGGCCATGCGCCATTTGCGGCAGCTGCAGCTCGGAGACATGCTCCCTCAAAACCGCGAGCGTCTTCTCCGTACCCCCGCCAGACGGCCCATCACGCTCGGTTATCCACTCGGCCACGCCGATAAATTAACCGTTAAACACCGTCCGAACAATCGTGAACTGGGATCAACTTAATCCGCAACGATTTTGATGCCCAGCTCCTTCAGCTGCTTTGGCATGACCGCCGCCGGCGCGTTCATCATAAGGTCCTCGGCCTTCTGGTTCATCGGGAAGAGGATGACCTCGCGGATGTTCGGCTCATCGGCAAGCAACATGACGATGCGGTCGATGCCAGGCGCCGAGCCGCCGTGTGGCGGAGCGCCGAATTTGAAGGCGTTGATCATTCCCGAGAAGTTCGTGTCGACCTCCTCGCGCGTATAACCGGCGATCTCGAAAGCCTTGTACATGATGTCCGGTCGGTGGTTCCTGATCGCGCCTGAGCTGAGCTCAACGCCATTGCAGACGATGTCATACTGCCAGGCGAGTATCTCGAGCGGATCCTTGGTCTCCAGCGCCTCCATCTCGCCCTGCGGCATCGAGAAAGGATTGTGGCTGAAGTCGATCTTCTGCTGCTCTTCGTTATACTCGAACATCGGGAAATCGACGATCCAGCAGAAGCGGAATTCGCCTTTTTCAATGAGGTCGAGTTGTTCGGCAACCCGGGTGCGGGCGAGCCCCGCGAGCTTGGCCGCCTCGGCCTCCTTTCCGGCGGCGAAGAAGATGCCGTCATCGGGTCCAAGCCCTATTTCGTCGGCGAGACGGTTCATACCCTCCTCGCCATGGTTCTTGGCGATCGGCCCGCCCCACTCGCCGCCCTTGCGCGTGGCGTAGCCGAGGCCCGCAAAGCCCTCGCTTCGCGCCCACTCATTCATGTCGTCGAAGAACTTGCGGCTTTTCTCGGCGGTGCCAGGGGCTGGAATGGCGCGCACTACGGCGCCCTTTTCGACAAGCCCAGCGAACAGGCCAAACCCCGAGCCTCTGAAATGTTCGCCGACGTCGCTGACCAGCAACGGATTGCGAAGGTCGGGCTTGTCGCTGCCATATTTGAGCAGCGCTTCCTTGTAGGGGATACGCGGGAACTCGCCCGCGGGAGTGACGGTCCGCCCGTCAGCGAATTCCTGGAACACACCCGACAACACGGGTTCGATCGCGTTGAACACGTCATCCTGCGTGACGAAGCTCATCTCGAAGTCGAGCTGGTAGAACTCGCCGGGTGAGCGGTCGGCGCGAGCGTCCTCGTCGCGGAAGCACGGCGCGATTTGGAAGTAGCGGTCGAAGCCCGCGACCATGATCAGCTGCTTGAACATCTGCGGCGCCTGCGGGAGCGCATAGAACTTGCCCGGATGGACGCGGCTTGGGACAAGATAGTCGCGCGCGCCCTCGGGCGAACTGGCCGTCAGGATCGGAGTCTGGAACTCGGTGAAGCCCTGCTCGACCATCCGGCGACGGATCGAGGCAATTACCGAGGCACGTAGCATGATGTTGGCGTGCAGTTGTTCGCGGCGTAGATCGAGATAGCGGTACTTGAGCCGGATCTCCTCGGGATAGTCCTGTTCGCCGAACACCGGCATCGGCAGTTCCGACGCCGATGATTGGACCGTGACGGTGCCGGCGCGGACTTCGATCTCGCCCGTCGCGAGGTTCGGGTTCACCGTCTCGGCCGAACGCGCGACGGCCTCGCCCTCCACCGTGACAACTGATTCGACGCGGATCCGGTCGAGCACCTTGAATGCCGCCGAGTCCGTGTCGGTCACGATCTGGGTAATTCCGTAGTGATCGCGCAGGTCGACGAAGAGCAGATGGCCGTGGTCGCGCTTGCGGTGGACCCAGCCCGACAAACGGACGGTCTCGCCGACATTGCCGGCGCGAAGGGCGGCGCAGTTATGGGTACGATAGGCGTGCATGATGAATTTGTGCTCTGCTCAGCGAAAAAATTGTGGAGAAAGCCGCGCGCCGCGCTTCACTGGCACGAACCTTTTTGTCAACCCGCGAGGGCACCGCTAAAGCCCCCCAAGACTCATGAAAATTCATCCCCTGATTACCAAGACGGACGATCTCAAAGCCCTCGTCGAGCGTCTTTCCAAGCATCCCTTCGTCGCGGTGGACACCGAGTTCATGCGCGAAAATACCTATTGGCCGGACCTGTGCCTGATCCAGGTCGCGTCACCCGATGAGGCGGCCGCAATCGATCCAAAAGCGGAGGGCATCGACCTCCAGCCGCTGCTCGACCTGTTCGTGAAGAACCGCGAAATCTTGAAGGTCTTTCACGCCGGCGGGCAGGACCTCGAGATCATCCATAATTTGACCGACAAGATGCCGGTCCCGCTGTTCGACACCCAGATCGCGGCGATGGCGCTCGGCCATGGTGAGCAGATCGGCTATTCGAACCTGATCGAGAGCCTACTCGGACACAGCCTCGACAAGGGCGCGCGCTTCACCGACTGGGGCAGACGGCCGCTCGACAAACGCCAGATCGACTATGCGATCGCCGACGTGACGCACCTCGCGACGATTTTCCCGAAGATGGTCGAGAAATTGAAGCGGACCGGGCGCGGGGCGTGGCTGAACGAGGAGATGGAACGGCTCGCCGACCCATCGAGCTTCGCGTTCGAGCCGGAAGACGCCTGGAAGCGGCTCAAGCTACCGAGCCGCAACCCGGCGGTGCTCGGCCGGCTGCGCGCCTTGGCGGG
>Ga0070665_100003845_pt1 | contig 15892 bp, 11 predicted proteins | sample KBSS13metaG_FD_65862 | JGI IMG/M metagenome (GOLD analysis project Ga0070665, IMG submission 65862) | Switchgrass rhizosphere microbial communities from Kellogg Biological Station, Michigan, USA - KBS S1-3 metaG | ecosystem: Host-associated > Plants > Roots > Rhizosphere > Soil ... | reverse complement strand
TCGTCGTGCTCCAGCGCGCCGAGGATTTCGCGCGCGCGCGCGATGACGCTGGCCGGAAGGCCCGCGAGCCTGGCGACCTGGATGCCGTAGCTCCGATCCGAGCGGCCCGGCACGATCTTGCGCAGGAAGATGATGTCGTCCTTCCACTCGCGCGCCGAGACGTGGAAGTTCACCACGCCGGGAGTGGCGTCGGCCAGGTCGGTCAGCTCGTGGTAGTGCGTGGCGAACAACGTCTTGGGACGCACCTTCGGGTTGGTGGCGAGAAACTCGGCGACCGCCCAGGCGATGCTGAGCCCGTCGAAGGTCGCCGTGCCGCGGCCGATCTCGTCGAGCACGACCAGGCTGCGCGAGGTGGCGGTGTGCAGGATGTTGGCGGTCTCCTGCATCTCGACCATGAACGTCGAGTGGCCGCGGGCGATGTTGTCCGACGCCCCAACGCGCGCGAAGATGCGATCGACCAGCGGAATCTTCGCTTCCCGCGCCGGCACGAACGAGCCGGCCTGCGCCATCACGCAGAGGAGCGCGGTCTGGCGGAGATAGGTGGACTTGCCGCCCATGTTCGGGCCCGTGAGGATCACCAGCTGGCAGTTGACGCCGTTCAGGGTGACGTCGTTGGGCACGAACGGATCGCCGGACGCCGTCCGCCGCTCCACCACCGGATGCCGCGCCTCGAGGACGGTCATCTCATCGCCGTCGTGGACGTGCGGCTTGATGTAGTTGTTGATCGCCGCTGCTTCGGCCAGGGCGCCGAGCACGTCCAGCGACGCCAGGGCGCGGGCGGTGGCCTGGATCCGCGGCGATTCCGCCGCGACCGCGGTCCGGAGGGCTTCGAAGATCTGCAGCTCGTGCTCGAGGATACGCTCGTCGGCGCCGAGCACCTTCTCCTCGTATTCCTTGAGGGCCGGCGTGATGTAGCGTTCGCCGCCCGCGATCGTCTGCTTCCGGTGGTAGTCGGGCGGCACCGCGTGCAGGTTCGACTTCGAGATCTCGATGTAGTACCCGAACACCCGGTTGTAGCGAATCTTCAGCGAGGTGATGCCGGTGCGCGCGCGCTCACGCTCTTCCATCTCGGCGATGGTCTGCTTGCCCGATCGGCTGATGCCGCGCAGCTCGTCGAGCTCGGCGTCGACCCCGTCGCGGGCGAAGCCGCCGTCGCGGGCGAGCGCCGGCGGCTCGTCGATGAGCGTCGCTTCGATCCGGTCGCGCACGTCGACCAGATCGTCGAGCTGCGCCAGCAGCGATCGCACCAGCGGCGCCTGGAGATCGGCGAGCACCGTGCGCAGGCGGGGAATGACGGCCAGGGAATGCTTCAGCCCGACGAGGTCGCGCGGCCCGGCGGTCCCGAGCGCGGCGCGAGCCACCAGCCGCTCGAGATCCTGCACCGCCTTGATCGCGTCGCGGAACTTCCCGCGCTCGGTGTTGAGGAACGCCAGCTCCTCGACGGCATCCAGCCGATCCCGGATCGGTTCGAGCGCCACCAGGGGGCGCAGCAGCCACGATCGGAGCAGCCGGCTGCCGATCGAGGTGACGGTGCGATCGAGCTCGTCGAGCAGCGATCCCGCGCGGCCGCCCTCGGATCCCTCGATGATCTCGAGATGCTTCAGCGTCGTCGGGTCGATCAGCAGCGCGTCGGCGCGCTGGCGGTAGGCGATCGACCGCACGTGCGCGAGATCCACCTTCTGGGTTTCGCGCAGGTGGTGGACGAGGGCGCCCGCCGCGGCGGTGGCGGCCGGATGGCCATCGAGGCCGAATCCCTCCAGGCCTCCCGCGCGCAGCTGATCCAGCAGCGCCCGACGCGCCGCGCCGAGCTCGAACGACCAGCCGTCAATCGGGGTGATCGGCAGCCCCGAGGCCACCACCGGCGGGATGGCGGCGGCCGGCGCACCGTTCTCGCCGGAAGGCACGACGATTTCGCGCGGCCGGAGCACCGCGAGCTCGTCGGTGAGCGCCTGCATGCCGCCGGCGCCGGCGTACTCCGCGGCGCTGAACTCGCCGGTGGAGAGATCGAGGAGCGCGACGCCGATCACACCAGTGCCCGACGCTGCGCCCTTCGGACCTGGCGTCGCATAGACCGCCATCAGGAACGCCGGTTCGCGCGCGTCCAGGTAGTTCACATCGGTCAGCGTGCCTGGCGAGACGACGCGTACCACCTCGCGCTTGACAACCCCTTTGGCCTTGCGCGGATCCTCGACCTGGTCGCAAATCGCGACGCGGAAGCCGCGTTTGACCAGCCGCGTGATGTAGCCGTCGACCGCATGAAACGGGACGCCGCACATCGGGATGCCGCCGCCGTTGGTGTCCTTCGATCGCGACGTCAGCGTGATCTCGAGCGTGCGCGCGGCGACCAGGGCGTCCTCGTAGAAAATCTCGTAGAAGTCGCCCATCCGGAACAACAGAATGGCGTCGCGATGCTGCGCTTTGGCGTCGAGGTACTGACGCATCGCGGGCGTCACCGTCGCTGACATATGCTTACCAGTGTACAGGCTTTCAGCGGGGAGCTGAGAGCTCGACCCCATTGAGATGCGAGTCCTTGCCCTCGACACGACGACGCGCGCAGGAAGCGCCGCGCTGGTTGCCGACGACCGTATCGTCGACGAGCGCGGCGGCGACGGCGCGCGTACCCACGCGCTGCGCCTGCCCGGCGAGATCGTCGCGCTCGCCGAGGCGAACCAGTGGCCGCTGTCGACGATCGATCGCTACGCCGTCGCGTCGGGTCCGGGATCGTTCACCGGATTGCGGATCGGCATCGCCACGATTCAGGGGCTCGCCTTCGTTCATCGCCGGCGCGTGGTCGCGGTGCCGGCGCTCGAAGCGCTGGCGCACGCGGCGAGCGGCGGTCTTCCGGAAGGCGTGGTGATTGCGGCGTGGATGGACGCCCACCGGCACGATGTGTTCACCGCGCTCTATCGCGTCACGTCTGGCCGGCCCTTCAGCCGGGAGCGGCTGATTGAGCTCGAAGGGCCGATGGTCGGCACGCCCGCAGCCACGCTGGCGCGATGGCGTACCCTGATCGGCGGGGAAGCCGTGGTCGCCGTCGGCGACGGCGCCACGCTGTACGCCGCAGACCTCGCCGCGGTGTCGTCCGCGATCCGCGTCATGCCTCATCCACAACTTGCCGGGGCGGTTGGTCTTTTGGCGGTCGACCGAGGCGATGAGGCGCTCGATCCCTCGGCGGTGCGCCCACTTTACGTGCGCCGCCCCGATGTCGAAGTCACGAGAGACGAAAAATTACTTAAGGCCGCAGGAGTGTCAAAGGACACTTAAACTGCCGACATGGGTCCCTGGGTCATCGAAGCTTTGACGCGCGACGACATCGACGACGTGCTGGCGATCGAAGAGGCGGCGTTCACCAACCCCTGGACACGATCGATGTATCTCGCGGAGCTGGAGAACCCCGCGGTTTCCTACTGCTTTCTCGCGCGGGACGCGAACCGCCGCGCGGCCGGTTTCTGCTCGTTCTGGCGCGTGCTGGACGAACTGCACATCAACAACCTGGCGGTGCTGCCAGACCTGAGACGCACCGGAATCGGCTCATTATTGCTGGAGTTCGCCCTGAAGAAGGGCGTCGAGCTCGGCGCCCACCGGGCGACGCTCGAGGTCCGGCGTTCGAACGAGGCGGCCCGCCTGCTGTACGAACGCTTCGGTTTCTCGGTTGCAGGCGTTCGCGTGGCCTATTACTCCAAGCCGGTCGAGGACGCGCTGGTGCTCTGGCGCGAGGGATTGAGCCCAGCCGATCGACGATCTTGAAACGTGCCCGGGCCTGTGGTACGTTCGGGCCCGATGAACAAGGAGGCGGGCCATGAATGCAGAACCGCTCGGTGCCAGGGCTGATTTGCTGCGAACCGACGAGGAATTTAACAGCCTCGCGGTCCAGCATCACCAACTCGAAGATCGCCTGCACGAACTCACCGCCAAGCACTACCTCTCGGAACCCGAACAAGTTGAAGAAGTCACCCTCAAGAAGAAGAAGCTCCAGCTCAAGGATCGCATGGAAGACATCGTGCGACGCCACCGCCAAGATACTCACGGCTAGATCGACCAACGCCGCGCGGGCGTGCCCTCCCGGCGCCCGCGCCGGGTTCACGGAGTGATGCGCTTCGATCGCGCCGGCCTGCCGTTTGTCGGCGGTGCCTGGCTGATCGCGCTCGTGGTCTCGATCTATGGCGGCTGGGCGTTTGCCCTGCCGTTCGTGGCGCTGGGCGCCTTCTTCGCCTTTTTCTTCCGCGACCCCGAACGCGTGTCGCCCGACGAGGCGCACGTCGTGCTCTCGCCGGCCGACGGAGAGGTGAAGTACGTCGGCGCGGCCGAGCCCGGCGTTTCGCCGGCGGGTGAGTGGAAGCAGGTCAGCATCTTCCTCTCTCCGATGGACGTGCACGTGAACCGCATTCCCGCGGCAGGGACGGTCACCAAGGTCAGCTACACGCCCGGCAAGTTCCTTCCCGCGTACCGCCAGGAAGCCGCCGCCGTCAACGAGCGCAGCGAGGTGTGGATCGAGCGGGTCAACGGCCAGATGGTCGTCGCGCGGCAGGTCGTCGGCATCCTGGCGCGGCGCGTGGTGTGCCGTGCCCGGGTCGGCGAGCAGGTGCACGCCGGACAGCGCTTCGGAATCATGAAATTCGGCTCCCGGATGGACGTGTTCCTCCCTCCCAGCGCGACGATCAGGGTCAAGGTCGGCGAGATGGTTCGCGGGGGCGAAACCGTCATTGCGGTGTTAGACTGACGGCCGAGAGCCGAAGGCCGTCAGCCTGACCGCGCTCGGTTTTCGACAAAAAGACATGCTCGAGGCGAACGAAGGACGGTTGCGCTTCCTCCGGCGATCCACGGATCCCCGCCGCAACAAGCTCCGCCGAGGCGTCTACCTGCTGCCCAGCCTGCTGACGATGGGCAACATGTTCTGTGGCTACGCGTGCGTGGTGTATGCCATGCGCGGCGAGTACGCCACCGCCGCGCCGTTCATCGGGTTCGCCGTGGTGCTCGACATGCTCGACGGCCGGATCGCGCGCCTCACCAACACCACCAGCGAGTTCGGCGTCGAGTTCGATTCGATGGCCGACATCATTTCGTTCGGCATCGCCCCGGCGATCCTGTCGTTTTCATGGGGCCTGCAGGCGCTTGGCCGCCTCGGCTGGGCTGCCGGCTTCATGTTCGTCGCGGCCGCGGCGATGCGGCTCGCGCGTTTCAACATCCAGAGCGGCAGCGGCGGCGACAAGCGGTACTTCGCCGGCATGCCGAGCCCCGCGGCGGCCGCCATCCCGGCGGCAACGGTGTTCGCGTTTCCCGATGGCCTCTACGACTACCGGGCGGCGCTGCCGGCGCTCGCGATGGTCCTCGTGCCGGCCGCCCTGATGGTCAGCACCATCCGGTTCCGCAGCTTCAAGACGATCGACTCGAAGGCGCGGCGGCCTTACACCGTGCTGATCTTCCTCGCCGCCGGGATCGTGGCGATCGCGACCCATCCGCAATGGACCCTCGTCGCGATTGCCTACAGCTACCTCGCGTCGGCGTTCATCGGGATGGCGATCACGCGCTTCAAGCACCGGGGTGCGGCGCATCCGATCGGCGAAAAACAATCCGACGACGATCAGCGCAACAGCGCCGCACGTTAGCGCCGACTGCGCTACGTTGGTAAACCGCCCCTCGGGCCGGCCCTGGCCCTATAATCCCCGACTGAGCAGGAGGCTGTGATGATGCGTGTCCTTGTTGCCGGCGGCGTGTGGATGTCGATCCTGGTGGCGGCACCGCTGTTCGCGCAGGACGGCGCGGCGCTGTATGCACAGCGGTGCGCCTCCTGCCACGAGGGCGGGCAGGTGGCGCGCGCGCCCGCCCGGGACGTCATCGCCGCGCTTCCCACGGACCGCATTGTCGCCGCGCTCGAGACCGGGACCATGCGGGTGCAAGGTGAGAGCCTGACCGCCGAGCAACGGCGGGCCGTCGCCGCCTATCTCTCGACCTCGCGGACGACGCCGGCGGCGAGTGGCACCGCGGCTCCGGCGGCCGCCGCAGTGTGCGAGGCGTCGGGTCCGCTCCGCACCACGGCCGCCGACTGGCGGGCGTGGGGCGTGACGCCGGCCAACGATCGCTTTCAGCGGCAGCCGGGATTCTCGTCGGCGCAGTCGGCGAACCTGAAACTGAAATGGGCGTTCGGCTTCGACGGCGAAAACGCCGCGGCCGCCAACCCGACGATCGTCGGCGATCGCGTGTTCGTCGGCAGCGGATCGGGCCGCGTCTATGCGCTCGGTTTGAAGGACGGCTGCACGCACTGGATGTTCAAGGCCGATGGCGGCGTTCGGGCCTCGATCGTTGTCGGCGACAGCCAGGACGGCTCGACCGCCGCCTACTTCGGCGACATCCGCGCCTTCGTCTACAGCGTGGACGCGACGACCGGGGTGCTGCGATGGAAAAAGCAGATCGACGGGCACCGCGCCGCGCGGGTGACGGGCTCGCCAGTGCTGTACGGCGGGCGCCTGTACGTGCCGGTGTCGTCGATCGAGGAAGCGACCGGAGCACAGGCCACCTACGAATGCTGCACGTTTCGCGGCAGCATCGTCGCGCTCGATCCGGCGACTGGTGCGGAACTGTGGCGCACCTACATGATCACGGAGACTCCAACGCCGCGCGCCAAGAACGCCAAGGGTACGCAGCTGTGGGGACCATCGGGCGCCGCCGTCTGGTCGGCGCCGACGGTGGATCCGGTCACGAAGTCGCTGTACGTCGCGACCGGCGACGCCTACTCGATGCCGGCGGCGCCGACGACCGATGCGATCGTCGCGCTCGATCTGGAGACGGGCGCGATCAAGTGGGCGAACCAGACCACCGCGGGTGATGCGTTTACGATGGCATGCGGCGCCGCCGACCCGACCAACTGCCCGGAAAAGGAAGGCCCGGATCACGACTTCGGCCAGTCGCCGATTCTGGTGACCCTCGCCGGCGGGAAGCGCGTCATCGTCGCGGGGCAGAAGTCGGGCGTGGTCCACGGCTTCGATCCGGACCAGGGAGGCAAGAAGCTGTGGAGCACGACGGTCGGCCGCGGCGGCGCGCTCGGCGGCATTGAGTGGGGATCGGCCAGCGACGGTCAGAACATGTACGTGCCCCTGTCCGACATCGGGTTCAAGGATCCGAAACTGTACGGGCGCGGCGGTCTGAATCCGGAAGTCGGCGGCGGGATGTTCGCGATTCGCATCGCCGACGGCAAGCAAGCCTGGTTGTCGCGTCCCAACGCGTGCGGCGACAAGCCGTCGTGCAGTCCGGCCCTGTCGGCGCCCGCGGCGGCGATTCCGGGCGCGGTGTTCGGCGGATCGGTCGACGGCCACTTTCGCGCCTTCGCGACCAGCGACGGCCACATCCTCTGGGACTTCGACACCGCGCGCGATTTCGACACCGTCAACGGCGTGAAGGCGCGCGGCGGCTCGATCGACGTCGGCGGCGCCGCGATCGCGAACGGCATGGTGCTGACGACGTCCGGCTACGCCCAGTGGGGCGGCATGCGCGGCAACGTGCTGCTGGCGTTTTCAGTGGACGGGAAGTAAGTACGAAGTACGAAGTCTGAAGTACGAAAGTCTGAAGCACGAAAGTCTGAAGTACGAGGGCGATCAGCCCGGCGCAGTCGTACTTCGTACTTCGTACTTCGTACTTTCGAGCGGCAGTGTCATGGTCACGGTCGTGCCGACGCCGCGCTGGCTGGTGACGGCGATGGTCCCGCCGTTCAGTTCGATGTTGCGCTTCGCGATCGTGAGCCCCAGGCCGGTGCCGGTCGCCTTGGTCGAGAAGTACGGCTCGAAGATCTTGTTCAGCGCGTCCTGATCCATCCCGATCCCGCTGTCGGTCACCTCAACGACGATCGCCGGCTGAGCGGCGACTGACGACGGCTGACTGACGACGGTCGGCTGGCGACTCACGACTGCGAGCCGGCCGGCGCCCGGCATCGCGTGCAGCGCGTTCTCGATCACGTTGGTCAGCGCGCGCGCGAACAGGGTGCGGTCGACGGTGACGACCGGAAGGCCGGCATCCGCCTGGACCTCGATCGCGATCCGGTGCGACAGGCCGCTGCGATACGGCTCGACCACGTCCTCGATCAGTTCGGCCAGCCTCGTCGGCTCGGGCCGCGGCGTCGGCGACGACGCGAAACTGGAGAACTCCGCCGAGATCTGGCGGAGCAGCTTGACCTGCGACAGGATCGCGTTGACGCACTCGTCGAGGACGGGAGAGAGCGGGCGGCCGCGATCGATGTTGACCCGCTGGGCGTGCTCGGCCGAGAGCTGGATCGGAGTCAGCGGGTTCTTGATGTCGTGCGCCACCTGGCGCGCCATGTCGGCCCACGCCTCGAGGCGCTGCGTCCGCTCGAGCTCGCGGCGCTGGCGCTTGAGGTCGGCCGCCATCTGGTTGAAATCCTCGACCAGCCGCCGCAATTCGTCCGACGACGTGGCGGCAACGCGCGCGTCGAGGTCGCCGCGGGCGATGCGCCGCGTCGCCCGCGTGAGGCGATTCACCGGGTCGGCGATCCGCTCGGCCATCCAGTAGCCGAGCGCGGCGCCGAGCAGGCTGAAGAGCACGAAGCCGCCGAGCACGCGGCGATCGAGCTCGTCGATCTGCTGTTCGATCTGCTGCTGACGGTTCGTCATCGGCACGGTGACGATCAATTCCCTGCCGCTCTCGCGCACCGGCGCCGCCGACAGCTGGTACAGCAGATCGCCGACCTGTTCCTGGCCGACGTAGGTCGGCAGCCGATCGAGCAGGATCGAGCGGTAGACGTCGCTCGGGGTGCGCGGCGACAGCAGCTGCGACGCGAACAGATCCCGCGCGCTGGTCGCCTGCAGGCGGGTCCGGTCGAACAGGTTCACATCCTCGTCGATCGCCCGTCGCACCAGCACCATGATCTGGTCGTCGATCGTATCGAGCGCGGTGGCGCCACGTTGCTGCAGCGCGGCATAGTCTTCGACCAGGCGCTGTGCCGTCGTCACGGTGCGGGCCGCGGCCTCGGCGGCTCCGTCGACGAGCTGCGCCGCCACATAGGTCCTGATGAAGATGGCCAGGATGAACACCGGCACCACCGCGCCGGCCCAGAATGCCAGGAACAGCTTGCGGTAGAAGCTGGAGCGGACTTCACGAAGCAGCGCGCGACCGCTGGTGGCCGTTCGCACGCCGAGCGCGCTCAGCAGCGAAAGGCCGGCGAGCATCGTCACGTACAGCACCACCGCGAGCATCACCAGTTCTGCGAGGTTGATCAGGTGGCCCACCCAGCTGATCACCGGGTAGCCGAGCGCGTAGATGCCGCCGCGATCGCTCAGGAAATAGACGCGGAACGTCTGATCGTCGCGATCGAGCGCGCCCCAGAAGGGTTCGCGCGACTCGACGAGGCGCTGGAAGATGGGATCGGGAAGCGTCCAGACGCGCGTGCCCGACTCGAAGATCGGCGCGCGACTCCACCCGTAGACGATGAACTCGACGTCCCGCCCCGAGACGCCCTCGGGTGCGATCTGGCGGTTGGGACGCAACGACTCGAGATACGGGCTCTGCGAGGAGATGAACGGCAGCGTCCGGTAGTCGAGCATCACCCGGACGACGAGGCTGCCGACCATGCGGCCGCGCACGCAGACCCCCCTGGCAATCCGCAGCACGTGGCGCTCGCTGGAGCCAAACGGGGAGACCTCGTCGAACGGCTCGTCCCAGCTGCAGCCCGGCGATCGATATTCGGTCGTGGCGTACTCGGGCAGGCTGAGCCGGAATGCGCTGACCAGACGGCCGTCTGCGCTGTAAAGCTCCACCGCGGACGTCAGGCGATAGGTGGCGAGATCGGTGCGCGACCAGACGGCGAAGGCCCGCGCCGGATCGGCCGCCGCCGTCGACACGTCGAGCCGGACCAGTTCGTCGAGCGACGGAATCGCGTCGATCTGATCCACCGCCTGTTGCAGCCGCTTCTGCAGGTCCTCCCGCAGGCTCGCCGCCTGCGGGCCGAACGTCGTCGCGATCAATCGTTCCTTGGCTTCGGTCGCGTGTGCGAGCAGCGACGGATACATCGCGATGGCCGGCATCAGCAGCGCGAGGAAAAAGACGGCGAGCCGGACGGTCTGCGAGATGCGGCGCATCCGGCCGTTGACCCGGGCAAGGGAGAGCGCGCAGAGCCCGGCGGTCACCAGCGCGATCCACATCGGGCCGATGGGCACCGCAGCGCCGGCCATTCCCGCCGCCACGGACGCGAGGGCCGCACCGGCCAGCCAGCCACCCGCCGCGGTGAGACGCCACGACCATCCGCGCGGCGCGCGCAACAGCGTGGCCGGCAGTCGGATGATGGCGGCCGCGCCCCAGATCACCGAGGCGTGCAGCAGCACGAGCGCAAACTCGACGGCCAGTCGGGCGCCGCCCACTGGGTGGAGCGAGAAATGAAGCAGATCGAGGTTCGTGTCGGCGACGACGCGCTGCAGCAGCCGCTCGTAGCCCCACAATAACGACACGGTCGCGAGCCCGGTCACAAAGAAGGCCGCCGCCATGGCGGCGCGCGCGCCGGCGGTCTGGGGCAGCAACCGGACTCGTGGCCGCGCAAACCTGCGCCGCTCGATGACGTCGAGGACCAGCCAGACAACGGCCGCCATCGCAAGCGTGGTCAGCAGCAGATCGAGCGGCGTGGGGTCACGGGTCTCCGCCAGAGGGGCGAGGGCGACAAACAGCACGGCGCGGGCGACGACCACGAGCGTGATCAGGAGCGCCGTCATCCCGAGAAAGCGGCTGAGGTCGCGCGCCTGACGCCGCAGATCCAGCAGCGGTCCGGTGCACAGCAGCAGGGTGACCGCGAGCACGCTCAGCGCCGCGGCCCGCGTCATGGCGCGCCAGCGGGCGCGCGCCGCCGCGAGCTCGTCGGGCGACACGTCGGCCTCGAGCACGAAGCCGCCGTCGCGTCCAGGCAGCGTGAACCTGAAGGGCTGCGACGGCGACGCCGCACCACCGGCGCTGACGCGCAAGGTGACCGGCGCGATGGCCGTCGGCATCGTGAACGTCTCGGTGAGGCCCGGCGCGCTGCGCGCGGTGCCGAGCGCCTGCTCGACGACGACGGTGGCGGCGCGGATGCCGCCGCGCACCACAGGCTCGATCCGAATGAGACCCGGGCCGAGCGGTCCAGGAGCCACGATGAGCGCCTTGGGGCCGACCACGACTTCCTTACGAAGATCGGAGGCGCGCCCGGCCCAGGCGAGCGGTGCGCCGAGCGCATCGTAGATGGTGATGCCGGTGCGCCCCGCCTCATCGTCGGGCACGGCCGCCGCGACGACGTCGAATAGATGCTTGAGGGCGGCTTGATCGCGCGGCGCCGCACGCGCGGTGTCGGGCTCCGCGGCGATCCGCTCGGCGATCGAGCCGAGTGTGGCCGCGCTGGCGTCGAAACGCTGCCGCAGTTCGGCTTCGACGCGGCTGAGCGCCGATTGGTCGGACGGGCCGAAACGCGCCCGCTCGAGACCGTAGCCGATCAGACCGACGATCACCGCCGCCGCCAGGCCGCCGCGCGCGATGCGCAGGATGAGGGACACGAGTCCTCACAGGATACACGGGTGTATGATTTGCGCTCCACACCGCGAAAGGATTTCGATGACGCGCACCGTTTGCCTGCTCGTAGCGCTACTGACGCTGCACGCCGGCCTGGCGCACGCCGCGACCACACTCGACATCTATTTTGTCGACGTCGAGGGCGGTCAGGCGACGCTGATCGTCACGCCGGCCGGCGAGTCGTTCCTCGTCGACACCGGTTGGGGAGGCGCCAACGGACGCGACGCCAAGCGCATCATGGCCGCCGCCCGCGACGCCGGCATCGCCCAGATCGACTACTTGCTGATCACGCATTTCCACAGCGATCACGACGGCGGCGCGCCCGAGCTGTCCCGACTCATCCCCATCCGGACGTTCGTCGACTACGGGGAGGCGACCGAGAAGGGCAAGAAGGTGCAGGAGCCGTACGAGGCCTATGCGCGGGTGCGCCGGAAGGGCGCGCACCTCGAGCCGAAAGTGGGCGATCGCCTGCCGCTGAAGGGGCTCGAGATCCAGATGGTCAGCGGACGGGGCAAGACCCTGGGCGAGCCGCTGTCGGGCGCCGGCCAGGACAACCCGGCGTGCACGACCTACAAGAAGAAGGCGAACGATTTCACCGAGAACGCACGATCGTTCGGCTTTCGCCTGGTCTACGGGCGGTTCACCTTCCTCGATCTCGGCGACCTGGTGTGGAACGAACTGGGACAGCTGGTGTGCCCGCGGAACATGCTCGGTCGCGCCGATGTCTACCTGATGGCGCATCACGGCAACGCCTTCAGCGGTGTTCCCGCGGTCACTGCCGCGGTGCATCCCCGCGTGGTGATTCTGAACAACGGCGAGTCCAAGGGCGGGGACGCCAAGACCTTCGGCACCCTTCAAGGCCTGGCCGGCCTCGAGGACCTCTGGCAGCTGCACCGGTCGACCAACAAGGGCATTGCCAAGCAGGCAGACGAAGGGTTGATCGCGAACCTGAGCGAAGACACCGCCTACCGGATCAAGCTGTCGGCCAACGAGGACGGCAGCTTCGCTGTGACGAACGCGCGCACCAGCTTTACCAAACAGTACAGTGCGAAGTAACGTGAAATCGACGTGGACCTGAAGCATCTGCTCAAGCGCGGCGCCCTGCTGGCGGCGGCCAACTGGCAGACGGTGGCGATTCAGTTCGTCGCCGAAACCACCTTTCAGGTACTGCTGGCCGTGCCGATTGTCGGAGCTGCGGTGCTGGTCGCCGTCCTGCTCGGCGGCGATCTCGCGGAGATCCTGCACGGCAGCCTGCGCGACATCTTCACCACCATCGCCAGCACGCTGCTGTCGGAGCCGTTCGCGCTCATCGCGTTCGTCACCGCGTTTGCGGTCGTCCTGCTCGGCGGCTCCATCCTGATGTTTGTCGTCAAGGGCGGGACCGTTGAAGTGCTCGTCGCCGCGAACGCCGACGCCGGCCCGATCGAGCAGCATCCGCTGACCATCGAGATGCTGCGCCAGGCGTCGCGGTTCACGTTGACGCGGTTCACCGATGGCTGCGCGCGGCTGTTTCGCCCCTACCTGACGCTCGGCCTCGCGCTGATCATCGTCTACGCGGTGTCGGCCGGCGGCTACCTGGCCTTCGTCGTCTACGGCTATCGCGCGGTCGAAGGGCGCGCCCTCATCATCGGCTGGACGTTCGTCGCGGCGCTGTCGGCGGCGATGCTGGTGGCGTGGATGACGATCGTCAACATGCTCTATCTGTTGCTGCAGATCTCGATGGCGGTGGAGGGGATCGGCGTCGCCGACGCCTGCCGCGCCACCGTCCGGTTCATCCGCTCGGAGTTCCGCGACCTGGTCGGCGTGTTTCTCGTGGTCGTCGCGCTGGTGATTGCGGCGACGCTGGCGTCGGCGCTGGCCTGGTCGGGCGTCGGGCTGATCGCGTTCGTGCCGCTCGTCGGCCTCGCCGTGTTTCCGCTGCAGCTCGCCGCGCTGATGCTGCGCGGGCTGGCCTTCGAGTACCTGGGGCTGACCGCGCTCGGCGCCTACCTCACGCTGTATCAGGGCTACGCGTCAAACCGCGGCGAAATGGTCAGCCGCGCACGCGCGGATCACGGACGCGGCGGCGGCGTGGTGGACGTGACCGGCGCGATCTGAACCAGGTTCGGCAGCGCCGCGACCGCGGGCACGAGCGGCGGCTCGAGGCTGTGCCCGGTCAGCGTCAGCGACGCCCCCCTCGCGATATCCCTGAACAGCATCAGGAGCATCGGCGCGTGCGTGAGCGGATGCTCCAGGGCGTGCGGCGCGGCGGCCACTTCGGCGTCGGGCGGGAGCGGCGGAAAGGTCTGCGCCTTCTTCGGCGCCGCCGCCGCGGCGGCGGCCGCAGCGTCTTCCGGCTCGGTGGCGACGCCGGTGACGGTCCCGGCGGCGACCCCGTCCTTGATGTTGTAGGCGCGGATCGCCGCAGCCTGACCGGCGACGACGATCGTCGAACCGGCCTTGACCGCGCCCCAGGCCGGCCGGATCGGCAGCGGCCGCATCCACTGCTGGCCGCCGGTGACGAGATTCATCGCGCGCAGCACGTTGTCGAGCGCGACGAAATACACATAGCGTTCGTCGGCCACCGGCTTGCCGATCACATCGCCGCCCGTCCGCCACCGCCAGTCGACCCGGCCGTCGGAGGCCATCACGCAACGGAACCAGTTGTCCTGCGATCCGACATACAGCCGCTCGTCGAGCGCGAGAATCTCGTTCGGTGCGCCGCCGAGACGACGCTCCCAGACCAGTTCGCCGCTCTCGACCAGCAGCGCGACGATGCGGCCGTCGGTGGTGGGGACGTAGACGCGGTCGGCCGCCAGCGCCGGCACGGCGTGAGCGGGGGACTTCAGATCGCGGGTCCAGATGACCTCGCCGTCGGTGGCGCGAAGTGCGCGAACCTCACCCGAGACGGCTGCGACGACGAGCCAGCCGTTGTCCCAGACCGGTTGGACGGCCAGTTTGTCGGGCAGCGGACGTTCCCAGGCGTTCGATCCATCGCTCGCGTGAAGCGCTCGGAGGGTGCCGGCCTCCCGGATGAACACGAATCCATTCCCCGCGGCAGGCGCCAGCTCGGGACGCGCGGTCACCATCCATTTCTGGGTGCCGGTGATCAGGTCGTACGCGACGAGCCGATCGCCTTCGATGGGGATGAACGTCAGGCGGCCTTCGTAGGCCGGAGGCAGGGTCAGCGTGTTGTTCAAGGCCAGGCCCCAGACGGTTTCGACCGGAGTCAGCGGGGACGGCGTTCGATCGATCTTCGAGGCCGAAGGCCGGGGCACGGGATGCGGTGCCGGCACGGGCCGCTGGGCCCAGGCCGTCGCCGACAGCGCCATGGTCAGGACGAAGGCGCTCATCGTCGCGTTGGCGCGCGGAACCCACATTGCTTGAATGATAGCGTGTGACGCCAATCCGGCGGAATCAGACCCGAGCCGATTCAGCCGCGCGCGCGAGCGGAACCACCTCTACCGTCAGTCGTAGTCGTCGGTGTCTCGATCGCCGACCTTGATGTGGATCGTGTTCAACGCGTAGAACAGACCCGCATCGAACGAGCCCTGGAGCACCCGCTCGAACAGCGGCACCGACGTGGTCGCGATGATGCGACAGGCGCGTGCGCCGGCCACCAGCGGCATCAGCGCCGATTGCTGGGCCAGGTCGAGCACGTCCACGTCGTGCACCACGACAGCCCGGAGGTGGCTGAGCGGGGCACCGGCGGCGAGCATCAAGGTGGCCTGGAGATAGTAGTGGTCGGCGGCGTCGATCACGACCACGCCGTCGGCGCCTTCCCCGTCGGGCCCGACCGCGAGCTCGATGGCCAACTGGTGGGCGAATTCGGGTGCGGCGCTGATGAGCACCGGCAGCGATGTTCGTGCGGCAACCGCCATATCGAGCGAATGCAGCCCTGCGGCGCCGATCGGTACTGGAAAGTGTGTGTCGTCGTTCAGCAAATGCATTTGCGGACCTCGCAAGTGGTTTCGCATCTAGATACGCGAGGTCGCGGCGTTTTTCGCTTTGCGCGCGCTTTGCGGAGTCGGGTCTGTGTGTGAGCCGATAACTCGTGTTGGAGAAGTGAGTTACGGGTCGTGATGGGCTGAACCGGCTGAGGGATGCTACGCTGTATTCACGATGATCTTTCGGTTCGGGCTCTTCGAGTTGGACACCGAGTCGGAGCTGCTGCTCAAGGCCGGGCGTACCGTCAAGATTCAACAGCAGCCGTACAAGCTGCTGTGTCTGCTCATCACCCAGCCTGGGAAGGTGGTCTCCCGCGACGAGATTCGGGCGGCGCTCTGGCCGGCGGAGACATTTGTCGACTACGACCAGGGGGTCAACTTCGCGATGAAACAGGTTCGCGAAGCGCTCGGCGATGACGCCGACCACGGGGTCTATG
>Ga0070665_100003842_pt1 | contig 15893 bp, 16 predicted proteins | sample KBSS13metaG_FD_65862 | JGI IMG/M metagenome (GOLD analysis project Ga0070665, IMG submission 65862) | Switchgrass rhizosphere microbial communities from Kellogg Biological Station, Michigan, USA - KBS S1-3 metaG | ecosystem: Host-associated > Plants > Roots > Rhizosphere > Soil ... | reverse complement strand
GGGTCCAAGCACGATGACGGCGGATACCGAGCCGAGCTCGCCTCCGCCCCTGCACGCGATGCTCGCGGTGAGTCGCGCGGTCGCTGCCGGAGGCCCGCTCGAGACGATCCTGGACGGCATCGCGCGGGAGGCGACGCACGTCGTGCCGGGCGCCGATCGCGCCAGCGTCATCCTCATCGAGGGCGCCGATCGTCGCTTCCGCCTCGCCGGTCGCCACGGGCTCGGCGCGAGCTACGTCCGGCTTCTCTCCGCCGGCGAGGCCAAACTGCGCCCGGGTGACGGGCCGTCGGGGATCGCGTTCGTGACGCGCGAACCGGTCGTCGTCGACGACGTGCGCCGCGATCCACGGATCGCCTCCTGGACGTGGCGGGAGATCGTGTCCGCGGAGGGGTACGGCGCGATCATCTCGCTGCCGCTGCTCGCAGCGGACCGCGTCGTGGGGACGCTGAACCTCTACCGGACGGCGCCCGGGCCGTGGCCGGGCGCCCAGGTCGGGCTGCTCGTGTTCTTCGCCGAGCATGCGGCGAGCGCGGTCCGCACGGCGCAGCTCCTGGACGAGCGCCGCGAGCAGCTCGTGGCGCTCCGGCGCATCGTCCGCGCGCTCCGCGAGCAGACGCACGAGCATGCCAACCGCCTGCACGCGATCGACGGGCTGCTCGGCATCGGGGCGATCGACGACGCCGGAGCGCTCGTGCGGACACTGAAGACCGCGCACGTGGAGATGCGCGAGGCGCTCGACCGCCGGATCGGGGTCCCGATGCTCGCCGGGCTCATCCTGGCCCAGAGCGCGGTGGGAGGGCAGCGCGGCATCGACGTCGAGCTCGACGAGCGCAGCCACCTTCCCGCCCTCCCCGCGAGCCTGCGCGAGCCGCAGCTGGTGACGATCGTCGGCAACCTGCTCGACAACGCCTTCGACGCCGTCGCGGGGATGGATCCTCCGCGACGACGCGTCCGGATCCGCGTGGACCCGGCGCAGATCGCCGTGACGGACTGGGGCGACGGGCTCCCGGCGGACGCGACGGCGCTCTTCGCGCGCGGCGCCACGACGAAGGACGACCACGCCGGCATCGGGCTCGCGCTCGTGTCCGAGGCGGCAGCGGCGGCGCGCGGAGCACTCACGGTCGAGCGCCGCGGCGAGACGACGACGTTCCGCGTGACCTTCGATGGCTGACTGGCGCGTCCTCGTCGTCGAGGACGACCCGGTCGTCGCGGGTCTGCACTGCCGGTTCGTGAGCCGTGTCGCCGGGTTCGCGCCGGTCGGCGCGGCGCCCCAGGCGGCGCGGGCGCTGGGGATGGTCCGGACGCTGCGGCCGCACCTCATCCTGCTCGACCTCGGCCTGCCCGGCGAGGACGGACTCGGGCTGCTGCGGCGGTTGCGGTCCGACGCCGCGCCGGTCGAGGCGATCTGCGTCACCGCCGCGAGCGGCGGCGCGAGCGTCCGTGCCGCCGTGCAGCTCGGCGCGGTCGACTACCTCGTCAAGCCGTTCGACGAGCAGCGCCTGCGCAAGGCGCTGCGGCTGTTCGAGCGCCGGATGGCGATGCTCGTCGCCGGTGATCTCACGCAGGATCAGGTCGACCTGGTGTGCTCGGACGGGCCCAACGCGCTGCGCTGGCTGCCGCGGTCGCTGTCGGGCGCACGCCTCCAGGACGTCCGTACCGCGCTCGGGCGCGCAGGCGGAGCGGTCACCGCCGCGGAGCTCGCGGCCGACACCGGCGTTTCGCGTGTGACGGCGCGTCGCTACCTCGAGTACCTCGTGACCGTCGGTGCGGCGGAGGTCGAGCCCGTGGCGTCCGGGCCCGGCCGCCCGCGCAACGTCTACCGGGCGGTGTCGCCCGACTGAGCCGCGCCTAGGTCCAGGTGTCGCCCGTCCAGCCGTCGATGTCGTAATCGGACATGCACTGGTCGACCATCCCCTGGCAGGCGGCCAGCGCCCCACCGCGCTGACCGAACCGCAGCGCGTCGAGCCGGACGAGCTCGGCGCTGCCGCCGTAGTTGCGCTCGTACCACTCGTGCCGTGCGCCGAACTCGCTGCCCATCGCGTCCCAGATCAGCTTGAAGAGCTTCACGCGCTCCTCGGCCGAGCCGCTCGACCCGCGGTAGAAGCGGTCGATGATCGGCCGCAGCTCAGGGTTCTTCATGTCCTCCACGCTCGACGGGACGAGCAGCGGGCTCCCGCCCAGGATCTGCGCCGCGACCTCGTTGAAGCGCGGCGCGGCGATGCTGCCGAAGAGCCGCACGAGCATCGAGACGTCGGCGTTGGGGACGATGCTCTCGCCGGGGCCCGGGCGGGTGTCGTGGCACAGCGCGGTCGTGATGGACCACATGAGGCTGCGCCAGCCGAACAGCTCGCCGAGCTCGGCCTGCACGCCGCGGAAGCCATCGGTGCCGTTCGTCTCCAGCGCGCGCGAGATGAGCCCGGTCATGAAGTCGAGCTTCACGGCCAGGCGCGTGCCGGCCTGGAGCGTGTAGCGGTTGAGGAAGCCGGACTGCGCGTAGAAGCCGGTCGCCTTCTCGACGTCGCGGTAGACGAGGACGTTCTCCCAGGGGATGAACGCGTTGTCGAAGACGATGACCGCGTCGTTCTCGTCGAAGCGGCTGGAGAGCGGGTGGTCGAACGGCGAGTCGGCGGTCGCCTCGTAGGAGCGGCGGGACAGCAGCTTCTGGCCCGGCGTGTCGAGCGGCGCGATGAAGACCAGCGCGTAGTCCTCGGCCTTGCCCTTCTCGAGCTGGGTCGCGCTGTTCTGCGCGACGAACGTCGCGTGCGTGAGCGCGGAGCCCGTCGCGAGCATCTTCGCGCCGCTGACCACCATGCCGTCGTCGCGCTCCTTCACGACGTGCACGAAGACGTCCTCCATGTCGTGCACGGGCTTGGAGCGGTCGATCGGCGGGTTGATGAGCACGTGGTTGAGGAACAGCGCGCTCTGCGCGTACTTGCGGTACCAGTGCTCGGCGCTGCCGGAGAACGGCCCGTACCACTCGGGATCGGCACCGAGTCCGGCCATGAACGACGCCTTGTAGTCCGGCGAGCGACCCATGAAGCCGTAGGACATGCGCGACCAGATCGCGAGCGCCTCGCGCGCGTCGACGAGGTCCTGCGAGGAGTAGGCGGGCGCGAAGAACCTGTGCGTCAGGATGCCGCGCCGATCCGTCGTCAGCATGTCGTTGGCAGGGTCGTGCAGCGCGTCGTAGAGACGCGCGACGGAACGGGTGGCGTTGCGGAACGCCGGGTGCTCGGTGACGTCGGCCACCTTCTCGCCGCCGATCCAGATCTCTCGCCCGTCTCTCAGGCTCTCCAGGTACTCCTCGCCGGTGAGCGGCTTGTCGAGTGCCGGTGTCGTCATCTCACTCCTTGTTCCGTCTGACAGAACCGTAGACAGGTCCGTTCTGCTGATGGTAACGTGAGCTCATGGGGTCTGCCAAGGGGAATGGCACCGCGATCGCCGCCGCGGCCTGCGACGGCGAGCGCTATCGGCATGTCATCGGGCACTTCGCCACGGGAGTGACCGTGATCACGTCCCGCCACGGCGGGACCGACCACGGCGCGACCGCCAGCGCGGTGTCCTCCGTCTCGCTCGATCCGCCCTCACTGCTCGTCTGCCTGAACCGCGCGACGGCGACCGAGACCGCCGTCCGGGAGGGCGGAACGTTCGTCGTGAACATCCTCCGCGAGGACCAGGGCGCGCTCGCCATGCGCTTCGCCGGCCGGCACGGCGAGAAGTTCGCCGGCCTCGAGGTCGGCCGCAGCGGCCAGGGCGATCCTGTCCTGAGCGAGGCGCTCGCGCGCGTGGAGTGCCGCGTCCGCGACGCGGTCACCGGGGGGACGCACACCGTGTTCTTCGGCGAGGTCCAGCGCGCCGAGGCGTCCCAGGGCGATCCGCTCGCCTACTTCCGCGGCCGGTTCGGGCGCCTGAGCCCGGAGCTCGATCTCACCGAGCTGTGCGAGGAGACGTTCGCCGCGCGCAGCGCGATCGAGCTGGGGGTCGTCGACCTGACGGTCGGCAAGGTGGATGCGGGCGCCGTCGCGCGCCTGCGCGCGCTCATGGAGACGACGCAGGGCCTCGTCGCCGACGGCCACTTCACCGACGTGGCCGGCTGGGCCGCGGCGAACGCTGCGTTCCACGACGCCCACGTCGCCCTGGCCGGGTCCGAGCCGCTCACCGAGACCTACCGGCGTCTCGGCGTCGCAGGGCTGATCCTGCGCACGTATACGGACGCCACGGACGCCGATCCCGAGCTGGCAGGCGATCACCGCCGCCTGGTCGAGGCGTACGAGACGGGAGACGTGGAGGCGGCACGATCGGCGGTGCGCGAGCATGCCGACCGGGCCGCGAGGAGCCAGCGGGCGGCCATCGCCGCCGGGAAGGAGGCGCGATGAGCGCCACGCAGTCAAGGGCCGACGACCTGCGCGAGGCCAGGCACCCCGTCTACAGCGACCGCAAGCTGCGGTTGGGGACGTTCTCGTCGAATCTCAGCTACGGCTGCGCGATCTCGACGATCGACGGAACCCTCAAGGCCGACTGGCCGAGCACGTCCTCCCTCGCCGCGATGGGCGACGAGATGGAGTTCGAGGCCCTCGTCCCCGTTGGCCGCTGGCGCGGCTTCGGCGGCCCGACCGACTTCAACGGCGAGGGCTTCGAGTGCTTCACCTGGGCGGCGGCGACGGGCGCCCAGACGAAGCGGGCGGGCCTCTTCGCCACGTCGCACGTCCCCACGATCCACCCGATCCTCGCGGCGAAGCAGGGGATGACGGTCGACCACATCTCCGGCGGGCGCTTCGCGCTCAACATCGTGACCGGCTGGCACAAGCCCGAGATCGAGATGTTCGGCGCGCCGCTGCTCGAGCACGACGAGCGCTACGCGCTCGCGGCGGAGTGGCTGCACATCATCCGCGAGATGTGGACGGCGGAGGAGCCCTTCGACTTCGAGGGCAAGTACTACAAGGTCGAGGGCGCGGTCTGCCGCCCCCACCCGCTGCAGAAGCCGCACCCCGTGATCATGAACGCGGGCGGCTCCGAGGCGGGCCGGCACTTCGCCGCCAAGGAGTGCGACGTCGCCTTCGTCATCCCCGACGCGCACGACGCCGACAGCATGCGCGCCCGCGTGGACCACTACCGCCGGCTCGCGCGCGAGGAGTACGGCCGCGAACTGCAGGTCTGGAGCTACGCCTACGTCGTGCAGGGCGACACGGAGCAGGACGCCAGGGACTACCTGCACCGCTACGTCGACGAGCTCGGCGACTGGGAGGCGGCCGACAACCTCGTGAGCACGATGGGCATGAACGCCCAGACGCTCCCGGCCGACGTCCTGCAGGACATGAAGCGCCACTTCATCGCGGGCTGGGGCGGCTACCCGGTCATCGGCACGGCCGAGCAGGTCGTCGAGCAGCTCGGCGTCATCTCCGACGCGGGCTTCGACGGATGTCTGCTGTCATGGCCGCGGTACATCGACGACATGCGGAAGTTCCAGGAGGAGACGTATCCGATGCTGATCCAGGCCGGGCTCCGATGAGTACGACCACACGCGCGGACGAGCTCCGCGAGGCCAAGCACCCGGTCTACTCCGACCGGGCGCTGCGCCTGGGGACGTTCGGCACGAACCTGCAGCAGGGCGCGGCGATCACGTCGATCGACGGCGCCCTGGAGGCGACCTGGCCCAGCACCCTGGAGCTCGCGCAGATGGGCGACCGGATGGGGTTCGAGGCACTGGTCTCCGTCGGTCGCTGGCGCGGCTTCGGCGGTTCGACGGACTTCAACGGCGCCGGCTTCGAGCCGTTCACCTGGGCCGCCGGGATCGGCGCGTCCACGACCACGTCGGGCGTCTTCTCGACGTCGCACGTCCCGACGATCCACCCGATCCTCGCCGCCAAGCAGGCCATGACGATCGACCACGTGACGAACGGGCGGTTCGCGCTCAACGTCGTCACCGGCTGGCACACGGCGGAGATCGAGATGTTCGGCGCGCCGCTGCTGCCGCACGACGAGCGCTATGAGGTCGCGCGCGAGTGGCTGCACATCATCCGCGAGATGTGGACGGCGGAGGAGCCCTTCGACTTCGAGGGCAAGTACTACAAGGTGGAAGGGGCCGTCTGCCGCCCCCACCCGGTGCAGCGCCCCCACCCGGTGATCATGAACGCGGGCGGCTCGGAGGCCGGCCGCCACTTCGGCGCCAGGGAGTGCGACGTCGCGTTCGTCCTGCCGAGCGCGCACGACTTCGACACGCTCAAGAAGCTCGTCGACGACTACCGCGCGCTGGCCAAGAACGAGTACGGGCGCGAGATCTCCGTCTGGGGCAACGCCTACATCGTCCAGGGCGACACCGAGCAGGACGCCAGGGACTATCTGCACTCCTACGTCCACGACCACGGCGACTGGGACGCGGTCGAGAACCTCGTGCAGACGTTCGGCATCAACTCCCAGTCCCTGCCCCCCGAGGTCGCCCTCGGGATGAAGGAGCACTTCATCGCCGGGTGGGGCGGCATCCCGATCGTGGGCACCGCGGAGCAGATCGTCGAGAACCTCGGGATGCTCGTGCGTGCCGGGTTCGACGGGATCCTGCTCTCCTGGGCCCGCTACATCGAGGACATGAAGCGCTTCGAGGAGGAGGTTCACCCCTTGCTGATCCAGGCCGGTCTTCGCTGATGGCAGCAGCCAACGCCGTCCAGCCCGACACGACGCGCTCCCGGGAGGTCGCCGCGCGGGTCGCCGACCACCCGTGGGCCGTCCGCATCGGCGCCGACGAGATCGCAGGCGACTCCGCCGGCTGGGAGACGACGAACCCGTCCACCGGCGAGCACCTCGCGACGGTGCCCGCCGCGACGCCCGCCGACGTGGACGCCGCCGTCCGCGCCGGCCAGGCCGCGTTCGAGGAGTGGCGCCACGTCGCGCCGCGCGAGCGCGCGAAGCGCATCCGCGCGTGGGCCGACCTCGTCGCCGAGCACACCGACGAGCTTGCCGAGCTCGACGCGCTCGACGCCGGGCTGCCGATGCACGCCGGGCGCTTCGACGTCGCCAACGCGGTCGAGTCGATGCACCTCGCCGCCGACTGGGCGATGGAGCTCAAGGGGACGACGATCCCCTCGACCTCCGACCACCTGCACTACACGGTGCGCGAGCCCTACGGGGTCGTCGGCCGCGTCATCGCCTACAACCACCCGCTCATGTTCGCGACGCGCGCGGCGACGCCGCTCATCGCGGGCAACGCGTGCATCGTGAAGACGCCCGACCAGGCGCCGCTCTCGGGCCTGCGTCTCGCGGAGCTCGCCGCCGAGGTGCTGCCGCCCGGCCTGCTGACCGTCCTGGCCGGATCCGGCCCGGTCGTCGGCGACGCGATGTCCCGCCACCCGGCGATCCGCCGCATCGCCTTCACCGGCAGCGTGCGCACCGGCCTGGCGATCCAGGGTGCCGCGGCGGCCTCGGGCGTCGTGAAGTCGATCTCGCTGGAGCTCGGCGGGAAGAACCCGTGCATCGTCTACCCGGACGCCGACCTCGAGCGGGCCGCGCACTGGGCGATGATCGGCATGAATCTCACGATGACGAGCGGCCAGTCCTGCGGCTCGACGTCGCGCCTGGTCGTGCACGAGTCGGTCGCCGACGAGGTCGTCGACCGCGTGCGCGCGTCGTTCGAGGCGCTGACGATCGGCGACCCGCTCGCGGAGGGCACGCAGATGGGCCCGGTCATCTCCGACGTGCACCGCGACCGCGTACTCGCGCACATCCAGAGCGCGCGCGACTCGGGCGCGACGATCCTCGCCGGCGGCGGGCCCCCGGAGGGCCTGGACCGCGGCTGGTTCGTCGCCCCCACGCTCATCACGGACGTGCGCCAGGACATGCCGATCGCCAACAACGAGGTCTTCGGGCCGGTCCTGTCGGTCGTCACGTGGCGGGACGAGGAGGAGGCCCTGGCGATCGCCAACGCGGTCGAGTACGGCCTCACCGCGAGCATCTTCACGCGCGACCTCGCACGGGCGCACCGGATGGCGCGGCGCGTCGACGCGGGGTTCGTCTGGTTCAACGAGACGGCCGCGCACTACCTCGGCGTGCCGTTCGGCGGCTTCAAGAACTCCGGCGTGGGACGCGAGGAGGACCTGTCGGAGGTCCTGTCGTTCACGCAGCTCAAGACGGTCAACGTGGCGCTGGACTCTTGACGGACGCAGCGGAGATCCGGCGCCAGATCGTCCTGGCCTGCCGCGTGCTCTACGGCAACGGGCACGACGACTACGTCTGGGGGCACCCGTCGGTGCGCGACCCCGACGGCCGCGGCATCTGGATGAAGGGCTCGGGCCTCGGGTTCGAGGAGGTGGAGCCCGAGAACGTCCTGCTCGTCGGCTGGGACGGCGAGGTCCTCGACGGCGAGGGCCCGCGCCACGTCGAGTGGCCGATCCACAGCGAGGTCATGCTCGCGCGACCCGACGTCGGGTCCGTCGTGCACTCCCACCCGCCGCACTCCATCGCGCTCGGCGCGGCAGGCTGCGAGCTGCAGCCGGTGTCGCACGCCGGCACGCTGTTCGTGCCGCCGAAGGTGCCGCACTACACGCGCACGGCCGATCTCATCGTCACGCGCGACATGGGCATCGACGTCGCGAAGGGGCTCGGGGACGCGCGGGCGCTGCTGCTCGTCAACCACGGCATCGTCGCGGTGGGCGCGGACCTGCCGCAGGCGATCTGCGCCGCGGTCCTGCTCGAGAAGGCAGCGCACCAGCAGCTGTTGGTCGAGGGCTTCGGCGGCGCCAAGCGCTGGTCCGACGACGAGGAGGCGCTCGCGAAGCGCGGGAACGTCTGGTCGCCGAAGCACCTGCAGTCGCTCTGGGACTACCTCGTCAGACGGCTGGACGCATGACGCTGCGCGTGGACAACGTGGGCTCGATGCTGCGCCCGCCGGAGCTCGTGGACGCCGTGGCCCGCCACGAGGCGGGCGGCCTGTCCGACGACGGCCTGCGCGCCGTGGAGGACGCCGCCGTGCGCGACCTCGTCGCCGAGCAGGAGCGCCACGACCTCCCGATCGTCGTGGACGGCGAGTTCCGCCGGCTGAACTTCATGCAGAGCTTCACCGACGTCGCGGGCTTCGACACCTGGATGGACCGCCACCGCGCGGCCCGCGAGGCACGCAAGCTCGCCACGACGGAGGGCGGCGTCGTCACCGCGCCGTCGGCGCTCGCGCTCACGCCGGCGACCGAGCCGCTGCGTCTGCGCCGCAGCCAGCCGCTCGACGAGTTCACCTTCGCCCAGTCGCTCACCCGCACGCCGGTGAAGGTCTCGCTCATCGGGCCCGACCGCATCCTCCAGGCCTACGACTCCGGCCGCGAGGTCTACGCCGATGACCAGGCGTTCCTCGATGCCGTCGTCGCCGTCCAGCGCGAGATGGTCGACGAGCTGGCGAAGGCGGGCTGCGGCTACGTCCACATGGACGCGCCCGGCTTCACCGCCTACGTCGACCCGCCGTCGCTGGGACGCTTCCGCGACCGCGGGCGCGATCCCGAGACGATGATGCGCGCGACGGTCGCGGCCGAGAACGCGGTCATCGAGGGCTTCGACGGCGTGACGTTCGGCATCCACCTCTGCCGCGGCAACGAGCAGAGCCACTGGCACCGCGAGGGCCACTACGACGCGATCGCCGAGGAGCTGTTCGGGACGCTGCGCCACGAGCGCCTGCTGCTCGAGTACGACACCGAGCGGGCGGGCGGCTTCGAGCCGCTGCGCTTCGTGCGCCCCGGCGCGATCGCGGTGCTCGGCCTCATCACGACGAAGTCCGGCGCGCTCGAGGACCGCGACGACCTGCTGCGCCGCATCGAGGAGGCCTCGCGCTTCCTGCCCGTCGAGCAGCTGGCGATCAGCCCGCAGTGCGGCTTCGCCTCGGGGGTCGAGGGCAACGACCTCACGCCGGACCAGCAGTGGGCCAAGCTCGACCTGATGCTGGAGGTCTCCCGGGACGTGTGGGGCTAGGCGCTCAGGACTTCGCGCGCTCGGAGGCGGCGCGCGCGTGACGCCGAGCAGCGGCCTCGGCCTTCAGCTGCGCCGACGCCGCAATGAACTCGACGGACCGCTCCGCCGGAGTCTTGCGCTTGGGTCGCCCACCGAATCCTGTGTTGGGTCGATCAGCCATTTCTCGTGCTCCTCCTGCGTGGGGTGCAGGGCGGCGCGGAGGCGCTTGTAGGCGACGACTGCGGGCGCTCGACACTGCTCGAGTCGAGCGTCACCGCCCGACCTGTCGTCATCCAGGGTACCGCCCCCGGTCACGGCGCCGACAGCGCACGAAGCAGGCGTGCGCCGACCGCCTGGGCGCGACGGGTCGTCGCCTCGGCGATCTCCGGCGCTCGCTCGGGTCGCAGGCGCTCGGCGGGCAGCGACACCGTGATGGACGACCGCGTGATGCCGGAGGGCTCGGGGATCGCGACGGCGACGGCGGACAGGCCGTCCTCGCTCTCCTCGTAGTTCGTCGCCCAGCCGCGCTGGCCGACCTGCCGGATCTCCTCGCGGACCACCGCGGGGTCCTCCATCGACCGCGGTGTGAGGCCGGCGGGCAGCGCGTCGAGGTACTCCTCCAGGGCGTCAGGCGGAAGCCCCGCCAGGATCACCTTTCCCGCGGCCGTGCAGTGGGCGGGCATCGTCATCCCCGTGCGCGAGCCCACGCGGACGGCGCGGTTGGACTCCACGGAGTCCACGAAGAGGATCTGCGTACCCTCGAGCAGCACGAGATGCACCGTCTCCCCCAGCTCGTCGCGGAGCGCCTCGAGCTCCGGACGCGCGGCCGCGCGCACGTCGAGGTTGCGCAGCGCCGCGAGGCCGACCTCGAGCATCCTCCGGCCGGGGCCGTAGGTCTTCGTGACCGGGTCCTGGCGGACGAAGCCCTCCGACAGCAGCGTCGCCAGCATGCGGTGCGCCGTCGAGCGCGCCACACCGAGCTCCTCGGCCGCCGCCGAGACGCTGACCGACCCTCGCTCGGCAACGAGCGTCAGCAGCCTCAGCGCGCGGCCGACGGATTCGATCGGGTAGGCGGGAGCGTCGCTCTCGATGCCGCAACCGTACCCGCCGCCGACCCTCGACCCGCCGTCGCCGCATAGGGTGCCGGGGTGCCCCGCAACCTGCATCTGACGCTCGCATGCTCGGACTACGACCGCACCCGCGCGCTGCGCGACGGGCGCGTGACGGCCGACGGCGTGGAGCTCAACTACCTGCCCCTGAAGATCGAGGAGACCTTCTTCCGGATGCTGCGCCACCGGGAGTTCGACGTCGCGGAGATGTCGATGTCCTCCTACGTCGTGTCGCTCGTGTCCGACGACCCGTGGCTCGTCGCGATACCCGTCTACCCGTCCCGATCCTTCCGGCACGCACACGTCGCGGTCCGGCGCGATCGGATCACCGAGCCGTCCGACCTGCCCGGGAAGGTCGTCGGCACCCCGGAGTTCCAGCTCACCGCGTGCGTCTGGGTCCGCGGCATCCTGGCCGACCATCACGGCGTGCCCGTCGAGAGCGTGCGCTACCGCACGGCCGGCCTGGAGACGCCGAACCGCCCGGAGAAGCTCAAACTCGACCTGCCGCCGGAGATCGACATCGCGCCGCTCGACAAGGGCATGTCGCTGTCCGACGCGCTCGCCCGCGGCGCGATCGACGCGATCCAGGCCCCCCGCGAGCCGTCCTCGCTCCTGCGCGGCGAACCGGACGTCGGGCGCCTCTGGCCGGACTTCCGCCCCGTCGAGGAGGCGTACCTGGCGGAGACCGGGATCTTCCCGATCATGCACGTGATCGTCCTGCGCCGTGAGCTCCACGAGCGCCACCCGTGGCTCGCGGGATCGCTGCAGAAGGCGTTCACCCAGTCGCGCGACCTCGCCTACGCCGCGCTGGAGGACGTCGGGGCGCTCACGACGTCGCTGCCCTGGCAGCAGGCGGAGGTCGTCCGGACGCGGGAGCTGCTGGGTGACGACTGGTGGTCCTACGGCCTCGAGGCCAACCGCCACGTCCTCGACACGTTCCTGCGCTACCACCACGATCAGGGGCTCTCGCACCGGCGCGTGACGCCCGACGAGCTGTTCGCCCCCAGCGCCCTCGAGGCGTTCGCGATCTAGGAGGATCAGGGCACATGAGCGGGTTGGACACCACGGCGCTGGCGCGACTGCGGACCGCCGTCGAGAGCGACATCGAGCTCGGCCGCTACGACGGCGCGGTCGTGCTGGTCGCCCGCGACGGCGAGGTCGGGATGCTGGAGGCGATCGGGTCGTCCGACCGCGACGCGGGGCGCCCGGCGCGGACCGACGACGTCTTCCGCGTGCTGTCGGTCACGAAGGCGCTCACGAACGTGCTCGTCCTCGCGGCGATCGAGCGCGGCCACTTCGCGCTGACCTCCAAGGTCGCCGACGTCATCCCGGAGTTCCTCGGATCCGACCGCTTCCGGGGAGGTGCCAAGACTGCGGTGACCGTGAAGCACCTGCTCACCCACAGCGCGGCGCTCCCCGGTACGCCGTACCCGCTGCCGCCGCTGGAGCTGGGCGACCTGGCCGCCACGGTCGCCGCGATCTGCGAGATGGACCTCACGGGACAGCCCGGGGCCGGGGTCAACTACTCGCCCGCGCTGAACCATGCGCTCCTCGGCGAGATGGTCCGTCGCACCATGGGCGGTGGTCGCCGTCTCCGGGACGTGCTGCGCGCGGAGCTCGTCGAGCCGCTGGGCATGACCAGCACCGCGCTGGGAGCCCCGAGGGCGTGGGCCGATCGGATCGTCCCGCTGCGCGCACGGTTCGAGCCCGGCGGCTGGCTGGGTCCGGAGGACATCGAGATCATGAACGACGCCGTCCACGAGGACGCCGAGATGCCGTGGGTGGGATCGGTCTCCACGGTCGGCGACCTGTTCCGCCTGGCCGAGATGGTCCGTCGCGGCGGCGAGCTGGACGGCGTGCGGATCCTGTCGCCCGCGATCATCGACCGGGCGACGACGCTGCAGACCGGCGACGCGCTGAACGACCTCTACACCGCGCTCGCCCACGCGGAGGGCTGGGAGCCCGCGCCGGCCAACGTCGGGCTCGGCTTCATGCTGCGCGGCGAGGGCATCTACCACCACTTCTTCGGGACGCTCGCCTCGCCCCGGACGTTCGGGAACTTCGGCGCCGGATCGTCGCTGTTCTGGGTCGATCCCGAGAAGGGCCTCACCTTCGTCTGCCTGACCGCCGGCGTGATGGAGGAGGCTCCGAACATCCTGCGGTTCCAGCGCCTGTCGGACATGGCGCACGCCGCCGCCGTCTGAGCGCACTACAGCGCGGACGAACCGTCGAGCGCGTCGACGAGCACGCCGCCGAGGGTCATCCAGTTCGCCCTGGCGGCCGACGCGGCGCCCGACGCGTCGCCGGTCGCGGCGCGCGTGATGAGCGCCTCGTGCTGCGCGACCGAGCGCTCCCCGGGCAGGAGCGAGTGACAGCACCTGCACTCGACGGCCAGCAGCCGCGGCGTGAGCCGGTCGAGCACGTTGGAGATCTCCGGGTTGCCGCAGGAGCCGACGAACACCTCGTGCAGCTGCTCGTCGGCCTTGTAGGCGGCCGTCCCGTCCCCGCGGCGCAGCGCCTCCGAGAAGGCGTCGTTCGCCCCGTGCAGCGCCGCGATCGCCGTCCGCCCCAGCCGCGGCACCGCGAGCTCGGTCGCGAGCCCGTGCACCGCCGCGAGCAGCGGGACCACCTCGTGGACGTCGCGGACGGTCAGCGTCGCGACCCGCGTGTAGCGCTGCGCGGCCATCTCGACAAGGCCCTCGTCGGCCAGCCGGCGAAGCGCGTCGCGCACCGGCGTGCGGCTGACGCCGAGCCAGGCGCACAGCTCCTCGTCGTGCAGCATCTCGCCGCACGCGAGCGTGCCATCCACGATCGCCCCGCGCAGCTTGTCGTAGGCGGTGTCCCGGAGGAGGTGCCTGTCGACCGGGTCCCGACGGTCCGGAACTGGCATTTCAGATGCCAGTAGACCACGTCACCCGCTTCGTTGCCAATCGAATCACGGCCCTGTAAACCCGCCCGGTATCGCAGTGGACCCGGGGAGGGACCGCCCGATGTGCCTAGCCATACCCGGCCGCATCTTGGAGGTCGTCGACGAGGTCAACCGGCTCGCGCAGGTCGACGTAGCCGGCGTCCGCCGCACCGTGAACATCGGCCTGCTCGACGACGCCGGCGTCGGCGACTGGGTCCTCATCCACGTGGGATTCGCGCTCTCCAAGGTGGATGAGGAGGAGGCGCAGGAGACGCTGTCGCTGCTCCAGGGCATGGGCGAGGACTTCGAGACCGAGCTCGAGGATCTGAAGGCGAGCGTCATCGAATGACCTCGTGCCACTGCATCACCTGTTCGGACGAGGGCACCCCGATGACGGTCCTCCGCATCGACGCGGAGCGGGCGCTCGCGCTGTGCGAGAGCGAAGATGGCGCACGCGCGTCCGTGGAGATCGCACTCGTCGAACCCGTCACCGACGGCGACCGCCTGCTCGTGCACGCCGGAACCGCGCTGGTCCACCTATGAGGTTCGTCGACGAGTTCCGCGACCCCGAGCTCGGCCGCGTGCTGGCGGGGGAGATCCTCGGCGCCGTCGAGCCCGGCCGCCACTACAAGGTGATGGAGGTCTGCGGCGGCCACACCCACTCGATCTACAAGTACGGCGTCGACGACCTGCTGCCGACGAACGTCGAGCTCGTCCACGGCCCCGGCTGCCCGGTGTGCGTCATCCCGATGGGCCGCGTGGACGACGCGATCGCGATGGCCCACGAGCCCGGCGTGATCTTCACCTGCTTCGGCGACATGATGCGCGTGCCCGGCTCGCACGGGACGCTCACCGACGCCAGCGCCGAGGGCGCCGACGTGCGGATGGTCTACTCGCCGCTCGACGCGCTGCGGATCGCGAAGGAGAACCCCGACCGCGACGTCGTGTTCTTCGCGATCGGCTTCGAGACGACGGCGCCTTCCACGGCGCTGACGCTCAAGCGCGCGAAGGCGGAGGGCGTCCCGAACTTCCTCTGCTTCTGCAACCACGTGACGATCGTCCCGCCGCTGCGGGCGCTGCTGGAGTCGCCCGACCTGCGTCTCGACGGCTTCATCGGCCCGGGCCACGTCTCGACCGTCGTCGGCGCGCGGCCGCTGGAGTTCATCCCCGCCGACCACGGCAAGCCGGTCGTGGTGAGCGGCTTCGAGCCCGTCGACATCCTGCAGTCGGTCCTCATGATCCTGCGGCAGCTCCAGGAGGGCCGCTGCGAGGTCGAGAACCAGTACAAGCGCGTCGTGCCCTACGAGGGCAACCTCGCCGCGCTGAAGGTCATGGGCGAGGTCTTCGAGCTGCGCCCGCACTTCGAGTGGCGCGGGCTCGGGTTCATCTCCCACAGCGGGCTGAAGCTCAGCGAGGCCTACGCGGACCTCGACGCCGAGCGCCGCTACACGATCCCCAACGTCCGCATCGCCGACCCGAAGGCGTGCCAGTGCGGCGAGGTGCTCAAGGGCGTCATCAAGCCGTTCGAGTGCAAGGTGTTCGGCACTGCATGCACGCCGGAGCGGCCGATCGGGACGTGCATGGTCTCCAGCGAGGGCGCCTGCGCCGCCTACTACAACTACGGGCGCTTCGCGAGGGAGCGAGAGGTTGTCTGATGTGACGTCGTCCGGAGGTACGAGCTTGCGAGGACCGCAGGCCGAAACCTCGATCTCCGAGCGGGAAGCGAAGATCCTCGGGATCATCGAGACCGCGCGGGCCAAGCGGCACAAGTTCCGCGACGAGCGCATCACCACCGCGCACGGCGCCGGCGGCAAGGCCACCGCGTCGCTGATCGAGGGCCTCCTGCTTCCCGCGTTCTCCAACCCGGCGCTCGACGCGCTCGGCGACGCGGGGACGGTGACGATCGACGGCACCGACATCGCGATGACGTCCGACAGCTTCGTCGTCAAGCCGCTGCG
>Ga0070665_100003840_pt1 | contig 15896 bp, 15 predicted proteins | sample KBSS13metaG_FD_65862 | JGI IMG/M metagenome (GOLD analysis project Ga0070665, IMG submission 65862) | Switchgrass rhizosphere microbial communities from Kellogg Biological Station, Michigan, USA - KBS S1-3 metaG | ecosystem: Host-associated > Plants > Roots > Rhizosphere > Soil ... | reverse complement strand
GGTTCCAATACCCCCTCTGTCACCGGGACCTGAGAGCTTTCCCCACCGTCGCCGAGGCGATAGCGAGTTACCCCTTCGGCGGCCCGCCTTCGCCAGAAGCCAAGGCGGACACTTTCCAGAGTGTCCTGAACGCGCGGTCCTTTTGCCTGAGAGATTCCGGGGCGGTTGCTCCTTCGGCGGTGCCGGCTGGCGACACCCTCTCCCGCGCGTCCTTGAGCGGACGCGCGAAGCTGTGGAGACTCAGCCCGAAGGAGTCAATCGCCCAGGGCCTCGATCAGCGCGTGGCGTTGTAGCGCAGCTGGTCCGGCGTCAGCTCGAAGCCGAGCATGACCTCGAAGCGGGCGCGGTCCACGGCGGCGCGCACGGCCGGATCGGACATCGGGTCGACCGCCGCGTCGGCGGCGCCCGGGCGGCGCTCGCGGGTGATCTGGCGGCGAATGTCTTCGGGCAGGGTCGCGGCGGCGCGCAGCACGCGCGTCTGCGCGGCGGCGGCGATGCTCGTCCGGTAGCTGCCGTCGGCGAAGGTGAGCGTCACCTGCCGCACGCGCTTGGCGACGACATTGCTGTTCGCCTGCACGACGGTCGCGAAATAAGGCAGGGTCACGCTGCGCGCGCCGCGATTGTCGCGCCGGCGAGCCTGCACGTCGAAGGTCACGTCGGTGACGATATGCTCGCCCACCTCGGCGCCGGTGCAGGTCGCACGGACATTGGTGATGTTCGCGACCACGTCGATCGCATTGGCGTCGGTGCTCCCGGCCGGATCGAACAGTGTGACGTCGCCGGCCGGCGCGATCACCGCGACCGGCGGACAGGAAGTATAGCTGGTCAGGATGCCGGCTTGCTGGATGTCGCCTTCGCGGGCGCAGGCGGTGAGGCCGAGAGTGAGAAGAACGGCGGCTGCCGCTTTGGACGTGTACAGGCGCAAGGCGAAATCCCCGAGAATAGGCAGATGAGGACGCTTCCTAGCGTCCCAAGCCTTTCGTGCAAACTGGCAATCGTCTAGAGCCGCCCCCAAGTGAACCTCAGATGACCACGAAACCTCCCCTCACCCTGCTGATCGCCGCGCCGCGCGGCTTCTGCGCCGGCGTCGACCGCGCCATCCGCATCGTCGAGCTGGCGCTCGAACGCTATGGCGCACCCGTCTATGTCCGCCACGAGATCGTCCACAACCGCTTCGTCGTCGACAGCCTCAAGGCGAAGGGCGCGATCTTCGTGCCCGAGCTGGACAAGGTGCCGGACGGCGCGCCGGTGGTCTTTTCCGCCCATGGCGTGCCCAAGGCGGTCCCGGCCAAGGCGCAGGAGAGAGGCCTCAACTATCTCGATGCGACCTGCCCCCTCGTCTCCAAAGTCCACCGCCAGGCCGAGCGGCTGATTGAGCGCGGCCGCCATATCCTCTTCGTCGGCCATGCCGGCCATCCCGAGGTGATCGGCACGTTCGGCCAGGTGCCGGAGGGGCGGATGACCCTGGTCGAGACCGCCGCCGACGCCGAGACGATCGCGCCCGCGGAGCCCGACAGCCTCGCCTTCCTCACCCAGACCACCCTGTCGGTCGACGACACGGCCGAGATCGTCGCCATCCTGAAGCGGCGTTTCCCCTCGATCACGATGCCCCGCAGCGAGGACATCTGCTACGCCACCTCCAACCGGCAGGCGGCGGTGAAGGCGATCGCCGGCCGCTGCGACGCCCTGCTGGTGATCGGTTCTCCCAATAGTTCCAATTCCGTCCGCCTCGTCGAGGTCGCCGAGCGCGAGGGCACGAAGGCGCGCCTGGTCGGGCGTGGCGCCGACCTCGACTTCGGCTGGCTGGAGGGCGTCCGCACGCTCGGCATTACCGCCGGCGCCTCCGCGCCCGAAATCCTGGTCCGCGAGGTGGTGGCGGCGCTCGGCGAGCGATTCGCGGTGACCGAGGAACCGGTCGAGGGTGTCGAGGAACGGATGGTGTTCAAGCTGCCGGCGGGGCTGGAAGCCGCGTGAGCGCGGACCTGACCGACGTCGAGATGTTCACGGACGGGGCCTGCAAGGGCAATCCCGGCCCGGGCGGCTGGGGCGTCATCATTCGCGCGGGCGCGCGCGAGAAGGAGCTCTCCGGCGGCGAGGCGCTCAGCACCAACAACCGCATGGAGCTGATGGCCGCGATCGAGGGGCTGAACGCGCTGAAGCGGCCCTGCCGGGTGCAGCTCTATACGGACAGCGTCTATGTCCGCGACGGGATCACCAAGTGGATCCACGGCTGGCGGAAGAATGGCTGGCGGACGGCGGACAGGAAGCCGGTGAAGAATGTCGAGCTCTGGCAGGCACTGGTCGAGGCCTGCGCGCCGCACCGGATCGAATGGCATTGGGTGAAGGGCCATAGCGGCCATCCGGAGAATGACCGGGCGGATGCCCTGGCCTGTGCCGAGGCCCTCCGTTTCCAGAGGGCCTGAGCAGGCGCTTAGCTGTTGTCCTCGACGTCGGCGCCGGGGGCGTTCTTCTTGATCGAGTCGATGCAGTTCTGGGCGCTGGCCTTGCTGGAATAGCCCTCGCTCGAGACCATGGTCTCGCTGTTATGTTTGAAGCGGACCCGGAACTCGCCGGCCTTGTCCTTGTAGATTTCGAACGTATGGGCCATCGGGTCCTCCCTCTGCTGTGGCTGCGCTAATCTGGATCAGTGGCGGGCGTGCGTCAAACGGGATCGAAACGAGTCGCCGCATAGGGAGCCGGATCGATCTCGCCCCCGGTCCGGCCGAGCAGCAAGGCGGCAGCCAGCACCGACGCGGCCGGCGCCGTCTGGATGCCGAAGCCGCCCTGCCCCGCGCACCAGAAAAAGCGCCGGCCCGAGGCGCTGAAGCCATAGACGGGCAGCCGGTCCGGCGCGAAGCTGCGCAGTCCCGCCCATTTGTTCTCGACCGCCTCGACGCGCCAGTCGACAAGCCCCTCCAGCCGGTCGATGGCCAGGGCCACGTCCAGCTCCTCCGGCGCGCAGTCGCAGGCGTCGGAAGGCGTCTCGTCATGTGGGCTCAGCCAGAGCCGCCCCCCCGCCTCGGGCTTGAAATAGAAATGCCCGGCAGCATCGACGATCAGCGGCAGGTCCGCGGGCGCCGGCGGGTTGACGCGGAGCTGGGCGATGGTGCGGCGATGGGGCTGGATGCCGAGCGGCCGCTCCCCGGCCGCCAGCGCCACCGCATCGGCCCAGGCCCCGGCGGCATTGACGAGGATGTCCGCCTCGAAGGCGCCGGCCGTCGTGGCGATCCGCCATTGCCCGCTTTCCCGCTCGGCGGACAACAGCCGGGCGTTGACGACCAGCTCCGCCCCGGCCGCGCGCAGGCAGGCGGCATGGAACGCGGCGACGTCGATATCCCTGCAGGTCGGCTCGGAGAGGCCATGGTCCCAGCCGGCGCGGAGGCCGGGAAGCCGGCGTTCCAGGTCGGCCCGCCCGAGCGGCGCCAGCATCACCTCTGTGCCGGCAAACTCCTCCGCCAGCGCGGCGAGCGCGCCTTCCCCGGCGGAGTCGGCAATATGATAGCAGCCGCGCGGACTGAGCCAGGGCGCCAGTGCCGCATGCGAGGCGCTGGTCAGCGGCTGGATCAGCGGCCCGCCATAGGTCTCCGACCAAAAGGCCGCGGAGCGCCCGGTGCTGTGATAGCCGGGCCGCTCCTCCGCCTCGAGCAGCAGCACCCGCGCCTGGCCGGCCAAAGCCGCGGCAAAGCCGGCGCCCGCCATGCCCGCGCCGACGATCGCCACATCATAGCGGGTCACGCCTTCAGCCCGGCAAGGAAGGCGTCGATCCTGGCTAGCGCCCGGTCCCGCACCGCATCGCTGTCGCGCAGGATTTCGTGGGCGGCGTCCGGCATCATCTCCAACTGGGCGTGGGGGAGCAGGGCCGCAGCCTCGCGGATCGCCGCGGCACTGACCAGCCGGTCCTTCGCCGCACCGATGATCAGGATGGGCGTGTCAACCGCGCCCAATTTCTTGGGCGTGAACGTCGCGGCGCGCGAGCGGAAGGCGGCGCGCATCCAGCCGAAGCTCGGCGGGCCGATATTGAAGCCGGCCTCGACGCCCCACCAGTGAAGCTCATCCTCATAGCGCTCCCGCGAACCGGTGAGATTGCGGTTGCGCCGGCCGCCGGGGACCAGCATGGCCGGCGGCGTCTTCCACATCGGCACTTGGCCGAGGCCGAGCCAGTAAGCGGTGTCGGCGATGTCGGGCGCGATGCGGATCGGGATGGGCGCGCTGTTCACGTCGAGCATCGGCGCGGTCAGGATCACCGCGTCCAGTGCCGGCCGACGGTCGATGAGCGTCCGCAGCAGCAAATGCCCGCCCATCGAGTGGCCGAGCGCGACATGCGGGTCGGGCCCGGTCGCCAGCCATTCCGCGATCAGCGCATCGAGATCGTCAACGAGGATGTCGAACCCCGCCCGCACCTTCTCCTCGCCCGGTCCGCGCGAGCCGCCCTGCCCGCGCCAGTCGAAGGTCGTGACCGCCCAGCCCAGAGCCTGGAAGCGGGCATAGGTCTCCAGATATTTCTCGATGAAGTCGCCGCGGCCGTTGATGAACAGGAGGCCGCCGCGCTTCTTCCGGCGTGGCGCGGCGGGCCAGTCCAGGCGGCGAAGCGCCATGCCATCGGGCGCCGCCCAGTCGGAAAAGACCGCATTGTCCGGATGCACGCGCCAGGGCTGTTGCTCATTTACCATGGCGCACGGTTACGGTTTGGAAAGCAACGCCGTCTAGACCCTGCCAGCATGAACGTGGGGCTAACCGGAATTTTGCAGTGGCTGGGGGCAGCAATGCCCACGCTTTTGCTCATCGTGCTGGCGGCGGGCCTGCTCGCCTGCTGCTGGTGGGACCTGAAGACGCGCACCATTCCGAACGGGCTGAATCTGGGCATCGCTTTGCTCGCCATTCCCTTCTGGATCAGCACCGGTCTGTCGGTCTGGCCGGAAATGGCGCTGCAGGTCGGCGTGGCTTTCATTGCGTTCTGGGTGTTCGCTGCCGCTTTCGCGATGGGCGCAATGGGCGGTGGCGACGTGAAGCTGATCGCGGCGCTCGCTTTGTGGCTGCCCTGGAAGGCGGTGCTGGTTCTGGTCTTCCTCATGTCGGTCGCCGGGGGCGTCCTGACGCTCGGCTACCTGATCCGCCACAAGCTCGCCAAGCGCGAGGACAAGCTCGAGATTCCCTATGGAGTGGCCATCGCTTTCGGAGGGCTTTGGCTGATTAGCGAACGTTTTCTTAACCAGTTTGGATGATGAGTACGGACTGAAATTTTTCTCAGTCCCGTGAAGGGGGGCGACGAACGCCATGGACGTCAAGAAAATCGTGCTGCTGGTAGGCGCACTCCTCATCGCGGGCGTGACCGCGATCATGGCCAAGAACATGTTCTCCGGGGCTTCGGCGCCGGAAGCCCAGGCGACGCCGCAGCAGGCGCCGCAGGGGCCCGAGGTTCTGGTCGCAACCCGGACTCTTCCGGTCGGCACGATCATCGACGCCGAGGCGTTCCGCTATCAGCCCTGGCCGCAGGGTCTGGTGCAGGACGCCTATTTCGCGCGTGGCGAGGCGGGCCTCGACCCGCAGAGCCTGATCGGCACCGTCGTCCGCACCGAGATCAGCGCGGGCCAGCCGCTCACCCAGGGCGCCATCGTTCGCCCCGGCGAGCGCGGCTTCCTCGCCGCGGCGCTTGGCCCGGGCATGCGCGCCGTCACCGTCGGCGTGTCCGCGACCTCCGGCGTCGCCGGCTTCGTCTTTCCGGGCGACCGCGTCGACCTGGTCCTGACCCAGGAGGTCGAGGGTGGCGGCGATGGGCCGCCGCTCCGTGCCTCCGAGACGATCGTCCGCAACATCCGCGTGCTCGCGGTCGACCAGCGCCTGAATGCGCGGGACGAGGCCGGCAACCAGGTCGCGCAGACGGTCTCCACCATCACTTTCGAGGCGACTCCCAAGATCGCCGAGAAGATCGCGGTCGCGCAGACCATCGGCCAGCTCTCGCTGTCCCTGCGCAGCCTCGCCGACAACAATGCCGAGCTGGAGCGCGCCATTGCCTCCGGCGAGGTGCAAGTTCCGGCGGGCCAGGATCCGCGCGCCGAGCGGCAGCTGCTGCTCCAGGTCGCGACCCGGCCGATCGACAGCAACCCGACCTACACGGTCGGCGCCGAGGTCTCCCGGTTCCAGCGGAGCACCGTGCCGTCGCGGTCGCGCGGCGGTGACAGCGGCAACTCTGGGCGCTCCGCTCCGAGTGGCATTCCGGCTGCTCCCGAGCAGCTCGGGCCGGTGGTCCGGATCGCGCGGGGCAACAACGTTACGATCGTTCCGGTGGGAGCACGTTAAGATGAGCATGGTCAACACGATCAAACGGGCCGTGCTCAGCACCGCCCTCGGGACGACGCTGGCCGTCGGGCTGTCCGCCACGCTGCCGGCTCCGGCCATGGCGCAGAACGCGCCCAGCGGCGGCTACCGCCCGGCCCGCGAAGTTCTGCTCTCCATCGGCGAGGGCGAGCTGATCAACCTGCCGCGCACCGTGGCCAGCGTCTGGACCTCGAACGGCGAAGTCGCCGACGTCCAGGTCAACAGCCCGCGGCAGATCGGTCTGTTCGGCAAAGCCAATGGCGAGGCGACGATCATCGCCACCGCCGCCGACGGCAGTGTCGTCTACGGCGCGCGCGTCCGGGTCAGCCAGAACATCAGCTCGGTCAACGACGTGCTGCGCCAGGCCATGCCGGGCGCGGACATCAACGTGACCATCGTGGGTCAGGTCGCCGTCATCAACGGCACGGTCGCCTCCCCCGATGACAGCGCGCAGGCCGAAATGCTCGTGCGCGGCATGCTCAACCCGGGAATCAGCGCCACGTCCACCGACGGTCTCCGGATCGTGCCGGTGAACCGGCTGCGCGTCGCGACGCCGCAGCAGGTCTATCTGCAGGTGCGCATCGCCGAGGTCAGCCGCTCGCTGGCCCGCGACATCGGCGTCAACGTCACCTCGGCCGACCAGACCGGCGGTTTCCAGTTCGGTCTCGGCCAGGGCCGCGGGGCCGCGGTCCAGTTCAATCCGGGCGGCCCCATGGGGGTCAACGTCACCGCTGGCGCCACCGGCACCTCGGTCGTCACCAGCGTGACCCCGGGCGGCACGCTCGCGGCCGCCGGGCGCCTGCTCGGCGTCGACCTGCTCGGCTCGCTGGACCTTGGCGAGACCACCGGCCAGGTCGTGACCCTCGCCGAGCCGACCCTTGTCGCGCTTTCCGGCGAGACCGCCACCTTCCTCGCCGGCGGCGAGTTTCCGGTGCCGATCCCTCAGTCGCTGGGCACGGTGACCATCGAGTATAAGCAATATGGCGTGGGCCTCGCCTTCTCGCCGACCGTGCTCGACAACGGCCGGATCTCGATCCGCGTCCGCCCGGAGGTCTCCGAGCTGTCCGCCAGCGGCAGCGTTCGCTTCAACGGCTTCGAAATCCCGTCGCTGACCACGCGGCGCGCGGAGACGACGGTCGAGCTCGGCTCCGGCCAGAGCTTCGTGATCGGCGGCCTGCTGCGCAATTCGAACTCCAACTCGATCGCGCGCCAGCCGGGCCTCGGCAATATCCCGATCCTCGGCGCCCTGTTCCGCTCCACGCGCTATCGCCGCGAAGAGACCGAGCTGATGATCGTGGTCACACCCTATCTGGTGCGGCCGGTCTCGGCCAACCAGGTGGTCCTCCCGACCGACGGCTATCGCAATCCGGACGAGGCCTCGCGCCTGCTGATCGGCACGATGAACGCCAGCCGCAACGAGCCGCGGCCAATGCCGAGCGCCGCCGAGCGCACGGTGCAGCCGGGGATCACGACCGGCGCCGCGACGCCGCCGCCTGCTGCCGCTCCGGCGACCGCCGGTCGCCAGGTCGCGGCCGCCACGGCACCCGCCTCTACACCCACGGCGACGGCTGCAGCCCAGCCCGGGTTCAACTTCTGATGACCGCCCGAGATCGAAAGGACGCCACGACCATGTCTCGCCTGATCAAAATCGCTGCGGTCGGTGCCCTCGGGCTTGCCGCCGCCGGCTGCTCCACGGGCCAGCCCGCGCAGCTGAACGCGCGGAGCAATTACAGCGTCTACTCGGTCCACCAGCCGGTGGTCGAGCGGAACAATTATGTGTTCGACCTCCGCGTCGACGGCGACCGCGTGTCCGACCGCGAACTCGGCCGGCTTGCCGCCTGGTTCGACTCGATCGGCGCCCGCTACGGCGACCGCATCACCATCGACGAGCCTCGCGGCTACCAGTCCGCCGGTGCCCGTGCCGATGTCGGGCGCGTGGCCAATGATTTCGGCCTGCTGCTCTCAGAGCAGGCGGCTCCGGTGACCGAGGGCGCGATCGCTCCGGGCACGATCCGGATCGTTGCCAGCCGGTCCAACGCCCGCGTCGAGGGCTGCCCGTCCTACACCAACCAGGGCATCGACTCCCCGGTCCGGACGGACTCCAATTATGGCTGCGCCACCAATTCCAACCTCGCCGCGATGATCGCCAATCCCGACGATCTGGTCCGCGGCCAGGAAGGAAATGGCAATGGCAGCGCTGTCGTCGCCGGCCGGGCGATCGGCACCTATCGCACACGGCAGCCCAGCGGCTCCCAGCCGCTTCCGGCTCCGTCCACGCGCAATTCCGGAGGTGGCCAGTGAACGCGCCTTTCCACCGTGGATCGGGTCTTCGTGACCCCTTCCAGGCTTTCGTAGCCGACGAAACGACGGCCGAGATGCTCCGCCCGGTTGCGGTGGAGCATGGCTGGTCGCCGGAGAAGGTGAACAAGGGCGGCCTGCGCAATGCCGTGCAGACGCTCTCGGTGGCGGCGAGCCCGTCCATCCTGTTCGTCGATCTCTCGGAGTCGGGCGATCCGCTCAACGACATCAATGCGCTGGCCGAAGTCTGCGAGCCGGGTACGGTGGTGATCGCCGCCGGCCAGGTGAACGACGTCCGCCTCTATCGCGACCTCGTCGCCTCGGGCATCCAGGATTATCTGCTGAAGCCCTTCTCGGCCGACCAGCTCCGCGACGCCTTCGCCAATGCGCAGCTGACCATTTCCGGTCCGCGCCTGCTCGAGTCCGCGAACGAGAAGCCCAATGTCATGGCCGCCGTGATCGGCGTCCGCGGCGGCGTCGGCGCCTCGACCGTGGCGACCTCCCTCGCCTGGCTGATGGGCGACAAGGCCGGCCGCTCGACCGCTTTGCTGGATCTCGACGTCCATTTCGGCACCGGCGCGCTCGCGCTCGACCTCGAGCCGGGCCGCGGCCTGACCGACGCGATCGAGAATCCGAGCCGCATCGATGGGCTGTTCATCGAGCGGGCCATGGTCCGCGCGAACGACAAGCTCTGCGTGCTCAGCGCCGAGGCGCCGATCAATCAGTCCATGCTGACCGACGGCTCCGCCTTCTATCAGCTGCAGGAAGAGATCCGCCACGCCTTCGAGGGCACGGTGATCGACATGCCGCGCAACATGATGGTGCAGTTCCCGCATTTGCTGGGCGACGTTCACGTCGTCTGCGTCGTCGTCGAGTTCACCCTCGCCGGGACGCGCGACGCGATCCGCATCCTCTCCTGGCTCAAGGCCAACGCTCCGCAGGCCCGCGTCATCGTGGTCGCCAACAAGGTGCAGGCCGCGATCCAGGAAGTGAGCCGCAAGGATTTCGAGCACTCGATCGAGCGGAAGGTCGACATCGTCCTGCCGTTCGACGCCAAGGCCGCTTCGCAGGCTGCGAAGCTTGGCCAGCCGCTCGCCAAGGTCACCAAGTCGTCCAAGGTGACGCAGCCGTTCAGCGAGCTGCTCACCCGCACCGTCGATCAGGATGCCGAGAGTGCCGAGGAAGGCGCGAAGAGCGGCGGGAGCTCGCTGCTCGGCAAGTTCAATTTCAAGTCACTCGTCACCAAGAAGCCGAAAGAGACGACCTCGCAGGCGGCCTGACCGCCGGCAAGGATGTCGTGACGAGACCACGGAGGCGAAATGCCGGTTGATATGATCTTGCTGTTCGCGGGGGCCGTGGGTGCGGTCCTCCTGATGTTCGCCGCGCTCTCCGGGCCGGCGACCAGCAAGCTCGTCTCCCGTCGCCTCGACGGCGTGCGCGAGCGGCACAGCCGCTCGTCCGACGCCGTCGCGCAGGCGCAGATGCGCAAGATTTTCGCGCAGCGGGCGAGCAAGAGCGACAGCTTCGCCAAGCGCTTCATTCCCAACCCTGCCTTGCTCCAGCTCCGGCTGACGCAGACGGGCAAGAGCTGGCGGCTGGGCCAATATGTGATCGCCTCGGTCGGCCTCGCCGTCGGAATGGTCGCGTTGCTCATCTTCCAGGGCCTGCCGGTCCTGCTCGCGATCACGGTCGGCCTGCTGATCGGCGTCGCCTTGCCGCACATGGTCGTCTCCAACCTGATCAAGCGGCGGATCAAGGCGTTCAACTCCAAATTCCCCGACGCGATCGAGCTGATGGTCCGCGGCCTGCGCTCCGGTCTGCCGATCTCCGAGACGATGCAGGTCGTCTCCGAGGAAATCCCGGACCCCGTGGGCATCGAGTTCCGCGCCGTCGTCGACAAGATGAAGATCGGCCGGACCATGGACGCGGCGCTGAACGAGACCGCGCAGCGGCTCGGCACGCCCGAATTCCAGTTCTTCGTGATCAGCCTCGCCATCCAGCGCGAGACGGGCGGCAACCTGGCCGAGACCCTGTCGAACCTGGCCGACGTGCTGCGCAAGCGCGCCGCGATGAAGCTGAAGATTCGCGCCATGTCGTCGGAGTCGAAGGCGTCCGCCTATATCATCGGCGCCCTGCCCTTCATCGTCTTCGGCCTGATCTGGTGGATTAACGGCAGCTACATGCAGAATTTCTTCATCGACGAGCGCCTGATGATCGCGGGCGGCGGCGGCATGGTGTGGATGGGGATCGGCGCGTTCATCATGTCCCGCATGATCAACTTCGAAATCTGAGCGAGGGAAAAGACCGGTTATGTCGACGCCTTCGTCTGGTGGTACGATCCTCGGGATCGACTTCGTCATGGTGGGGAGCATCCTCGCCGCCGTGGCCACCTTCGCCGTCCTTGTGGCGATCTACGCGGCCGCGACCGTGCGCGACCCGATGGGCAAGCGCGTCAAGGCGCTGAACGAGCGGCGCGAGCAGCTCAAGGCGGGCATCGTCGCCTCCACCTCGAAGCGCCGCCGGAACATCAGCAACAAGAACGAGATGGCGGACAAGGTCCGCGGCATCCTCTCCTCGCTGAAGGTGCTCCAGGAGGAGCAGGTGGTGAAGGCACAGGCGCGGCTGATGCAGGCCGGCGTCCGCTCCAAGGACCTCGCCTTCGTCGTCATCTTCGCGCGGCTGGTGCTTCCGATCGTGCTCGGCAGCTTCATCCTGTGGCTGGTCTACTGGGTGGACTATTTCCCGGAATGGGGCTCGTTCAAGAAGTACGCGCTCGTCGCCGGCACCTTCATCCTCGCCTACAAGGCGCCCGATCTCTGGCTGAAGAACAAGATCGACAAGCGCACCTCGGCGATCCGCAAGGGCCTTCCCGACGCGCTCGACCTGCTCGTGATCTGCGCCGAGGCCGGCCTCACCGTCGACGCCGCCTTCTCCCGCGTCTCGCGCGAACTGGGCAAGGCCTATCCGGAGCTGGGAGACGAGTTCGCCTTGACCTCGATCGAGCTCGGCTTCCTGACCGACCGCCGCCTCGCCTTCGAGAATCTGGCCAAGCGCATCGACCTGGATTCGGTCCGCGGCGTGGTCACCACCATGATCCAGACCGAGAAATACGGCACGCCGCTCGCTTCCGCGCTGCGCGTCCTGTCGGCCGAATTCCGCAACGAGCGCATGATGCGCGCGGAGGAAAAAGCCGCCCGCCTCCCGGCGATCATGACCGTGCCGCTGATCCTGTTCATTCTGCCGGTGCTGTTCATCGTCATCCTCGGCCCGGCCGCCTGCTCGATCAACGACGCCCTCATCGCCGGTAATTGATCCGGAACCTCGGATCGGGGGAACGGTTGTTCCCCGAAACGATCCGAGGAGAAGGCCGATGTCCTTCACGCCCGACCAATGGCTTATCCTGCTGCTCGCCTTCGTGCTGGGCCTCGTGCTCGGCATGGCCCTGCTCGCTAGCCCGAAATGGAAGGCCCGCTACCGCGAGGAGGTCGCGAAGCGGCAGGAGCTTGAAACCGAGAATGCGCGGCTTCAGCGCGAGCGCGAAACCGACGCCGAACGCACGCGGCGCGAGGCCGCCGAGATGGATTCTCTCCGCCACGCAGCCGCCCGCGACGAGGCCCGCCACGACGACCGCGACCGGACGGGGCCGCTCTAGCTTATTTCCGCAGCGCCGCCTGCGCCGCCGCCAGCCTTGCGATCGGCACGCGGTAGGGCGACGCGCTGACATAATCGAGGCCGACCTTTTCGCAGAAGGCGATGCTGGCCGGGTCGCCGCCATGTTCGCCGCAAATGCCGAGCTTGAGGTCGGGCTTCACCAAAGTGCCGCGCTCCGCCGCGATCGCGATCAGCTCGCCCACGCCTTCCACGTCGAGGCTGACGAACGGGTCGCGGGCGAAAATCCCCTTCTCGACATAGGTGGTGAGGAAACGGCCGGCGTCGTCGCGGCTGACGCCCAAGGCGGTCTGGGTGAGGTCGTTGGTGCCGAAGCTGAAAAAGGCCGCCTCCTTGGCGATCTCGCCGGCGGCCAGACACGCACGGGGCAGCTCGATCATCGTCCCGACCAGATAGTCGACCCGCTTCCCCCTCTCGGCGAACACCGCCTCGGCGGTCTGCTCGATCAGGGCGCGGATGATGGCGAGCTCGGCGCGTGTCGCGACCAGTGGCACCATCACCTCGGGGATCGGCGCCTCGTCCACCTCCAGCGCCGCCTCGAAAATGGCGCGCGCCTGCATTTCGTAGATTTCGGGATAGGTGATGCCGAGCCGGCAGCCGCGATGGCCGAGCATCGGGTTGAACTCGTGCAGCTCCCCGACCCGGCGCTTCAGCGTCTCCAGCGCGACGCCGGCGGCCTCGGCCACCTCGGCGATCTCCTCGTCCGTGTGCGGCAGGAATTCGTGCAGCGGCGGATCGAGCAGGCGGATGGTGACCGGCAGGCCGGCCATGATCCGGAAAATCTCGGCGAAATCGCCGCGCTGGGCGGGCAGCAGATCGGCGAGCGCGGCGCGGCGCCCGGCCTCGTCCTCGGCCAGGATCATCCGCCGGACGTTCATGATCCGCTCGGCGTCGAAGAACATATGCTCGGTGCGGCAGAGGCCGATTCCCTCCGCGCCGAACTCGCGCGCGGTGCGGCAGTCGAGCGGGGTCTCCGCATTGGTGCGGACCTTCAGCCGCCGCTTGGTGTCCGCCCATGCCATGAGCGTGCCGAAATCGCCGACCAGCTCGGGCTGCACGGTCGGCACTTCGCCCAGCATCACCTCGCCAGTCGTCCCGTCGATGGTGATGATCGTGCCCTGGGCCACCTCATGGCCGCCGACGCGCAGGCTCCTCGCCTTATAATCGATCGCCAGCGAGCCGGCGCCGGAGACGCAGGGCCGGCCCATGCCGCGCGCCACGACCGCCGCATGACTGGTCATGCCGCCGCGCGCGGTCAGAATGCCCTCGGCCGCGTGCATGCCGTGAATGTCCTCGGGGCTGGTCTCGACGCGGACGAGGATCACCTTCTCCCCCGCCTGCTTCCAGGCCTCGGCCGTGTCGGCGTCGAACACAGCCTTGCCGCAGGCCGCGCCCGGTGAGGCAGGCAGACCCTTGGCGATGACCCGGCGTTCGGCCGTTGGATCGAGCGTCGGATGGAGCAATTGATCGAGCTGGGCGGGATCGATGCGCAGGATCGCCTCGTCCTGCGTGATCAGCCCCTCATTCGCCATGTCCACCGCGATGCGGAGCGAGGCCTTGGCGGTGCGCTTGCCGGAGCGGGTCTGCAGCATCCAGAGCTGACCGCGCTCCACAGTGAACTCGATGTCCTGCATGTCGCGATAATGGCGCTCGAGCAGGTCGAAGACCCGGGCCAGTTCGGCGAAGACGACCGGCATCGTCTCCTCCATCGACGCGGCCCTGGCGCCCGCTTTCTCGCGCGCGGCCCGCGTGAGATATTGCGGCGTGCGGATCCCGGCGACGACGTCCTCACCCTGCGCGTTGATCAGATATTCGCCATAATAAGCCCGCTCGCCGTTCGAGGGATCGCGGGTAAACGCCACGCCCGTCGCGGACGTGTCGCCCATATTGCCGAACACCATCGCCTGGACGTTGACCGCGGTGCCCCAGTCGCCGGGGATGTTGTTGATCCGGCGATAGGTCTTGGCACGGTCCGACTGCCAGGACCCGAACACCGCGCCGATCGCCCCCCAGAGCTGCTCAAGGGCGTCGTCCGGAAATTGCTTTCCCGTCTCCTCCAGTACGATCGCCCGGTACCGCTCCGCGAGCCTTTCGAGGTCGATTGCCTCCAACTCTGTGTCGAGATGGACGCCTTTGTCCTCCTTGGCGATCTCAAGCGCCTCTTCGAACAGGCCATGATCGACGCCCAGCACGACGTCCGCATACATCTGGATGAAGCGGCGATAGCTGTCCCAGGCGAAACGCTCGTCACCGCTCGTGTCCGCCAGTGCCTCGACCGTCCACGGGTTCAGGCCGAGATTGAGCACCGTGTCCATCATGCCGGGCATGGACACCCGGGCGCCGGACCGCACTGACACGAGCAGCGGCGCGCCAGACCCGGGCTCGCCGAACCGCTTGCCTGTCACCTTCTCCAGATGGGCGATCCCGTCCGCGACCTGGGTCGCGATCACGGTGTCGATATCCTCGCCGAGTTCATCGTAGAGCGCGCAGGCGGTCGTCGCGATGGTGAAGCCCGGCGGGACAGGCAGCCCGATCGACGCCATCTCCGCGAGATTGGCGCCCTTGCCGCCCAGCAAATTCTTGTTGCCCGCCTCGCCGTCCGAGGCGCCGCCGCCGAAGCGGTAGACGTATCGTGTCATCTCAACCTTCGATTCTGGAGAAATCCGCCACCTTGTGCACGGCGTTGCGTATCCGGGCGAGGAGGTTCAGGCGCAGCTCCCGCGTCGCCAGATCGGGATCGTTGACCGTCACTTTCTCGAAGAAGGCGTCGACCGGGCCGCGCAGGCTGGCCAAAGCCGCCATCGCCCTTGCATATTCCTCGTCGGCCAATGCCGCCTTGACCTTCGGCTCGGCGGCATCGAGCGCATCATCCAGCTCGGTTTCCTCAAGCGGCGGCGCATAGCCGCTGCCGGCAATGCGGACGCCGTCCACATAATCGGCCGTGCGACTGCGGTCGGGACGCACCGGCTCCCGGTCATGATCCCATTCCTCCTTCTTGAGGATATTGGCCGCGCGCTTGTAGCCGGCCAGCAGGTTCGCGCCTTCCGGCCCTTCCACGAAATCCTGCAGCGCCTTCACCCGCGCCAGCAGGCGGATCAGATCGTCCTCGCCGCCGCCACCCTGTTTTTCGGCTGAAAAGACCGCGTCGACCAGATCGTGGCGAATGCCCGCTTCGCGCTGCTGGACCTTCAGCCGGTCCTGCAGGAAATCGAGGACTGCCTCGGCAAGATCGCCAGCTTCCTCGATGATCTTGCCGCGCTCGATATTCGGCGTAAGCTCGGCTTTCCAGCGCACCACCACGCGGTCGCCATGGCGGTAGGTATAGGTGCCGACCTCCGACGTGATCTCATGCTCGTCCTCGTCGCTGTCGAGCAAATCGGGGAAGGTGACCGAGGAGATCGCGCCGAGCCGCGAGACGATGTTCAGCACCGCTGCCTGCACCAGCACGTCGCTGAGCGGCAGGCGCAGCCTGTTCTTCGTCAACAGCTGCAGGAAGCCGAGCGCCGCGCGGCGCAGTGCGAAGGGATCGCGCGAACCGGTCGGTTTCTCGCCGATCGAGAAGAAGGCGACCAGCGAGAAACCGACCGGTTCGCGCGATCCCTTCGCACTGCGCC
>Ga0070665_100003837_pt1 | contig 15903 bp, 20 predicted proteins | sample KBSS13metaG_FD_65862 | JGI IMG/M metagenome (GOLD analysis project Ga0070665, IMG submission 65862) | Switchgrass rhizosphere microbial communities from Kellogg Biological Station, Michigan, USA - KBS S1-3 metaG | ecosystem: Host-associated > Plants > Roots > Rhizosphere > Soil ... | reverse complement strand
GCTTATTCGGTCGATTATGTGACTGAGGAGCAGCCGTTCGACGAGAAAATCGAAACGCCTGGCGGCACATTCTACGTCGACGGCTCATCGGTGCTCTACCTCATCGGATCGACGATGGACTGGAGCGAGGACGATTTCGCCGCCGGTTTCGTGTTCGAAAACCCGAACGCCAAGGGCGCCTGCGGCTGCGGCGAAAGCTTCACCGTCTAGGCCAAAGCTGCTAGTCTCCCTTGCTGAAGGGAGATTGTTCGATGCTCCTCCTAGCTGCCGCCGCTTTTCTCGCGGCCCCGCAACCGATCGGCGACATGCCCACGATCAACCCCAAGGCGAACCAGCCAGGCAATTGTCCGGCGACCTCGCGCTATGAAGCGAGCAAGCGCGGCAAGGCGCCCAAGGCGCAGAAACTCGGCGAGCTTCCCGATGCCGACGTTTATCGCGCGGTCTATCGCAAGATTGGCCAATGCGAGGCGCCGATCATCGTCAAATATGGAGTCGTCGGCCGCTAACTATTCGAAGGGGAAACCGGCATGTCTTCGCGTGCACTGACCATGCTCTTCGCGATCGTCGCTTATGCGATCTTCTTCGCGACCTTCCTCTACCTTGTAGTCTTCGTCGGCGACCTCGCCTTCTCGTCGCGCACGGTCGATGTCGGTCCCGACTCGCCTGTCGCAGCGGCGGTCGTCATCGACCTCATCCTGATCGCCATGTTCGGCCTCCAGCACAGCGTCATGGCCCGCCAGGGCTTCAAACAGAAATGGACGGCGGTCGTGCCGCAGCCGGCCGAGCGCAGCGTCTATGTGCTGTCGGCCAGCATCATGCTGATGATCCTGTTCCTGTTCTGGCGGCCGATCGATGCCGTAGTCTGGAACGTGACCAGCCCCGCGCTGCACGACATCATCTGGGCATTGTTCTGGGTGGGTTGGGGAACGGTGCTTCTGAGCACCTTCCTGATCAATCATTTCGAGCTGTTCGGGCTTCAGCAGGCTTGGCTCTATTGCCGCGGCCGCGAATGCGCCAAGCCCGAGTTCCGCCAGCCGCTGCTCTACAAATGGGTTCGACACCCGCTGTACCTGGGCTTCTTCCTCGCCTTCTGGGCTGCGCCCGAGATGACCGCGGGGCACCTGCTGCTGGCCGCCGGAATGTCGACCTACATGCTAATCGCAATCCGCTATGAGGAGCAGGACCTCATCGGCCTGTTCGGCAAGGATTATGAAAATTACCGCGAAGAGGTCGGCATGCTGACGCCGCGATTCAGGCGGCGAAGCTCATAAGAGCCTCACCGCCTGATCCCCTCCTGATCCTGAATTAGAAGCCGAGCGAGAAACGCAGGGCCGCGCCAATGTCGGCCGGCGCCGCGGCGATATGGCCTGGCTGGCGACGGTAGAACAGGTTCCCGCCGAGCCAACCCTTGCCGCCGAACAGGCCCGAGCCATAGCTGAGTTCGGTGTCCAGCTCGCGCCCGTTGGGACGAAGCGACATGGTGGCCATGGTGTCGGTCGCGGTGCCGGTCGCATAATCGTAGGACGTCGGCAGCATCATGGCGAAACCGCCATGCTCGATCCGAAGCGGCTGCGAGAAGCGCAGGCCGAGCCGGTCGGTCATGCTGAACAAGCCCGCCTTGCCCAGGTCGAACGCGTAAGCGCCGCTCTGGAAATTGCCGCCGGCGAAATCGGTCCAGCCGCGCCGGGCGGTGGCGTTAGCCGAGAGGCCCTTGCCGAAATCGTGGCTGGCCTCGGCATCGAGGAACATGGAGGTCGAGCCGCCACCGCCGAGGATGTTGCTCAGTCGGCCGCCAAGCAAAGACTGCTTTTCTTCGAGCCGGGTCATCCCGAGCGACAGCCAGTTTCGGCCGAAGCTACGATCGACCGCGAGGCTGGTCAGCCGATAGGGCGAGCCCGTGGCGCTGGTCCTGAGGTCCTGCCACACGTTGCCGGTTTCGCCCGCGAAGGTGACACCAAACCTTCCGACTTCGCGGCGAAGCGCGATGCTGCCATTGCTGCGGGCCGTGAAGCCCGGATCGCCGGCGACATCGCGAGCGACGAGGAAAGCGCCGCTGCCCACGCCCTGCAGGCGCCGCTGCATCGACTTGGCGCCCTCGGCGAAACCGAACGCAACCGCGGTCTTCTCATCGACCTTGGCTACCGCCGAAGCGGCGATGAGCTGCGACTTGCGAATATCCTCCGGGCCGATGCCGGTGCGCGCGACTTCGAAACCGTAAGGAAGGTCGCGGCGCTGCTTCACCGTCATAGCGACGCTGACCGGTCCTGCGGCGATATTGCCGACGCGGACATCGTTGCGAAGCGATCGAGCAAGCGGCGAATCCGGCTGCGCGACACTCAATGTCTTGGCCAGGTTCAGCACATAGGCACGGCTGTACCCATCGAGAATCACGGCTCCCAACGACTTGGTCGTGACCGCGTCGCCCGAGGCGGACGGCATGTCACCGTTGTCCATGCCCACCGGCACTTGGCTATCCGCCATGCTGGTGGCGCCGATCGGCTGGAAGGCGCGGGCTATGTTGAGCGCCCCGTGACCATAAGTCGTATCGACACCGGTCGCGCCCAGATCGTCGCCGGTTGAAAGCAGGATCTCAACGATCTGCTTGCCGGTGAGGTTCGGGAAGGCCTGCGCCATTAGCGCGACCGCACCGCTGATTGTCGGCGCCGAGAAGCTGGTTCCCGACCACAGGAACTGCGTCCCGGTCTCGTCCGGTGCGCGATCGTCGACGCCAACCGCCATCAGATAATAAGCCGCTCCGGTCCCTGCACGGTCCGAGAAGCTGGCGATGCTGGTGCCGTTGGTGTTGAGCGCGCCGGCGATGATAACGGATCCCGCGAACTGCTTGGCCGGAGTCAGTGCGAACGGATCGGGGTTGGGTGTGCCGTCATTGCCGGCGGCGATGACGATGACGATGCCGGCATTGACCGCACGCTGCATCGCAGCGAGCAAGGTCGAGCCGGGCGACGATCCACCAAGCGACAGGTTGATGACCTTCGCGCCCGCCTGTCGCGCCGCATCGATGCCGGCGGCAATCGCATCGTCGTAGAACGAACAGCCGTCTTTGGTCGCGCAGGAGCCGGGCTCATCGGCGCGGAAGTTGACGATCGTTGCGTCGAAGGCGACGCCCATTGTGTTGGAGTTGTTGCGGGCCGCCGCAGCGACCGCGCTCACCGCGGTACCATGACCGCCTTCGTCACTGACGCCGCGATTGCCGGCGACGTCGCCACTGGCTGGGTCGATACGCCCGGCGAATTCGCTGAGGCTCGGATTGATGCCGCTGTCGACGATTCCGATCTTCACGCCCTTGCCGGTCGCGCCCGCATCATAGGCGGCGATCGCATCGGCAGCGACGGAGTAGGTCGAGGCCTTATATTCCGTCGTGTTGAAGGCTGACGATGGCGAGGGTGTGGGTGTCGGGCTCGGAGTCGGCGATGGAGTCGGGCTCGGCGTCGGGGACGGAGTCGGACTTGGAGTCGGCGACGGCGTCGGACTGGGAGTCGGGCTCGGTGACGGCTTTGGAGTCGGAATCGGCAAGGGGGCGCTGCCACCGCCGCCGCCGCCGCAAGCCGACAGGCTGAAGGCCAAAACTACCGCGCACGCAGTGGTGCCCAGAAACCGCCCGGTCATTTTCTTACTCCCGCTCAAGCCGTTGAAAACGCACGGCTTCCCAGTTGCGCTTATGGTTACCAAATCCTTTCAATTTGCTTAAGGAACATTAGCCGCTAGGGCCTCCCAACCCTTATGAACCCCCGTCTCGCCCACATTAGCGACTGGATTTTCGACCTCGACAATTGCCTGTACCCGGCGTCGACCGGCCTCTTCGCGCTCATCGATGAGCGCATGGGCGCCTACATCCAGCGCCTGCTCGGCTGCGATCCAGTTGAAGCCAAAACGGTCCAGAAAAAGCATTTCCACGAGCATGGCACGACGCTCGCCGGCTTGATGAAGGAACATGGCGTGGACCCCCACGACTTCCTCGAAGACGTCCACGATATACCACTCGAGCGGGTGCAGTGCGACGAGCGGCTCGCTCGGCTATTGCCTCGGCTTCCCGGACGCCGCTTCGTCTTCACCAACGGCGACGCGCCTTATGCCCGCCGGGTGCTCGAACGAATCGGCGTCGGAGAGCATTTCGAGCATCTCCATGACATTCACGCGAGCGAGCTCCGGCCGAAGCCCGACCCGCACGGCTATGAGCTTATTTGCACGCGGTTCGGGATCGACCCGGCCCATGCCCTGCTTGCCGACGACATGATCCAGAACCTGGCGCCGGCGAAAGCGTTGGGAATGACGACTGTGTGGGTGGACAATGGCTCCGAGCGCGGCGACCACGGCTTCGCCGAGGAGTCGTTCGACTATCGGGTTAGCGATATCGGGGACTGGCTAGAGAAGGTGCTGGGGGACGACGAGTGAGCGATAAACTGCGTGCGATCATTGAGCAGGCGTGGGAAGACCGCGACAGGATCGGCGCCGACACTGGCGGCGAGGTGCGCGAGTCGGTGAATGCCGCAGTTGCCGCCCTCGACAGCGGCGAAGCCCGCATTGCCGAAAAGCTGGGGGCGGACTGGACCGTCAATCAATGGCTGAAGAAGGCCGTGCTGCTGTCGTTCCGGCTCAACCCGATGGAGACGATCTCCGGTGCCCCCGGCGACGCGAGCTGGTGGGACAAGGTGCCATCGAAGTTCGTCGGCTGGGGCGCGCAGCAATTCTCCGCGGCGGGCTTCCGTGCGGTGCCAGGTGCGATCGTTCGCCGCGGCGCCTTCATCGCGCCGGGAGCAGTGCTGATGCCGAGCTTCGTCAATATCGGCGCCCGGGTCGGCGAAAATAGCATGATCGATACCTGGGCGACGGTCGGAAGCTGCGCCCAGATCGGAAGCAATGTGCACATCTCCGGCGGCGCCGGGATCGGCGGCGTGCTCGAGCCGTTGCAGGCCGGGCCCGTAATCATCGAGGACGATTGCTTCGTCGGTGCCCGGTCGGAGGTTGCCGAGGGTGTGGTCGTTGAGCGCGGGTCTGTCCTGTCGATGGGCGTGTTCCTCGGCGCCTCTACCAAGATCGTCGATCGCGCCTCTGGCGAAGTGCATTACGGGCGGGTGCCGGCTTATTCGGTGGTCGTCCCCGGTGCGCTGCCCGGCAAGGACGGCGGGCCGGCTCTTGCCTGCGCGGTTATCGTCAAGCGGGTCGATGAACGCACGCGCTCCAAAACCAGCATCAATGAGCTGCTCCGCGACTAGATAAGCTGAGCTTATCGGCGGACTCCGCCCATTTGTTGGAACCGCGCAAGGGTGAGCCGGTACATACTGCCCGATGAAACGGGTCGAGCCTTCTCAGTTCGAGCGCAATTGCGCGGACGCCGCTGGTGCTCCGGACGTCTACGGCCATGCCGTGATCCGGACCCAGATGAACCGCAGCGACTGGCTGATCCTTATCGCCCTCGCGGTGATCTGGGGCAGCGCCTTCATGTTCATCGGCGTCGCGGTCCGCCACGTGCAGCCGCTGACCTACGTCTGGCTACGCGTCGCGATCGCGGCGGCGGGGATGTGGGCGTTCGTCAAGTTGAGCGGCGGCAAGGTCGAACTCGGCCGCGAGGTGTGGGGATCAATGATCGTCCTCGCGCTGCTCAACAACGCGATTCCGTTTGCGCTGTTCGGCTGGGGGCAGACCCACATCGCCAGCGGCCTTGCCTCGATCCTCAACGCGATGACCCCGATCTGGGGTGTCGTCGTCGCCCATTTCCTGACGCACGATGAGCGGATGAACCCGCGCAAGATCGTGGGCGTCCTGCTCGGCTTCGGCGGGGTCGCGGTAATGATCGGTCCGTCTCTGCTGTCGAGCCTCGGCGCCAATGCACTGGCGCAGCTTGCCTGCGTTTCCGCCGGCCTGCTCTACGCGCTCGCCGCGGTGTGGGCGCGTCGCTTCCGGGCGCAGGGCGTCACGCCGCTGAGCGTCACAACCGGACAGCTGACTGCCGGCGCAATCATCATGTTCCCGGTCGCGATGATCGTCGACCGGCCGTGGCTTCACGCTGCGCCGCCGCTCAGCGCCTGGGGCGCGATCATCGCGCTCGCCTTGCTGTGCAGCGCCTTCGCCTACGTGCTCTATTTCCGGCTGATTGACAGCGCGGGCGCGACCAACGCCCTGCTTGTGACTTTGCTGGTGCCGCCAGTGGCGATCCTCCTCGGGGGGCTATTCCTCGGCGAGCATCTCGCCCCGCAGGACTTTATCGGCCTCGCGCTCATCGCCTTCGGGCTTGCGGCGATCGACGGGCGCCTGCTCAGCCTTTTTTCGGGGCGCCGGCTTCCGAAAGCAGCTTAGCCGCCTCGGCGCTCGTCCAGTCGAGGTCGCCGACGTAGCGCCACACTTCCTTGCCGTTCGCGTCGACCAGGATGGTCGTCGGCAGCACGAGATCGGGGCCGAGCGCACCCGAGAAGCTCATCTTCGGGTCGTGATAGGCGCCGAGCTCGACGACCTTGAGCTTGGCGAGGAAAGCATCGACCGAGGCCTGCGTCCCCGAATCCTGGCTGATCGCAATGATACCGAGCTTGCCGTCGTCACGGTGCGCTGCAGCCAGCTTGTCGAGCGTCGGCAATTCCTTGATGCAAGGCGCACACCAGCTCGCCCACAGGTTCACGAGGACTGGCGTACCCTTGAAGCTCGCGAGGCTGGTCTCCGCGCCGTCGGGGTCGTTGAACGTGACACTCGGCGCCGGCTGGCCCTTGTGACTGCGGTCGACGCCTTTGACCGGGCCGGCCTGGACGGTCGGGGCGGTTTCGTTCGCCGGAGGGGGCGGGGCCTGGTGGCAAGCGGCAAGCGCCATAACGGCGCAGGAAATGAGGATGAAGCGCATGGCGCCGCCGCTAGCCTAAGCCACTGCGAGCGGCTAGTCGGAGCTGATGAGGTTCGCGCGCCTTGCCTTGCTTGCCGCCGTGATCGGCCTGGCCGCCTGTGGCCGGGTTTCCGATCTCAAGCCCCCGCCGGGCAAATCCCTGCCGGTCAAACCGATGATGGCGCGCACCACGCCGACCGCCGAGCAACTGTTGACCGCACCCCCCTACGCCCGCCCTGACCGCGTGGATGACTTGGTCAAGAAGTCCCAGCCCCGCGCGGCCGACCCGTTCGACCTGCCGCCGCCAACTGGTGGCGCGGCGCCCGCGCTTCCGACCGGCACCGACCCACAGCCCACCTCCAACGAAACCGGACCCGCGACACCCCAATGACCAATCGCGTTCGTAAAGCCGTCTTCCCTGTGGCGGGCCTTGGCACCCGCCTGCTACCGGCGACCAAGACCATCCCCAAGGAGATGGTCACGATCGTCGACCGGCCGCTGATCCAATATGCTGTCGACGAAGCCCGGGAGGCGGGGATCGAGCAGATGATCTTCGTAACCGGGCGCGGCAAGTCGGCGCTGGTCGACTATTTCGACCATGCTTACGAGCTTGAGGCGACGATGCGCGGCAAGGGCAAGAGCCTCGACGTATTGGAGCCGAGCAACGCTGGCTACGGCGAGGTCGTCAGCGTCCGCCAGCAGCAGCCGCTCGGCCTTGGCCATGCGGTCTGGTGCGCGCGTGACATCGTCGGCGACGAACCGTTCGCGGTGCTTCTTCCTGACGAGCTGATGTTCGGCCAGCCCAATTGCCTGGCGCAGATGATCGACGCCTATGAACAGGTCGGCGGCAATGTTGTCGCCGCGCTCGAGGTGCCGGACAGCGAAACGCACAAATATGGCGTGGTCGATCCCGGCGCGACCGACGGTCGCCTGATCGAGATACTCGGGCTGGTGGAGAAGCCGGCTCAAGGCACCGCGCCTTCAAACCTGATGCTGCCCGGTCGCTACATCCTCCAGCCGGAGGTGATGGAGGCCCTGGATGCGCAGGAGCCTGGCGCGGGCGGCGAAATCCAGCTGACTGACGCGATGGCGAAGATGATCGGCAAGCAGCCGTTCCACGCCTACCGGTTCGAGGGCCAGCGTTACGATTGCGGCAGTGCCGAAGGGTTCGTCATCGCCAATATCGCCATGGGCGTAGCCCGGAGCGGCGAGGTCGGCTCGAAGATCCGCGACTTTCTGAAGGCGATTTAGGCGGCCTCGCCGAGCATCGCGGCAAGCCGGCGGCGCTCGGTTTCGGCGAGTGTCAGCTGCTCGCGCACTTCCTTCAGCTCGATCACCCGGCTGATGACCTTGGCGTCGAGGGTCGCATTGTCGCTGACCAGCTGCTTCACCGCGGTGGCGCGCGTCAAAAGGCGCTCGATGCAGGCGTGAAGCACCTCGAAATGGCAGGGCTTGCGGACCACGCCGTCGGCGCCGGCACGGAAAGCGCAAACTGCCGCGTCAGGGTCGGACCGGCCGACGACCAGCAGCAGCGGCACTTCGCGGTTGATCGGATCTTCCCGGATCATCCGCGCAAATTCGATCCCGCTGGTGCCGGGAAGGTTGATGTCGCACAGCACGAGGTCGACCGGCATCCGGTACATTTCGGCAAGGCCCGTCGAGGCCGAATCCGCAGTCGCGATGCGGTAGCCATATTCCTTGAGGCGCCGGGCCATCACGCTGAGGTAGGCGCGATTGGACTGGATCACGAGGATCCGGGGCTCTTCGCCCGCCGCCTTCATTTCCAGGGTCGCGTTCATGACGCTGGGCTACGGGAAAATGGTTAACGCGGCCTTAGCCTTACGGCTCGAGTTCGACGTCCCAGTAGAGGTAATCGCGCCAGCTATCGTGGAGATAGTTGGGTGGGAAGGCGCGACCGTGCTCTTGCAGCTGCCACGTCGTTGGCCGGATTGGTTCGAGATGAAAACCCATATGCGCTTCGGCCGGGGTCCGGCCGCCTTTGCGCAGATTGCAGGGCGCGCAGGCGGTCGCGACATTCTCCCACGTCGTGCGTCCGCCCTGGGCGCGCGGGATCACATGGTCGAACGTCAACTCGCGCCGCGACCCGCAATAGACGCAGCTGAATTTGTCGCGGAGGAACAGGTTGAACCGCGTGAACGCCGGATACTCGTTGGGCCGGACATAATCGCGCAGCGCGATGACCGACGGCAGCTTCAGCGCGATGCTGGGGCTGTGTACCTCGCGATCGTAATGCGCGACCACATCGACGCGTTCGAGGAACATCGCCTTGATCGCCGTCTGCCACGGCCACAGCGAAAGCGGGTAGTATGACAGCGGCGTATAATCGGCGTTGAGCACCAGCGCCGGGCAGCTTTCGGGATGGCGGATCAGCTCAGGATGATACATGCGAGCGCCAGCAGCCTTTCGTTCGGTTGGTCCGAACTGCAGCTCCCCGGCCCCGTCGCACGTGCCCACTTAAGGGTCTGGGAGGAGAGGGCACCCGGCCCGTCTTCCCTTGTTGTCCACCGGATGCCAACCCGATGTGACATGGTCATGAATCGAAGATTGCAGACTCGCCGTCAAGAGGGGCGCCGGTGAACATTACGCGCTTTGCGCCGTCGCCGACCGGACGGTTGCATTTGGGCCACGCTTATAGCGCGGTCCTTGGGCACAGCCGCGCGCAGGCCGACGCCGGAAAATTCGTCGTCCGGATCGAGGACCTCGACCAGACGCGAAGCCGTCCCGAATTCATCGAAGCCATCTTCGAAGACCTTCGCTGGCTCGGCCTCGAGTGGGAGGAGCCGGTGCTGGTCCAATCCGAGCGAAACGCGGCGTACGAAGCGGCGCTCAGCGATCTGCGCGATAAAGGGCTGGTCTATCCCTGTTTCTGCACCCGCGCCGATATCACGGCCGCGCTCGAAGCACCCCACGGTCCGGGGAGCCATTATCCGGGCACCTGCCGCAGTCTCCCGGACGACCCCGAGCGTCGGGCCTCGCAGCAACATAGCTGGCGACTGGATGCGCAGCGCGCGCTCGCCGTTGCGGGGCTGCCGCCGTGGCTTGAAGCGGACGGTCAAAGGTTCACGACTTCAATCATCGACTTCGACGACGTGATCCTTGCCCGAAAGGACGCGCCCTCGGCCTACCATCTCGCCTGCGTCGTCGACGATGCGGCCAGCGGCGTCACCTTGGTCACGCGCGGCGCGGACCTGCGCTCCTCGACCCCCATCCAGCGCCTGCTGCAGTCTCTGCTCGGCCTGCCCGAGCCTGCTTATCTTCATCACGCGCTGGTCGCTCACGCCGATGGCCGCCGCCTCGCCAAGCGCGATCAGGCCCCGACACTCGCCGCGATGCGCGAGGCCGGCGTCGACGGCCCCGCGCTTGCGGTCGATTTGCGGGCCGGCAAGCTTCCGCTTGGTTTCGCATTTCGCGACGAGTAGAGCGCGGGCATGAACACGCTCCTGCTCATCCTCCTGCTGCTGGCGATGGCCGCAACCGCTTACGTTCTCGTTCGGGGGGTCATGGCGATGGCGTCGGGCAAGGATGTGAGCGGCGAGCGGCAGCAGGATTACATGCGCAAGCGCGTGCTGTTCCAGGCGGTTGCGATCGTCATTGTGATCCTGATCCTGGTCGTCGCCGGCAAGTCCGGCGGCTGATCCGGCGCGCCTTGGTCAAGCTCAACAAGATCTACACCCGGACAGGCGACGGTGGCAGCGCCGGGCTGGTTGACGGCAGCCGGGTAAGCAAATCGAGCCTGCGCATGGGCGCTATCGGCGACGTTGACGAAGCCAATGCCGCGGTCGGCGTGGCGATTGCGGCGCTCGGCGGCGGCGAGACGGCGCTCCAGCTTCTCAATGTCCAGAACGAGCTGTTCGACCTCGGCGCGGACGTCGCGACCCCCGGCGAGGTCGAGGGGGCGCTGCGCATCGTCGCGAGCCAGGTCGCGCGGCTCGAAGTCGAGATCGACGAGATGAACGACAGCCTTGACCCGCTGACCAGCTTCATCCTTCCCGGCGGATCGCCCGCGGTCGCGGCGCTTCATCTCGCCCGCACGGTGGTGCGCCGCGCCGAGCGTGCCGCGGTTGCACTTAATGAGGCAGAGGCGCTCAACCCGCACCTACTTGCTTACCTCAACCGGCTATCAGACCATTTGTTCGTCGCGGCCCGCTTCGTCGCCGCATCGCAGGGCGGTGACGTGCTGTGGCAACCGGGGGCGACGCGATAGCCTTCGGTTATAGAACATATAGCGAACTTTGTACTATACCCGACACTTATTTCGTGGCACTGGGCCCCTCCTATGGCCCGGGAAGATTCGAATTCGGCCGCCAGCGCACTGACCGAACGCCTGTTCGCGACGCGCAAGCTCACGCTCGGTCTCGCCGCACCGCTGTCGGATGCGGACGCGGCCATTCAGCCCTTCCCCGATGCTTCGCCGGCCAAATGGCACCTCGCGCACACGACATGGTTCTTCGAGACCTTCGTCCTGCGCGACCATGCGCCGGCCTATCGCCCGTTCGACGAGCGCTGGGCCTACCTTTTCAATAGCTATTACGAGGGCGAAGGGCCGCGCCACGCGCGCCCGAAGCGCGGCATGTTGAGCCGTCCGTCGCTGGACGAGGTTCGCGCCTATCGCGCTTATGTGAACGAGGCGCTCGACAAGGCGTTGCCCACGCTTCCGGCCGAGGCCCTCGCCCTCATCGAGCTTGGCATCAACCATGAGCAGCAGCACCAAGAGTTGTTCCTGACGGATATCCTCGCGACCTTCGCCGAGAATCCGCTGGAACCCGCTTATGCCGAACTTCCGGCCGCCGCCTGCTTCGCGGTCGAGCCCTTAAGTTGGCAGCGCGGGCGCTCGGGCATCGCTGAAATTGGCGCCTCCGGGGACGGTTTCGCTTTCGACAGCGAAACGCCGCGCCATCAGATCATCCTCGCGAGCCATGAGATCGCCAACCGCAAGGTGACCAACAGCGAGTGGCGCGAATTCATCGCCGACGGCGGCTATTCCACGCCGACCCTATGGCTCTCCGACGGCTGGGCGTGGGTTCAGCAGGAGCAGGTCACAGCGCCGCTCTACTGGCGCGACACCGATGCAGAGTTCACGCTTGGAGGGCGACGCGAGATCGACTGGGCCGCGCCGGTCGCGCACATCAGCCTGTACGAGGCCGACGCCTTCGCCCGTTGGGCGGGCGCGCGCTTGCCGACCGAGGCCGAGTGGGAGGATTACGCCGCCTCGGCCGATCCTCATCTCGGCAACCAGCTCGACGAGGCGGGCCCGGTCGTCCCGCGGCCAGGCGGCGGCGTGTTCGGCGACGTGTGGGAATGGACGCAAAGCGCCTTCGTTTCTTACCCAGGTTTTGCTCCCGCTGCGGGTGCGGTCGGCGAATATAACGGCAAGTTCATGAGCGGCCAGTTGGTGCTGAAGGGCGCGAGCTGCGCGACTCCGCGCGGGCACAGTCGCGCCTGTTATCGCAACTTCTTCCCGCCATCGGCCCGTTGGCAATTCACGGGGGTTCGCCTTGCTCGCGACGCTTGACGACCAAACTATCGCCTTCCGCGACGATGTGCTGGCCGGCCTGTCGGCGCCGATACCGGCGATCCCGGCGCGTTGGCTGTACGACCATCGCGGGTCGGAACTGTTCGACGCGATTACGCGCCTGCCGGAATATTATCCGACGCGGACCGAGACCGCGCTCCTCAGATCGATCATGCCGGACATCGCAAAGCGTGTCCCGAGCGGCGCCGCGGTGGTCGAATTCGGCGCCGGATCGGCGACCAAGACCCCAATCCTGATCGAGGCCGTCGCACCGGCGGCTTATGTTCCGGTTGATATCTCCGGCGACTATCTTGAAGGCAGCGCCGAAGAGCTGCGACACCAATTCCCGTCTCTTGAGGTGATCCCAGTGGTTGCGGATTTCGCCCGGCCCTTTGCGCTCCCGGGCGGGATCGAGCATTTGCGCAAGCTCGGCTTCTTCCCCGGCTCGACCATCGGCAATTTCATCCCCCGCAGCGCGACCGACCTGCTGCGCCAATTTCGTGAGCTGCTCGGCGACGGCGCGTTGCTGCTGATCGGAATGGACCGGGTGAAGCCGGTCGAGCGCCTGATTGCCGCTTACGACGATGCCCAGGGCGTCACCGCCCAGTTTACGCTCAACCTTCTTACGCGAATCAACCGGGAGCTCGACGGCGACATCCCGGTCGATGCCTTCCGCCACGAGGCGCGTTGGAACGACATCTTGTCGCGGATCGAAATTCATCTGGTCGCGCAGCGCGACGTCGATTTCGCTGTTGCCGGCCAGCGCTTCGACTTCGCTGCAGGGTCGTCGATCCATGCCGAGAACAGCCATAAATACGGTGCGCGGGGCGGGCGCGTGCTGCTGCTCGCAGGCGGCTGGACCCCGATCGCCGAATGGACCGACCCCGCCGCCGATTTCGCCGTCATTCTCGCGGAGGCGCAGCCGAACCGGTTCGCCCCCTGATTGCAGCGTAACGACCGCGCGGCTAAGCCCGCACCATGCAGATTACGCACGCGCTATTTCAAATTGCTCAGTACCTACTGACGATCTTGTGGTGGGTGATCATCGTCCAGGTTATCCTCAGCTGGCTGCTTGCCTTCAACGTGCTCAACACCAGCTCGCAGGGCGTGCGCACTTTCGCGCTCGCGCTGGAGCGGATCACGGCGCCGCTGTACCGGCCGATCCGCCGCATCCTTCCTGACTTCGGTGGCCTCGACTTTTCCCCGCTAGTGATCCTGATCCTGATCCAGGTCCTTCAAAAGCTGCTCGCCGGCGTCGACGCTCAACTCTACTACGGCGCATGACGGCCAAACGGATCGACGGAAAGGCAGCGGCGCTCACGATCCGGCAGCGGGTCGCGGAGCTTGTCCCCGACTTCGTGACTAAGGCCGGACGCGCGCCGGGGCTTGCTACCGTTCTCGTCGGCGAAGATCCGGCAAGCGCGGTGTACGTCCGCTCGAAGAACCGCGCGACCGCGGAAACCGGGATGGTCAGCTTCGCGCACAACCTGCCCGATACGATCAGCGAGAATGACCTGCTCCAGCTCGTCATCGACCTCAACGCCAACCCCGAGGTGGACGGGATCCTCGTCCAGCTCCCGCTGCCACGCCAGATCAACGCGACGCGCGTCATCGAAACGATCGATCCGGCAAAAGACGTCGACGGCTTTCACCCGATGAACGCGGGGCGCCTCGCCACCGGACTCCCGTCGCTGGTGCCGTGTACGCCGTTCGGCTGCCTATATTTGCTGAAGAACGAGCTCAAAGACCTATCCGGCCTCGACGCCGTCGTGATCGGCCGCTCGAACATCGTCGGCAAGCCGATGGGGCAGCTCCTGATCGGTGAAAGCGCGACCGTGACCGTCGCTCACTCCCGCACCCGCGACCTTCCCGGTGTCGTTAGTCGAGCGGACATTGTCGTTGCCGCGGTCGGGCGCGCAGAGATGGTCCGTGGGGATTGGATCAAACCAGGCGCCACCGTCATCGACGTCGGCATCAATCGCGTCCCGACCGATGACGGCAAGGGACGGCTGGTCGGCGATGTCGCCTTTGACGAAGCGGCGGACGTCGCCGGCGCGATCACGCCGGTGCCGGGCGGAGTCGGGCCGATGACCATCGCCATGCTGATGCGAAACACCTTGGTCGCCGCGCATCGCCGCGAAGGCCTCAAGGATCCGGAGGGTCTATGATTGCTGCACTTCTACTGGCTACCGCGCCGATCACGACGGCAGTCGATGCCGAGCTCGCGTTTGTCGCCGACGCCAAGAAAATCGGGCAGTGGACCGCGTTCCGCAAATATGCCGACCGTGATGCCGTGATGTTCGTGCCGCAGGCGGTGTGGGTCCAGCAATTCCTCAAGGACCGCAAGGACCCGCCCAAGGCGATCGACTGGCGCCCGGCGCACAGCTTCGTCTCCTGCGACGGACGGACCGCGGTCAACACCGGCCCGTGGTTCACCCCCGACGGCAAGCGCGGCGGCTTCTTCACGACTGTGTGGCAGCGCACGAATGGCAAGTGGCACTGGGTTTATGATGGCGGCGGCCCACTCGATGACTCTGCGAAGACGCCGGCGATGAAGCCGCAAACCCACGGCGGTACGTGCCGCGGCAAGGCTCCAGGCGCGCCGATCATCCCGCCGCCGCCGCTGACCAACAAGCAAGCGCGCACGACGCCGGACGACAATGGCCGCGGCCAGTCGGCCGACAAGACGCTAGGCTGGGACTGGAAGGTCGACAAGAACGGCGGCCGCAAGTTCCGCGTCTATCAGTGGAAGGGCGGGCGCTACGCGCAGGTCCTGTTCAACGACGTGCCGGCCCCGCCGAAACAATGATCGAATTTTTCGGATCGGCCCTGATCACCTTCCTGGTGATCATCGATCCGCCGGGCTGTGCGCCGATCTTCGCCAGCCTGACCCGCGGCGCCACTCCGGCTCAACGCCGTTCGATGGCGCTGCGATCAACCGTCATCGCCTGGGCTGTGCTGTTGTTCTTCGCGCTGCTCGGCAAGCCGTTGCTTCATGCCTTGGGGATCAGCCTCGCCAGCTTCCGCATCGCCGGCGGGATCATGTTGTTCTTCATCGCCATCGACATGGTGTTCGAACGCCGGACCGAGCGCCGCGAGAAGCGCGCCGAGGCGATCGAGAAGTCACCGGAGATCGAGGACATCAGCGTCTTTCCGATGGCCATGCCGATGATCGCCGGGCCGGGCTCGATTGCCAGCGCCATGCTGTGGGTTTCCCGTGCCGACAGTGCGGTCAATGTCGCGGTCGTCCTGGCGGCGATCACGGCCGTGATGGTGCTGACCCTGATCACGTTGCTCGCGGCGGGTCCGCTGATGCGGCTGATCGGTGACAAGGTCGAAGCGGCGATCACCCGCATCCTCGGAGTGATCCTGGCTGCGCTCGCCGCCCAGTTCGTGATCGACGGGCTGAAGCAAAGTTTCCCGCACGTCCTCGCCTAACCGGCTAGCCGACGACCTTCCACATCCGGAACGGCGAATCCTTGCCGAGATCGACCGGCGTCAGCCACTTCGGCACCTGCCCGCGCTGCAGCTGCATGTAGAAGCC
>Ga0070665_100003836_pt1 | contig 15905 bp, 15 predicted proteins | sample KBSS13metaG_FD_65862 | JGI IMG/M metagenome (GOLD analysis project Ga0070665, IMG submission 65862) | Switchgrass rhizosphere microbial communities from Kellogg Biological Station, Michigan, USA - KBS S1-3 metaG | ecosystem: Host-associated > Plants > Roots > Rhizosphere > Soil ... | reverse complement strand
GTCGATCACGCACACCATCGAGCGCGAACCGTCGAAGCTGATCGCCGCGGTGTCCGGCGGCTGGCCGAAGGTCATCTCGAACCTGAAGTCTCTGTTGGAGACCGGCTCGATCGCGCTGCGGGATCCCTACCCGTCTCAGAGCGCCAACGCTTCTGGATGAGGGCCGCGGCCTCACATCTTGTCGCCCGTGAGCTTCTGGGCCTGCTCCGGCGTCATCTGGTTCGTGCACGTCGCACCGCCCGAGCGCACGCACTCGATCACTTCCGGCGACCAATGATCGTCACGGCAATGCCGCTGGAGTCGGGCGACGGCCTTGTCACCTGTGGCCAGCGCCTCCTGCTTGGATTGACGGTCCGTCGCGTCGGCAGCCTGGCGAACCCAGATCGCCTTCACGCCGTCGCCGACCGTCGCGCACGGATCGCTTCCCGCACGCGGTGCGCTCGCAGCGGACCCGCCCGACGGAGCGGAACCAGACTGACTGCAGGCGGCGAACAGAGCAACGACAACTGCTAGCTTCGTGAGCATGGGCTGGATGATCCGTAGCCTCGAACGCAAACCCGCCTGGATCTCACGGACACTGATCGCCGATCGTCGCCGGATCGCATCCGCTCCCGGTCCCCGCCATCGGACAGCAGACCCAGATGCACTTGTTCACATTCGAGATCGTCGCGTGCGCCGTGCTGGTGGCGTCGACGCCGGAGCCCATGCGGATCCCGCCGATGCCGGTATCGTCGGTCGTACCGTCGACGTAGTGCCACATGTCCGAGCCGAGCTCGAGCGTCATGTTCGCCGCCTTGGCGACGAGTTGCACGCTGCTGGGCCCGACATCGGTCGTCTGCGGAGTCGTGGTGGTGAACATCCCGCTGCCGATCTGCACCGAGCACGACGATTGGTAGTTCTTGACCGTCAGCGTGTACGTGCCGGCCGGGGCATCGGGCGTGCCGCTGCCCGTCGAAGCATCCACGGCGGACCCGTCGCTGCCTCCGCCCGAGGCATCGGGCTGGTTGTTGCCGTTGTGGCTGCAGGCGAGCCCGAACGCCGCGACGAGGACTCCAGACGATACGAGGATCTGTCTCATTGGATCATTTCCTTTCTCAGAGGGCCATCCGATAGCCGAGGCTCAGCGTCGCGGCGCCGGTGTTCGCGTCGCCGGTCGCGGTGTGATTCAACGTGCCGTACTGGATCAGCAGCTCGGCGAAGGCCTTGCCAGGACCGAGCAGCAACTCGGCGCCGATCGGCACGCCGACGCCGATCCGCGTGGACTGCTCCTGCGTCGGCGAGATCGCCGGCGCGCCGGTGCCCTGCACCGTCGAGCGCGCGAGCAAGAGCCGCGGCCCGATGCCCGCATACGGGACGATGCTCATGTCCGGCAGCCGCAGCCGGTACTCGACCAGCGGCATGAACGCGAGCTCGTCCTCGGTGAGCTGCCAGCTGTAGACACCACCGGTGACGCGCGGATCCATCTCGGTGCCAGTCTTCGACGGCTGCGTGTAGTCGACGTCGAGCAGCACTGCGAATGGCCCGAACGCGTAACCACCTTCCACGCCGACCGCCACGAACGGCGAGAGCCCGTCGAACGGCACGATGCCGCCGACCTTGGCCGCCACGAGGATGTTGCCCTCGGGCGGCGCGTCGGCACGTGCCGCTGCGGCAGCTGCAAGGACGATCGATGCGATGACGATGCGCATGTGGGCTCCGATCACCAGATCACCAGCTCGGTGGTCTTGCTCGCCGCGCTCGGCTCGTCGGTCTGGCCGCCGAGCAAGAAGATGAACGCGCTCTGCACGGTCGAGCCGAGCAGGTAACGACCGTGAGTCATCTGAAGTCCTTCGTTGTTCCACGAGCTCCCCGCGAGCGACGGCGCCGGGCTCGCGAGCGGCGCCTTCTGCGAGCCTTTCGACGGCGCGGCGTTGAGGCCGCCGAACGTGTAGAGGAAGTCGTTCGCCGCGCACACGCCGTAGCCGGCGAAGCTCGCGGGGAAGCTCTTCGGCGTGGTGTCGAGTGTCGTCGCGCCTGCGCCGACGGTCGTGTTGAGCAGCTGGCCTGCCGGACCGATCTTGCCGGCCTCGACGACGCCGTCGGCGGCGCCGGCAGCGGTCAACCCACCACCGAAGAAGATGTACGTCGAGCCGGCCGGATACGTCGTCGGATCGGCGACGAGATCGTCGACAGTCCACGCCGCGAGCTGGTAGCGCGCGGAGCTCGACGCCAGCGTGCCCGGGGTCCACGCGGCCGACGCGGTCTGGCGACCGTTCGGCGCTGTCGTGATCGTCAGGTACTCGTAGCTCGTCAGCCCGGTTCCGGTCGCATCGAGGCCGAGCGCGGCGTAGACGTAGAAGGTGCCTGCGGTCGCTGCATCGGGACCAGACGCGACCGCGAGCCCTTCGCGCGCCGTGCTCATCGCCGGCAACGCGAGCCAGTTGCCGGTCGAGCCCAGCGGCAGCGGCGTCGCCGTACCGGGTGCTTGCGAGCCATCGTCGAGGAACGTCGTCGGCGCGGGGTTGCCGCTGACCGTGCCGAGCAAGGTCTCGCTGCCCGCCGGGCCGTTCTTCGCGGTGCGGTAGATGCGATAGCCGACGACGTTCGGCAGCGGCGTTCCGAGCGAATCGAGCGGCGCCTGCCAGATCACGGTCAGTGCCAGCTTCTGGTTCGGGAAGCTCGGCACGTTCACGGTGAGCTCGTCGCTCGCGAGTGATTCGCCGCTCGGGTTGTCGGTGTCGCCGGCGGCGAACACAGCGCTCACGCGGTAGTGGTACTGGCCGGGATCGAGCCCTTGGGCCTGGAGCTTCGCGTCGAGATCCGAGATCACCGGCGTCTCGAGCGGCGACAGGATCTCGGCGCGCACGGCCGTCGCGACCGCGTCGGTGCCATCGTTACCGCCCGCGAGGTAGATGTAGCGCCCCACGGTCGTGCCGGCGCCGAGCGTGCGGGCGGCCGGCATCGCGATCGGATCGAGCGTCCACGCACCGATGCTGCCGAACGGATCGACCGGCGCGAATTCGACCGACGACAGCGCGCCCGCAGGCGTGCCGGCATCGCCGCCGATTGCGTACACGAAGCGGTTCGTGCCGGTCGCGAACCCCGATGCACCGACGAGCGCCCGTCGTCCGACGTTCATGTCGGGACCGACCGCTGGGCTGTTCAAGTTGAACGACGCGTTCGTCACGCCGATCGCCGAGTACTCGGCCGTCGTCCCGTCGGGGTTGGTCACGAGCACGACACACACCGAGCCTGCCGCGAGTGCGCTGCCGTCGATCGTGATGTTCTGCGTGCAGCCAGTCGCGCCGCACGTCGGCGCCGCCTGGGCCAGCGTCGCGGTTTCCGACGTGCCGTTGGTCTCGCACTGGAGCGAGACGACGTCGCTGCTCGCGAAACCGGTGCCGACGAGCTGCACGTGCTGGCCGGCCTGGAACACGATCGACGACGGCACCGCGGCGGTGATGTCCGGCGGCGCGGTGCTCACCTCCTGATATCCGTTGACGAGCACGCCGACCGTGGCATCGGGATTGACGAGGATGACGTCGTAGCTCGCGACCGCGGTTGCGGCGGGCACCACGCCGGTCACGCGATTCTGATCGAGGAACGTCATCGCATCGAGCGCGACCGCCGGTTGCGTCGTGTTGCCGTGCGGGTTCAGGTACACGCGCGGTGCATCGACGAACGGGTGATCGTTCGGCGCCGCGGCGGTCGTGTCGCGGAACAGCTCGACAGACGTGTTCGTTCCGGTCTGGCCGAACGACGGGACGAGATTCTCGAGCGTCACGGTCGTCGCGTCGGTCACCGTGAGCGCGCTCGGCAACTCGGTCGGACAGTGCAAGTTGTCCTCGAGCTCGATGTCGTAGACGCCCGGCGACTGCCCAGTGGGCACGATTGCCTGCACGCGGTTGGGATGCTGGGGATCCTGCGGCAGCGTCGCGAGTGCGGTCACCGTCGCGCCCTGGACGAGCTCGACCGTCACGGGGAACGAGACGGTGGTCGCGTAGATCGTGATGCGCGTGTTGATGCCGTTGTAGACGACGTCGGGATCGACGAGGAACGCGATCGGTCCTGCCGACACGCTCACGGTCTTGTGCGGCAGCGGCAGATCCGTGCAGCCGTCGGGATTCTGGACGATCACGTTGCACGTTTGATTGGCCGGCGCGCCTCCGCCGAACGTCGCGGCGATCTCCGTGCCCGACTCGTTCACGACCACGGTGCCGGCCTGGATGGTCACGTCCGGGCACTGCAGCGTCACGGTCGCGCCCGGCTCGAAGTTCGAGCCGTCGATCGTGAGCTGCGCGCCGCCGGCGCAGACCGTCGATGGCACGACGCTGGTGACGGTGGGCGCCGCATCGAGCGACACCTCGAACGAGGTGCTCGACGCGCAGTCGGCCGGCGGTGGGTTCGTCACGACGAGCGGAAACTGCGTATTGACGTTCACGTCGAAGTCGCCAGCCGGAATCTCGATCTCGATCGCCGTGCACAGCTCGACGTTCTGCTCGGTGAACGTGCCGGGAATCGGCTGACAGTCCGATGGCTGGAACGTCGCCGTGTACGTGTGAGCCGAGGCGCCGCTGCCGATCGTGACGGTCGGCGTCTCGCCGTCGAACACGAGGAAGCTCGTGCCGGTGATCTGCACGGTCTGCGACGACTCGACGTCGCAGATCGCCATCGGATTCGCGGCGGTCACGACCGGCGGCGGGATCAGCGCGAGCACCTGCGAGAGCGTGCTCGAGCGCGACATGTCGGGCTCGGTCACGGTCACGTCGAACACACCAGTCGGCAACGAGTCGGCCGGGTTGACGTCGAATCCCATCTGCGACTCGCTCGTCCAGTGCAGCCGGCTCGCGGTCGGGTTGGCGGGATCGTCGGCGATCGCGACGTTCGACGGCAGCGTGCCGCCCGGAAGTGCCGCCGCTCCGACGAGCGTGACCTGTGGCAGCAGCAGCTGGCGCGGATTCGAAAGCGTGCGCGACGGCATCGGCGTGAAGTCCGATCCGGTCAGCGTGACCGTCGTGATCCCGCTCGGCGTCGAGACGATCGGACCCGTGCACGCGAGATCCGGCGCGACGGCGGACAGCGAGTCCTGGGGGCTCGTCGTCTTGTGAGTACAGCCGCCGACCAGCGCGATCGAAGCGAACGACAAAGCGAGAGCGCGCATGCTCGGCGCCGTAAGAGCAACGCCGATGCCACGTCGGTTTGCCCGCAGGTGCGCGCGGTTGGACGAACCGCCCCGCTATCAGGCCGCCCGGATCCGTACGGATCGGTACATCGGGCTGTCCGGCATCGGTCGATCGCAGCGTTCGCGTTCCGGTAACGTATGGACGATGCGAACGGCAGACGTGGGTACAGCTTCTGCACGGAGAATCGCCACGATGTGGTCTCGCGTTGGTTCCCTCGCGTTCGTCGCCGTGATGGCGAGCTCGCGACTCGTACACGCGGACCCACACGCCGACATGGCCGCCGCGCTGCGAGCGCGGGCCGAGGTACATCCCGCGCCCGCGACGCTGCCCGTCGGACCGCCAGCGACGACGCGCACCGCGCTCGTGCCAGGCGTGTCGCACATTCCGGCGTGGGCCGACCTCGGCCGCCGCGCCGCCGACGACGCGGGACAACAGGCACAAGCGCAGGGCCAGGCGACGGCGCTCGCGCACCGGGCACAAGAGGCGGCGGCTGCAGTCGCCGGGCAAGCACAGGCGAACGCCGCGCAGCAACGCGCATCGCACCCGCACACCCGCTGAGCCGATGACCAAGCGCGCGTTGCTCGTCGTGGTCGCGATCGGCTGGCTCGGCACCGCGCGTGCCGACGACAGCTCGACGGCTCGACACCTCATGGCCGGCGTGCAGGCGTTCAAGGACGGACGTTACGAGGAGGCACTCGTCGAGCTCCGCGTCGTCGCGAACGCGCCGGACGCGCCGCCGGATCTCGCGTTCTATCTCGGCCCGACGTTGGTCCAGCTCGGCCGCGACGACGAAGCGATCGATGTGTTCCTCGGCTCGAAGGCATCGCGCGACGAGCTCACCGACTTCTATCTCGGCGAGGCCTACTATCACCTCAAGCTGTATCGCAAGGCGCGCGCGGTGTTCGCGGGCCTGCGATCGCGCGGCCTCGGACCGGTGCTCGAGCAGGGTGCCGCGCGCTACGTCGCGTCGATCGACGCGGTGTACCAGCAACCGCCGCGCGGCGAGACGATCGACTACTACGTCGCGCAGGCGCACGAGCGCGCGAACGATCCGATCCTCGCGGCCGAGCTGCTCGACGAGGCGCGCCAGGTCGAAGCGCTGTCGTCCGACCATCGACGCCACGGCGAGCTCGTCACCGCCCTCGCCGTGCAGTGGAATCGCATCGGTCGCGGCACAGACGTCATCGAGTTGCTCGCGCCGGAGCGCGCGCGCCCGGCCGAAGGCACGTGGCAGCTGGCACGCGCATACGTCGCCGCCCACGATCGGGCCGATGCGACGCCGCTGCTCGACGCGATCGTCAAGTCGCGAGGCCCGCACGCGTCGGAGGCGTCCGCCCTGCTCGCCGAGCCATCGTCGCCGTGATCGCCCTCGTCGCCGCCGCGATCGCGGAGCTGTGCACGCCGGTGTCGCCGAGCGCCGATGCGCCCGATGCCGCGGCCGCCGACGCCTACGTCGCGGTCGGCGACACCGCACGCGCCGCGGGTGACACGCGCGTGGCCGCGACGGCGTACCGCAAAGCGTTGCTCGCCGATCCGGCGAACGCACACGCGCGCGGCGCGCTCGATGCGTTGTGCGCCACGGATCGCGCCACGCAAGACGAGGCGACGCTGCTCGGCGCGATCGCGGCGTATCAGCGCGGCGACTACGAGACGGCGCAGCGCACGCTGGAGACGCTCGTCGCACGAGGCGCGGCGCTCGCCTCGAACGCACACCTGTTTCTCGGGCTCATCGCGCTCGCGCACCACGACGGCAGCCGCGCGGCCGACGAGCTCGAACTCGCCGCGCGCGATCCGTTGTACGCGGAGACCACGCGTCCGCTGCTGCGGCAGGCGCATCGCGACGGACCACTCGCCGCGCTCGTGCTCGTCGCGCAGGAGATCGACAGCAATCCGCAGCTCCTGCCCGACACGCCACCCATCGGCGCGATGACCGGACCGCCGCAGACCGACGGCGATCTGCTCGCGGCCGCGACCGTCACGTGGCGCCCGACCTCGTGGTCGTTCGTCCGCGATCTGCTGTCGTGGCGCGAGCAATATCAGCTTCGCGCGTTCGACTTCTTCGGCAACACGACCGAGGCCGGCGTCGATTTCAGGCGAGGCGTCGATCAGGTCACGCTCGCATACACGCTCGAGTACGATCTGCTCGCCGCTGCGCCGTATTTGATCGGCAACGGCGCGCTGCTCTCGTACCGTCACGACCTCAGCATGGTCTCGATCGTGACGAGCTACGCGCTCCGCCAGCGCGACTTCCGGCAGGCGATGGACGCGGGTTTCACGGGCTGGGCCGCATCGGCAGACGCGGGCGTGGTGGTCCATGCGACCCCGCGCGTCGATCTCGAAGCGCGTGCGCTCGGCCTGCGCGAGTTCACCGCGGACTCGACGTTCTCGGACTACGCGGCGGGCGTGCGCGTCGCGGCTCGGCTGCGACTGGGCTCGCGTGCACGCCTGTCGGCGCTGGCGACGGGTTGGTACGCGACCTACGACGCGCCCGAGCCCGACGGCACGCAGCGCAACGACCTCCACGGCGAGCTCGGGCTCGACGCGGAGTACGATCTCGGCGACTACGTGCTGGCCACGTGTGCCGCGCAAGTGATCGATAACCAGTCGAGCGTGCTCGACTTCGTGTACAGCAAGCTCGTCGCGCGCTGCGGCTTCGCGGTCGCATGGGGCGGACCGTGACGCGTCGCCGCGCGCTCGTCGTGTTCGCCGCGGCCGCATTGCTGCTCGTTGCCGTCAACGCGCTGATCTGGAGCTTGTATCGCAACGAGATCCGCGCAGTCGGGCGCGGCCTCGACGATCGGCTGTTCGCGCTCGGAACCACCGCTGCGAAGTGGATCGCGACCGAGGCCGCGCCGCCGGACGCTGCGCTCGCCGCGCTCGTCTCCGAGAATCGGCTCGAAGATGCCTACGTGGTCGATGCCTCGCGGCGCGTCGTGGCCGGTGTGCGCACGCGCGGCGGCAGCACGCTCAACCTGCTCCGCGTCGACGCCGACCGGCTAGCGAACGCGCGAAGCGGCAAACCATCGGTCGGACGCGGCTACTCGATCGACAACGTTGCGGTCGAGGTGGCGTACTTCCCCGTCGAGCGCGGCGGCATCGTGCTCGCACTCGAGGCCGGCGCCGAGTATCGCAAGCCCGAGCAACGGATCTTCACGACGTATCTCGTCGCAGTCGTGCTCACGGTCGTGGTCGCGATCGTCTTCGCCGTCGTGCTCGTCTTCGCGCTGCGCTCGCTGGAACGTGCGCGCGTCGCCTACGGCCGCGCGGAGCGACTTGCGGGCGTGGGCCAGATGGCGGCGATGGTCGCGCACGAGGTGCGCAACCCGCTCGGCGTGCTGCGCGGCCAAGTCGAGCTGGCGCGCGAGAAACTACCCGGCGACGCGCCGCCGCGCGAGCGCGAACGCTTCAGCGAGATGCTCGGCGAGATCGATCGCATCAACCGGGTCACCGAAGAGTTTCTCTCGCTCGCGCGCGATCAGCCGCTCGACCTCGAAGCCGTCGACATGGGCCAGCTCGCCGGCGCGATCGCCGACGAGGTTCGCCTCGCCGCACCGAACGCGCACATCGCCGTCTCGGTCGCGGGCGAGCCCGTCGAGCTGCAAGCCGACCCGGCGCGGCTTCGCCAGGCGCTGTTCAACCTCGTGCTCAACGCCGCGCAGCTCGGCGGCGATGGCGTCGAGGTCCAGATCGAGATCGGCGCCGTGGCAGATCGGATTCGCGTCAGCGTCGCCGACAATGGGCCGGGCATTTCGCCCGAGCTGGCGCCGACGCTGTTCGAGCCGTTCGTCGGTGCTCGGCCCGGCGGCAGCGGGCTGGGCCTCGCGGTCGCGCGGCGCGTGGCTGAACGACACGGCGGTGCGCTCGCGCTCGAGTCGAAGCCCGGCGCACGCGGCGCGACGTTCTCGCTCTACCTGCCGCGGAGGTCGTGATCGATGATCGACTATGCTCGCGTCGTGACACGCATCCTGGTCGTCGACGACGAGCCGAAGCTCGGGCGCGTGATCGTCGAGATGTTGGATGGCGCCGGTCACGAGGCGGCGCGATCCAGCGGCGGGCGAGACGCGCTCGCCAAGATCGCGTCGGGCGAGATCGACATCGTGCTCACCGATCTGCGCATGCCCGACGTCGACGGGATGGCCGTGCTACGCGAGACGCGCAAGGTCGCGCCGAACACGGACGTCGTCGTCATGACCGCACACGCCACGGCGCAGAACGCCGTCGATGCGATGAAGGAAGGCGCGGTCGACTACCTCATCAAGCCGTTCGCGATGGACGAGCTGCGGCTTCGCATCGGCGCGATCGCCGAGCGCCGAGCGCTCGCTCGCCGGGCCGATGCACTCGCGCGCCGTCTCGATGCGCGCGATGGATTCGGCAGCCTCGTCGCGGAGAGCCCGAAGATGCGCGAGGTCATCGCGCAAGCGCGGCGCGTCGCCGCCACCGACGAGACCGTGCTCTTGCTCGGCGAGAGTGGCACCGGCAAGAGCATGCTCGCGCGCGCGATCCATCAAGCGAGCAAGCGCGCGAACGGCCCGCTCGTCGAGGTGCACGCGGCGGCACTGCCCGACACGCTCGTCGAAGGCGAGCTGTTCGGCCGCGAGAAGGGCGCGTACACCGGCGCGACCGACGCCAAGGCCGGCCATGCCGAGGCGGCCCAGGGCGGCACGCTGTTCCTCGACGAGATCGGCGAGCTACCAGCGGCCACACAGGTCAAGCTCCTCCGCTTGCTGCAGGACCGGACGTTCACGCGCCTCGGGTCGACGCAGCAGCGCAAGGCCGACGTCCGGATCGTCGCGGCGACCAACCGCGATCTCGAGGCCGCGGTGCGCGCCGGCGGTTTTCGCGAGGACCTGTATTACCGACTCGCGGTGTTCCCGATCGTCGTGCCGCCGCTCCGCGAACGTCGCGAGGACGTCCGCGCGACCGCGCTGGCGCTCTTGGCCGCGCGTGGGCTCGGCGCCGATCGCATCACGCCGGCGGCGCTCGACGCGCTGGAGAGCCACGGCTGGCCGGGCAACATCCGCGAGCTCGACAACGCGGTGACGCGCGCGCTCGTGCTCGCCGGCGGCGCGACGATCGACGCCGAGCATCTGCCCGCGTTCGGGCGCAGTCCGGCGGCGACCAACGCGATCGAGTCGCTGCTCGTGCCCGGGTTCTCGCTCGACGCGACCGAGCGCGAGCTGATCCAGACCGCGCTGGTGAAGGCCGGCGGTAACAAGGCCGCGGCCGCGCGGCTGCTCGGCATCACGCGGCGCAGGCTGTACTCGCGGCTCGAGAGCCTCGGCGCCGGCGACGACCCGGACGACTAGGCCCGGAAAATCGACGCGCGCGAGCGCCAGGAGTATCGTGCCGCCGATGTCGGGAGGCGTGACCGAGGAACCGCGAGCGTGGCGTGGGCTGCTCGTGCTCGGCGCGCCACGGAGCGGCACGACCCTGATCGCGAGCGCGCTCGGTGCGCACCCGGCGATCGCCATGCTGCTCGAAGAGTGGAACGGGGCCATGTTCCGCATGTCGTGGGGAAAGCTTCCGGCCGTGAAGCTCGTGATGCCCGAGCAGATCCAGCTCGCGCATCGCGGCCACCGCCTCTACAACCTCGCCATGCGCTCGAGCTGGGTGCGCCGGCGTCTCGGACACCGGCTTCCGCGCTCGCGGCTATCGCTCCGAGACATGGCGACGCGCGGTGAGATGGCGGTCGTCTGCGTGCTTCGTGATCCGGGCGCGAACGTGGAGTCGCTCGAGAGGGGCCACGAGCGACCGCCGGCGATCGCGCGCGAGATCGTCGCGAAGACCTACGACGTGTTCGAGGCGCTACCGGAGCCGGGGCTCACGCCGCGCTTCGTGTCGTTCGATCGCTTTCTGACCGTACCGGAGAGGCAGCTGCATTCGCTCTGCGACTGGCTGCGGCTGCCGTTCCACCCCGGGATGCTCGCGGCTCCCTCGCTCAACGCGTACTACCCGGACACGCGCTTTCGTAGCGAGCTCGCGGTGCCCGAGGCCGCCGCGCCGCCCGCCGGCGAGGATCGCGCGCTCGAGGCGCTTCGTGCGCGTCACCGAGCCCTGCTCGCGCGCGCCCAGTAAGGCGTACGGATCGGTTCTCGAAGTGTACCGAATCGGGCACGTACGCCGGTGTGTGCGTGCGGATTTCGAGCAGACGCGGGCGCCTCGTTGGCACCTCTGTTGCTGTTTGTCCCGCCATGCGCACCTGGTTGATCGTTTCGTGTCTCGCCATCATCGGGTGTAGTCACAAGAACAACGGTAACGGGCCCGACGCGAGCATCGTGTGCCAGACGTTCGGCCAGGGCTGCACGGCGAACGCCGACTGCTGCTCGCAGTCGTGCGACACGACGACGATGACCTGTGCTGCGAACGCGACGTCGTGCTCGGTGGCGGGCACGTCGTGCTCGGCGAACACCGACTGCTGCTCGGTGAGCTGCGTCAGCGGCGTGTGTCAGAGCACCTGCACCGCGGACAACGGCGCGTGCAGCCAGGACGGCGAATGTTGCGGCGGCAAGTGCGACGGCGGCAAGTGCACGCCGCTCAACACGACGTGCCTCACCGACGGAAACCCGTGTGCGCAGGGCGGCGAATCATGTTGTTCCGGCCTGTGCAACTCGTCGGGCACGTGCGGACCGTCGTCGTTCTGCACGCAGGACGGCGACGCGTGCGCGCACGACGCCGAGTGTTGCGGCGGCATCTGCAACGTCGCACAAGGCGCGACCGTCGGAACGTGCACGCAGCCCAGCGTGGGCGCCACGCTATGCACCGGCGTCGACGGTGAGGTATGCGGCGGCTGCGGCGACTGTTGCAGCCGTCTGTGTGAAGTCTACGCGCCGACCGGCGTGAAGATCTGCCAGCCCGCCGAGGGCTGCCACGTCAACGGCGACCTCTGCCATACGACCAGCGACTGCTGTGGTGCTGCCGGTACCGGCTTGCCCGGTGACGGCAACGTCACGTGCGAGAAGGCCAGCCCGACCGATCCGGTGGGCATCTGTCGCAACCCGATCTCGTGCAACCCCGAGGGCGACGTGTGCCATTTCCAGGACTACAACACGTGCGGAAACTCGTCCGCGCGCGACGACTGCTGCGGTTCCGTCGGTATGTCCGGCTCGGGCGGCGGCGTGTGCAAGCTCGACGTGCTCGGCGTGCCGCGCTGCTACGGCGTCGGCTCGGACTGCCGCACCTCGGGCCAGACCTGCGCCGACTCGGCCGACTGCTGCAACGGCGACGCCTGCATCCCCAACGGCTCGGGCGGCTTCGTGTGCGGCAGCACCACGTGCATCGCGATGGGCAACCAGTGCACGCAAACGGCGGACTGCTGCAACGGCGCGACGTGCATCTTCCAGGCGGGCGAGACCACCGGCATGTGCGGCTCGGCCGGAAGCTGCCAGCAGGTCGGCCAGGCGTGCAACGCAGCGACGCCATGCTGCCCGGGCGACGGCACGTGCACCGATGTGGCGACCGGCAGCGCGTGCGGCGCCAGCGAGACAACCGGCTGTACCTGCCAGAACACGATCTTCTGAGGTGACCATGTGGAAGACAATGATTCTGCTCTGCAGTGCGCTCGGGTGTACGAGCAACTCGGTCGACTCCGACGAGCAAGCGCGCCGCGCGTATCTCGGGCTCGATAAGTCGATCTCGAAGAGCCTCGCGCTCGGCTTCCAAGGCTACGACGCGGCGACGAGCGCGAACATCGCGCAACAGACCGGAAGCGGTGACGCGGGCGGAAGCCTCGCGATCAACGGCAAGGTCGATCAAGGGACGCCGCAGCAAGCGACGATGACGCTCTCGGTCGGCATGACCAAGTACACCGACGGCAAGATCTCGATCGACAGCAAGGGCGACACGATCTCGGTCACGTACGACACGAGCACCGATATGACGGCGCAGCCGGTGCTGAATCTCAAGCTCAACGCGAGCGCCGGCAGCGCTTTGGACGGGACGCTGATGGGCGACTACACGATGACCGGCGATCTTCAGGGCACGGTCACCCTCGACGTCACGCTGTCGGGAACGTTCAGCGGAAGCGGCACCGACGTGCAGCGCGTCGTCGGGTCCACCTCCGTCACCGGCACCGCCGTGAGCTCGAGCGGCGGCATGTACACGATCGATGTGATGCTTTGACCTCGGGCGTCGAGCCGCTGTCGGGGCTCGCCTGGGCGCGTATCGAGCTCGACGTGTTCGCGCGGCTCGACGCAGAGCACGTCCTGCCGAATGCAACCGCCGTGTCGAGCTCGTGGTGGCTCGTGTTGCCGGTCGCGCTCTCGACGCTCGCGGTTGCCGCACGAATGCCGCCGTCGCGGCCGCGCATCGAGCTCGACGGGCAATGGTCGCGCGTGACCACCGGCGCTTCGTCATCGAGGGTCACGTTCGACGACGCCGATGTCACGCTCGATCCACAGAGTGCCGTCGTGTTCGAGCGCGATGCGGTGGTGTGGCTCGAGCGCGGCGCCGGTCATTTCTCGGTGGCGCCGCATCCACCCGACAAGCCATTCGTCGTGCTCGTCGGTCGAACGCTCGTCCGCACGAGGGACGCGCAGCTGCGCATCGCGATCGAGGGCGAGCGCACGAGCGTCGCGGTCGCGCGCGGTGATGCCGAGGTACACGATCGCGGGGCGATCGTGCACGTCGCGGTCGGCCAGACGTGGGGCTCGACGCGCTGACCGGTCCGGGACGGAGCTGTACCGTTCGGGACGCTTGTCGCACGCGCTCGCTGCACAAGCTCTCGAATCCACGAGCGGCACCACTCTTGCTGATTCCATGGGCATGCGTACTTCGATCATCTCGCTGCTGGTGCTGGCGCTCGCCGCCGTGCCGGCGCTCGCCGACGACACCTCCACCTCGAAAACACCGCCGTCGCACGCGGATCCCGCGACCAAGACGCTGCCCGCCACGGCATCGGCAACCGCGAACGCGAACGCGTTCGGCCAGCAAGGTGCGCGCGAGCGCGCCGCTCACCAGGCCGCCAAGGCAGCCGCCGCGAATCAGGCGAAGCAAGCGGCCGCGCACACGCCGCCCGCGCCGAACAGCCACGCGAGCTCGCACGCAGCCGGCGCGAGCGCCGCGAGCCACGCGGCGGGTGCGCCGGGTCTCGCCACCGCGGCAACGCATCGCCCCTGATCATGGCCGCGACGCGCGTCGTGCTGGCGGCAACGCTCGCGCTGGCCATGCCGGCGCGAGCCGATGACGCGACGCCCTTCGAGCTCGGCGTGGCGCGGTTCCAGGCCGGCGAGCTCGCCGCGGCGATCCCGTTGCTCGCGCAGGCTCACGTTCAGAACCCACGCGATGCGGATGCCGCGCTGCTGCTCGGCATCGCGTACTACAAGACCGGTCGCGCCGGCGACGCTCGCCCATTGCTCGAGCAAGCCGAGCGCGACGGCGATGCCGATGCGCAGGCGAGCGCGCGCGTCTTTCTCGGCCTCGTCGCGGACGCACGCGGCGACGACACGCGAGCCCGCGACTACTACGACCTGGTCGCGCGCTCGTCGACGGATCTCGCTGCGAGCGGTCGCCTGCTGCTCGATCCCGACGCTGCCGAGCGCTGGTCCGCGATCGCGATCGTTCGCTCCGGCTATGACTCGAACGTCCCGCTGGTCTCCGACACCGCGGCCGCACCGGGACGCGGCATGTCTGGCGCAGGAACCGGCGACGCCGATCTCACGGCCATCGTCGCCTTCGCCGGACGGCCGATCGAGTCCGTTCCGATCGCGCTCGACGAGGCCGCGAGCTATCGCAAGCAGGCGGAGCTCACCGCGTACGACTTCTTCGCGAACCGCGCCGGCGCGACACTGGCGCTCGCGGGCGCGAACGACGACGCCCAGCTCGCGTATCACTTCGAAACCCAGACGCTCGGCGGTCAGCTGTATCAACTCGGTCACGTGGCCGACGCGAGCTATCGCCACTGGTTCGGCGAGCTCGGCGCACGCGCGAGCTACACGTTCGCCGACCGCGACTACATGCAAACCGACTACGCGGGCTACACCGGCCTCGATCACACCGGAGTCGCCGAGCTCGCGTGGGGCCCACCGTCCGCACGATTGCAGCTCGCGGCGGGCTACGTGTTCGAGCGCGATGCAACGACCGACGCCACGCTGGCCGAAACCGGCAACGGCGGGCGCGCGACGTTGATCGCGCGTCTCGGCGACGGCGTCGAGCTCCACGGTGCGCTGCTCGCGATCGACCGCGTGTACGACAGTGCGTCGATGGGCCGCGTCGATCACTACGTCCGCGGCGATGCGGCGCTGTCCGTCGAGCTGACGCGTCAGCTCTCGCTCGTGCTCGGCGGCTCGTACCTCGGCAACGCGTCGACCGATGCGAGCTTCGCGTACACGAAGCTCGCGGTCTTCGCCGGCGTCTCGGTCGGCGAGTCGTCGCGCTAAACCCCGGGTGCGGTGTTACCCGGGATGAGTAACTAGCAACTCGGGCCATCACCGAAATCGCTCGCATGTTCGGGATCTTGCGCGCCGGATCGAGCTGGATCGCCGGCCGCAATAGCACGAGCCATGAAGCTCGTGACTCTGCTCTCGATGGCGGCGCTGACGGCAGGCTGTGTGGCGACGTCGGAGTCCAGCGATGTCACGGCAGAGGGCTCGGCCGCGCCCGCGCCGGCGCCCGCGCCGTCGCCGACGGTCAAGCCGGCGAACCCGGCGTTCGTGAAGTGGCTGGACCTCGTGAAGGAGACCGACCCGCAGATCGGCGAGCTGTACTACGCGTACTACGACACCTCGAAGAGCAGCCCGTGGTTCCTCT
>Ga0070665_100003835_pt1 | contig 15907 bp, 15 predicted proteins | sample KBSS13metaG_FD_65862 | JGI IMG/M metagenome (GOLD analysis project Ga0070665, IMG submission 65862) | Switchgrass rhizosphere microbial communities from Kellogg Biological Station, Michigan, USA - KBS S1-3 metaG | ecosystem: Host-associated > Plants > Roots > Rhizosphere > Soil ... | reverse complement strand
CCCAATGTGGCCAGCTCCCAATCGAGCACCGCCAGCACGCGCGGCTGCGTCGGGTGAAAAATCATGTTGTCGCAACGCAAGTCGCCGTGGATGAGCGTGGTCGAGTCGCTCGCCGCCGGAATGTGGGCGCGCAGCCACTCCAACAGGCGGTCCATGAACGGGTCGCGCCCCGCCAGCTCGTCTTCCAGGTATTGTTTGCCCAGGCGCCCCAGTTGTCGCTCCAGATAGCCGCCCACCCGCCCGAAGTCCTCGAGGCCAACGCTGCGAAAGTCAACACTGTGGAGCCGCGCGAGAGTGTCGTTCATTGCATCGAAATAGGCGGCCCGCTCACCGCGAGGCACTTCCGGAAAGGTGGCGTCCCAGTGGATCCGGCCCGCGACCATCTCCATGACGTAGAACCACGTCCCGATGACGGACTCGTCCGTGCATAGCCCGAGTATTCCCGGCACCGGGAAGCCCGTCTTCCCCAGTGCAGCCATGACACGCGCCTCGCGGTCTACCGCATGCGCGCCTTTCAACAGCACCCCGCGAGGTTTGCGACGCAGGACGTAAGCGCGCGCCCGCGTCGTCAACTTGTAGGTTGGGTTGGACTGCCCCCCTTTGAACTGCTCCACGGTGAGCGGGCCCACGTAGCCGCCTACGTGCGCGAGCATCCAGCGCTCGAGTCCCTCCTCGTCGAAGCCATACCCTGCGCGGACGGGCGTGGTCCCCACGTTATCGAGCGCCTGATGGCTCACGAGGCGTGCGCTTGCAGGTAATCCCGCTTGATCTTGCGTGCCAGCGACCATTTGTGGACCTCTGTAGGGCCATCGTAGATCCGGAACGCACGCAGCTCGCGGAAGATGAGTTCGACCACAGTGTCGTTGGTTACGCCCGTGCCGCCCATCACCTGCACGCACCGGTCCGCGACCTGGAACAGAGTTTCGGACACGCTGGACTTGGTCATGGAGCTCTCGACAGTGCCGAGCGAGCCGCCATCGAGAACTCCGGCGCACCAATCGATCATCAGCTCGGTCTGCTGCAGATCGATCATGTTGTCAGCGAGCTTGAATCCGACCCCTTCGTGATCGATGAGCACTTTACCAAAGGCCTCGCGGCGGCACGCGTAGTCGACGGCGATCTCGTGCGCGCGAGTGGCGCAGCCATGCCAACGCATACAATGCGAGAGGCGCGCAGGCGACAGTCGCACCTGGGCGTAGGTGAAGCCTGCGCCGCTGTTGCCCAGCATCTGTTCGGCGGGAATCCTGAGCTCCTCGATTCGCACCGTCGCGTGGCCGCCCGGCATGGTGCCATCGATGGTTTCCGGGACGTGCTCCACCACAACCGCGGGGTTGGGCAGGTCGAGCAGAAACATACACGCGCCCTCGTCGGAGCGCGCCATGATGATTCCCACGCCGGCCCCCACCACGCCCGTGATAAAGCGCTTACGGCCGTTGATCACCCAGTGCTTGCCGTCCGGCCGCGCCGTAGTCTTCAGCATGGACGGGTCCGACCCCGCGCCGCCTTCGTTCCAGGGCTCTGTCATGAAGAATGCCGAGCGTGTGTGCCCGCTGACGAGAGGTTTGAGGAAGCGGTCTTTCTGTTCGGGCGAGCCGACCTTACCCAGCAGATACATGTTGCCCTCATCCGGCGCAGCGGTGTTGACCGCCAGCGGCCCCAGCGGCGACAAGCCGGACTTGCGCAAAACCAAGCTGGTCTCGCGTTGCGAGAGATGGCTGCCGTCAGGAAGGATATGCGGTGTGAGGACTCCGGCTGAGCGGGCCTTGTCGCGCATCTCGGCGACCAGTGCATCGGTGGGGCCGTGGTGGCCCCAGCGTGGATCGCGCTCGTAGGGGATCACCACATCACGGATGAATTTCTCGACGGCGTTGGCAATGTCCGTCGCCCGGCTCATGCCGGCTGCGCTCATGAGATCTCTCCGTTTTCGTCTGTTATCAACCGACCAGTCGGTTTATACTCCAGGCTTGGCTTTTCCACCAGCGGCCGGTAACGTGCCGCTCACCACGATGGAGATACCTTGGCGGAAATTTCAACATGAACCGAGGAAGCGCCCGCGCCACCGGCACCCGCAGGAAGCCCGCCAGGAGCAACACCACCGCCGCGCACGACGACAAGCGCCAACAAATCGTCGAGCGTTGCGCCAACCTGTTCGATTCGGGCGGCTATCACCGCGCCACCATGCAATTGCTGGCCGATGAAGTAGGACTGGGGAAGCCAACCCTGTACCACTACTTCAGCAGCAAGACCGAGATTCTGTACGCCATTCACCAGCAGCACATCGCAGCGCTGATCGAGGGCCTGGACGCGGAGCGAAGGCGCTCTGCCGCGCCGCGCGAGCAGTTGATTCAGGCCGCGCGGGACATTCTCCAGGAGATCGCCAAGCATCCGGGTTACGTGCGCGCTTTCTTCGAGCACTACGGTGAGCTCGAGGGCGCGAAACGAGCGGAGATTCGCGCCCGGCGCCAGGAATACTTCGAGAAGGTCTGCGCCATCATCAAGTCGGGAATCGCCAGCGGAGCATTCCGCAAATGCGATGTTGAGCTGACGGCGTACGGGTTCCTGGGGATGTGCAGCTGGGCGTACCACTGGTACCCACCGTTGGCTGAACGTCTGCCGGCGGAGAAAGCCGCGGAAACGCTGTGCGGCACCTTCCTCGAGGGCTTGCAGAAACCCTGAGCGGCTCGTTGACAACCCACCGTGCGTGCTCCTATTCTGGGGTAAATACCGACCGTCCGGTCGGTCTATATAGGTGAGCGCGCATGGTGCGGGCCGCAGCCCCAAAGAAGTACCTCGGCAGCGTCGTGGCGGTCCGCGAGGATCTGCGTTTCGACGCGCAGCGCCTGGGCGACTGGCTGCGGGAGCATGTGGCCGGTTACCAGGGCCCACTGAGCATCCGGCAGTTTGACGGCGGCCAGTCCAATCCCACCTACCTGTTGGAGACCGCCAGCGCGAAGTACGTGCTGCGTCGCAAACCCCCTGGCGTCTTGATGAAGTCGGCGCATGCCGTCGATCGCGAGTACCGTGTGTTGAGCGCGCTCAGCGCCCGCGATTTTCCGGCACCGACGCCACTCGCGCTCTGCGGGGACGTGAGCGTGATCGGCACCATGTTCTATGTCATGACGTTCGTGCCGGGCAGGATCTTCTGGGACTGCACCATGCCGGATCTATCACGCGAGCAGCGCAGCGCTGTATTCGATTCGGTCAACGCGACGCTTGCCCGCCTGCACTCCTTCAACCCCACTACGCTGGGGTTGGGCGATTTTGGACGCCCGGGCAACTATTTCGCGCGCCAGATCGCCCGGTGGTCCCAACAATACGAGGCCTCCAAGGATACTCACATCCCGGAGATGGAGCGGTTGATCGCCTGGCTGCCCGGGGCAGTGCCCGCCGACGAGGGGCTCTCGAGCATCGTCCACGGCGACTACTCGTTTCACAACGTGCTCATACACCCGGCCGAGCCTCGGGTCGTCGCGGTCGTGGACTGGGAGCTGTCGACCTTGGGTCATCCGCTGGGCGATCTGACCTACCACATGATGGACTGGTATCGCCCCGCTGGCGTGGACTTGCGCGGCACGCTGCGCGATAAGGATCTGCGCGCATTGGGCATTCCAACATTCGAAGAATACGTCGCGCGCTATTGCGAGCGCACGGGATTGCGCGTCGACGGCAACTTCGCCTTCTATCGCGCGTTCAACCTGTTTCGTGTTGCCGCTATTCTGCAGGGTGTGGCGCACCGGTTGCAGGAAGGAAACGCCGCCGCGAGCAACGCGCAGGAAGTGACCACGCGTATCCGACCGCTGGCGGCAGCGGCATGGCAGGAAGCCCGGGAGGCGGGCGCGCTGGGTTGAGTTTGATACTGCCGTGCACGTCACGGGGAGGGGGCAGGTGATGCGGGATTTCACCGGTGGGGTAGCAGTGATTACGGGCAGCGGCAGCGGCATTGGTGAGGCTCTCGCCCGCCGGTTCGCTGTCGCGGGGATGAAGGTGATCCTGGCGGATGTTGACATCGGGGCCGCCGATCGCGTGCGTGCGGCGCTTACTGTGGAGGGCCACGAGGCCATAGCATTCCGTTCGGATGTTGCGAATGCTGCGAGTATCGAGCACCTGGCTGAACAAGCCTATGAGCGCTACGGCCGCGTCAATCTCCTGTGCAACAACGCTGGAGTGGTTCCGAGCGGCCGCCACCGACCGGTCTGGGAGCAGCCCCTGGAGGACTGGCGTTGGTCCCTGGATGTCAATCTGATGGGCGTCGTTCACGGCATGCGCAGCTTCGTCCCACGCATGTTGGCGCAGGGCAGCCCGGCTCACATCGTCAATACCGCCTCGGTGGCGGGATTCATGAGCGGATCGGGTTCGACGGCCTACAGCGCCGCCAAACATGCGGTGGTCCGTGCCAGCGAAGCGTTGTATGCAGGACTGCGCGAGCGCGGCGCGCCGATCGGCGTGACCATCCTCTGTCCAGGCCTCGTCGCGACGCGCATCTACGACTCCGAACGTAACCGGCCCGAGCAACTGGCGCCCGCAAATGGCGTGGCCCCGGAAACACCGCAGCTGCAAGCGATCGCCGCCAACCTCTATCGTAACGCGCTGTCCCCGGAAGCCGTTGCCGAGCAAACATTCGAAGCGATTCGCGAGGATCGTCTCTACCAGTTCACGACGACGAGCTTCGATGACGCCATTCGCGAGCGCGCCGAGGCAATCCTCGCCAGGCGCAATCCCGTATTTCCGGACCTGCTCTCCTTGTCGAAGCGCGATAGCCGCGCGAATTGATCGTGGAGGGCATGATGAGTCGCCTCAACAACAAGGTTGCGTTGATCACGGGTGCCGCCTCGGGCATCGGGCTCAAGACGGCCGAGCGCTGCGCCGAGGAGGGCGCGAGCGTCATACTGGCCGACAAAGCCGCGGACCTTCTCGGGGCAGCGCTTGCATCGGTGCGGCGCTACCGTGGCCAGCACGAGGCCCTCGTGCTCGATGTCACGAGCGAAGAGGGCTGGATCAACACCGTGCAGCGAATCGACGCCACTTACGGTCGACTCGATGTCCTGGTCAACAACGCGGGTTATGGCCGCTTTCAGTCGATCGAGGCGACGAGCTACGCCGATTGGCGTGCGATCCTCGCAGTCAACCTCGATAGCGTCTTTCTTGGCACGAAGTACTGCCTGCCGCTGCTGGCGCGCTCGGGGAAAGGGTCCATTGTCAACATCTCGTCGATCCGCGGCCTGGTCGCCGGACCCGGTACTGGTGCGTACTGCGCTTCCAAGGCGGGAGTCAAGTTGTTCACCAAGTCCACCGCGCTCGAATGCGCTGCGGCGGGTGACGGCGTGCGAGCGAACTCCGTGCATCCCGGCCAGGTGGAGACGCCCTTGTTGGCTGCCGCCATGACCGACCCGGCACGGTTGCGCACCACAATGGATCGCATACCGCTCGGCCGGTTGGGCCAGCCGATCGAGATCGCCGAGGCCATCGTGTTTCTGGCCAGTGATGCCTCGAGCTTCATGACAGGGGCGGAGCTCGTGGTCGACGGCGGTTATACCGCCCAATAGTTTGCGGGGGAGTCAGACATGACGGAAGACGTGGAAGTGCGTAATCGCCAGACAGTGCTGGCACTCTACAAGGCCACGGGTAAGGGTGACTGGGCGAAAGCCGCAAGCCTGGTGAGCGAGGGTATTCTCATCAGGGAGGCACCCACGTTGCCCTTTGCCGGCGAGTATCGCGGCGTTGCCGGCCTGCGCGAGCTGTTTGCGACAGTGCGCTCGACCGGTGTCGTCGGTGTCGACATGCGCCAGGTCACCGCGGGAGGAGCTTGGGTCGTGGTCCTGCTCGACCTGCTTTATGAGGGGGAGCCACCGGTGCGCGCTCCCCTGGCAGAGGCGTTTCGTCTCGAGGACGGGAAGGTGTGCGAGATCGTTCCCTACTACTTCGACAGCTCCGTGGTCGTAGCGGCCGCGGCGCGCCGGCGCATTTGACAGCCGCGCCGCGTTGGTGCTAGAAATAATTAGTCGACCGATCGGTCGACTAATTAAAGATCCAGGCCTGGGGAGCGCACTTTATGCCGGCAGAGAAAGACGTCATTCAATATGAGTCCTCGGACGAGGGCATTGTCACCATCTGGCTGAACCGGCCGCACAAGCGCAACTGCGTAAGCCCGCAGCTGCTGCGCGAGCTCGAGGCGGCGGTGGACCGCGCGGCGAGCGACCCGAAAGCACTGGTGGTGGTGTTCCGTGGGCGCGGCAATACCTTCTGCTCCGGCGCCGACCTGGATCTGCTCGTAGGCCCGGTGTTGGGTGAGTCGACCGACTCCCTGCAGCTGGCGATCGATTCGGCCCGCTGTTACGACAAGATGTTCAACATGCGCAAGCCCACCATCGCCGCGGTGGAAGGCTACGCCGTCGCCGGCGGCTTCGAGCTGTCGATCTCCTGCGATTTCTGCCTGATAGCCGATGAGGCGAAGATCGGTGACTTCCATATCCGCCGCGCTTTGTTCGGTGGCGCCGGCCCCATCTATCGCCTACCGCGCTATCTCGGCCTGCGCAAGGCGAAGGAGCTGATGCTGACGGGCAAGTTGTTGTCGGGCAAGGAGGCCGCGGAGTGGGGGCTGGCGAATGCCTCGGCACCGGCAGCGCAGTTCGACCAACTGATCCGCGACTTCTGCCAACCCCTGTTGGACATGAGCCCCTTCTGCATGTGGATGACCAAGAAGGCGGTCAATCGCGGCCTGGACGCCGACACCGAGAGCCTCATCGCGCTGGAGACAATGACCTGCAACGTCGTGCATCACTCGGAGGATGCGCGGGAAGGCGTGCGCGCGTTTCTCGAGAAACGCAAACCCGTCTGGGTCGGAAAGTAGTTGGTTCAGGAAGCGCAACGGCTGGCGACGGCCGCGTCTGCGCGGCCCCGACTGCGCTTTGTCGTTATCGCAGTCTTTTGGGTGACCGCGATCTTCCTGTACTTCGATCGTGTGAATATCTCCATGGCTGCGCCACGCATCATGTCGGAGCTGGGTTTGAACGGCGCGGCGATGGGGTTGGTGTTGAGCATGTTTTCCTGGGGATTCATCCCAGGACAGCTTGCCGGCGGCATTGCCGCGGATCGTCTCAGTGTCCGCCGCTGGGGCAGCGCGTTTTTCCTGCTCTGGTGTGTGACTACCTTTCTCACCGGCTGCTGCCGCAGCGTCCCACAGTTCATCCTGGCGCGGCTCGTGTTTGGATTCTCCGAGGGTGCGGTCACCAATCCCATGAACAAGCTGCAGAACCACTGGGTTCTGCCGCGGGAGCGCGGCGTCGTCAACGGCAGCCTGATGTTTGCCGCCTACCTGGGGTTGGTGGCGGGCATGCCGCTGGTGGGCTGGCTCATCCAGGCCTACGGCTGGCGCACCATGTTTTTCCTCTCCGGCGGCGCCAGCGTGCTGGGTGTTCTGTTGTTCTGGTTCGTTGTGTACGACTACCCCCGACAGCACCCGTGGATCAGCGCAAGCGAGCGGGCGCAGATCGAAACCGCGCTCGCCGCCGATCGCGTCACCTACGACGCCAGCCGCCGCCAGCCGCGGCCACTGACCTACACCACGGCCGCGCGGATCCTGCTTTCCAACCGGCGGTTCTGGGCGATTTGCGGCGCTGCTTTCTTCATCCAGATGATCTACATCACCAACTTCAGTTGGTTGCCGGGCTACCTGGTTCTGGAGCGCGGGTTCTCCGGCATCAAGAGCGGCAACGCGCTCGCCGTGCCCTATCTGGCGGCGGCCGTGGGTGCCCTGTTCGGAGGTTACCTCAGCGATCGAGTCGGCACGCGCACCGGCGTCATCATGCTCGCCGCGACGCTCACTATCCCGGCGATCGCAGGTCTCTTGCTGATGCAGGACGAGCGGGGCGTGATCGCCATGTTGTCGCTGCTCTTATGTTGCAACTCCGCGGCCCTCAGCATCTTCGTCGTGCTGCTGTTCGACCTCTTTCCCGCCGAAATCACCGGCGCCGCCCTGGCGATCAGCCTCGGCGTCTGCGGTGGGCTCGGCGGCGCGACCGGCCCCCTCATCATGGGCTACGCGTACGACCTGACACACTCGTTCTCGTGGGGTTTCGCCTTCATGGGCCTCGGCATGCTGCTGTCACTCCTCTTGTTGGCCCTCGTGTTCCCCTACGAACGCGCCATCCGCCGCCAGAAGCGCCAGCAAACCGCAGTCCTCTAGACGCTGGCCACAGACAACCCCCCATCGACCGTGATCACCGACCCCGTCATATAACTCGATGCGCCGGACGCCAACAACAACAGCGCTCCGTCGAGCTCGCCGGGCTCGCCGGCACGTCTGAAGGGCATCCGTTTGAGCATGCCCTTGCCGCTATCGCTCTCGAGATACCCCGCACTCAACTCGCTCATGAAATACCCCGGGGCAATGGCGTTGACCCGGATCCCATACCTCGCCCACTCGAGCGCCATCTGGCGCGTCAGGTGGAGGAGGGCGGCCTTCGCGGCTGGATAGCTGCCGGTTCCTTTCTGGACCGCGGAACCGAGTGCAGAAGCCACATTGATGATCGACCCCGGTCCATCACGCTCCATCATTCCGCGCGCGGCTGCGCGAGCGACCAGCCAAGCTCCCTTCAGGTTGATATCGAGTACTTTGTCCCAGCTCTCCTCGGCCAGGTCGATCAGGCCACCAACACCAGCGATCCCCGCGTTGTTGACCAGCACATCGATCGGGCCGATGCGCCCGAAGGCCGTCGCGACACTCTCCGCCGAGCTGACATCCAGCTGCACCCAATGAGCCACCCCACCGGCCGATCGGATTTGGTCCGCGCACGACTCCAGCGGCTCCCGCCGCCGTCCCGCGAGTGTCACCGTGGCGCCCGCCAGAGCAAGCGTCCGCGCAAAGCCTCTGCCGAGCCCGGTCCCCGCGCCCGTAACCAGCGCTGCGCGGCCTGACAGATCCAACCACGTCTGCAACCCCATCTCGTTGACCCTCGCGCTTCAGAGCGCTATTTTATCTATACCCGACCGACCGGTCGAGCGAATTAAGGCAGGCGCCGATGTCTGAAAAACCAAGCCGCGCAGTTGACGCCCTGCTGTTCGATTGGCCCGCGCGCGAGCCAGCGCTCAAGGCCGCGCGCTGCCTGGAGTGCGGGGCGCTGGCGTTTCCCGTCGCTACGAGCTGCCGGTACTGCGGGGCAGGGAAGGTTACGCAAGAGCCTCTGCCTCGGCGTGGCCGCCTGTGGGCCTGGACAATCCAACGCTTCATGCCGAAGCCACCGTACCGAACCACCGAGACCGCAGCGACTTTCACCCCTTACGGCCTGGGCTACATCGAGTTGCCCGGCGCACTGTGTATCGAGAGCCGCCTGACCGAGAACGATCCACGCAAACTGCACATTGGCTTGGAAATGGAGCTGGTCATCTATCCGCAATGGCAGGAGGAGGACGGCACCGCTGTCATGAATTTCGCCTTCGGCCCGATTGCGAGACTCAGCGAGAGCCACCCATGAGAGCAGCCATCGTCGGCATCGGCATTCACAAGTTCGGCCGCACCCCGGAACTATCCGGCCTGCAACAAGGCGCCTATGCGGCGCGGCGCGCCCTCGAGGACGCCGGGCTGACATGGCGCGACATGCAATTCGGTTACGGCGGCAGCTACTCCGCCGGCAATGCGGATGCCCTGGGAAACGAGCTCGGCCTGACCGGCATGCCGTTTACCAACGTGTTGAACGGGTGCGCGACGGGCGGCAGCGCCCTGTTGGCCGCGTGCCGCGACATCCAGTCCGGTGCCGCCGACCTCGGCATCGTGGTCGGTTTCGACAAACACGATCGCGGCGCTTTCAACGCCAGTCCGGCGGAGTACGGTTTGGGCGAGTGGTACGGCGAGGTGGGCATGATGGTCACCACCCAGTTCTTCGCCATGAAGCTGCAGCGGTATATGCACGAATACAACATCAGCGTGGATACCCTGGCGCGCGTAGCTGAGAAGGCTTATCGCAACGGCGCACTGAATCCCGAGGCGTGGCGCCGTACCCCGCTCTCCCTGGAGGAGATCAAGAGCTCCCAGGTGGTGAATGATCCCCTCACCAAGTACATGTTCTGTTCGCCGGCGGAGGGCGGGGTGGCGTTGGTGTTGTGTCGGGAAGATCGGGCCCGTCGTTACACCAACAAGCCGGTGTTCGTGAGTGCCGCGGCCATGCGCACCCGGCTTGCCGGAGCTTTCGAGGTCTATGGTCCTACCGTGGCGCTGCAGAAAGTTGCGAACGCGACCGAGCTTGCCGCGCGCGCCGCCTACGAAATGGCGGGCCTGGGTCCGGGCGATATCCAGGTGGCAGCGCTGCAGGACACCGAGTCCGGAGCCGAGATCATGCACATGGCTGAAAACGGGTTCTGCGCTCACGGCGAGCAGGAGATCCTGCTGCGTGAGGGTGAGACAAACATTACGGGCCGTCTGCCCATCAACACCGACGGCGGCTGCCTGGCGAACGGCGAGCCTATCGGCGCCTCGGGCCTGCGGCAGATCCACGAAAGCGTCCTGCAGTTGCGCGGTGCCGCGGGTCAAAGACAGGTACCGCGCCACCCCAAGACCGCTTATACCCATGTCTACGGTGCTCCCGGTGTGAGCGCTGTGACCATACTGCAGAAGTAGTCGCACCCGTGGCCCTGGCAAGCGAAGAACGGGTGCTGCTCCAGGAGTCTCTCGAACGCCTGGTTCGCGAGCACTACACGTTGGCTGCGAGGAGGGCGTTGCTCGCCGGCGATACCGGCTTCAGCCGCGAAAATTGGCAAAGACTGGCCGAGCTCGGAATTCTGGCGCTGCCTTTTGCAACGGACCTGGGCGGACTGTCGGGATCGCTCGCCGACGTGATGGTGATTGGTCGTGCCCTGGGGCAGGCGCTGTCACTGGATCCTTTCATCCCCTGTATGCTCCTCGGCGGCGGACTGCTGGCGCGTGCCCGTAACGCGGCGTTGCGTGACCCGTGGCTGCAGTCCCTGACCTCGGGAAGCAAGTTGATCGCGCTGGCGCATCATGAACCCGCCGCGCGAACCCCCGCTGCAGGCCTGGCGACCTGGCTCCAGCATGAGTGCCGATCACTTCGCATCAACGGCACCAAGCGGCTGGTACCGTTGGCACGCGAGCTCGATGCGTTCGTGGTGACCGCCCGCGACCCAAGCGGAGCGTTGCAAGCGTGTCTCATCCCGTCCGCAGGCACGGCCGGCATCAAAATCCGCTCCTATCGCCTGGTGGACGGCACGCTCGTGGGCGATGTGGAGTTCCACGATGTCGAGATACCCGTCGACAATGCGCTGGAGTTGACCGATCCCGAGACAGCGCTGGACGAGATTTTCGCTTACGCCCGCGCCGTAGTGGCCAGCGACAGCGTAGCTTGTATGAGCGCGCTGCTGCGCATGACCATCGATCACTGCAACACCCGTAAACAATTCGGTCAGCCGCTCGGGCGTTTCCAGGTCCTGAAACACCGGTTGGTCGATGACCACACCCGTCTCGAGCAGGCCGAGGCGCTACTGGAGCTGGTGGCCCTGAAGACCTCCAGGTGGGCCGCGAACGTCGCGGCGGCCAAAGCTTTTATCGACGAGCACGCGCTACGTCTCGGCCACGCGGCCATTCAGATGCATGGGGCCATGGGTTTGACCGACGAGCTCGCCGTCAGCCACTACCACAAGCGTATCGTCGCCAACAGCATTCTCTATGGGGATCCCTCGGACCGAGTCGACGAGTTTACGGCGCGGTCAGGTTTTCTGACCCCCGGATCCCCCAGTAGTGCGTTGATTTTCCCGGAGTTGCTCAACCCGCCGGAAGAGGCGTTCCGCCGGCAGGTGCGCTCATTCCTGGCCGCCTCGCTCACCCCGGAATTGAAACGAGCCGCGCGCCGGCTCACTTGTACCTTCCCCGAGAAGGACACGATTGTGGAATGGCAGCAACATCTGCGCGCGCGTGGTTGGCTGGCGCCACTCTTGCCCAAAGAGTTGGGAGGTACCGGCTGGAGTGCGATGGAGCGTTTCCTGTTTGAATATGAGTGCGCGGTGGCCGGGGCGCCGGAGCGTGCGCCGATGGGATTTCGCTATGTCGGTCCCGTGGTTGCCCGCTTCGGCTCTCAGTGGCAGAAGGAATACTTCCTGCCACGCCTGTTTTCAGGCGAACACTACTGGGCCCAGGGATTTTCCGAGCCCGGAGCGGGCTCCGACCTCGCAGCATTGAAGACCACAGCTCTTCCCGACGGCGCCGACTACATCGTCCAGGGCAGCAAGATCTGGACGACTCACGCGCACTACGCGGATTGGATCTTCTGCCTGGTTCGCACCGCCCAGGGCGCCAGGCCCCAGGACGGGATCAGCTTTCTGTTGATCGACCTGAAAAGCCCGGGTATCCGCATCGAGCCGATTCCACTGCTCGCGGTCGATCACGAGGTCAACCAGGTTTTCTTCGATGACGTCCGCGTCCCGGCACGCAATCTTGTAGGAGAGCCCGGCAAAGGCTGGCAATACGCCAAGTACCTGTTGGAGCTCGAGCGCGGTGGCAGTGTTATGTCGGGACGAGCGCGACATGAGCTGGATGCCGTAAAGGAGCTCGCCACGCTCAAACAGCCGGACCGTTGCCTGGTGCGCGCGCTCGCCGCTCTGGAAATACGGCTGTTGGCGCTCGAGTTACTCGAGCTGCGCCTGGTGCGCTCACTGAAGAGCGCAACCGACCCCGGCGTCGCAGGCTCGGTGATCAAGCTGCTGTCTTCCGAGCTCCAGGAGGAGATCACCGAATGGGGCATGCGGATCGCCGGCCTCGACGGACTCGAGCTCACCGGTCGTCCGATCCCGGATCCGCCGCGGGCCAGCCACCCCGCGACCGATCTTAAGCTCGTGGCCATGCCGCGCTATCTCAACACGCGTGCCTTCACGATCTTCGCCGGCACCAGCGAGATCCAGCGCGAGATCATCGCCAAGCACATCATGGGAATGGCCCCCTGACTTGCCGGCCGCTCCGGGTCAGCGGGTCGCCAGGCCGCGCAGGAAAATAGACCAACACTCCGCCGCAACTTTCTCGGGCGGCGGGTCCTTGCGCGGGCTATACCATTGGTAGGCCCAATTGGCGATGCCAAACAGGCAGTGCGCCGTCAACCGCGGATCGGCCTTGTTGATCACCCCTGCCTGCATGGCTTGCTCGATGACCCCGATGACCAGGGCGATGTACTCATCGCGCTTGACGGCGATCTCGTTCCGTTGCTTCTGGCTCAGCTCGCGGAAGTGCTCGAAAAAGGCGCGCACATAACCGGGAAAGTCATGCAGTAGCTTGAAGGTGTCCTCCACCACGGCCCGGAGAATCTCCAGTGGGGGCAATCCCGCGGCAATACGCGCGTCGGTGTTCCTGCGCAGAGTGCCTATGAACAGCTCATGGAGGCCGAACAGAATCTCGTCTTTGCTCGTGATGTAGTGATAGAGCGTGGGCTTCTTGACGCCCGCCGCTTTGGCGATCATCGCCATGTTGACGCCGTGATAGCCCACTCGATCGAAGAGTCGGGCAGCGCCTTCTATGATTTCTTGCTTGCGCCGTTGGGTTTGCTCCACGTCGACCTTGGGTCCGCGCTTGCGCGGCACCTTCTCGGTTACGGCGGCACGGCGGCTGGCTTGCACGGGGCGAGTGGCTCGCATGGTTCCCTCTCGATCTCGCATGCCGCCATTCTAACCGAGCGCGCTTGACACCGTAAGACCGGCAGCCTCTAATGTGTAGACCGACCGGTCGGCCGAATGTCCGGCGGCAGGAGTGGCCCAGGTGAATTTCGATTTCTCCCCGCGCACCCACGAGCTGCTGGGTCGGGTGCGCGAGTTCATGCAGCGCCATGTCTGGCCGAACGTCCGCGCCTACGAAAAGCAGGAGCGCGCGGCGGGCGAGGGCTGGCCCGTGCCCGCGGTTGTGGAAGAGCTGAAAGTCCAGGCGCGAGGCATGGGCTTGTGGAACCTGTTCATGCCCCCCTGGCACGGCGCCGAGCATGTCGATGAGAGCTTCGTATTCGAGGCCCCCGGGCTGAGTAATCTCGAGTACGCCCCGGTTGCCGAGGAGATGGGCAAGGTCGTGTGGGCGCCGGAAGCTTTCAACTGCTCGGCCCCCGATACCGGCAATATGGAAATTCTGCAGCGTTACGGTACGCGTGCCCAGAAAGATCGATGGCTCACCCCACTCATGAATGGCACGATCCGCTCCGCCTACGCCATGACCGAGCCTGCCGTGGCATCCTCGGACGCCACCAATATCGAGACCGAAATTCGTCGCGATGGCGACGAATACGTGATCAGTGGGCGCAAGTGGTGGTGCTCGGGAGCCTACCATCCCCGGTGTGAGCTGCTCATCGTCATGGGCAAGACCGATCCCGCGGCCGAGCGTTGGCGGCAGCAGTCCATGATTCTCGTGCCGCGCGCAACACCCGGCATCACCCTGGTACGGCCGCTTACGGTGTTTGGCTACGGCCATCGCGGCCATGGCGGCCACGCCGAGATCGTGTTCGACCAGGTACGCCTCCCCGCGGGCAACCTCCTGAAAGGGGAAGGGTGTGGATTCGAGATCGCGCAAGGCAGGCTCGGGCCCGGTCGCATTCACCACGCGATGCGTACGCTGGGTCAAGCGGAAGTCGCGCTCGAGGCGCTGTGCCGCCGACTGCAGAGCCGGGTCGCCTTCGGCAAGCCAATCGTGCAGCACTCCGTCTGGGAAGAGCGCATCGCCGAGGCGCGCCGCGAGATCGATATGGCGCGCCTGTTGGTGTTGAAAGCCGCCCACATGATGGACACCGTGGGCAACAAGGCCGCGCAGGCGGAAATCGCCATGATCAAGGTGGCCGCGCCGCAAGTGGCGGTCAAAGTCATCGACTATGCGATCCAGGCTCACGGCGGCGGTGGCGTCGGCCCGGACTTCGGACTCGCCGAAGCCTACGCGAACGCTCGTATGCTGCGACTCGCCGATGGGCCGGACGAGGTGCACAATCGGGCCGTCGCGCGCATCGAGCTCAAAAAATACCAGTGAATCCCATGCTCCCGTATCGTCCCGGCTTCCTGTCAGAAATGTTCCGCATGGACGGCCGCGTCGCCCTGGTGACCGGCGGCCATGGTGAGCTCGCCGAGGCGATCGCCGCCACCCTGGCCGATCTGGGCTGCAATATCGTCCTCGCGGCCCGAAAAGAAGTGGAATGCGAGAAGCTCGCCGAACGCCTGCGGAACACCTTCGGGCGAAGTGTCACGGCGCTCAGTTGCAACGTGACTAGCGAGGAGGACGTCGTACGTACGGTCGCTGAAACGCTGCGCGCCTACGGACGCCTCGACGTTCTTGTCAACAACGCGGGGACTTCGTACTGGGGGTTACCCGAAGAGATTCCTCTGAAGGGGTGGCAAAAGGTGCTGGATGTCAACGTCACCGGCACCTTCCTATGTTGCCGGGAGGCGGCCCGGGCGATGATTCCTCGAGGCGGGGGCAGCATCATCAACGTCGCCTCGGTGGGTGCATTCATTTCCTACACGCCCGAATACGGTCAGGTCGTTCCCTACACCACTTCCAAGGCGGCGATTGTGCACCTGACACAGGATCTTGCGGCACAGTGGGCCGCCAAGGGCATCCGCGTCAACGCGCTGGCCCCGGGACAAGTCGAATCCGGCCTGACATACACCCTCTCCGAAGAGCATCGCCGCGGCGTAGTCGACTCGATCCTGCTCCATCGCATCGGTCAACCCGTCGAAGTGGCCGGTGTTGTCGCGACCCTGGCGTCCGCCGCCGGAAGTTTCATCACGGGCCAAACCTACCTGGTCGATGGTGGCCAGGCCATCGGGTGAGCACAGTGACAGACGCGGCCCGCAGCGAGCAATACTACGCGCAAGGGTATTGGCGCTCAGATGACCTGTGGGATTCTTTCGCGGCCGTGTTTGCCGCGGTCCCGGGAGCGACCGCCTTCGT
>Ga0070665_100003834_pt1 | contig 15915 bp, 13 predicted proteins | sample KBSS13metaG_FD_65862 | JGI IMG/M metagenome (GOLD analysis project Ga0070665, IMG submission 65862) | Switchgrass rhizosphere microbial communities from Kellogg Biological Station, Michigan, USA - KBS S1-3 metaG | ecosystem: Host-associated > Plants > Roots > Rhizosphere > Soil ... | reverse complement strand
GCGCTCGATGCCGTCGGTGACGATGCTCACACGCCCGGCGCGGATCGCCTTGAACAGATCGCCGTCGGGCACCAGGCACAGGCGCTGCTCCCACGGGTTGTAGCGCGGCGTGAAGTGGGTGGCGACGTCGAAGCCTGGCGCCAGTTGCTTTCGTGCGAGCTTGAGCATCGTGTTGCGCATCGCACCGGGCCAGCGCCGGCAGGCCTGGAACAACACCGTGGCCAGCAGCACGTTCTTCCAGCGCGCGAGCCGGTGCGCCGCCGCGGGCCCGAACAGCCGCAGCAAACCGCGCGCCACCGTGTCGACGGACGGCCGGCTCAACACGTAGCTGGGCGAGCGCTGCAGCAAGGTGACGTGCGCGGCGTCTTTCGCGATCTCGGGCACCAGCGACACCGCGGTGGCGCCGCTGCCGATCACCACCACACGCCGCCCACCCCAGGCGATGTCGTCGGTCCAGTGCTGCGGGTGGACGATGCGGCCGGCAAAGCGTTCGCGGCCGGGGAAGTCGGGCGCGTGGCCCTGCGCATAGTCGTAGTAACCGCAGCACATCAGCAAGAAGGCGCAGCGGATGCGCACGACCGCGCCCGAGGCTTGCGTCAGCTCGACCGTCCAGCGCGCCTCGTCGCTCGACCAGTGGGCGCGCCGCACGCGATGGCCGAAGCGGATCTGGCGGTCGATGCCGTGGGCGCGCGCCGTCTCGCGCAGGTAGGCGAGCACGGTGGCGCCGTCGGCGATGGACTTTTTGCCGGTCCACGGTGCGAACGAATAGCCGAGCGTGTACATGTCCGAGTCGGAGCGCACGCCGGGATAGCGAAACAGATCCCAGGTGCCGCCCAGGTCGTCGCGTGCTTCGACGATGGCGACGCTGCGGTCGGGGCACTCGCGTTGCAGATGGCACGCCGCGCCGATGCCCGACAAGCCGGCGCCGACGATCAGCACATCGACGGTGCAGTCATTGATGTCGGCAGCGGTCATGGTCGGTCCAGGATCCATCGGTTTTTGAGGCTACAGAACTCGCGGAGTCAGAGGGTAAGAAGATTTCGTAGCGAGCGCACCGAGGTCAGGTCGAGGAGCGGAACCGTACCCTCGTACGGTGAGCACCGCAGGCCTGAGATCGGTGGGCGCAGTAGAAAGATTCTTATCCTCTCAGCGCGTGCGGCCCTGTCGGTACATGCCGCTGGTGCTGCGCGCCAGCGCCGTGGCCGCGCCCAGCCGCGCCATCGTGCGCCCCACCTGCGCGTGCGTGATCGCGATGCCCAGCGCATCGGCCGCATCGCTGCCCGGCAGCCCCGGCAACTGCAACAGGCGCCTGACCATCTCCTGCACCTGCGCTTTGGCCGCCTTGCCATGCCCGGCCACGGCCTGCTTCATCTGCAGCGCGGTGTATTCGGCGACGCTGAGGTTGCACGAGACCAGCGCCGTCAGGCAGGCGCCGCGGGCCTGGCCGAGCAGCAGGGTCGACTGCGGATTGACGTTGACGAACACGATCTCCACGGCCGATGCATCGGGCTGGTAGCGCGCGGCGATTTCACCGATGCCGTCGAAAATCACCTTCAGCCGCGCCGGCAACTCGCCGCGCGCCAGGTGCCTGGTGCTGATGGTGCCGCTGGCCACGTAGCGCAAGCTCTGGCCGTCGACGTCGACCACGCCGAAGCCGGTGGTCTGCAGGCCGGGGTCGATGCCGAGGACTCTCATGGTGCGATCAGACCCCGAAGTACCAACGGACCGAATGAAAAAAGATCGGCGCCGCAAAACACAGCGCATCGACCCGGTCGAGCAGCCCGTTGGCACCGGTCACGCCGACGCCGCGCTGGCCCCAGTTGGGAATGCCGCGGTCGCGCTTCCCGGCCTTCATCACCAGGTGCCCCATCGAGCCCGCGACGCTGGCGATCAGCGCCATCGCCAACGCCTGGCCAAACTTGAAAGGCGTGATGAACGACATCAGCGCACCCACCACGCTGGCCACCGCCATGCCGACGCCCCAGCTGCGCCACTCGAAGCTGCGACTGACGTTCGGTGCGAAGGCCGGGCGCTGCAGCTTGCGCGCCGCCACGTGCTGCACCAGCCCGCAGGTCTGCACCACGGCCACCAGGAAAAACACCAGAAACGCGCTCTTGCCTTCGTAGTTCGGGAACGACAGCAACAGCAGCGCCGGCACGTGCGACAGGCCGTAGACGCAGACCATGATGCCCCACTGCAGCTTGGCGTTGCGCTCCAGAAAGTGCGAGGGATCGTTGGCCAGCGCGGCTGCCACCGGAATCGCGAAGAACACATAGACCGGGATGAACACCGTGAACAGGTCGAAGCGCGCCGTGCCCACCAGCACGAACTGGATCGGCAACACCACGAAGAAGGCCAGGATCAGGCTGCGGTGATCGCCGCGTCGCGTTGGCGAGAGCGTGATGAACTCGCGCAATGCAAAGAAACCGATCAGCGCAAACAGCACGGTGGCGAAGCCTTCGCCGAGCGCCCAGGCGATCCAGAACACCACCACCATGATCCAGGTGGTGCGCAGCAGGCCGCGCACGTGCGCCAGATCTTCCTGCCAGGCCGCGTCGCGCTGCGGGTTGCGCCGCTCGCGAAACCCCATCACCAGCGTGAAGGTGCTGACCGCGGCGAGCAGGCCGAACACCGCCAGGAACAGCAGCGCGACCTGTTCGGTCGGCGAGAGGCTGCGCAGCCAGGCGTTCATACCGACCGCAGTGCAATCACGGCGTCACGCGCACGATCGAGAAAGGGCCGACGCTCTTCGCCAGGCTCGACGCGGATCGGCACGCCGAAAGTCACCGAACACAGGATCGGCACCGGCACCACTTCGCCCTTGGGCATGACGCGCTGCACGTTGTCGATCCAGGCCGGCACCAGCACGGCGTCGGGAAACATCTGGGCCAGCGTGTACAGACCCGACTTGAATTTTTGCGGTTCGCCGGTGTGGCCGCGCGTGCCTTCGGGAAAGATGATGATCGAGTCACCGCTTTCGAGCGCATCGATCAGGGGCTGCAGCGGTGCCAGCGGATCGGGTGGCGGTGCGCCTTGTTCGGTCGCTGCATTCGGATCGGGCGCACCGCCACGCTCGACGTAAATCGCATGGAACACCTCGGTGGTGATCCAGCGCTTCCAGGGCGTCCCGGCCCAGTAGTCGCGCGCGGCGATCGGCCGCGTGATGCTGCGCAGTTCTTCGGGCAGCGCGGCCCAGATCATCACCAGGTCGATGTGGCTCTGGTGGTTGGCGAAGTAGATGCGCTGCTCGGCCTTGGGCGGGCATCCGACCCAGCGTGCCTGCGCCCCGGTGAGGAGGCGCACCACGCCGAGCAACAACCATCCCAGCAACTTGGCAGCGAACATGCGGCGCGATGATACGGGCGCTGCGGTGTCGTCAATCTTGAGGAGCGCATCGTGTGACCGGGCCTAGCCAGCGGCGCCGCGAACGCTTAGTCTCGCGCGATCGACCTTTGGCCGAAGGAGATCGCCATGTCCACGATTGATTCCGCTGCGTCGCCCCGCGCATCGGCCCGGCGTGCGGTGGTGATCGGCGCCAGCATGGGTGGCTTGTGCGCCGCACGCGCCCTGGCCGATCACTACGCCGAGGTGGTGGTACTGGAGCGCGACACGCTTCCGAGCGAGCCCGTCTCGCGCCCTGGCACGCCGCAAGCGAAACACGTGCACGTGCTGCTCGCGGGCGGTCTGCAGGCACTTGAATCGCTGTTCCCCGGCGTCGAGGGCGACCTGCAGCGCGCCGGCGCGGTGCCGGTGCGCGCCGGGCTCGACATCCGCATCGAACGGCCCGGCTTCGATCCGTTTCCGCAACGCGACGCCGGCTTTCACTCCTACTCGATGAGCCGCGACCTGCTCGAGCACACGGTGCGGCAGCGAGCAGCGCGCCACGACAACGTCGAGCTTCGCTCGGCCTGCCGGGTGCTCGCCATCCTTCCGGCGGACGATGGCGCGGTTCGTGGCGTGCGCTTCGAGAAGGCCGGCGGCAGCGCCGAGGAGCTGGAGGCCGACATCGTCGTCGACGCTTCCGGCCGAGGCAGCTTCAGCCTCGACTTCCTGAGCGCAACCGGACGGGCACTGCCGCCCGAAACCACGGTTGGCGTCGACGTCGGCTACGCCACCCTGCTGTTCGCCGTGCCGGACGATGCGCCGTCCGATTGGGTCAGCGTGATGCACATGCCGCTGGCGCCGCAGTCGAGCCGCGGCGCGTTCCTGTTCCGCATCGAAGGCGGCCGCTGGATGGCGGCCATCGGCGGGCGTGGCGACGAAAAGCCGCCGGGCGATCTGGAAGGGTTCATGGACTTTGCGCGCGCGTTTCGCACGCCGACGATTTACGAGGCGCTGCGTGGCGCCCGGCCGCTCGGCGACGCGGTGCGCTTCGCCTTTCAGGCCAGCGTGCGCCGCCACTATGCGCGGCTCGATGACTTCCCGCGTGGCTTGCTGCCCTTTGGTGATGCCATCTGCCGCTTCAATCCGCTGTATGGCCAGGGCATGAGCGTGGTGGCGCTCGAAGCCTGCGCGCTGCGCGGGCTGCTCGGTCAGCCGGGCGCGCTGGCGCCGGCCTTCTTTGCTGCGGCCGACGAGCTGATCGACACGCCCTGGGCCATGTCGGCGCTGCCTGACTTCATCTACCCGCAAACCGTCGGCGAGCGACCGCCCGATCTGATGGCTGCGCTGGGCTATGGCATGGCCTTGAACCGGCTGGCTGCCACCGATCCGGCGCTGCACAAGCTCACGCTCGAAGTGCAGCATTTGCTGAAGCCGCGCAGCCTGCTGCGGACGCCGGAAGTGGCCGCGCGGGTGATGGCTGCGATGGGCTAGCAGGCGGCTAGGGCAGCTCGACCGCCGACATGCGCGCCACGATGGTCGCGGCGCGTCCCGTGAGGTAAGGCGAGCCCGGACGCCGCTCGAAAAACTTGGGGCTCGGCAACATCACCGCCAGCCGCGCCGCCTCGTTCGCATTGAGTCGCGCTGCCGGCTTGCGAAAGTAATGCTGGGCCGCCGCCTCGGCGCCGAACACACCTTCGCCCCATTCGACGTTGTTCAGGTAGATCTCCAGGATGCGCTCTTTGCTCAGCAACACTTCGAGCGCGGTGGCGAGCACCAGCTCCTGGCCTTTGCGCAGCAAGGTTCGCTCGCCGGCCAGGAACAGGTTCTTGGCCAGTTGCTGCGTGATGGTCGAGCCGCCGCGAATCTTGGGCGCGGCAGGCTCCTTGCCGCGGGCTCGCGCCTGTGCCGCGCGCCGGGCTGCGATCTCCTCGGCCCTGGCGTTGCGCTGACGTGCCCGCTCGATCGCCTCCCACTCGATGCCCTGGTGGTAGATGAACTCGCTGTCTTCGCTGGCGATCACGGCGCGCTTGAGCGGATCGGCGATCTGCGCATACGGCACCCAGCGCTGCGCCCATTCGCGTTTGCCGTTGGCGTTGCCTTGGGTGCCGATCTGCCAGGCCTCGGAGCGCTGGAAGGTGGTCGATTGCGGGTCGATCGCCACCATCGCAGCGATGCGCACGATGAAGAACAACTCCAGCGCGATGCCGGCCAGCAGCAGGCAGCCGATCCAGGCCGCGATCGCCTTCATGGTTTGGCGTCGACGATCGAACGCAACTCGGCCAGCACCTGCCGGGAGGGCGGGCGCACGCCGCGCCAGGTTTCGAAGGCTTCGGCGGCCTGCTCAACCAGCATGCCCAGGCCGTCGCGCGGCGTCGCGCCGTGGGTGCGCGCCCAATCCATGAAACCGGCCGCCGCGGGCCCGTACATCAGGTCGATCGCCAGTGCGCCGGGCTTGAGCACGCCGGCGCTCACCGGGACGCCGTCACCCGCCAGGCTCGACGCCGTGCCATTGACCACCACGTCGAAGCGACCCGGCACCGCGTCGAGCGGGTGCCCCTCGAGCGTGGCGTGGTGCGCCAGCGCCAGTGCGGCATGCCGCTGCACCAGCGAGACGGCCTTGCCCAGCGTGCGGTTGGCCACCACGATGCGCCGGCAACCGGCCTCGATCAGCGGCCCCAGCACGCCCGCCGCGGCACCACCGGCGCCGATCAACAGCAGCTCGAAGCCGTCCAGCGACACGCCGGCGTTGCGCTGGATGTCGTTGACCAGGCCGATGCCGTCGCTGTTGTCGCCGTGCACTTCGTCGCCGCGAAAGCTCAGCACGTTGACCGCGCCGGCCAGCGTGGCGCGCGGCGTCAGGTGCGCGCGCGCCATCTGCGCGGCGTCGAACTTGAATGGCACCGTCACGTTGCAGCCGCGTGCGGTGCCGCGCGGGTCGGCGCGAAACGCTGCGATGGCATCGGCAAAGCCGTCGATCGGGACCAGGCGCCGGCCGTAGTCGAGCGTTTGCGCCGTCAGTTCGGCAAAGCGCGCATGGATCCACGGCGAGCGGCTGTGTTCGACGGGGTTGCCCATCACGCAGTACAGGTCCATCGCGGCGCCCCTTTTATTTTTGGGAGGAAGACATGGCCTGCGTTTCGAGCGTCTCGTCGCGCGTGAACTTGAAGCGCGAGGGCAGCAGGATCTGGTCGGTCTGGCGCCGCATCGCGTCGCTGAATTTGCCGAAGTTACCGACGCTGCGCACGATCGCCTGCGCGCGCCGGTCGAGCAAGGTGTTGCCCGAGCTGACCACGATCTCGGTGCCTAGCACGCTGCCGTCGTGGTTGACGGTGACCATCATCGTCAGTGCGCCGTACAGCTTCTTGCCGGCCGCTTCGGGGAAGTTCTCGGTGCCGCGCGCCTCAATGCGACGGCGCAGCGCGTCGACGTACGTCGCGTACACCGCCTCGCGCGTGGCGGGGCTGATGTAGCGCTTCTTGGGGCGCGCGTTTTCTTCGTTCACGCGGCGCTCGATTTCGGCCAGCAACTCCACCAGCTGGCGGCGCTTTTCTTCCTGCTGCACGTTCTCGGCCGGGTTGCCGTTGTTGCGCGGGTCGGGCGGCGGCATCGCGGCCAGCTGCTGGCGGATCTGGCTGAGCAGCATCATCTGCTGCGCCTGCATCGCCTCGAGCTGCTGGCGCTGCACCTCTTCGGTGGAATCGCCGACGGCGGTAAAGGCCGAGGGCGGCAGCGGGCTGGTGGCGCGGCCCTTGTCGAGGTCGCCGCCGCCGGCCAGCGAGCGCTGCGCAATCGCCTGCGCCTTGTCGGGCCGCTCGTTGGCGCCGGCGTTGACCAGGATGACTTCGAGTGGGGTCTCGCTGAACACCTTGTTGAACGACTCCGGATCGACGAAGCGCACCGTCAAGAGCGCCGCGTGCACCAGCAGCGACACGCCCAGCGCAATTTGAAGGGTGCTGAAATCCTTCAGGTTCACGGCAAAACCTCCGGGCGGCTCATACCGCGACGGCATCTTTCGGATCGGCTTCGGCGCCCGCGTCCGACACATCGACGGCAATGGCGATCGGGCCGGCCACTTCTTCCTGCTCGCCTTCGTCGTCATCGGCCGCGCCTGCCGGTTCGGCATCCAGGCGCTCGAGCACGGTGCCGCGCACGTCGAGCGCGATCTCGTCGATGTCGCCCAGCGCCACGCGCACCCGCGCACCGCGCGGCAGGCCTTGCGCACCGATCACCGCAAACACCAGCGGCAGGCTGTCGGCGCGCACCAGCATCGCATTGGGCTGGTCTTTCACGATGGTGGCTTCCAGTTCGGTCACACCCTGTTGCTGCAGGTACTTGAGCGTCCAGAAGCGCTCCATGCCCCCCTGATAGGCGTTGTACGTGGAATAGGCCGCGTCGAAGCCCGAGAGGATCGAGAACAGGTCGGCATCCTTCGGCTTGAACGGCGCGGCCAGCGCGGCGGTCTTGCCGTGGCGCGCCGCAGCGATGATCTGCCACTGGTTCACGAGATCGGTGTAGCGGCGCAGCGGCGAGGTGCTCCAGGCGTAGCTCTTCACACCGAGTCCGGCATGCGGCAGCGCCTTGGTGCCCATCCGCACCTTGATGCCGGGCGCCAGCGCTGCCTGGCTGCGGTACAGGCCGGGCACGCCGAGCTCGGCCAGCCAGCCGCCCCAGCTGCTGTTGGCCAGGATCATGGCTTCCGAGACGATCAGGTCGAGCGGCGCGCCGCGGCGACGTGTGGTGATGGCCACCTGCTCGGCGCCGGTGGGCTCGCCTTCGTTTCCGACCAGGCGGAAGTTGTAGTCGGGCCGGTTGAAGCTTTCGGGCTTGCCCCGAACGACTTCGCGTCGCGCCTTGAGCTCTTTGGCCAGACGGAACAGAAACGCCAGGGGAGCGCGCAAGTTGGCTGCGGCGTCCGGCACGGCGGTGTTCGGCACGGCGGCGTCTTCGAGCCAACTTTCGGTGATGCCTTCGTCGAGCTGGTCGTGCCGCAGGTTGGCCACGATCGGCACGCGTTCCAGCTTCGTTTCGGTGCCTTGCAGTTCCAGCGTCTGCTCGTCGAAGCGCGCGTACAGCGACACGGCCGGGCAGTCGCGCCCTTCGGTCAGCGTGTAGGCCGCGACGATGTCGTCGGGCAGCATCGTGATCTTGTGGCCCGGCATGTAGACCGTGGACATGCGCGCGCGTGCGACCTGGTCGACCGCGCCGCCCGGCGCCAGTGCCAGCCCGGGCGCGGCGATGTGCACGCCGACCGTGACGGTGCCGCTGCCCAGGCCCTGAACCGACAGGGCGTCGTCGATCTCGGTGGTTTGCGAATCGTCGATCGAGAACGCCTGCACACCGTCGGCGCGGGGCAGGTCATCGGCAATCGGCTGCGCCTGCAGGGCCGGGAAGTTCGTGCCCTTGGGAAAGTTTTCGAACAGGAAGCGCCGCCAGTGGAACTGATAGGGCGAATCGATCGCACCGGCGCGTTCCAGCAACTCCAGCGGCGGCAGGTGCGCGGCGCGCGACGCCTCGACCACCGCCTTGTACTCGGGCGCGTTCTTGTCGGGCTTGAACAGGATCTTGTAGAGCTGTTCGCGCACCGGCGCCGGGCAGGTGCCGGCCGCCAGCTCGACGGCCCAGGCGGCGATCTGCGCCTGCACGGCCTTTTTCTTCTCGATGGCGGCAATGGCCTGCTGCACGATTTCGGCCGGCGCCTTGCGGAAACGGCCCTTGCCGGCGCGGCGGAAGTAGTGCGGCGCATCGGCCAGGGCCAGCAGCGCGGCGGCTTGCTGGGCCAACGTGGGCTTGGCGCTGAAGTAGTCGGCGGCCAACTCACCGAAGCCGAACTCCTGCTCTGGCGCGAATTCCCAGGCCAGGTCGAGGTCCATGCCGGCCGTCAGCGCGCGGGCTTCGGCGATCAGTTCAGGCGGCGACGGCTTCTCGAAACGCAGCACGATCTGCGCGGTTTTGACCTTGACCCGTTTGCCGCTTTCCAGCTCGACTTGCGCCGATGCCTCGGCCTCGGAGAGCACACGCCCGCCAAGGTACTTTCCGGCTTCTTCGAACAGAACAAACATGGGCGCGATTGTCCCATGGCGCTCCCGGGGGATCGGCGCCGATCAGGGCCGCACGGGATCGAGAAAGCCGATCAGCTCGTCCAGATGGTGGCGCTCGAAATCCGACAGCGCGTGGTCGCCACCTTCGATCAGCTTGATGCGGCTGCCCGGGTAACGCGCCGACATCTCGCGCCAGTCGAGCACCTCGTCGCCCTTGGCGATGATCGCCAGGCAGCGCTCGGGCCGCGGCAGGGCACCGACCTCCAGGGCGCCGAGCTCGGACACGAACTCGGGCTTGAAATAAAAGCGCTGCTGCGGATCGTGCCAGGCGGTCTGCTCGCCGATGTAACGGGCCAGATCGCGGGCCGGATGCACCGCCGGGTTCAGCAGCACCGAGCGGCAACGCGTCATGGCGGCGACGTAGGTGGCGTAGAAGCCGCCCAGCGAAGAGCCCACGACCGCCATCGACGCCCGGGGCCAGGACGCTACCCCGCGCATCACCATGTCGATCGCGTCGCGCGGCGACGGCGGCAGTTGCGGACACCACCAGTGCACGCCAGGGTGGCGTTGCGCAACCCGCGCCGCTACCCCTTGGGCCTTGGCGGACTGCGGCGACGAGCGAAACCCGTGCAAGTAAAGGAGATGGGTCGTTTGCAGTGGTTTCACGGGGACTCGGCGTGCATGAATTGCGAAGTTCCACGCAGGGCGCCGGACCGCATCGTTACCAAAAGTTGCATAACCGTGGGAGTTTGTAGCCGTTGGTGTGGGTCAGGCATCCCATGAACAGGGGAGTTTCCCGGTACATGGCACCCGATGGGCGCCTATGCTTGCTTCGATGGAAGCAAACGGGATGGTAGCCGGCGCAAAGCGCCGGTGGGGCGTGATGGCCGTCGAAGACGACGAAGCCATCCGGACGGATTTCGAGTCCGGGGTGCGCGCCCATTCCCAACTGTCGTGGCTGGGTGGCGCGGGGTCGCTGCGGGCCGCGTTGCAGCTGTTCGATCGATGCGACAGCCCGCCCGACGTCATGCTGGTCGACTTGGGCTTGCCCGACGGCAGTGGCCTCGACGTCATTCGCGTTGCCCGCAAGCGCTTCCCCGCGTGCGACCCGCTGGTCATCAGCGTGTTCGGCGACGAGGAACACGTGCTGGCCGGCATCACGGCCGGCGCTGTCGGCTACCTGCACAAGGACGCCGGCATCGGCGACATCGCGCAGGCGATCCTCGACGTCAAGGCCGGCGCCGCGCCCATCTCGCCCATGATCGCGCGCCGCGTGCTCGAGGGTTATCGCAGCCTCCGATCCGAAAGCGCCGGGCCGGCGGGTGCGGCCTTCCCGGCGCAGCCGCGCGGCATCCTGTCGGCGCGCGAGCAGGAAGTACTGCGATTGATAGCGCGTGGTTTTTCGTACAGCGAGATCGCGCGGCTGAAGCACCTGAGCGTGCACACGGTCCAGTCGCACATCAAGAACCTCTACGGCAAGCTGGCAGTGCATTCGAAGAACGAGGCGGTGTTCGAAGCCACCCGGCTCGGGCTGCTGCGCTCGTCGAACTGAGCGTGGCGGCCCGGCCGGCGTCGTCTCGTCGGCCAGAGGGCGGCAGCCACGAGCACTGCCCGTGGTGGCTGTGGCTGGCTGCTCTCCTGTGGCTGCACGCGTTGCCGGCCTTGGCCGACACCCCGCCCGTGATGGAGTTGCGCTCGGCAACGATCACCAGCACGGTGAACGGCGCCACGCGCAGCGAACGCGTCGAGCTGCCCTACAACTGGGACCGCCGCCAGGCGGGCCGGCCTGGCGACGCGCGCTTCGAGCTGGTGTTGCCGCTCGATATCGCGCCGACGGTGCCTTGGGGCATCTACCTGCCGCGTGTCGGCAACACCTTCGAGGTGTGGGTGAACGGCGCGCTCGCGCAGGCCTCCGGCGATTTGAATCAGGTCAACACGGCCGACTACGCGAAGGCGCCGGTGTTCGTGGCGGTGCCGGCCGAACTGCTGCAAGTCGGCGACAACACGATCAGCGTGCGCATCCATGCCGACAGCGGCCGGCGCGCCGGCCTGGCACCGCTCGCGGTCGGTCCCGCGGCCGTGGTGCGCGGCGCGAGGTACTTTGCTGGCGCATTTGCCTGGCGCGTCACCGGGTCGGTGCTGTTCTGCGCGTTCAGTCTGGTGGCCGGCAGCATTGCGCTGGCACTTTGGCTAACCCAGGTCGACAGCAGCGCCGCCGGCGGGCGAGGTCGCGAAGCGATGTACCTGTGGGCCGCGCTGGCGGAATTCTGTTGGGCCCTGCGCCTGGCCGACAACGTCATTGCGCAGCCGCCGCTGGACTGGCCGGCCTGGTCCACGCTCATGTCGGCCAGCTTCAGCGCATGGGCGGTGTCGACCATTCTGTTCTGCCAACACATCGCCGGTTGGCATCGCAGCGTCGTTTTCCGGCGCTTCGGATGGCTGCTGGTGGGGGTGTTTGCCGTTCCGGTCGGGGTGTCGTGGTTTGCAGTGTCCGGCGCACAGCCGCAATGGATGACCGTGTGGATCGCGGTGGAGATTGCTGTTCTGTTGGGCTATGCCATCGCGTTTCTGGCGAGCACTTTTCGGCGCCCCAACGCGGCGCGAATCCTGGTCAGCATGGCCGTTGCCGTCACGCTGGCGGTCGGCACGCGCGACTGGTATGTGATTCGTGTCAGCGACGCCTACGGCGAATTTTCTTACCTGCGCTACGCCTCGGTCGCCTTCGGCCTGGCGCTGCTGTCGATCCTGGTCGTCCGGTTCCGCACGGCCAGCACCCAGGCGCGCAACCTGCTGGACACCCTGGCCTCGCAGTTGGCCCTGCGCGAGGCCGAACTGGCGCAGACCTACCGGCAGATCGAGTTGGCCGCGGGCGAGCAGGCCCGCGCCCAGGAGCGTGAGCGCATCCTGGCCGACATGCACGATGGCGTCGGTACGCACTTGAGCGCCGCGATCCGCCAGTTGCAGTCGGGCCGCGCGCGCCACGAAGATTTGCTGGGCACCCTGCGCGATTCGCTCGACCAGCTCAAGCTGTCGCTCGACCTCACGCGGCTGCCGTCGGGCGACGTCGGCGCCTTGCTGGCGGCGCTGCGTTATCGGCTGGAAAACCGGATGACGGCGCTGGGCCTTTCGTTCGACTGGGCGGTCGACGAGTTGCCGCTGTGGCCCGGGCTGGACGACCGCGCGATGGGCCTGTTGCAGTATTTCCTGTTCGAAGCGATCTCGAACGTGCTGCAGCACGCCCGCGCGCGCGTGCTGCGGGTCGAGGCGGCCCAGCACGGCGTGGTGCTGCGGCTCGCGCTGATCGACGACGGCGTGGGATTCGATGCGACCCAGCCACCGCGGGCGCTGGCGGAGCGGGCGCAATCGCTCGGCGCAAAACTGGCGGTCGAAAGCCGACCCGGCCGGACGGTCGTCCAACTCGAGCTTTGAGGGCGCGCGCCCGACGCCACCGATAATGTCGGCCCACCATGTCGGCCGTATTCCAGCAACCCTCTCTTGCGCGGCGCATCCTGCCCGTGTTCCAGGGTTTCGACGGCTTTCTGGCGTGCGCGGTGTTCCTGCTGGCCTGCGCCGGGCTGCTCACGATGTACTCGTCCGGCCACGACCACGGCACCCGTTTTTCGGACCACGGCCGCAACATGCTGATCGCCGGTTTCATCATGTTCGTGGTGGCGCAGGTGCCGCCGCAGCGCCTGATGACGCTGGCCGTGCCGATCTACACCATCGGCGTGGCGCTCCTCATCGCGGTGGCCGTGTTCGGCCTGACCAAGAAGGGCGCGCGGCGCTGGCTCAACATCGGCATCGTGATCCAGCCCAGCGAGATCCTGAAGATCGCGATGCCGTTGATGCTGGCGTGGTGGTTCCAGCGGCGCGAGGGCCAGCTTCGGCCACTTGATTTCGCGGTGGCGGGCCTGCTGCTGGCGATTCCGGTCGGGCTGATCGTGCGGCAGCCCGATCTGGGCACGGCGGTGCTGGTGCTGACGGCCGGGATGGCGGTGATCTTTTTCGCCGGGCTGTCGTGGAAGCTGATCCTGCCGCCGGTGGTGCTGGGCCTGATCGGCATCGCATTGATCGTTGGCTTCGAATCGCAACTGTGCGCCGACGGCTTCGACTGGCGCGTGTTGCACGACTATCAGAAGCAGCGCGTCTGCACGCTGCTCGACCCCACCAAGGATCCGCTCGGCAAGGGCTTTCACATCATTCAGGGAATGATCGCGATCGGCTCGGGCGGCACGTTCGGCAAGGGCTTCATGCAGGGCACCCAGACGCACCTGGAATTCATCCCGGAGCGCACCACCGACTTCATCTTTGCCGCGTATTCCGAAGAGTTCGGCCTGGTCGGCAACGTGTTGCTGATCGTGGCCTTTTTGTTTCTGGTGTTCCGCGGGCTGATGATCGCGCTCGATGCGCCGACCATGTTCTCGCGCCTGCTGGCCGGCGCGGTCACGATGATCTTCTTCACCTATGCCTTCGTGAACATGGGCATGGTCAGCGGCATCCTGCCGGTGGTGGGCGTGCCCCTGCCCTTCATCAGCTACGGCGGCACCGCCATGGTGACGCTGGGCCTGGGGTTGGGCATCCTGATGTCGATCTCGCGGGCCAAGCGCTTGATGCAGACTTGAGGGCGCGGCGCGTCCGCAGCCTTTCAAAAACAATCAGGAGACATCCATGGCAGTTCGATGCGCCCGTCCGGCGTTGGCGGGCCTTGCGCTCGCGTGCTTTTCCGCGCTGAGCCCGGCCCAGTCCCCGGCGCCCCAGCCACCGCTGTCGGCCGTCGACAGCGATCCGGTCAGGCTCGGCACGATGCAGGGATCACCGCCTGCCGCCGACAAGCAGATCACCTTCCAGAACGCGGGCAGCTTTCCCAATATCCGCTGGACGCTGCAGCACCTGCGCGAACTGGTGCCCAGCCGCAACGTCTGGCGCGGCAGTGGCGCGGCCACCGGCTTGCCACGTGCCGAGCGCGACTGGAGCGCCTTCGCGTTCGCCGACGACAAGGGCCAGCGCATCGGCGTCGACGCCTATGCCGAGCGCACCTACACGGATGCGATCGTGGTGCTGCACAAGGGCCGCGTGGTGATGGAGCGTTACTGGACCGGCATGACGCCCGACACGCCGCATGCCGTGTTTTCGGTCACCAAATCGCTCACGGGGGTGCTGGCGTCGCAACTCATCGCCGAAGGCAAGCTCGACCCGGCGGCCAAGGTGTCGGCCTACCTGCCCGAGCTGGCCGGCACCGCGTGGGAAGACGCCACCGTGCAGCAGACGCTCGACATGACCGCAGGCGTGAAGTTTCGCGAAGACTACGCCGACCCCACGTCGGAAGTGATCCAGTACGCCATCTCGTCCGGCCTGGTGCCGATGCCGCCGACGTGGAACGGGCCGCGCGACACCATCACGTTCCTCAAGACGCTGAAGAAAGAGGGCGAACACGGTGCCGGCTTCGCCTACAAGACGGTGCACTCGGAAATCGTCGGTTGGTTGGTGCATCGGGTCACCGGCAAGCCCTTTTCGCAGAACCTGAGCGAGCGCGTGTGGTCGCGCATGGGCGCTGAAAGCGACGCCAGCATCAACATCGACCGTCTCGGTTTCGAATCGATGGGCTCCGGCTTCAACGCTACCGCGCGCGATCTGGCGCGGTTTGGCGAGATGCTGCGCAACGACGGCAAGGTGGGCGGTGTGTTCAGCCGGCAAGAGCTGGTGTCGAAGGCGGCGGTCGACATGATTCGCGCGGGTGGCGATCGCGAGAAGTTCAAGGCCGGCGGACAGGCTGCGCGGCCGGGCTACTCGTACCGCCACCAGTGGTGGATATTGCACAACGCCGACGGTGCGTTCGAGGCATCGGGCATTCATGGCCAGTACATCCATGTCAATCCGGCGGCCGAGGTGGTCATCGTGCGGCTGGGCTCATCGCCGGTGGCCGCCAATGGCCCAGCCCACGGCCTGCATATGCGCGCCTTTCAGGCTATTGCCGATGCGGTGCGTTGAATCGGATGCGCGCTCCTAAAATCGCCCGATGATCTCCCGCGAACCCACCATCGAACGCCTTGCCACTGCGCAGGCGCTGCTGCTCACTCCCTTTGGCCTGGACGAGTCGCACCTGAGCAAGGCGCTGGCCGAGATCCGGGCGCACAAGGTGGACGACGCCGACCTGTACTTCCAGTACACGCGCAGCGAGGGCTGGAGCCTGGAAGAGGGCATCGTCAAGACCGGCAGCTTCAGCATCGACCAGGGCGTCGGCGTGCGGGCGGTCAGCGGCGAAAAAACCGCGTTCGCCTACTCGGACGACATCTCCGAAGCCTCGCTGCTCGACGCCGCGCGCACCGTGCGCTCGATCTCGGCCGCCGGCAAAACGGCGCGCGTGAAAACGCCGCTGCGCCGGGTGGCCTCGAGCCGCTCGCTCTACAACGGCGTCGATCCCATCTCCACGCTCGACAGCACCAGCAAGGTGGCGCTGCTGGGCCGGGTCGAGCAAATGGCGCGCGGTCGCGATCCGCGTGTCGCGCAGGTGATGGCGGGCCTGGCGAGCGAGTACGACGTGGTGCTGGTGGCG
>Ga0070665_100003833_pt1 | contig 15917 bp, 11 predicted proteins | sample KBSS13metaG_FD_65862 | JGI IMG/M metagenome (GOLD analysis project Ga0070665, IMG submission 65862) | Switchgrass rhizosphere microbial communities from Kellogg Biological Station, Michigan, USA - KBS S1-3 metaG | ecosystem: Host-associated > Plants > Roots > Rhizosphere > Soil ... | reverse complement strand
GGGAGCGTCGGTTCCCGTCGGTGTGCTGTAAGGGGATGGAGTGTGAACTGCGTCACACGAGGTCCCGGAAGGGTCTAGCGGAGACTTGTGCGCTGCTGGCGGGCACAATGGGGAGCATCACTCACAACCGTGCCGGAAGGGAGAGCCGCTTTGCATTTACTGCTTCGCGCTTCAATCATCACGCTTGCACTCCTCGTAACGTGTGCGGCGCTGGCGGCTTGGTACGCGCCCTACCTCTACTTCGAATGCGAGTACCGGTGGCATGGACCGGAGCCCGCTGTTCTACCCAAGCCAGCGGTGCCCGTCGTCGGACGGTGGGATGATGACTACTACGTCGTTGAAGCGATCGATGCGACGACGATTGCCATCGGCGAGCCGCGTTACTATCAAGGCAACTACAGTTATCTGATCATCGGCTCCGAGCGGGCTGTCTTGTTTGATGCGGGCACGGGGACTCGCGATATCGTGCCCCTGGTGCATTCGCTGACGAAGTTGCCGATCACTGTCATTCCATCGCATCTACACTTCGATCATGTTGGCGCGCTCGGTCGGTTTGACAGGACGGCCCTGCTCGATGTGCCCTCTCTGCGGGCACGCATCCGCGATTCACGGCTCACCCTGCAACGCTACGAATTCCTCGGGTTTGTCGAGGGCCTTGCGGCGCCGACTTTTCGGGTTGATGAGTGGTGGGCCGACGGCATGAACATCGACCTGGGCAATCGCCATGTTCGCGTGCTATCGACACCGGGACATACTCCGACATCAGTGTCGTTGTACGACGAGGCGCGGCAGCAGCTGTTCGTGGGTGATTTCCTGTACCCGGGTCATTTATATGGCTTTTTGCCGGGGTCGAGTCGCAGCGCTTACCTCGCGACCACGCGCCAGTTACTGGGGCAGATAGGGCCTGGTACGCGGATCTATGCGGCGCACATGGCGGACCCACCTGCGCCCGTGCAGGCGCCGACGCTGGAACCGGCGGATCTGAAGGCGCTCGAGGCCACGTTGGTGGCGATCGATCGGGGTGGGGTCGATCCGATCGGGGCCGGGAGCCTCGAAACGGTGGGCGGTTTTCCACGAGTATTTCCGGTACGGGGCGCGGTGAAATTCGCGACGGGGTTCGGGTGGAATAATCGCTGAGTGAGCGGTGGGTCAGAGGGTCTGATTTAGCCAGCGGGATTCGAAATCCCAGGCTTCTCGCCAGCAATTCTCGACCGTTGCGCGGGCTTGCGAGCGACTGGCTGGGTCTACGAGCGCCGGGCACTCGGCCATGGCTCGCAAGAATCCGGATTCCAGCGCGGTGCGCTCCTCATCAAAGGACGCGAGTACATCTGGGCCGCTTTCATCCAGGTTGCGGCGTAGCTGCTCGTGGCGCCACCACAATGAATTCGACTCGGGTAGCGCGCCAGGCGGCGGACCGTGTTCGGGTACACCGATGTCGAGGAGCAGCGGCTTGAAAATTCCGGTACAGGGGGCTGCGGTTCCTGTCACCCAATGTATGGTCTTCGCGGGTGTGAGGTCCGATACCCACGAGGCAGTTGTTTGGCCGATCGGATTCTCGCGCCGGTGGGCACAGATACGCGCTCCAGGGCGTCCGTCGATGGAGGGGCCTTCCGCGTGGTCGCGTAGGATGCGCAGAAGATCGCGGACCTGGAGAGACCCCGGTCGCTCCTGGAGCAAGGTCGTCGCACGAGCGCGGCGATACCGCCCGCTGACGGATCTGGTCTCGTCCTCGAAGACCGACCGGAATGACTCGATGGTCATGGCATTCGAGATCGCGCAGGCGTCGGTTACGGGCATGACCGTCCACTCCCGTTCGACAGTCTCCAGCACCTTCACGCTGTGCCGATCGGCTAACAGGAACGAGTTGTGATAGGCGAGAGTCCGCCGGAACCCACAGTTGCCACTCTGGCCATACCGACGCAACACAGTTGTGACGACTTCAATCGCTTCATCCACATCCGCAGCCCGTTCCAGCGCCAGCCGGACGTAGTCCATGCCAATGACTCCCGGGCGGGTCGACGCCTCGAGCTTCGCGAAGATCGCTTCATTGCCAATGACCAGCCCGTGTGCATTGGCGCCCATTTCCGCTCCCCAGATCCAATGGGGCTTGGAAAGCAGGACACCGTGAGTCACGCGCGCCTGGTCGATCGCCTGGTAGGTCAGCTTCACCTTCTCCCCGGCGTTGTGACGCGCTGGCGGGAGCCACTCGAGGTATTGGGCCTCCGCGTGATCCCGGTCGCTGTTCTTGGCAAACAGCGTTGCGCCTGTTGAGGTTACCGAACCGACCGCCGCGAGGGTGTCACACACATGGGCCTCCTGCTGTTGCCGCAACTCATCAGTCAAACCAGCCGCTCAGCGCGAACCGCGCGCCCCGGCCGATATAGGCCGGGATCACCGAGGTGTGCGTCTCATCTGCAAACTTCGTGAAGACGGACTCCAGTCCCACGGACGACAGCGTTTCCAACTGCGCCGCAAGTGAGCTGGCGTTGGCGACCATCTGGCTGTGCCGCCTCACTTCACGAAGGTCGACGGAACTCAGGGCTGCCGCACGCAACTCCTCAGGGCTCACGGTGGCTTCGAGCTCACCCACCGTGATGAGCAGTCTGCGACGCAGTCCGCTGTGACGCTGACGAGTTTTGAACTCCTGCAACCCGTTGAGCAACACCTTGTTACCCCACCAGACGGAAGGACTTCCGGCGATGTAGGTGTCGAAGGCGTCGGGATGCTCGAACAAAGTATGAAGCACGAACAGCCCGCCCAGTGAATGTCCAAATAGCGCCTGCCGCGCCGGATCCACAGGGGCGCGCCTGGCAATTTGCGGCTTCAGGGTATCCCGTAGGAAGCACAGAAAGCTGTTCGCCCCACCGACGGGTCCCCAGCCCTCGGGCCGGAAGGCCGGCAATGCCGCCGGGTCGGTTGGCGGGGTCAGGTCAAATATTCTGTTGGAAGTATCGGCTTCGGCCGCATAGCCGACTCCGACAACAATCGCCGGGCCGTACATCGACTCGTGATTGCGCACCATGTCAACAAGGGTTGCGAAAGCCGTATCGGGATCCAGAACGTACAGGACGGGGTATCCGGACCCGGGAGCCGCCGCCAACGGCCGCGCCAGCGATATTGTGTAGAGGCGGTCAGTTGGAGACACTATCTGCCACTGCCATGCCTGCTTCAACATACGAGATCGTGGGCCACAGTCCGGCTCGCACGCCACAGATGCCAGGCACCCCACAGGTATCCGGGAGAAAGGCACAGTAACGCGTAACGAAGCGATTCCGACCCCGCCCAGGGAGCCAACGCGTCGCTGATCATGCCGGCCGCGAGCGGCCCTATGCCCATACCGATCAGGTTGGCGAACAGAAACAGGATCGCGATCGAGACGGCGCGCATCTCGGCCTGGACCACCGCCTGAATCGCAGCAAATAGCGGACCGTAGGTCGCGCTCCATCCGATCGCCGCTACGGCCATGAGCGCAAAGGCGAGATAGTGACTCCTGGCAATGAAGATGCCAGACACCAACACTCCAACAACCGTAACCAGGACGGCGATCGCCCGGAGCTGCCGTTGCTCGTTGTCCGGAGCATGCCGTGCCGCCAGCTCCCCTCCCCAATAGGTTCCCAGGAGTCCCCCGCCGCCCCAGGCGATCGCGAACCATGTGCCGATCTCGCCTGTCCGCAGGCCATGGCTTCGCATAAAGAATGCGGGGACCCATTGCCACACGCCGTAACTGAAGAAAAACATGACAGCAAAAGCCAGCAGCAGATGGACGAAGGTTTTGTTGCCCCAAAGCGTACCGGCCACCTTCCTCAGCTCTGGTCCGCGCTCGGGAGGACTGGCGTGCTGCGAGCGCGGCTCTTTCAGGCTCACCGCGGCCACCACTGCCAATAACACTCCGGGCACCCCGAGGGCCACGAACGTGAGCCGCCAGCCGTAAAGCTGGTTGAGCCAGCCGGCCATGGAATTGCCGATCACGACACTCGCAGGACCACCCAACATGTAGCGTGCGAAGGCTCGCGGTCGCTCCGCTCGCGGAAACTCATCAGCGATCAAGGAATGCGCCGGCGGAATGCAGCCCGCCTCCCCTACCGCCGCGCCGACCCGAATGGCTAACAGCTGCAGGAAGCTCCCTGCCGTCGCGCACAGGGCCACCGCAACGCTCCACAAAGCGCAGGTGATCGAGATGATCGCTACTCGATTACCACGGTCCGCCCAGCGCGCAATGGGAATTCCCATGACCGAATAGAATGCCGCGAAGGCAATGCCACTCAGCAATCCGAGCTGCGTGTCGCTCAAATGAAGGTCGTGCTTGAGATCCTGAAGCACGATGCCCACGGCCTGCCTGTCGACCAGGTTGAACGCCATGATCGCAAGCAGCACGCAGAGCAGATAGGATCTATAGCGACGGCTGCTCAATGACTTGCCCTGCGCGCCACGGTTTCGATGGCATTGCCCGTTGGTGTGGTCGCCGAGGTGTTCTCGATAAAGAGTATTCCGTCGTACTGGCTCTTTAACACCACCTGCGTGGTGAGCGTTGGATCGGAGTTCGCCCAGCCGGCGCAGAACATCGTGTGCGTCAGGTCGAGCCAGGGATGTGAATCGCCCACCGCGGCACTGCCGCGCAGATCCAGGATGAACTGCTGTCCAACACGGGCCAGCTGCCAGGGTAGCCAACCTTGCGCTGCCGGGAAAATCGTGCCGACCTTGAGATCGCCGAGTGTCCGGCCGTGCTGCTCCCACTCCCGGCACAAATACTCACCCCGATTCGACTCCAGGCCGAGCGCGTAGTACCGACTACCGAACGTGTCGCGCAACCGTTTGCCCAGGTTCGATACCAGGCCGACCGTGGCATCGTGAAACCCGACGCTGACGTGGAGGCTGTGCGCCCAGAGCGCTACTCTGGCGTCAGGGCTGATCGCCTGGATGTAGTGAATGAGGTTGTCAGCCATGAAGCGCGAGCGAGCGTAGTTGTTCAACCCCAAGCGGGGCGACGCGGCCGCCGCGCGCCTGCCGAACCCGTAAGCCTCCACCCACTGTAAGATCACCTCCAGTTGCCTCGAGGCCTCTGCGTATTCCTCGAGCGAGGAACGCGCCACGAGCACCTGCTTTTGAGTCCCTAGCGCATCGATGAGATCACTCAGTCCGTAAGCCGTCGCCGGGCTCAACGTTTCGTGAGCGACTAACAGTCCGTTGGCCTCGGCGGCTGCAATGGTCTGAAAGAGAGACGCCGCGTCTGTAACATGGTGCGGGGCCACGCGCACCAGCCAGGCGAGCACCTGCTCCCGGCCCAGCCGCGTATGGAAGATGTCCAAGCCGAGGAACTGGACCCGCCGCTCGTTTTCAACGGTTCGGTTGTAATCCCGCAGCCAATCCAGGGTCTCGCCAAACTCGACGACGTCCCACATGACCGATCCGATGCCGGTCAAGACCGAGTCCCGCTCCCCCAGGCCCTTAACCACATAGTCGTTGACCAGCCGGGTTGCCGCGAAGCTGGCTTCGACGGCCAGCACGTTGAATCCCAGCGATTCCACGAGGAACCGCAACAGACGATGCCTGACCCGGAAGAATTGCCTCGTGCCGTGAGTCGTCTCACCCAGGCCGACGACCCGGACACCTTCGAGAGAGCGACATAGAGGCCGTAGATCCTCGACCTCCACGCCGGGGTCGACATGCTTCAACGGCAAAGCGTGCCTCTTCAACCACGAGTCCAACTGCTCGTCGTGTCCCGCAGCGACCACCCGTCAGAAGCTCCGGGTCAGCGAAATCCCGAAGCTGCGCGGCCGGATGTACGTCACCCGATAATCCAGTCCCATCAGGGAATCATGTCCGTTGCGGAGAACGCCACGCCTGTCCGCCACGTTGTTGATGAACGCATCGATCTTCCAGGTGTCCGACAGCGTGATACCTCCGTTGAGGTCGAACTGGATGTAGGCTGGGAAGATTCCCTGGACCTGTGTCAGGTCGCCCGTGAGGAACTGGCCCTTACGGTCTGCGACATAGGTCATGGAGGCGCCGACGAAACCGTCGACGTCAGTCGTGAGCGGAAACTTCTGGTCCACGGAGAGTCCGCCAGACCACCGTGCGCTGTACGGAAGTCGATCGCCTGGTTTCGCGGCGAGGGCAGTGTTGCTCGGTACCGAAGTCAAGGTCGCATCGTTGAAATCCGCCCACGCGGAAATATCCAGCCGGCTTATCGGATGCAACGTCAACGCGACTTCGGAGCCCTGACTCACTGCGCTACCTGCGTTGAGTGTGTATTTCACGGTGACATCGGCTGGATCCGTGAGCTGGAGTTGAATGTCCTTCCAGTCGATGTAGTAGACCGAGACGTCGAATGTGAGCAGGCGGCCGAACGCGGCACCCTTGGTGCCCAGCTCGTAGCTCTGCGTGGTGTCGTGAGTGAAGTCAGGATGACCCTGCGCCCGGATGACGGGGTTGATATTGAATCCGCCGGGCCGATAGCCTGACGCCAACCGGCCATACACCATCAGATCCGGAGAAAAACGGAAGCGAGGCGAGAACAGGTAGGTAAACGGATTGTCCGTGGAGGTCAGCTCTGGCTGCACATGATGGAATTGCTGACCCAGGAGCTGATTGAAGATGCCCGTGCTGGAATTCGAATAGTTCAACCTGTTGTGGCTTGCGCGCCCGCCGAGCTGCACATCGAACCGGTCGGTGATCTTGAAGGTGAAATCGGTAAATACCGCGTACTCCTTGTAGCCTTGGGGATCGTCGCCTTCATACGCGAGCCCTCCAGGCAGGCCACCCGTCGGCGGAACCGACACGGCGGACGGAATCATCGTCTTAGGATCCACGGCCTGGAAGACATAGGGAGTGTGGCCAGCTTCGCGCGTGTAGAACAACCCCAGCATCCAGTCGATACGCGAGCCCAGCGGTGCCGAAAACCGCAACTCCTGGCTGAGCTTGGTCATCCTGTTCGGCCCACCGATGGTGAAGCCACCGACCGAGAAGAGACCTTGAGCAAGGGCGCCCAACGCCGGCGTATAGTCCTGTAAGTTGTCGATCTTCTTGATGCTGTAGCCGGTCAGGGAGGTCAGCTCGGCGGCACCCCAATGCTGGGTGACGATCGCGCTGTACGCCTGAAATTCCTGCTTCTGCCACCCCGTGTCCGGCAGATCACACTGCTGCAGGCCAACAGGCACGGGGCATGAGGCCAGCGCGTTCGTGGGCGCAACTTCGGTTACGCGATTCGGTAGATCAACTTCCGACGAGCCGCCGCGCCGGGAATACTGATATAGCGCGCTGACCTTTACCGAGAGGTCATTCGTCGGCTTCCACAACCCGACGATGCGACCGGTGCGGGAATCGAGCCAGTTGACATCGTTCTGGCTCGAAAAGATGTTGTCGATATAGCCGGGATCGCGACGCGCGGATCCGCTCACACGCATGGCGAAAGTATCACTCAGTGGTACATTGACCGCGCCGAGCACGTCGTATCCCTCGTTGCCGTGGCTGACGCCGCTGCCACCCGCGCGCACCAGGCCGCTGAGCCGGTCGGTTGAGGGGTCGACCGTCACATATTTGATCAAGCCGCCCATGGAGCTCGCTCCGTAGAGCGTCCCTTGCGGGCCGCGCAATACTTCGACCCGGGTCAGCTCGCTGGGGTCGAAATCGGAGAGGGATTCCTGAAAGCCATTGACGACAAAGGATGCTCCAAACGGGATGTCATCAATCACGGTTCCCACGGTCGGACTGCTCCCGATGCCGCCCGCTGTGACCCCCCGGATCGCCACGGACGTAAAACCGTCATCAACCTGGGTGAGACTCAGGCCGGGAATCTTGTTGTAGTATTCCTCGAGCCGGTGCTGGCCACCCGTTACGAGCGTATCGGCACTCACAGCGGTGACCGATACGGGGACTTCCTGGAGCTTCTCGTCGCGCTTCTGCGCGGTCACCACAATCTCTTCCAGTCCGACAGGCGTGGGTTCCCCGTGGGACGTTGCGCCGGCACCTAGCGAACCGCCTTGCGCAGCTGCTCCCTGATCCACTCGAGCCAGGCGAAACCGGTCCCAGAAGCTCGGGCTTCGGGCCTCCTGCTGCTGCGAGTGGTTGTCGATCCGGGTGGTTGCATCGCCCGTCGCCGGGCTTGGCGCCTGTGAGGTGGACGTCGCTGTTGGTGAGACGATGGTGACTGTTTTGTCGTCGACGTAGCGGTAGGTCAGGCCGGTGCCGCTCAGGAGTTGCTCGAGCGCCTGGGTCGGAGTGAACTCACCGACGGCACCCGGGCTGTCGAGTTGGGAAACCTCCTTGGAACCGTACACGATCTGGAAACCCTGGCTCCTGGCGAGCGCGCGTAAGGCCGGACCGAGTTTCTGCGGCGGGATGTTGATGTGATGCGCAATCGCCGCCGCGGCGTTGGGAGGGTCAGCGACACTGACTACGGACAGGGTGAGGCAACTGATGACGGCGAGCACACGCATGAACACCCCCGGGGTTTTCGGTTTTGGTCTGCTCGCCGTACTTCGCGGCGAGCACATGCGTGTAGAGAGCGATCCGACCGGGTGATTTCTACCCCCCATGGGCCGCACGGGTGATAATTATCTGATTGCCGGTCTCGGTGACGACGACATCGGGCCTGCTGCGCAGGTAGTTGATGAGGGACGTCGGGTCCGTCGAAGAAAAGACGCCGTCGATGGTGAAGTCTTTGAGCTCGGTGTCGTTGATAGACAGTTGCCGGCGGTTGTAGCGGTTGAACTCGGAGGCAACGTCCGAGAGGGGTGTGCTGTCGAAGACGAGCTGGTGTTGGGTCCAGGCGGTGATGGCGGCTACGTTGGCGTTTTTGCGCTGGCTGACGTGGGTTCCCGCAACGGTCAGTTGCTCGCCGGCAGCGAGGAGCGCCGACTCGGCCAGGGTTGCGGCGGCCTGCCTTTTCTTGAGTGGAGTGGGTAGTACGGACACTGCGCCTTCCAGGACAGTGACCACCGTGTCTCCGGCGGGCTTGTGATAGATATCGAATTCGGTTCCAACCGCGCGGACTTGCGTGCCGCTGCTGCTCACGATGAACGGCCGCCGTGGGTCCTTCGCTACTGTGAACAACGCCTGGCCTTGGATGAGCTCGACGTCGCGTTGGCGCTCCGTGTAATGGATGCGCACCCGTGAGCTCGAATTGAGCTGAATGATGGAGCCGTCGTTGAGAGTCAGAGAGCGTTGTTCAGCCAGGGCGGTGGTATAGACGTCGCGTTGTGTGGAGGCGTAGAAAGCGACGCAGCCAATGGCCAGGATGAGGGACGCCGCAATGGCACCTCTATAGCGTTTCCGGGCGGAACGACTCGAGTCCGTGGCTTTGCGAATCGAGGCTCCCTCGTGGAGGGTCACCAGGTTGTCAGGATCGTGTCGGGCTGCTTCGATCAGGCGTTCGAGCGGCCATTTTTCCCGGGGGTCGTAGCCACCGGCACGGTTCCACAATGCGGCGAACTCGAGGTAGGCGGCCATGTGAGCCTGCGACTCCTGCAACCAGGCGCAGAAGGCGGCCCGGGTCGCCTGGTCAGGCTCCCCGGTGCGGAATTCCACGAACCATTCGCCAGCGGCTTGCTGGATGAGGGACTTGGCGGTGTGCGAGGTTTTCATTCAGCGTCTTCCATGTGCCGGCGGAGCTGGATCAGCGCCTTGGTCAGGTACTTTTTGGCCATGGGCACGGAGATATCGAGGTGTCGGCTGATCTGCTCCAGGGTCATGCCGTGGTAGCGATTCAGAATGAAGGTGGCCCGCACCTTGGGGGAGAAGCGCTCGAAGGAGCGGTCCAACTGCTCCAACCATTGTTCGGAGCTCGCCTGCGCGGCCGGGTCTGTGTCCGCCGCGGCATGCAGCTCGGTCAGTAGTTTGGTCACTTCAACGGAAGGCGGCGCGCTGGCCTCTCGCATCGCGTGCTGTTGCGCGACGTGCTGCGCTACCGTGAAAAGGTAGGCTTCCGGCGACCGGATGGCCTCCTGGTTCGGGATGCGCAGCATCCGCAGGAAGACCTCCTGGACGATATCCGGGATATCCGAGAGGTTGCGGACTCTCGGGGCGAGGAAGCGACGCAGGCGCGGGGCGTGCGTTGCGGCCAGGCCGGAGAAGAACGGGGGCGGCTTTTTGAAGGACAAGGGGCGGTCGGCTGCGGTGTGGGGCTATCTACTGGAGAGTGATGCGGACGGCCGATTTATACCCCCGGGTCGAAAAAATCGGGCGACTCGAGCGGTAGCTCAGGAAGGCTTGCCCATCAGGTGAGCGCGGGAGTCGAGCCCTCCGAAATCATGATCCGTAGGGAATCGGGGCCGTCGAAGGGAAGATGGCAGACGATGCAGAACAAGTCGCGCCATACAGGAGCGACCTCTGTGCGCGGCTGGATGGACGACCCTCGTTTCGGACCCCAAGCTTTTGCTATGGGGCAACGAAAGATGGGGCGGGATGTTCGGATTGGCTGGGTCCGCGATCCGCTGGCGCTGTATGCGAAGCATTACCGGCTGATCGCTCACTGCCGCCGTCCTGAGTGTGAGCACAGGCGCGACATTCCCGTTGCGCTGCTGCTGCGACTGTTTCCTAAGGACACCACGATAGGCGAGATCGCGAGGCTCTTCCGGTGTACCCAATGCGGGCTGCGGGGGGCGCGCATTCGGGCTGAGTATGTCGGGCCGGTTGGAGATGGACGTTCTTAGGTACCGGAGCTGTCCCCCGAAAAAGTGCATAAGCCTGTGGACAACTCCGGATTCAGAACCAGAATCAATGAGTTCAGTGGTTGCGCATTTTTTGATCACCTGCGGGCTGCAAGCGCCCGGGTTGTCAAGACCGCGCCAGGCCCACGATGTTGGTTTCGATCGAGCTCTTCCCTTTCGGGAATTTGCGGCGTAGACTCCGCGGCCCGCCCGAACCGCGCGGTTACTTCGCGGCTTCGAAAAGCGCCGCGTAAGTGGGAATCTTCTTCATCAGCCCATCGCGCAGCTGCGTGGAGGCCAGGAAGAAGTCCTTCTCGGTCTTGGTGCTGCCGTCCGGATTCTTGTAAGCGAGCACGATCTCCCCGACGTTCTCACCTGATGCATCCCGCAACGGCAACATCATCACGAACTTCTTGACCGGGTCGTTGGGCCGATGCCAACGGGGGTCGACGATGGTGATCCCCTTCTTGCTGATATCGATGTCATCCGGATCGTCCGAGTTGCCAATGCGCTCCGGATAGGATCCGGCAAACATCGTGTACGCATCCGCCTGCCCCCCCGGCGGAATCCCGTGGAAAGTCACACTGAGCAACTCGGGATGCGCCTTCATGATCTCCTCGGACAGCTTTTGCGCATAGATCTTGTGCGCCGGCGGCGTCCAGTTCTTAGGATGCTCCGGAGGCGCCGCAGTGACGGTGGCGGCGAAGCCGAGCGCGGCGCAGGCCACCAGCGGCGGCAGGCAAGTCAATCGTCGTCGGAACGTTCTCATCAATGTGTCCTCTTACTTCTGGGGCAGCCAGGACCTGGCGTAAGAGCTCTTCCCGTCTGTGTAAGTGCTCCAGACCGCGCCTGTCTGCTCATCAACGGCCACGTTCTTCGCGGTTGACGCTGTCGCGAAATCGCCGGCCTCGGCGAGGCTATCCCCGCTTACCCGCACCATCGACATTTTGTCCGGGCCTGCGCAGAAGACCAGTTGACTCTGGGGATCGAAGGCAATCTGGTCCACCTTGGTCGTGATGCCCACCGTGGTGGTCACTTTGCCGGTGCCGGTGTCGATGGCCACCAGTTTGCCGTTGTCGCCGGAGCTGAAGAGACGATGGTGGGCACTGTCGAGTGCCAGGCCGTGGGGGGCTGTCGCCGGGGCAGTGGACCAGGTGGCAACGGTTTTATTCGTGTTGGGGTCGATGACCGCGACGAGGTTCGCGCTCTTGATGTTCAGGTAGATGCGGTCGGTCGCGGCGTCATAGAGCATGAATTCGGGGACGCCGGGGACCTTGATCGAGGTGACAACCTTCGCGGCGGCAGGGTCGATGGCCCAGACGTTGTCGCCTTCGTCGTGGGTGACATAAAGGGTCTTGTTCTTGGGCTCGTAGATGATCGCATCGGTCGGGCCGTCGACGGCGATGGATTGCACCTCTTTGAGCGTAGCGGCATCTACCACGGCGACTCGTTTGTCTTCCTGGACGCTGACGTAGTAGTACTTCGATTCGGGGTCGACCGCGTGATCGACCGCGCCGCCCACTTTGAGGCGGGTGATCAGTTTGTTGTTGGCGAGGTCGAAGTAGTCGGCGGTGCCGTCGTTTTCGTGGGCGGCGAGCAGGCGGTGGCGCTTGGCGTCCACGCGCAGAAAGTCAAACTTGCCTTTGGAGGCGGGGATCTGAATGGCAGCAGCCGGCTTGACCACCGCAGGTTGGGCGGTCGTGGCGCTTGCGCTCGCCGCGGCCAGCACAATGCTGGCACGAATGAAGGTGTCGAGAAGTTTCATCGCAGTAGAATCCCGGTTGGTTGGGGGTGGTTAGAAGGTAAAGCTAAGAGTTCCATAGACCAGCCGCCCGATGGGAGAGAAGGTGGAAACGTCCGCGTTGTTGTCGAGAAAGGCTCGCGGAGCCAGCGGCGGCATCCGGTTTGCGATGTTGTTCACGCCGATGGCCACGGTCAGTTTGCTGCCGTCGTGTAACCGGGACAGCGGAAACTCGTACGCCGCCCGTGTATCAAACGTGTAATACGAGGCCACCGGGATCGTCGGGGTCGAAGTTCCGTTGACGCCGGTGTCGACGGTGGACGCGACGTAAGTGTTGCTCAACGTCAGGTCTACGTTCTGGTAGGTCCAGTCGAAGCTGGTGAAAAACCGGTAGCGCGGCAGTGTTCCGCCGAATCCGCCGCTGCCGCCCGCGTTGTTCGTCGCGCCGGCGTATTGGATGTAGGGGTTGCCCGGCAGGTCCTGGAAGTCGAAGTCGGTAAAGATGGCGCCCGCGGTCGATACCGTGAACGTGCCATGGCGATCGCTCGCCACCACGTACGAAGCGTCGATGGTGTAAGAGTGCTCGATCAGGGTAGCGAGGTTGCGGAACTGGTCGACGACGAACAGGCGGTTCGCCTGAACCGGGTCACCTTTGCCGGTGCCGGCATTGGTCAGAAAGGCCTGGAGAGCGCCCGGAGTGACGAAGGGCTGACTCGCTCCTGCCGAACCCACGAAGTTGTCTACGCCCAGGTTGTTGAAGTAAGGCGAGGCAGCGCCCAGCTTGTTGATGCTCGTCAGGATGTTGTTGAATCCGATACCACCCGCGAAGCCCTTCAGGGTGATCGCGGAATAGTCCACGGCAACACTCAAGCCGGGCACCATCTTCGGTTGGAACACGATACCGATGGAGCGTGACTGGGAGGTCGCGGGCTGCAGATTCGGGTTGTTGCCGTCCTCGCCGTTGAAGGGCAGGCCGGTGTAGTTGGCGCCGAAGACACCTTGGATCACGGCGGCACCCACCTGGCGGGTGTCGGTCGGACCATACTCGGCATAGAGGCTCGGTGCGCTGAATGACTTCGAATAGTTGCCACGTACGGTGAGTTGACGGTCGAAAGGCTGCCAGCGGAAGCCGAACTTCGGGACCGTGGAGCGCCCGGCATCGCTATACTTCTCACCGCGCACGGCCATGGTCACGTCGAACTCGTGTGCGCCGGGAAAGCTGAAGCTCTCACCGGTCACGGGGATGCGTGTTTCCGCGAACAAGGCATCGATGTCGCGATGTTTATCGAAGGGGTCGGCGTAGGTACCCCCGAGCCACTGCTGGTCGTTGCCCGTTACGAGTCCGGTCGTTGGGTCGGTCACACGGCCATTGGGGTCGGCTCGCCCGGAGAGCGACTCACGGCGGAAACTGCCGCCCAAGGCCAACGAGACTTTGCCTGCCGGGAGCTCGAAGAGGCTGCCGACCACTTGCAAGTCAACGGAGGCCAGGGCGCTGCGGGCATTGATGAATTCGGTCCCGTAGACGTTGGTCAGTGCCGCCGGGTTTACCGCCCCTCCCCTGGCGAATGGATCCAGTGCCGGCTGCAGCACGAGGGGGCCAGACAATGAATAGCCGCCGAGGACCTTGCTGTATTTGCCGCCCGCTACCGCGTTTCCGTTGGCGTCGTATCCGCCTGCGATTGCCAGGGGGATGTTGGGCTTGTAGAGGAGATTCGCCTGGCTTTGGACGAGGTCGCTCTGGCTGAAGACGAAACCCGTTTCCCAGGTCCAGCCGTGTACGAGGTCGCCGCGGGCACCTAGCGTCATGCGCAGTGCCTTGACGTTGTTGAAGAACTGTTTCGGCGCATCGAGGTCATCAAAGGTCACGCCGGAGAAATTGGTGGTCAGCGGGTTGTAGGGGGCGCCAGAGGGTACCGTGAGACCCGGTGCCGGCACGGGCAGCCACTGGGTGAAGCTGCGGCTCTGGGAGACCATCACGTCGGAGAACAACTCGGCCCGGCCATCGAACAGTTTCATTTTGGCGGTGCCGGCGAAGGACTCGAGCTCCTGTTGGAGGAGCAGTGTCTGCAGTTGCGAGACGTCGAAAGAGTTTGCGACCGCAGCCGGTGTGGTGGGTACGTACGTTCCGTTCGCGATCAATTGACTTACGGAGGTCGCGGTGGCGGCCGTCCCGGTTGGATTCAGCGCGCCCGGCGTGTTGATGCCAGGCGCGAGAATGCCTCCGGGGTTGTTGCTGCCTACGGCGACGACACCCGGGATGGACGAGGTCTTCCCGTACAGCGGGCTGGTGAACGCGCGTGCGCTCTGGAACAACGGGCTGGTCTTTTGGAAGGAGCCGGTTCCAGTGAAGCTGATGGGTCCGAGCTGCGTTCCCGCGGTGGCGTAGGCTGAGCGTTCCTTGTAGTCGCCATTGGCAAAGCCATACCGGCCGCCGGCGGTGAGTCCCTGGTAGTCCGACTTCAGAATGAAGTTCACTACGCCGCCGATCGCATCCGAGCCGTAGATGGAGGAAGCCCCGTCGGTGAGGACTTCGATGTGGTCGATCGCCGCGGCGGGGATCTGGTTGACATCGACAAAGTTCTTGCCGTTGATGCCGCCGACGCCGCTGTTGGCCACGCGCCGGCCGTTGACCAGGATCAGGGTGGGCAGATTGCGCAGTTGCAACTGGGAGCCGCCGGCTGTGCGCTGGTTGTCATTGTTCGCGTTGCTGGTGCCGGCATTGCTGCGGCCGGCGAATGACGGAATGGCCTTGCGCAGGATTTCCAGCGGGTTTGAAACCACGCCGTTCTGCTCCAACTGTTTGGCGTCGACCGCGATGACGGGCACAGCGACAGCATCGGGCGTTGTCGGGATCAGGGATCCCGTGACCGTCACGGTTGCCAATTCCTCCGGCTTCACTTCGAGCTCGTCACTCGAGGCGGATTGTGCGAGTGCCGCGGATGTGGCCAGCTCAATCGAGCAAGCCGCCGCAATCGCGGCTGCGATACGTGCGTTTCTTTGCATAGTGTCCCCCTCGGGACTCTATGGTCCCACGGCGCACAGCATGCGCTGCAAACCTGAAAGCAGCCTGAATTGCAGTTTCGAGAAGTCAGGATCGCAGGCGCAGCACGGATTCAGGTTCGTTTAAGTCAGTCGGCTTACGCTCATGGGCTGCGGAGGGTACGGATTATGAAGAACTTCGAGGGGGCCGTAGTGAGTGAGCGAATTGGCTGGCCGCGCACGTGGTGGGCGCTCATGGAGGTGCGCATCGGAGTGATTCCCCTGCCGGTGCACATCGTATTGCTCGCCGTGGTGGGCTATTTCGTGGCCTCCGGAAAGGTACCGACCGAGATCAATATGATGATCGCGGTGATGGCGGTGCTGGGGTTTACCTGCGCGGAGATCGGTCACCGGATCCCGGTGTTGAACAAGATCGGTGGAGCGGCCATCTTTGCCACGTTCGTGCCCTCTTTTCTGACCTACCATCATTGGGTACCGCAGGAGCTGGCGCGCGCGGTCACGGATTTCACCAAGACCAGTAACTTTCTGTA
>Ga0070665_100003832_pt1 | contig 15918 bp, 15 predicted proteins | sample KBSS13metaG_FD_65862 | JGI IMG/M metagenome (GOLD analysis project Ga0070665, IMG submission 65862) | Switchgrass rhizosphere microbial communities from Kellogg Biological Station, Michigan, USA - KBS S1-3 metaG | ecosystem: Host-associated > Plants > Roots > Rhizosphere > Soil ... | reverse complement strand
TGCGAGTTGATTCGTGATAGCGGCAATGACTGACACGCACTCGGGCCGCAGACCTATGCCACGCCTGAGACCTGCTTACGTATGTTAATCAGCCAATGGTCAAACAACGCCCAGACTGGTCAGTGCTCGCGGCAGAGGCGCGGGAGCGTTTCGGAATCACCCAGTTTCGACCCGGACAGCGGGAGCTGATTGAAGCTGTGTTGGGCGGTACGGATGCTTTGGGAATCTTACCCACCGGCGCTGGCAAATCGCTCTGCTACCAGTTGCCCGCTCTCTTCCTGCCGGGCGTCGTAGTGGTGGTGTCGCCGCTGATTGCCTTGATGAAGGATCAGCACGAGCACCTGGAACGAGCCGAGGTCGCAGCGGCGCGTCTGGATTCCACTCTTTCCGAGGGCGAACAGAGAGCGCAGGAGCGCGAAGTCGTGGCCGGCGCACATAACATCGTGCTGCTCACCCCTGAACGATTGCGAGAGCCTGCTCACCTCGAACCGCTGCGCAAACGCGGCGTGGCGCTTTTTGTCGTGGACGAGGCTCATTGTGTGAGCCAGTGGGGCCACGATTTCCGACCGGCTTATCTGGAGTTGCGCAATGCGATCGAGGCGCTGGGCCGACCAACCGTGCTGGCGTTGACGGCCACAGCGCCTGCCGATCGGGTGGATGACATCCTCGAAACGCTGGGCATCCCCGCTGCCCGAGTCATTCAGGGCGGCCTGGAAAGAGAGAATCTGTTTCTCGAAGTAAAGCGCACAGTGAACGAGCAGGAAAAACGGACCGAGCTGACGCGGATCCTGCAGGCGCAGCCGGGCGCCGGAATCATCTATGCCGCAACGATCCGGACTGTGAGCAAAGTGCACGAGTGGCTGACTGCGCAAGGGTTTGATGCGGTCAGATATCATGGTCAGTTGCGCACCGCGGAGCGAGAGTCGGCACAGGAGCGATTCATGAGCGGCGAGGTGCGCCTGATTGTGGCCACCAACGCATTCGGCCTCGGAGTTGATAAGCCGGATGTCCGGTTCATCGTGCACTGGAACTTTCCCGACTCGATAGAAAGTTACTATCAGGAAGCCGGTCGCGCCGGCCGGGACGGCGATCCGGCCCGGTGCAGTCTGTTCTATCGTCTCGAAGATAAGCGCGTACGCAGCTTCTTCCTGGGAGGAAAGCAGCCGCGCAAAGACGACGTGACGCGGTTCCTACGGGCGCTGGCGCAACAAGAGCATGCCGTGTCTCTGTCGGACCTCGCTAGCGCGAGCGGGCTGAGTGAGCGGCGGGCTACTGTTATCTGCGCAGGGCTGGAATCACTGCACCTGGTCGAGCGCAACGGTCGCCTGCGACGGGCGAAGCGGGCTCTGAAGGACGCGGAGCTCACCGCCTTTCTCGATCGATTCACGGACCGATACGAAGCCGATCACGGTCGGCTGCGGGCAATCATGAGCTATGGCGAGAGCACTTTGTGCCGCATGAAGTTCATCCGTGAGTACTTCGGAGAACCGCCCGGGGAGAGCTGCGGCCACTGTGATAACTGCAAGCTCCCTGTAACGCAGGCTGTCCGCATTCCGAGGACGCCTCGACGGCGGCGCGTCGAGGTCGAGCCCAACTTTGGAGTCGACCAGATCGTCACACATCGCCGCTTCGGGTCGGGAAAGATACTCGAATCACGAGGAGACGAGCTCACCATCGACTTCGTCCGCCACGGGACGCGCCGCGTGCTGGCTTCTTACGTCAGCCTGGTGCGACCAGGATGACAGCGACAGGTGAATCCTCGTCGGCGTGGCACGCGGCACACAGGCGGTGATAGCCGTCGCCGATCGTAAGCGACCGCCCCGACATGAGATCCCCTTGTATGAGGATCACGGGGGCCAGGGGCTTGCCTTTACGGATTTTCTTCAAATTGTCGGCAACGTGCTTCTCGTCCGTCGGCAGCAGGGGCAGCTTGCTTGCACGCAGGACATCTTTCGCAACATGGTCAGTCCGTGGGGTGCGACGCGCTTTAGCCACGAGGCGTCGCGCCAGTGCGTGGCTGAACTGAAGGGATAGATATCTGAGTGCACCGTCATACTCGGTGTTACCTGGGCGCGGTGCCCACTTTGCTACGTGTTTTGCCACAGGGTTGATACCGGATAGAACTGCAAACTGAAAGGGCCGCTGGGCGGCCCTTTCGTGTTCCCGTAGAGGGATTTGTCGCGAGGACTTTCCCGAACCTACGACTGCAGTATTGCCCACACGTAGCCGAGCCGTCAGCTCCCGTCTGCCGGGTCGTGACGTCAGTTAATTCTTACAGCGCCGGCCTATCCTCAGGCATTATCTTGAGCATGAGAATAAGAACAGGCAGGGTTGTAGCGTGCGCAACGGTGCTCCTGGCGCCAGGTGCCTGTAATCGCGCGCCGGTGTTGGAAGGGCCGCGTGAGGCTGCGGTTCGACAACTGTTGCTGAGCACGGCTCCGGTCGAACAGCGCTTTACGGGCCTGTTCGAATACTTCTCGCAGGGGTTTGTTGACCATGTCAGCTCCGACGGCTCCCGAGTGCGGTTTGCCGGAGCCCGGAGCGTCAATGGGCGCGCGGTCGATGATCTGGACGGGTTCGCCCGCACGGGTTCACTGTTGGCAGCGTGGGTTTATTCGCAAAGAGAGGGACACGCCCGTTGGGCGCAGATGTTGCGCAAGGGATTACTGAGCGGAGTGGACCCCCACTCCTCCGGATACTGGGGCGAAGTCGGTGAAGACCAACGGATCGTCGAGGCGACCGATATTGCACGAATAGTGTGGCTCACCCGGGCCGAGATCTGGGACCAACTCGACGCCGGCCAGCGAAAGATGATCAGCCACTGGCTGCTCCGGGCTGCGACGCAACGGACACCCCGCGATAACTGGATGTTGTTTCCGGTGGTGATCAGTGAGGTGCTGCTTCATTTGAACGCTGACGTGCCCGCGGCAGAGCTGCTCGCGAAGGCGCGGGCACAGTTCACTGACTATAAGCGCTACTACCTGGACTACGGTTGGTTCACCGATCCGCCCAACGGGGTTGATTTCTATAACACCTGGGGCATCCCGTACGACTTGTTCTGGATTCACTGGGTGGACCCGGGCTTCGATCCCGATTTCATCGCGGCCGCACTGCATCAGTCCGCCGAGTTGACTCAACACCTGATCAGCCCGCAGGGGATACCGATCATGGGGCGCAGTATCTGTTATCGAACGGCCATACCGGTGCCGCTGTTGGCCGCCAATCTGTTAGGAGCCGAGCACTATTCATCGGGTCGGGCAGTCCATGGGATGGATGTTGTGTGGCGTTACTTTGTTGCCCATGACAGCCTGCGCGGCGGTGCGCTGACGCAGGGGTATTTCGGAGCGGATCTGCGTTGGCTGGACAAGTACTCGGGAGCGAGCAGTTGTCATTGGGGGCTGCGTTCACTGGTGCTCGCTTTCTTGCATCCGGTGGGGGATCCGTTCTGGAACGCGGCCGCGGAGCCACTACCTGTGGAAGTGGCCGACTATCGATTGGATCTACCGCGGCTGGGTTGGATCGTCGAGGGGCGGCAGGAGAGCGGTGAGATCACAATCACCATCCCGAAGAATCCGGTCGATGTGGTGGAGGCGGACCCCTACTCCTGGATCCGGCAGGCGCAGGACGCATTCAGTCGCCGACCGCACCGGCCGAGCAATCACGAGATCAAATACGAGTCGCGGCACTACTCGTCTGCAAAGCCATTTCCACTCATGGATTTGGGCACGTAGGTTGCTGCGGGTGGGCCAAATCAATCCACTGGCGGAACCGGGGAGAAGGGCGGTGGAAAAATGAACGTCAGATACTTTGTTGGCCTGGCTGTTGCGCTGCCGACGTTAGCTTTGTCAGCCGATTTCACGGTGAAGGACATCGGGACCCTGGGAGGACGCTTCACCGTGGCAACGGATCAGAACGCCTCGGGACTGGTTACCGGCTACTCTGAAACCGCCAACGGACAGATTCACGCATTCATCTATGTTAATGGGGAGATGCAGGATCTGGGGACGCTGGGAGGGACAGGCAGCCTGGGCAACGCTGTGAACGATGCTGGGCAAATCACAGGGTTCTCGCTGACAACGAACGGCGAGGCTCACGTGTTTGTGTACCGCAGCGGAGCGATGGTTGATCTCGGGCCGGCGGGAGCGAGCTCTTCCGGAAAAGCGATCAATGCCTCCGGACAGATTGCGGGAGATGCCACGCCATCCGGTGGGCAAAGCTACGCGCTGTTGTATTCCGCAGGGAAACTGAATTCCTTCGGTCAGACCCATCCTGGAAGCATCGCAGAAGGCGTCGGGGGGCAGGGACAGGTGACCGGTACTTATCCGGATCAGAACGGCACTCATGCGTTTATCTACAACGGCAAGGTCTTTGCCGATCTCATGCCGGGGTACACCTCGTTTGTTTCCGGCAATCGATCGATCAACTCCGCCGGCTCAGTCACGGGTGGATTCCAGACCGGCAACACATTGCACGGGTTTGTCTATAGCAACGGACGCTCGAGCGATTTAGGTTCGCTGGGCGGCGACTACACTGTTCCAACAGCGATCAACAATGGCGGGAAAATCACCGGCGTGTCCGCCCGAGCGGACGGTGCGCATCACGCATTCATTTACTCGGCCGGATCACCCCCTACCGATCTGGGAACGCTGGGCGGCAGCTTCAGCGTGGGTTATGCGCTCAACGATTCGGACCAGGTGACGGGTGAATCCGAAACCGCGAGCGGCCAGCTACACGCATTTATTACAAAGCAGGGCAGCTTGCTGGATGTCGGGGAGACGATAGAGAGCTTCTATCCGGGAAACGTCACCGAGAGTTTTGGAACCGCCATCAACGGTGCGGGACAGGTGATCGGGCGTTATACGATCAACACTCCTTCAGATACCACCATGCCGACCCAGACCCGAAGTTTTATTGCTACCCTGCCACTCTCCGCCACCAACCTCTTCCAGGATCTGCTCTCACTTTCGATAGGCGTCGGGCCGGGGAAGAGCCTGGTGAACAAGGTGCAGGAAGCGTTGACTGAATACCTCGTGCATGACACCACCAAGAGCTGCTCCACTCTGACGGGATACCGGCAGGAAGTGAACGCTCAGACCGGCAAGAAAATCAGCGCCGACAAGGCGGCGCTGATGTTGCAGAAGGTGGATGCACTACGGGGGGCGATCGGCTGTACGTCGTGAAGAACTAATCGCGACGTCCTGGGCGAAGCGGTTCGGTGGGCGGCGTTGCACTCCGGGGCTCGCTGTCAGTGTTGCGATTGTCTTCAACTTCCACCCGCGTGTGGCGGAGCGTGTCATCGACTCTCTCGACGCGCTCGCCCGCTTTCTTGCTGACGACGACTTCCTCAGTCACACGCGCTTCCTTGCCGACGACGGCTTGCTCCCCGGTTTCCGTTATCTCAATCGTTCGCTCCTGGAGGAGGTCACCGGGCGCGCCTTTCGCAACCGGACGAACAGGTTCATTCACGGGTCGGCGTTCGATGTCGACACGCTCCTCACGAAGACGCACGTCTTCATGCACAGGCTCCTCCACGATGTAGGAGCGCACACGGACGGTGCCACGATTCACCTCGCGTTTGCCTACCCGAAGTCGTTCCTCGATGACGGGGATACGCTCCTGCTCCGCCTCACGATCGGCTGCGGCCCGAGCTGGCTCCGGAATGGTTGCATTTGCCGATGCAGCGGGAGCTGCGACATCGCTTTGCCCCGAACGGTCGGGAGCTGGAGCCGCGCCGGTCCAGCCGGCTGCACGCCATTGACCTTCCTGTTCATCGAGATCAACGGCTCCGGCACTTTCGAGCCGGGAAATCGCCTCGTCCGCACGGGCATCATCCACAGTGGCGACGACCAAGTAGCCGCCTCGCCGGATTCCCTCTTCGAGGGTGCTCCGATCCTCCTCCGGCATGAACATTTCTTTCACATGCGCCCAGAAGGTGCCGCGGGCAGCGGGCGTCTGGACGGTATGTTGGCTCGATCGCTGATCGACAATGGAGATGTCATCCGGCTGCAAACCGAGATCGAGCAAACCGCTCCGGGCATTCTCCGCTGCCGGCTGGGACTCAAAAACTGCAACAATCTTTCGCGATGTCATAACTACCTCATTGATTACTTTGGCACGTTCACGTTGGCGGCGGCTCGCGCGGGACGGACCTCAGCCGGTGTAGCGGCCGCGCTCTCGGCCGATGACGCGATGTCAGTCGCACCGGAGCTCGTCAGAATTTCCCGGGCACGCAACAGCTCGCCGGGTGTTTCGCAGTGCACCGACAGAAGAATCCCTCCGTCTTTGACCCGACCTTCATAGCGGCGGGCCTCGTATTCGGGTATGCCCATCCCCACCAATGCGCCGATGAAGCCGCCAACCGCACCGCCCGCGCCGAGGCCCGCCAGTCCCGCGACGATCGGGCCTGCCGCCAACAGCGGGCCGACACCCGGTATCGCCAGCGCGCCGAGCCCGATCAACACTCCGAGCGTGCCACCAACAACTCCGCCGGCCGTCGCGCCCGCGGTTGCGCCCTCCGGCGCCTTCGTATCCTTGTGATGAGCAAACTCACGTGTGCTGCGTTGGTCAGGCATCAGCACCGACACATCCTGAGAAGGAAATCCGTCGCTGATCAGCGTGTTGACGGCGCGCTCCGCAGCGTCAGCGGTCGCATAGATTCCAAATACTGACTTGTTTTTCCGCGTCATCACGGCAACTCCAATTGACTGTAGACTGTCAACGAGCCGTTGTCGTGTGTGTTCCCAATTTTGGAAGAGGCATGAGGATATGAGCGAGTCAACAGATACGCGAATGTCGATACCGCTGGTGCAGGAAAACCTCACCATTGAAAAGCAGGCGGTGGAAACCGGGCGAGTCCGGATTCGGACCGTGGTCGATGAGAAGCTGGTGCGGGTGTCAGAGCACCTGGAGCGGGACGATGTCACGATCGAACGAGTAACCGTGAATCAGGAGGTGACAGAAGTACCGCAAGTACGCGAGGAAAATGGTGTGCTGATCGTCCCGGTGCTCGAGGAGGTGGTGGTGGTGCAGAAGAGGCTGTTGTTGAAGGAAGAGCTGCACGTTCACCGCAACCGTCGCAGTGAGCCGGTGGATGAGGCGGTCAAACTCAAGAGTATGCGAGCGGAGGCTGAGCGTGTTGGTCCGGAAAATCCGCAGCCGGATGGCACTCGAGCCCGCATCCGGCGCAAGGAGCGGTTGGAGTAACCTCCAACCGCCAACAGATCACGCGTAGTTCATTCGCTCGAGATCGGCCAGCATGCCCGGGCCGGTAGGCTGCCAACCCAGTCGCTGCCGGGTCAGGGCGCTCGAAGTGGGATTGTCGAAGCCTGCGAACAGGCTCAGCCAGCCGAAGTGAGCCTGTGACTCCTGCGGCGTAAGAGATTTCACCGGGAGTTTGAGTCCTGTGCCGATTGCCTCCGCGATGTCGCGCAGCTTTACGCCTTCTTCCGCTACCGCGTGATACCTCAGGCCTCGCTGATGCTTCTCCAGCGCAAGGCGATACGCGCGCGCGGCATCATCAACATGACATGCGGGCCAGCGATTGCGCCCCTCTCCAACATAGGCGGAGACACCCTTTTCCCGAGCCACGTGAATGAGATAACTGACCAGGCCCTGTTTGACGGGATCGTGTACTTGTGGAAGGCGCATGGCGGCAGCACTGACCCCTTGCAGTGCGAGTGCTGTCTGTTCTGACACGCGCGGCAGATGAAAATCCGCGGGTATGGGGCGGTCTTCAGTCGCGAGTTGGCCGGATGCAGTGAGCCCTGCGGTGCCGCCGGTGACAATCAGGGGGCGGTTGGAGCCGGTCAGAACCGAGCCGAGCGCCTCGATCGCGCGTTTGTCGATGGCGCAGTTCTCCTGGAACCTGGAGAAGTCGTGAATGAAAGCGAGATGGATGACCGCGTCAGCTCGCTCGGCTCCCGAACGCAAGCTGTCGAGATCGTCCAATGAACCGCGGTGCGGCTGCGCACCTTGGGCTTGCAAAGACCGGGCGCCCTCTTCCGAGCGCGCCAGGCCTAGAACCTCATGACCGTGAGCAATCAGCTCCTTGACGACCGCGGTGCCAATGAAACCGGTGGCGCCAGTGACGAATACACGCATGGAATACACTCCGACCCGTTGAGGCCGTCGATGCTATTGCGCGCGGTGTATCCGATTAAAGTAGTGAGGTTATACCGGTATAATGACTACTAGCGGACCCGCCGGACGAGCCGACCGAGCACACCGGGCTCACCGGATCTTTTGGCTGCGATCTTCGTCGACCTGGCGTCGCCCATCAAATCCTGCTTGCGCGCGGCCAGTTGGGAGCCCAGCTCCTTCAGGTCCATATCGGACTGCCGAGCCTTGGCGAACATGCCGTCACGCTTCTCCTCCTCGTTGACGTGGTGCTTGATCATTTCTGACAGCACCTTCACCTTGGCATCGTAATAGTCGTCGTCGGGACCACTGCCCTCGATTTCCGCAATGAGCTTCTTGGCTGACTCGTGCTCGACCTCGGCCTCGTGATGGATGTCCTCTTCCTCCGTGGCCTCGAGGAAGGCCGGGTAGAAGATTTCATGCTCGATCTCGGTGTGTACTTCCAGTGCCTGGCAGATCTGTGCGGCGAGCTTTTTCTTGCGGTCGGCGGAGCGAGTGGACTCGAACTGCTCGAACCATTCCTCGACCTGCCGGTGATCTGCCTTCAGCAGCGCAATCGCATCTTCACCCGCACCTGCACCTGTCGCGCGGCGCCGCGCGGGCGCCTTCTTCTTTGCCTTCGCCATGGTGTTCACCACTCCACTGTTGAATTCCGTACACCGTATTGATCTGCGGCAAAGGGCGCTATCGGACGGCATCGCCGCCTGCTCGGGGAGTTGTCTTACAGCGCCACAATTCGCCCGAATTCATCACCCATCCGCCAGAAAGGCAGCGCACGATCCTCGTGACTTAGTCGGGAGGTCGAAATTGTGCGCAGGCTGGTCTTTTTAATCTGCTCGTGGGTCAGTCTCTGTGCTCATTCACAGGTGCCGATCTGGCCGCATACGCCGCCTGACGCGCAGCCGGCTCCGGGGCCGCAGACGGACTGGAGCAACATTGTGCGGCCCACCATGACGGTGTACCCGCCCAAGGAGAAGAACACTGGGGTCGCGATCGTGGTATTTCCCGGTGGCGGATTCGAGGGGTTGGCCATCAATCTGGAGGGGACGGAGGTCTGCGACTGGTTGACGTCAAAGGGAATCACCTGCGTGCTGCTACGGTACCGCGTCCCGAGTCTCCCGTACGACTGGCATTGCAAGTGCCGGCCTGACAATCGCATCACACCCAAGCCGGCTCTGCAGGATGCGCAGAGGACGCTGGGGTTGGTTCGATACCATGCTGCCGAATGGCATGTTGATCCGCACAAGATCGGGGTGATGGGATTTTCGGCGGGCGGCTATCTGGTCGCGCAGATCAGCACAAGATACGAGAACCGTCTTTACACGCCGGCTGATGAAGCCGATGAGGACAGCTGTCGCCCGGATTTTGCGGTGGCCGTTTATCCGGGGCATCTGTGGGTGGTCGGCAAAGGCTACCAGCTCAATCCCAACGTTCCGGTGGATCATCGGACGCCGCCGACGTTCCTGGTGCAGGCGCAAGACGACAAGGTGGACAGTGTGAATCACTCGATCTCGTATTACCTGGCGCTGAAGGACGCTGGTGTGCCTGTTGAAATGCATTTGTATGCGCAGGGAGGGCATGCCTTTGGTCTGCAACCGACCGCGCTGCCCATCGGTCACTGGCCCGAGTTGGTTGAGCAGTGGCTGCACACCCTCAACCTTCTATGAGTGTCTAGCGCGCGTGATTGGAATTTTCTAAAGTTTTTGCAGTTGCATGGCTGCAGCGATGGCCGTGTTACTTTGACGCCCCGGCTCGAGGGGCACTTCATTGGATAGCGGTTCGCTCATCATCGTCGACGACTTTCTTCCGCTCGAGCTGGCAGAAGCCATGCGTGCGGACATCGACGCGCACTTCGCCACACCGTTCAAGCATCTTGCGAACACTCATCAGGTGTGGAATTACTGGTTTGTCCCACAAGTGTATACATTTCTGCGTACCCAGCCGGAGAAGGTCATACAACCTGCGAAGGTTGATAGCTTCATGGGTGCGTTACGCACCTGGTCCACGGAAACGCTGGGTCTTGCGAGGATCAGTTGGCCGTATCTCAGCCTGTACATCCACGGGTGCCGACAGGAGTTGCACAATGATGCAAAGAACGGGCGATTTGCCTTTGTATTTTCGCTGACCCGCAACGAGCGTCGCTCGACCGGCGGGGAAACTCTTGTCTTTCGCACCGGTGATCCCTTCTTGCGCAACCTGCGCACCGCGAGCGCGCACACCAACTTCTACGAGCTCGTCGAGCCGCGCTTCAATCGGCTGGTCATCTTCGACGACCGCCTGGTCCACGGCGTGCAGCTCGTGGAGGGATCGATGGATCCGGCTCAAGGCCGCGTCGTCATGCACGGGCACATCGAAGAATCCGGCCCGGTGGTCACGGGAGCGCTGCGGCCGGAGCAGGTGCTGCAGGGCCTGCGTCCCGCGTTGGAACACTTCTATAAGAAGTATGGTGAGAAAGCAAAACAATACGACGGTCCACTGGTGCTGCGCTTCGAAATCTCGGCCGTTGGTCGCATGCGCGGGCTGCGCGTGATGCTCGATCGGGTTTTCACGGCGCAGGAATCTGAAGAAGACTGGAGTTGGCTCAGGACAAAACTCATCGAGTTGTTGGATTCCGCCGTGTTTCCGGCGGCTGCGGCCGACACCGGCGTGACGCTGCCCTTGCGTTTCGACGGCCGCTGAAGCTGACATGTTGGAAATCTAATCATCTAACCTTCACAAAATCGTCACCGCGGCTCCCCACTATCCCGCGGCGGTGATGTCTTCGGCGTTCCAACACGCAGCGTTTCGAAGCGTGACCTCAAAAGTCCTGTAGATTCTCAAGAGGTTCTTAACATGAAATTTCTCGTCAAAGCGGCTGTCATCGCCGCTGCCCTCGGCGCGAGCGCCATGGCCAGCGCGACCACATTCGACTTCTCCTACTCCTTCACGGACGGACAGGAGCTCACCGGTTCCCTGGAAGGAACGTTGAACGGCACGACGATCAGCAACATCAGCGACATTTCCATGGCGCTGGACGGCACCGCCATGACGGGTGGCGTCGGCCCGCTGCAGATTGTTGCGTGGAACACGGCCAAGACCGGCTTTGATGACACCGCTCCTGCCACGATCTCGACGCTCGCCGCGCAGAACAACTTCGGGATTGCCGACGTCAATATGGCGACGTCATCGGCTTCGGATTACTTCTTCTCGTTCGTGAACGATCCGAATGTCGGCGGCGTGAACGCGCTGGCAGCCAACTTTCTGGTGACCGACAGCAAGGGCAACAACCCGCAGGCGTTCGACTTCACCGGCGCAGGCACCTGGAAGATCGCTCCGGTCCCGCTGCCAGCCGCTCTGCCTCTGCTGCTGTCGGGCCTCGGCCTGTTCGGCATCGGCCGTCGCCGGCTCGCCCAATAAGCATTCACATCGATTTCGGGAGTCATCGAATCCATGCAAGCTAAACTCAACAAGCTGCGTCCTAGCGGCGTTGCCCTCGCCGTTGCCAGCACGCTGGCACTTTGCTCAACCTCCGCGTTCGCCGCACAGTCGGTCGTGCGCGGTACGGTGGGCGGCGCCTACTTCACGGCACCGGTATTTGCCGATACGGCCGCTGCCTCCTCCGGGTCCAGCACAGTCGCTTCCGTGTACACCGGGGCGAAGGTCTGCTTCGACCTGAACGACAACGGCGTCTGCGATAGCGGCGAGCCGTTCACGACCACGGGTGCCGATGGTACCTTCGCGCTGACCAGCAAGAGCATCGCCCCGTTGGTAGCCGAGATCAGCACCAGCGCCACGAACAACGGCAAGCCTGTTACGAGCCGCAACGTGTTCCGCGTCAAGCAGGACCAGGTCGCTGCCGCTACTGTCAGCCCGTTCCTGCCGGCCGCCGTCGACATCACTCCGCTGTCCACAGAGGTGGCGCGCGCAGTTGAGAACGACGGTGTGAGCTTCACTCAGGCGGTCAACAATCTCGCCCAACGCATCGGCGCTTCAGCCGCCAGCGTGTTGAAGGCGCCCACCACGGTCACCAACCCCAGCGACCTGGCGGCCGTTCTGAAGGAATCGGTCATCGATGCCGGCCGCTTCGAGATGGCAGCCAAGTTCGTTGATCGGGGCGACACGGTCGGTGAGCTGCGCGGCAACTTCGATTGCCCGAACGTGGCCAGCTTCGACGCCACGAACGCGAGTGCCTGCCCGGCCAGCGACCAGGCGACGGTCGGCATCAAGGCCGCCCAGAACTGGGCCATGAACCTGGAAGGCATTCCGCGCTACGACTATGTCTTCGTGATCATCGAGGAAAACGAGTCGCTCAACAACCTGAAAGACAACGCCGACATCCCCTATATCAACGCCCTGCTGGACAACGGCAGCCAGTTCTATAACTACTACTCCACCGGCCACCCGAGCGAGCCCAACTACCTGGCGCTCGGCAGTGCCGACGACTGGGGACAGACTGGCGACGAAGCCATTCCGTATCCGGCCATCACCGGCGTGCGCGCGAACATGTCCAATGCTGCCGACGCACACGGCATCGCATGGCGGCACTACGAAGGCTCGCTCTGGCCCTCCCCGGCCGGCACCATGGCCAACACGGGTGCCAGCAGCTGGAACGCCAAGACCGGCGGTGTCTTCTTCGACAATCCGGCCGAAACCTCCATCATCGGCAACGACGGCGCCACGTACGGCAGCGGGCTGGTCGCCAAGAAGCACAACACGGTGGTCTGGTTCGCCGACGTCACCGCGCAGCCCAACTTCCTGTCGAATGCGCGTAGCATCGCGGGCACCGGCACGGACCTGAACGGTAACGCCATTCCTTATGGCTACACCACCTCGACGAGCCCACTGACCGACGGCAACGGTGCCGTCAGCACGGGCAACTGGGACAACGCGCTGCAGAACTACGCGACTGCAAATAACATCACGTCGTGGTGGACCAACAACACGCAGCCGTGGACTCAGGATCAGTTCAAGCTGGACCTGGCGAGCGGTGACATCGGCAACTACAACATCATCGTTCCGGACCAGGACGATGACATGCACAACCTGAAGCCCAACGCGCGTGCGGACTACTGGGCGAAGAACGTCATCAGCAAGATCCAATCGTCGGCCATCTGGAAGGACCCGACCAAGCGGGTGGCGATTGTGGTGACCTTCGACGAAGGTGAATCTGCGACCACCGCGTGCTGCGGCTGGAATCCGCAGCGCAGCGGTAATGGGGCGTCCCATCCGTTGCAGGTTGCCGCCGATGGCACGGTATCTACCGCTCCTGGCGTCACGGGCACTGAGGCCTTCAATGGGGCTGCCTATAGCTCTCCCTACGCCAACGGTAACCATGGCCACGGCGTGACACTGTTCGGCGTGCTCTCGAACCAACAGGTTCTGGGCACTGCGCCACACGGTCACTACGACACCGACTACTACAGCCACTTCTCGTTCGTGCGCACGATGCAGGACATGTTCGGCCTGGCCGATCCGGGCCAGCCGAGCACGTACATGAACCGCTCCAAGTACACGGAGACCTTCATTCAGCAGAACGCCACGCTGCTGCCGGAATTTGCCAACAGCGCAAATCCGCACTTCGATGCCGTCCGCGCGATGAACCACGTGTACCAGTTCCCGGCGGGTGTGAGCCGTGTCGTCGCCGCTGGTGGCGTGACGGCCCCGGTCACGACGGGGCCGGACTCGGACCAGGTCAACCTCTGGGCGACCAAGTAGTTTTCCGAGTTTGAAAACAACCTGGAGGGCCGGCCATTTGGGGGCCGGCCCGTTTAGGAGCGTGATATGTCAGAACGTTTTACCGCGCCGGGCTGGGTGTGCCTGGTGCTCGTTGTGGTGGCCTGCATTCATTGGGGCACACCGGCCCACGCGCAATCGGCTCCGCCTCAGTGTCAGGCACCCGACACGGGCCTGAGTCTGTGCGCGCAAGTGGGAGCGAAGCTCTTCGTCGACACCAATCTATCGGCTTCCAAGCAGATGTCGTGCGCCAGCTGCCACGATCCGAATAATCATTATGCGCAGTCGAATACGCTGCCAGTGCAATTCGGCGGCGCGAAACTGCAGACACCGGGGTTCCGGGCCGTGCCTACTCTGACTTATAAGGAGTTCACGCCTGCGTATTCCGACAACGCGAACAACCCTGACGGCGTCAGCGCCAATGCGCCGGGCGGTGGTTTTACCTGGGATGGCCGAGCGAATACGCTCGCGGAGCAGGTTACGATCCCTCTGCTGTCCTCCTTTGAGATGGCCAACACGAACGCAGCCGCGGTAGTTGCTGTGGTCAAGAATTCGAGTTATGCCGCACAGTTTGTGCAGACATGGGGCAGCAACGTGTTCGATGATCCTGACACGGCGTTCAAGGATATCGGGCTGTCTCTTCAGGCGTACCAGATGGAGGATCCGGATTTTCATCCGTTCACCGCCAAGTACGACTATGTTGCGACGGTGGCGCTCAGCAACGGGCAGCCTGTGCAGTTTACGGCTGCCGAGCTTCGCGGGTTTGCGGTCGCGCAGAATCCGAATGGCGGGAATTGCTTTGCCTGCCACTACAATGGGCAGTTGGTCGGCGGGGGCGGCGCGATCTTCACGGACTTCACGTTTGAAGCCATCGGGGTACCGCGCAACAACAACATTCCTGCGAATGTGACCCGGCCGGGGTTGCCGCCGCTCTATTACGATCTGGGGCTGTGCACTGCCCAGAATCCCGTGGTGCCGCACACTCTACCGGCGTCCGCTCAATTTTGCGGGATGTACAAGACGCCGACGCTGCGTAACGTGGCGACCCGGAAGGTGTTTTTCCACAATGGCGTTTTCAACAATCTGGTGGATGTGATCAACTGGTACAACACACGCGACACGAACCCGTCTGCGTGGTATCCGACGGTCAACGGGGTGGTGCAGAAATTCAATGACCTGCCGCCTGCTTACCGCGCCAATCTCGACAGCACGGATGTGCCGTTCGACGGCCTTCAGGTTGGAGGTACGCCGCACATGAGCGCACAGGACGTGGCTGACCTGAAATGCTTCCTGGAGACCCTGACCGACGGCTATGTGCAGGGAGTGACTCAACAAGATCCCAACTGCGTCAACTGAGAGCTATGACTGTGAAATTGAGAGTGAGTGTAGGAATTATTTTGGGGGCCGCCCTGACATACGCAGCCCAGGCGAGTATTGCCGAACCCAACCAGGAACAGTTGTCTCACGCGGTGACGCAGTTTCTCGTTGATCATGGCGATCTGTGTATGGCCAAGTACACCTGGCCACGGGACGTGACTGCAGAAGATCAGCAGGCGCAGACCAACGATGCGCTGCAGCTGCCGGTTCTGGAGCGGCTGGGACTGGTGAAGTCGCAGGATGTTGAGTCCGGTAAGCGGTATTGGCTGACGCACAAGGGGCAGAAGTACTACTCGAAGAAGAAGCGGACGACCCTTGGGATTCACGGTGACGCGCAAGAGCACGGTGCCGACTTTTGCGTCGCGAGCCTGACACTGGACAAGGTCGTCAAATGGACGCCACCGGATGATCCGAAACTGCAGACGGAACGGATTGTTTCGTATACCTATCGGATCAAGGCGGCTGACTGGATGTCGGATTCGGATGCGCGGAAGGTTTTTCCCATTGTGGATAGGATTATCCAGGGGCAGGGCAAGCTGCAGATGACTGCGACTGTGGAGTGGCGGGATGGGCAGTGGGTGCCGGTGATGCCGGGGAAATAACCCGGAAGGCGGAAAAGCGGAACTAAGGCGTGGCTGGCGGTCTATAGTTGGGATCTGCTATGGGAAAGGACTGCCATGTTGAGACCGCTAG
>Ga0070665_100003830_pt1 | contig 15922 bp, 14 predicted proteins | sample KBSS13metaG_FD_65862 | JGI IMG/M metagenome (GOLD analysis project Ga0070665, IMG submission 65862) | Switchgrass rhizosphere microbial communities from Kellogg Biological Station, Michigan, USA - KBS S1-3 metaG | ecosystem: Host-associated > Plants > Roots > Rhizosphere > Soil ... | reverse complement strand
CGGCATCGCCGACGCCGGGCCTGCCGGACGCACAGCGGGCTCCTGCTCGCCCGCCACGACGCGTGGTCACCTGGCCTTGAGTCGACTCCGGTTGGCCCCCCAGAACCTCGTCGGACAGGTCCGGAGCCACGTCGACGACGGCAGGGGAGACGAGCAGGGCGCCGACCATGTCGTGCAGGGCCGCGCGAGCCGAGCGCGGATGCGCCGAGCGGAGGGCGTCGAGCGTCGCCAGCGAGTCGGTGAAGCCCCGGCGCAGGACCTCGACGGCGAGGTCGCCCTTGGAGGCGAAGTGGTTGTAGAAGCCGCCATGGGTCATGCCCGCCGACTTCATCAGCGCTTCGATGCCCATGTCGTCGATGCCGCGCAGCCGGAATCCCGCGCCGGCCGCGGCCAGGATCCTCTCGCGGTACTCCCACCACGAGAAGGACCATCCGACATGACGCTGAATCTGCTCGACGGCGAGGTCGTCCCCAGCTCCGATCCGACGACCCGCGAGCAGGTCGCCCGCTACGAGCGCACCGACGGTCGAGAGGGCGCGACGCTGCAGGGCGCTCCCGTCGTCATCCTGACCACGCGCGGAGCGCGTTCGGGGAAGCTGCGCAAGGTCGCCCTGATGCGCATCGAGCGCGGCGGCGTCTACGCCGTCGGCGCCGCCGAGACCGGCGACCGCGAGGTACCGCTGGTCCTGCTCGAACCCGCCACGACCTGACCGTCCTCCCGGCGAAGAGGTGGAAGGTGACGTCCGGATGGGCGAGCAGGTTCGCGTGCCGGTCGGTCGCCGCACCTCCTGCGCCGCTGCACAGGTGGGATCGGGTCGGACGCCGCGCCGCGCTCACTGCACGGCGGTGACCGCCGGGGCATGCTCGGGCGACGAGATGCTCAGGCGACGAGCTCGCCGCCGTCGACGACGATGTCGGCACCGTAGACGAAGCTGCTCCGCGGTGAGGCGAGGAAGGTCACCGCGGCTGCCAGCTCGTCAGGGTCGGCGAGGCGCTGGGCCGGGAGCCCGGCGGCGATCGCGGCCTTCATCTCCCGGGCGTCCTCGCCGAGGATGTCGAACATCGGGGTGTCGGTGGGACCGGGGGAGATCGCGTTGACCCGGATGCCGCGTCCGCGGAGCTCGTTCGTCCACGTGCGCGCGTAGGCCCGGACCGCGGCCTTCGACGCGCCGTACGCGCCCAGGCCCGCCATGCCGTTGGTCGCCGCCGTGGAGCTGGTGAGGATCACCGACGCGCCGTCGTTGAGCAGGGGTAAGGCCTTCTGGACGGTCAGCACGACCCCCTTGACGTTCGTGGCGAAGACCCGGTCGTGCGCCTCCTCGGTGAGCTCCTCCAGTGTGGCGAGGTGGTTCACGCCGGCGTTCGCGAACAGCACGTCGAGACCCAGTCCGCGCTCGCGCACCCGCTCGTAGAGCCGGTCCACGTCGGCGGCGATGCTCACGTCGCCCGGGACCGCCGTGGCATGAGCGTCGCCGCCGATGGCGGCGACGGCCTTCTCCAGCTTCTCCGGGCGCCGCCCGGTGACGAACACGTGGGCGCCCTCGGCGGCGAAGCTCCGCGCCGCGGCCAGCCCGATCCCGGTGCTGCCGCCGGTCACGACGGCCGTCCTGCCCTCGAGAAGTCCCATGACCCGACCTTTCTGTGGCGATCACTGCGGAACTCGACCGTAGCACGTTCCGCATCGATCACTGCAGAAGTCGGCTCAGGCGAGGGGCCACTGGCGCAGCACGGCGTCCGCGATCGCCTGGAGGTCCTCGCGGGCGACGCCGCTCGCGGCCTGCACGGCCAGGCCGTAGCCCACGGTGGTGACCAGGCGCGCGAGCAGCCCGGGATCGGCGCCCGCCGGGAGGTCGCCGTCCGTGACGGCGCGGTCGAACCGCTCGTGCAGGAGCGTGTAGCCGTCGTCTCGCCAGGCGATCAGCAGATCGCGGGCCCCTCGACTGCCCTCGCCCGTGGCGAGGGCGCCCTGGACGCCGAGGCATCCGTGCGGATCGCTGTCCGCGGTGGTCGTCGAGATGGTGCCGGTGAGGACCGCTGCCGCGACCTCGAGGGCGGTCGGTTCGTCCAGCGCTCGGCGCAGATAGGCGCTCTGCCTCTCGGTGTAGCGGGTGAGCACCTTGGCGAACAGCTCCTCCTTGTTGCCGAAGGCCGCGTACATGCTGGTGGTGGAGATGCCCATCGCACGGGTCAGGGTTGCCAGGCTCGCCCCCTCGTAGCCCTGCTCCCAGAAGACGCGCAAGGCGCGTTCGAGGGCCGCATCGGCGTCGAAGGCGCGCGGGCGCCCGGTCCTGCGCGGTTGCTCGGTCTCCACCGCCGCAGGCTACGCCTTCTGCAGCGATCGATGCGGAAGGTGCTCGTCGTGCATCGATCACGTCGACGATCGGAGAGGGTGCTCAGGGCGAGTCGGTCGTTCAGGCGTTCTGGGGGAAGCCCAGGTTGATGCCGCCGTGGGAGGGGTCCGGCCAGCGGGTGGTGACGACCTTGCCGCGGGTGAAGAAGGCGAAGCCCTCGACGCCGTGGGCATGCGTGTCGCCGAAGAGCGAGTTCTTCCAGCCGCCGAAGGAGTAGTAGGCCATCGGGACGGGCACCGGCACGTTGACGCCGATCATCCCGACCTCCACCTCGTTCTGGAACCGGCGTGCCGCGCCACCGTCGTTGGTGAAGATCGCCGTCCCGTTGCCGTACGGGTTGGCGTTGACCAGCTCCACCGCTTCGGCGTAGGTCTCCACCCGCAGCACGGACAGGACCGGGCCGAAGATCTCGTCCGTGTAGATGGACATGTCCGGGGCCACGTGGTCGAACAGCGTCGGGCCCACGAAGAACCCGGAGCCGTCGGCGTCGAACGAGCCCGCACGCCCGTCGACCACCACCGTCGCCCCCGCGGCCTCACCCGCGTCGATGTACCCGGACACCCGCTCCTGCGCCGCCGAGGTCACCAGCGGGCCCATGTCACAGCCGCGCGTCCCGTCACCCGTGCGCAGCGCGACGGCACGGTCCTTGATCCTCGCGACCAGCTCGTCGGCGATGTCGCCCACCGCGACCAGCGCCGAGATCGCCATGCACCGCTCGCCCGCCGAGCCGAACCCGGCGTTGACCGCCTGGTCGGCGGCGAGGTCGAGGTCGGCGTCGGGCAGCACCACCATGTGGTTCTTGGCCCCGCCCAACGCCTGCACGCGCTTGCCGTGCGCCGTCCCCGTCTCGTAGACGTACCGGGCGATCGGGGTGGAGCCGACGAAGCTGATCGACCGCACGTCGGGCGAGGCCAGCAGGGCGTCGACCGCGGTCTTGTCGCCGTTGAGGACGTTGAACACGCCGTCGGGCAGGCCGGCCTCCTTCCACAGCTCGGCGAGCCACAGGGCCGCGGACGGCACCTTCTCCGAGGGCTTGAGCACCACGGTGTTGCCCGCGGCGATCGCGATCGGGAAGAACCACATCGGCACCATGGCCGGGAAGTTGAACGGCGAGATGATGCCGACGACGCCCAGCGGCTGCCGGATCGACGCGACGTCCACACCCGTCGAGGCGTTCTCCGTGGCCGACCCCTTCAACAGGTGCGGGGCGCCACAGGCGAACTCGACGACCTCCTGGCCACGCGCCACCTCGCCCGCGGCATCCGAGAGGACCTTGCCGTGCTCGGCGGTGATGATCGCGGCCAGCTCGCCCGCGCGCTCGTCGAGCAGCTGACGGAAGGTGAACAGGATGCGGGTCCGCTTGGCCAGCGAGGTGTCCCGCCAGGCCGGGAACGCCGCCTTCGCCGACGCGATGACCTCGGCCGCCTCCTCGGCCGACGCCAGCGGCAGGGACGCGGTCACCTCGCCCGTCGCCGGGTTGGTGACGTCGGAGAACCGGCCGGACTTCCCGTCGACCTTCTGGCCGGTCGCCCAGTGATGGAGAGTCGTCGTCATTCGTCCTCGCTCGGGTCTCGGGGTCAGATCACGCCGGCGGCGTCGACCAGAGTGTGACGCAGGATCTGCTCCATCTCGTCGAACTCGGCCTGGCCGCAGATCAGCGGCGGCGCCACCTGCACGACGACGTCGCCGCGGTCGTCCGGGCGGCAGTAGAGGCCGTTCTCCAGCAGCGCGCCGGGCAGGAAGCCGCGCACGAGGCGTTCGCGCTCGGCGGCGTCGAAGGTCTCGCGGGAGTCGGAGTCCCTGACCAGCTCGATCGCCCAGAAGTAGCCGTCGCCGCGGACGTCGCCGACGATCGGCAGGTCGAGCAGCCGGCGCAACGTGTCGCCGAACGCCTGCTCGTGCTGCAGGACCCGTCGGTTGAGGCCCTCGCGCTCCATGAGGTCGAGGTTGGCGAGGGCGACGGCGGCGGAGACCGGATGGCCGCCGAAGGTGTAGCCGTGCGGGAAGCTCACCCCGGGCGCGAGGAACGGCTCCATGACCCGCTCGCTCGCGATCATGGCGCCGATGGGGCTGTAGCCGGAGGTCATGCCTTTCGCGCAGGTGATGATGTCCGGCACGTATCCGAACTTCTCGCAGGCGAAGGTCGTCCCGTGTCTGCCGAACGCACAGATGACCTCGTCGGAGACGAGCAGCACGTCGTGGCGGTCGCAGATCTCCCGGACCCGCCCGAAGTACCCGGGCGGCGGGGTGAGGCAGCCGCCGGAGTTCTGCACCGGCTCGAGGAACACCGCGGCGACCGTCTCCGGCCCCTCGAAGAGGATGGCCTCCTCGATCCGGTCCGCGGCCCAGCGACCGAACGCCTCGGGATCGCCGTCGAACTGCGGGTTGCGGTAGGCGTTGGTGTTCGGTGCCCGGAACGCCCCCGGGGTCAGCGGCTCGAAGTCCTTCTTCATCGTGGGCACACCGGTGATGGCCAGCGCCCCCTGCGGGGTGCCGTGGTAGGCGGTGGCGCGGCTGATGACCTTGTGCTTGGCGGGCTTGCCGCGCAGCTTGAAGTACTGCTTGGCCACCTTCCAGGCGGACTCGACGGCCTCGCCGCCGCCGGTGGTGAAGAAGACCCGGTCGAGGTCGGCGGGGGCGAGCGCGGCGAGCCGCTCGGCGAGCTCGGCCGCAGGCGGGGTGGTGTACCCCCACACGGGGAAGAACGCGAGGGTCTCGGCCTGCGCCGCGGCGGCCTCGGCCAGCTCGCGGCGGCCGTGTCCGGCCTGGACCACGAACAGGCCGGACAGGCCGTCGAGGATGCGGCGCCCACGGTCGTCGTAGATGTGGGCGCCCTCGCCGCGAACGATCACCGGCACCGGGCGGGCCGGGTGGTCGCCCATGCGAGCGAAGTGCATCCAGAGGTGACGGGCGGCGGAGTCGGCGGAGTCGGCGGAGTCGGAGGGGGCCGCAGGCACGGCTGCGGCGTCGTCGAGGGTGGTCATCGTGGTCAGCTCCGGGTCTCGGAACGGTGGAGTGCGCCGTCGAGCATGCGGGCGAGGGTCTCGGTGAGGACGTCGACGCCGGTGCACAGGTCCTCGTCGGCGGTGAACTCGGCCTCGGCGTGCGAGATGCCCTCCACGCTGGGGACGAAGAGCATCACCGTCGGCACGAGGTCCTTCATGTTGGTGGAGTCGTGCCCGGCCCGGGTGCGCACGACCATGGCGGAGACGCCGAGGTCCTCGGCCACGGAGCGGGCCAGCGCCACGCCCTCGGGCTGGTACACGTGCCCCTTCCAGGTGTGGGCGAAGCGCCGCTCGATCGCGACGTCGGCCTGCAGCTCGATCTCGGCGAACCGGGCCCGCAGGGCGTCGTCCGCGGCGGCGAGCAGCTCGTCGGAGGGCGAGCGCAGGTCCAGGTGCATCCGCACCTCGCGGGCCACCACGACCGGTGAGTTCGGGTAGACGTTCAGCTGGCCGCACGAGGTGTGCAGCTCCTCGCCGAACCGCTCCGTGAGCTCCCGCAGCGCGACGACGATCAGCGCCGCCCCGTAGAGGGCGTCCTGGCGGTCGGCGATGGCGGTGGCCCCGGTGTGCCCCTGGCTGCCGACGACGGCGATCTCGTACTTGTTCGCCGCCCAGGTCCGGTCGACCAGCCCCAGGGTGGTGCCGGACTTGTCCAGCTCCCGGCCCTGCTCGATGTGGATCTCGGCGTAGGAGGCGACGCGTCGCGCCCGGCCGAACACGTCGGTCTCGCCACGCGCGCCGATGGCGTCGAGCGCCTCGGCCACCGAGACGCCCGCGGTGTCGGTAGTGGCCAGCGCCGTGTCGAGCGGCAGCTCGCCGACGAACACCGCACTGCCCATCATGGACGGCTTGAACCGGCTGCCCTCCTCGTTGAACCAGTTGACGACGGCCACGTTGAACTGCGGCGTCGTCCCGGTCTGCGCGTAGTGGCGGCGCAGGCGGTCCGCGGCGTGGGCGGCGGCGAGCACGCCGTAGGCGCCGTCGAACCGCCCTCCGCGCGGCTGGCTGTCCAGGTGCGAGCCCGCCAGCACGTACGGGGCGCCGGGGCTCAGCTCGAGCAGCCCGAACATGTTGCCGACCCGGTCGTGCACCACGGTGAAACCGCGCGCGGTGAGCCACTCCGCGAGCCAGGCGCGGGTGGCGGCGTCGTCGGGGGTCGCGGCCTGCCGTTCGACGCCGCCCGCGGGGGTGGCGCCGAACGCGGACATCGCGGCGAAGTCGGCCAGCAGCGCCCGGTCGGCCTCGGGGGAGGTGCGGGGGGTGGTCGGAGCGGACACGGGGGACTCCTCAGAGAACGGCCGCGCCGACGGGCCGGATCGCGGGGATCACGGTGTCGCCGTACGCGTGCAGGGTCTGGTCGATGCCGTCGTGTTGCAGGTAGAGCGCGAACTGGTCGACGCCGAGCGCCGCGAGCTCGGTCATCCGCTCGACGTGCTCGTCCGCGGTGCCGAGCACGCAGAAGCGTTCGACGATCTCGTCGGGCACGAAGGTCGTGTGGGTGTTCCCGGCGCGCCCGTGCTCGTTGTAGTCGTAGCCCGCCCGTCCCGCGATGTAGGCGGTGAGCTCGCGGGGCACGTCGGACCCGGCCCCGTACTTGGCGACGATGTCGGCCACGTGGTTGCCCACCATGCCCCCGAACCAGCGGCACTGGTCGCGCTGGTGCGCCCGGTCGGTCCCGACGTAGGCCGGGGCGGCCACGCAGATCGTGACGTCGGCGGGATCCCGGCCCGCGTCGGCGGCGGCGTTGCGGACCCGCTCGATGGTCCAGGCGGCGATGGTCGGGTCGGCGAGCTGGAGGATGAACCCGTCGGCGTACCGGCCGGTCAGCTCCAGGGCCTTGGGGCCGTACGCCGCCACCCACACCGGGAGCCGGGAGCGCCCCGCCCACGGGATGCGGACCTCGGACCCGTTGACCACGGCGCTGCGCCCATTGGCCAGCTCCCGGATGACCTGCACGGAGTCCCGCAGGGTCGCGAGCGTGGAGGGCTTGCCCGCGAGCACCCGCACCGCGCTGTCGCCGCGGCCGATGCCGCAGACCGTGCGGTTGCCGTACATCGTGTTCAGCGTGGCGAAGGTCGAGGCGGTGACGGTCGCATCCCGGGTCAGCGGGTTGGTCACCATCGGCCCGACGGTGATCGTCCGGGTGGCCTGGAGCATGGCCGAGTGGATGACGTAGGGCTCCTGCCACAGCATGTGCGAGTCGAACGTCCAGGCGTGGGTGAAGCCGCGGTTCTCCGCCTGCACGGTCAGCTCGACGAGCCGGGACGCGGGCGGGTTGCACTGCAGGACGATGCCGAGGTCCACACTCGCTCCTAGATCAGGTTCTGGGACAGGTCGCGCTTGACGAACCGGCCGTCGCCCTTGCGGCCCAGGTACGCCCCGCCCGCGACGATCACCTTGCCCCGGGACAGGACGGTGTCGACGGCGCCGTCGATCTCGAAGCCCTCCCACGCGGAGTGGTCCATGGCCATGTGGTGGGTCTTCCCGAGGCCGATCGAGGTGTGGCCCGCCGGGTCGTAGACGACGACGTCGGCGTCGGCGCCGGGGGAGATCACGCCCTTGCGCGGGTACATGCCGAACATCCGGGCCGGAGTGGTGCAGCAGACCTCCACCCAGCGTTCGAGGGAGATCCGCCCGCTGACCACGCCCTGGTACATGAGGTCCATACGGTGCTCGACGCCGCCGATCCCGTTGGGGATCTTGGAGAAGTCCCCGAGGCCCATCTCCTTCTGCCCGCGGAAGCAGAACGGGCAGTGGTCGGTGGCCACGGTCGTGACGTCGCCGGTGCGCAGGTACCGCCACAGCTCGTCCTGGTGGCCCTCGGCGCGGGAGCGCAGCGGGGTGGAGCACACCCACTTGGCGCCCTCGAAGCCCGGCGCGCCGAGCTGCTCCTCCAGGGACAGGTAGAGGTACTGCGGGCAGGTCTCGCCGAACACGTTGCGACCCCGCCCGCGGGCCTCGGCGATCTGGGCGAGCGCCTGCTTGGCCGAGACGTGCACGACGTAGAGCGGGGCGCCGGTCACGTCGGCGAGCATGATCGCGCGGTGGGTGGCCTCCTCCTCCAGCTGCCAGGGCCGGGAGACGCCGTGGTGGTAGGGGTCCGTGCGGCCCGCCGCGAGCTGCTGGGTCACCAGCTCGTCGATGGCGATCCCGTTCTCGGCGTGGACCATCACCAGCCCGCCGTTGCCCGCGGCCTGCTGCATGGCCCGCAGGATCTGGCCGTCGGTGGAGTAGTAGACCCCGGGGTAGGCCATGAACAGCTTGAAGCTGGTGACGCCCTCGGCGACCAGCTCGTCCATCGCCTTGAGCGCCTCGGCGTCGACGTCGCCGAGGATCTGGTGGAAGCCGTAGTCGATCGCGCACTCGCCCGCGGCCTTGTCGTGCCACGCCGCGAGGGTGTCCTGCACGCGCTGCCCCGGTGTCTGGATGGCGAAGTCGACGATGGTCGTGGTGCCGCCGTGCGCCGCGGCGCGGGTCCCGGTCTCGAACGTGTCCGCCGCCGTGGTGCCGCCGAACGGCATCTCCATGTGGGTGTGGCCGTCGACGCCGCCGGGGATCACGTACCTCCCGGTCGCGTCGATCACGGTGTCGACGGCGCCCGCGAGGTCGGCGCCGAGGGCGGCGGAGCCGGGCTCCACCAGCGCCGCGATCCGTTCGCCGTCGATCAGGACGTCGATGCGGTGCCGTCCGGTGGCCGACACGACCGTGCCGCCCCGGATCAGGGTCGTTCCCATGGCCGGTCCTCCGCTCACTTCTCGGCGAGCTCGGCGAGGTAGCGCTCGGTGGCCGCACCGGCCTTGAGGAACCGCCGCTCGGCATAGGTCTTCTTGATGAACCGCTGCTCCCAGTCGTAGACCGAGACCGCGTCGAACCGCGGGCCCTCCGCGCCGACGGTCGAGGCCAGCGGGTCGATCACGGTGTCGACGGCGGGCAGGTGGAACGTCGTGAGCGTGGTGCGGTGCCCGGCCGGGTCGCTCGAGGCGATCACGCGGTGCCGGGTGGCCGGCCAGCGGCCGTTGGTCCACCGCATCATCAGCTCACCCATGTTGATCACGAGCGCGTCGTCGACCACGGGGACCGACACCCACGCGCCGTCCCGGTCCTTGACCTGCAGGCCCTCGTAGGTGCCGCGCTGGTGCAGCATCGTGAGCGTGCCGCCGTCGAAGTGCTCGTCGAAGATGACCGTGGGGTCCTCCCGCAGCGGTGCATCGCGTGGCGGGTAGTAGTTGATCGAGCAGCTCGACGCGTTCGGCTCGACGAGCGCGTCGAAGTAGTCGATCGGCATCTCCAGGGCCACCGCGAACAGCCGCATCAGCGCCGCGCCGAGCTCCTGGGTGCGGGCGAACAGGGCGCCGACGGCGTCCCGGTAGCCCGCGACCTCCTCGGGCCACACGTTGGGGGAGAAGAAGTCCGCGTAGTCGGCGGGCACCCCGGCGGCCTCGGCGGCGGCCGCGTCGTCGAAGTGGCTCGCGTGGACCCGCAGCGAGCGCACCGTGCCCTCGGTGTCGATGTTCGTGGTCAGCCCGCGGTAGGGGTGGCCGACGGGGGAGACGAGCGAGTCCCGGTACTCCTGCGGGGTGTTCGCGAGCTCGACGGACTTGGCGTAGACGGCGTCGATCAGCTCCATCGGCACGCCGTGGCCGGTGATCTGGAAGAAGCCGGAGCTCACCGCGGCCTCGTTCACCTGGCGCGGCGCGGTCTCGAGATCGGAGCCGTCCAGGAACGACGCGACGTCGATGACCGGGATGAAGTCGGCGGGGACCAGGCTGCTGGTCATGGGAGGACCCTTCGTCGGGAGGGACGGTGGGGGAGGGACGGTGCGGGACGGTCAGGCCGCGACGGTGCGGCGGAACTTGCCGAGCAGGTGCGGGCCCGCCTCGACCGGTGCGTAGCGCGGCGTCTCGCCGGGGGCGAGGCAGGAGGGCAGGCAGCGGACGTCGGCGTCCCAGTTGGCGTTGGCGAAGAAGGGCACGCTCTGCCTGCGGGCCGCGGCGGCCGCGCCCTCGACGGGGTTGACGACGCGGTGCAGGGTGGAGCGCCACCGGTCGTTGGTCCAGCGGGCCATCAGGTCGCCGATGTTGAGGACGTAGGCGCCGGGCACCGCGGGGACCGCCGCCCAGGCGCCCGCGTGGTCGAGGACCTCGAGGCCACCGACCGCGTCCTGGCGAAGGATCGTGAGCAGGCCGTAGTCGGTGTGCGCGCCCGCCCGCAGCTGCCCCTTCGCGAGCGGCACCGAGGTGGCGGGGTAGTTGACGGCCCGCAGGGCGTGCGGGGAGCGGTCGATCTTGTCGTCGAAGAACGTCGCGGGCAGGTCCAGGCCCAGGGCGAACAGCCGCATCAGCCGGGCGGTCAGCGCGGTCATCGCCGCGGTGTAGGCGCGGGCGGCGGGCTCCAGCTCCGGCAGCGCGTCCGGCCACCGGTTCGGCGTGTGCACCGCGGCCTCGTCCGGACCGGACAGCGGGTGCGCGGGCGGATCCATCGGGCCGATGTTCAGGCTCTCCTTGACGTCGCCGGGGGGCTCGTCGGTCTCGGTGTCGGTCTCGGTCCCGGTGGAGCGGGCCAGCGACTCGGCGCCCGCCGGGATGTAGCCGTACGGTTCGCCCGGGCCGGGGCGCAGGGCGAGCTTGGCCTCGACGGGCAGGTCGAAGAAGCGGGTGAAGGCCCGCCAGGCGCGCTCCTCGATCTCGGGCTCGACGCCGTGGCCGACGATCTGGAAGAAGCCGACCTCGCGGCAGACGCGGTCGAGCTCGGCGGCGACGACGGTGTCGTCGCGGTCGAGGTCGATCACGGGGACGTACGCGGACATGACATGCCCTCTCGCTCGGCGGCGGTACGCAGGCGCTGGGTTATGCGTATAACGGCAACGTAGGACGTGATCGGGGGCGGCACAATGCGGTGCACGTCACCTCGAGGCCGGCCGGGTGTCCGGGACGGTGGGCCGGAATGTCGCCGGCGCGCTCGCCAACGCAGGTCGCACACCCGGCCGACGGGGTCGCCGTCGGGCTCGGACCGGCGCGCGGGTGGGATGGCCCACTGCCGTCCGCCGCAGTTATGCGTCTAACATCTGGGTCGTGGACGTGGGTGAGCGCGTGTCGCCTCTAAAGGGTCGGGTCAAGGCGACCGACGTGGCCGAGCACGCCGGGGTGTCGATCGCCACCGTCTCCCTCGTGGCCAACGGCAAGGCGGAGGGGCGGGTCTCCGCCACCACGGAGGCGCGGGTGCGCGCCTCCATCGCCGCGCTCGGCTACGTCGTCAACCCCGCGGCCCGGTCGCTCGTGACCGGGCGCCACCACCGGGTCGCGCTGGTGGCCCACGACATCGCCAACCCGTTCATCGCCGCCACCGCCGCCGGCGTCGGCGAGGTGTTCGGCAAGGACATGCAGCTCATCCTCGCCGCCGCGACCGGTGAGGACGGCCCGCCCGACATCGCGACGATCTCCTCGTTCGGCGTCGACGGGATGCTCGTCAACATCGCCGGGATCCAGGACGACCCCCAGCTCGGCGAGGCCGGGTTCCCCGTCGTCGTGCTCGACGAGTCGCAGGGGCCGCCCGGGCTCTCCCGGGTCTACTTCGACGTCGGCATCGGCGCGACCCAGCTCTCCGAGCACCTGGCCGGGCTGGGCCACCGGGTCGTCGTCTACCTGGACTCCGAGCGCGTCCGCGAGACGTTCGACGACCGCCGCGAACGCTTCACCGCGGCCTTCCGCAGGCACGTGCACCGGGCCAAGATCGTCTCCGCCCGCTCCCGGATCGACATGCACGTCGCGCAGGCGCTCGTCGCCCGGTCGCTGCCGGCCTGGCGGCGCCAGGGCGCCACCGCCATCGTCACCGCCACCGACGTGCAGGCCTACGGGGTCCTCGCCGCCCTCGCCGAGGAGGGCGTCGAGGTCCCGGACGTGCTGTCGGTGGCCTCGTTCGACAACAACCCCATCGCCGCCGTGACCCACCCCCCGCTCACGTCGGTCGACCTCCCCGCCCGCGAGCTCGGCCGGGAGGCCGCGCTGCTCGTGGTCGACCAGATCGAGAAGGGCGTGCGGCCGGGCCGCTCGGTGATCCTGCCGACCTCGCTGGTCGTGCGGCGCTCCACCGGCCCCGCCCCGACCTGATCCCCACTCCCAGGATGGTGCCCCCGTGTCCCCACCACCCGTTCCCCCGTCGCCGCTCGTGGTGACCGTCGGCGACGTCGTCGAGGACGTCGTCGTGCACCCCGCCGGACCCACCCGCGTCGGCACCGACAACCCGTCGACGATCGTGCGGTCGCGCGGCGGCAGCGCCGCCAACGTCGCCGCCTTCGCCGCCGCGCTCGGCCCGGCCCGCTTCATCGGCCGGGTCGGGGAGGACGCCCTCGGCGAGGCCCTCGCGGCCGACCTGCGCGCGAGCGGCGTCGAGCCGCGGGTGCAGCGTGCGGGCCGCACCGGGTCGATCGTGATCCGCATCGAGCCGGACGGCGAGCGCACCATGTTCCCGGACCGGGCCGCCGCCGCCGAGCTCGCCGACGTCCCGCCCGCCTGGGTCGACGGCGCCGCCGCCCTGCACGTCTCGGCCTACGCGCTGGGCACCCCGGCCTCGGTCGCGTCGGTGGCGGCCCTGGCCGACCGCGCCCGCGCCCAGGGCGCGCTGGTCAGCGTCGACGCCTCGTCGGTCGCACTGCTCGACGACCTCGGCGTGGAGCACTACCTGGGCCTGCTCGCCCGCCTCGCGCCCGACCTGCACTTCGCGAACGCCCAGGAGGCCGCGCTGGTGTCGGCGGCGCGGATCACCGCGCTGGGCGCCGTGGCGGTGGTGAAGAACGGGCCGCGGCCCGTCACCGTGCACCGCCCCGGCCTGCCGGTCGCGCCGGTGCCCGTCCCGCCCGTCGAGCGGGTCAGCGACACCACCGGTGCGGGCGACGCCTTCGCCGCGGGGTACCTGCACGCCGTCCTGACCGGCGCGGACCACGAGAGGGCCGCGGCCGCGGGCACCGCGCTCGCCGCGCGGGTCCTCGCCGAACCGGGCGCGATGCTGGCCCCCGTCGTGGAGGTGACCGTATGACCGTCCCCGTCGTCCTCGACTGCGATCCCGGGCACGACGACGCCTTCGCGCTGTTCGTGGCGCTGGGCCACCCGGGCATCGACCTCCTCGGCGTCACCACGGTCTGCGGCAACCAGAGCGTCGAGAAGGTCACGGCCAACGCCGCGATGCTGCTGGACCACCTCGGGGTCGACGACGTGCCCCTGGCCCGGGGCGCCGAGCGCCCGCTCGTCCGCGAGCACCGGCCCGCGCCGGACATCCACGGTGAGAGCGGGATGGAAGGCCCGGTCCTGCCGCCGAGCGCTCGTGCGCTGGACCCCCGGCCCGCCGACGAGCTGATCGTCGACCTCGTCCGGGCCCGCCCGGGCACCGTGGTCGTCGCGACCGGACCGCTGACCAACCTCGCGCTCGCCCTGCGCCGTGACCCGGGCATCGCGCCGCTCGTCGGTGGGGTCGCGATCATGGGCGGGGCGGTGACCACGGGGAACGTCACCGCCTCGGCCGAGTTCAACATCTACGTCGACCCCGAGGCGGCCGCCGAGGTCTTCGCCGCGCCGTGGACGGTGACGATGATGGGCCTCGAGGTCAGCCACCAGGCGTTGGCCACCCCGGACGTGCGCGCCCGGCTCGCCGCGCTCGGCGGGCGGGCTGCGGTCCTCGGCGGGGAGCTGCTGGACTTCTTCGGCGCGCGGTACCTGCAGCACCAGGGCTTCGCGGCCCCTCCGGTGCACGACCTGTGCCCGATGGTGCATCTGGTCGCGCCCGAGGTGTTCACCACCGTCGAGGCACCCGTCGCCGTCGAGGTCGCCGGGGCGCTCACCCTGGGTCGCACCGTGGTGGACCTGCGGGACTCACCGCCGGGGGCCCGGCACGTCGTGGGCGTGTCGATGGACGCCGAGCGCTTCTGGGACGTCGTGCTGGAGGCGGTCGCCCGCCTCCCCTGAGTGCACGCGGGGCCCCCGGACTCGGTGGCGCTTGTGTGGCTCAAGCACCGCTGAGCGACGCTTGAGCCGCACGAGCGTCAGGGCCGGGTGGCCGCCAGGTCGGGCTGCTCGGCCAGGATCCGTTCGTAGAGGGCGGAGAAGCACAGCTCGGCGTACTCCACCGTGTGCTGCTCGGCGGTCAGCGCGGCCGCGGGCCCGGGGATGGGCACGGGCGTGCCCGCGGCCCGGGCCAGCAGCTCGCTCTGGAAGCACCGCTCCATCGCCACGAACCACCACACGGCGGCCTCCAGCGAGGCGGCGGCCGTGAGGTGCCCGTGGTTGGCGAGGATGAGCGCCCGGCCCTCGCCGAGCCGGGCGGCGATGCGGTCGCCGTAGGCCCGGTCCAGGACGACGCCGCTGAACTCCTCGAACACCGCGTGCCTGCCGTGGAAGGCGCAGGCGTCCTGGGTCAGCGGCGCGAGCGGGGTGTGCAGGCTCGCGAAGGTCTTCCCGTACGGCGCGTGGGCGTGCGCCGCGCCGTCGACGTCCGGCCGGGCGGCGTGGATCGCGGAGTGGATGCAGAACGCCGCCCGGTTCACCTCGGCTCCGCCGTCCCCACCCTCGACGACCTCGCCCGCCGCGTCGACCCGGATGAGGTCGTTCGGGAGCACGCCGCCGAACCAGCGGCCGAACGGCGCGACCCAGAACGTGTCGGGCTCGAGCGGGTCGCGCACGGTGATGTGCCCCGCCGCCCCCTCGTCGAAGCCGAAGCGCGCGAACAGCCGGTACGACGCGGCGAGCCGGTGCTTGCGGACCGCCCGCTCGGTGGCCGTGGGGGAGAGTGTGGTGGTCATGCAGCGCTCCAGGAGGTTATTCGCTTTACGGGCCTGCACGGTAGTCGGGCGCGAGGCGATCGAGGAGCGAATCCGCAGGTGGAAACAGCTTTGGCACCTGCCTGAAACATTGGTGAGGGCGGCGTCGGAAAGAGGTGACAAGCGCCATAGGACACGCCGTTCCCTCCGATCCCGTTATGCGAATAACCTTCCGACCGCAGGGCCGACGGCCCGCCGGAACTCCCCCTGATCCTCCCAGAGCGCTGCCCACCGCCGGCGCGCTCCCACCACCGTCGACCTCCCGGAAAGAAGGACGTCGTGAACTGGAATCCCGCTCGATCCGGTGCCCGCCGCCGCGTCACGACCGCGCTGGCGAGCGCGGCGGTGCTCGGCGTCGTGCTGGCAGGCTGTGGCGACGGCGGTGTCGACCAGGCCGCGGCCGCAGGCGGCGCCGGTCGCTCGGACTACTCCGCCTGCCTCATGGTGAGCAGCCTCGGCGTCGCGGACCGGTCGTTCAACCAGCAGGCCTGGAGCGCGCTCCAGGGCGTCGCCTCGGCCACCGGCATCCAGGTGAGCTACCTGGCCCAGTCCGGCTCGATCGACTACCCGCAGATGGGCGACCAGTTCGTCCAGCAGGGCTGTGACCTCATCGTCGGCATGGGCTTCAACACGACCGAGACGATCGAGCGCCTGGCCCCGCAGAACCCGGACATCGACTTCGTCCTCATCGACGACGTCGCGGGCGTCGACCTGCCGAACCTCAGCTCGCTGCACTTCCGCACGGACGAGGCCTCCTTCCAG
>Ga0070665_100003823_pt1 | contig 15942 bp, 13 predicted proteins | sample KBSS13metaG_FD_65862 | JGI IMG/M metagenome (GOLD analysis project Ga0070665, IMG submission 65862) | Switchgrass rhizosphere microbial communities from Kellogg Biological Station, Michigan, USA - KBS S1-3 metaG | ecosystem: Host-associated > Plants > Roots > Rhizosphere > Soil ... | reverse complement strand
ACAACATCGTCAAGCCGCGCAACGTGCTGCCGGTGCACGGCGAGTACCGCCACATGAAGGCGAACGCCGCGCTCGCGCGGGAGACCGGCGTCGAGAACGTCGTCATCGCCGAGGACGGCGTCGTCGTCGACCTGATCGACGGCGTCGCCAGGATCGCCGGCAAGGTGGACTGCGGCTACGTCTTCGTCGACGGCTCCAACATCGGCGACATCACCGAGTCCGACCTCAAGGACCGCCGGATCCTCGGCGAGGAGGGCTTCGTCTCGGTGATCGTGGTCATCGACTCGGTCAGCGGCAAGGTCTCCAGCGGACCCGAGATCCACGCTCGCGGCTTCGCCGAGGACGACACGGCGTTCGACGCCATCAAGCAGCCGATCATCGACGCCCTGGACGCGGCGGTCCGCGAGGGCACCAACGACGCCTACCAGCTCCAGCAGGTCGTCCGCCGCGTGGTCGGCCGTTGGGTCAACCGCGAGCTCCGTCGTCGTCCGATGATCATCCCGGTGGTCATCGAGGCGTAAGTGCTCAGGGTGCGTCGGTGACCTGGCGCACCCGACGCCCCGACGCGGCCGCCGTCGTGGAGTCGTCGCGTCGGTCGGTCGTGTCGCCAGCGTCCTCGAGCGCCTGCCGACGGGCGATCCGCGCGTCGCGCACCGAGACCATGCTCATCCGGCCGAGCGCCATCGCGGCGAGGAACACGATCACGACGCCCAGGGCCAGGAAGAAGCCGAGCCATTCCGCGACCTGACCTCGGTCGGTGCCGGCGGTGGGCTGACCGCCCTGCATGACGCCGTCGTTCCACAGCATGCTGACCCACTGGCCGACGACGAACCATGCGCCGCCGGCGGCTGCCAGCCAGGCGCCGACCGACCCGCTGATCCGGCTGGAGCTGCCCACCATGGCGAGCCCCCCGAGCACGGTCGCGGCGGCCGGCACCACCTCGAGCAGCAGGCGGCCATCCGTCCACTGCAAGGTGGCATCGGGAGTGAACCCGTAGCCGAAGGCGGGGCCGACGAACGGGATGAGCCCGCCCCACAGTCCCAACAGGATGATCAGCAGTCCGCTGGCGGCACCGCGCGAGCGCGGCATGTGCAGCCGATCGTGCATCGTCAGGTGGTCGGTCTCGGTCGGGGTCTCGTGCTGGGTGGCGATCATGTCTTCATCTCCTCGAGTGGATGAGGAAGCCCCCAGATCCGTACCCCGCGCCGCGCGTGCGCATGCGCGGTCAGACGACGCTCAGACCATCGGGGAACGAGCGGCGTCCGGTCAGCGCCAGCAGCAGGTCGGGGCCGCGACCGGAGAGGACGGCGACCTCGACGGCCAGCTGCGTGGCGTCCGTGAGCGGTGGCTCGTCGAAGGCCGGGTCCACGCCGGTGGCATCGGCGATGTCGAGGCCGTGCACGACCAGCTCGAAGATGCGGGTGCGGAGGTACTCGTCGAGCCGCATCCCACCGGCGATGGTGGTGAGCAGGTAGCCGTCGTCGTACGCCGCGAGCTTCTCGCCGACGCGAGCGGCGAGGTCGCCGACGAAGGTCGCCGGGTCGTCGCCGAGCGCCTCGCCTGCCCGTCGACCACGTTCGACGACGGCCGCGTCGTCGGCGCCGGAGATGCCGGCGATCGCCAGGTAGTAGTCCGCCGCGGTCGGCACGTCGACGTGATCGGCGGGGGAGTCGAGGTACGTCTCGACCGTCACCAGGGAGCGCGACGTGTGCCCCACCAGGGCGCGCAGGTCCCACTCCCCGAGGCCGGGGTCCGACAGCGAGCTGGTCGGGATCCGTGCGACCTGCGCGACGTAGGAAGCGGCTGCGGAGAGGAACGTCGTACGACTGTCGGGCATGAGCCCATCATCTCGCCGCGAAGTCCGGCGGTGACCGGGGAGTCGGTGTGACCATGAGGACGTGCCCCGAACCGATGCCCTGCTGGCCACCGCCGCGCTGGTGCTCGGCTTCGGCCTCAGCGCCTGCGGGGCCGGGAGCCCGGCCCCGGCCGCGACCGGCGCCTCGTCGGCTCCTGCGAGCCAGGGGCCGGGCAACGCCCTCACGGTCACCGATGCCCACGACCGGACGTACACCCTGACCCCGAGCCACCTGACCTGCGCAGTGGATGAGAACGACGGCCACGGTGTGAAGGTCCTGCAGGTCCAGGAGTACGACCGCCGGGAGCGCGTCCGACTCGACGTCCTCGTCGTCCCGGTCCGAAGGCCCACCACCTTCCAGATCCCGATCAGCAGCGGGGACAGTGAGATCGGACCACGCAACGCCTATGTCTTCGTGGGTTCCAAGAGGTTCGAGGCCTCGACCAGCGAGGAGCTGCGACACCCCGCGAGAGATCGCGGTCGGCTGACCGTCTTCGAGTCGACGTGCGACCCGGCCCGGCTACGGATGACCATCGACGGACGCCTGGGCTCGGAGCTCACGGGTCAGGAGCCGTTCATCACCGGTGGCGTCGACCTCACCGCCGGCTGAAGGTCGGCTCAGGTGGCGGCGAGGACGCCCGCCACGATCAGCGCCTGACCGAGGTGGTAGGTCACCATCACCGCGACCGGTGCCCAGGGGCGGGGCGCGACGAAACGGTCGACGGCCAGGATCGAGTCGCTGGCGGCGAAGACCGTCGCGCCGACGGCGATGAGGGGATGGCCGGTGGCGAAGGCCACGATCAGCATCGCGCCGATCACGACCGTGTAGAGCGCGACCGGGAAGGCCAGCGCGCGGCCACCCCGCAGGAACGTCGCCGGTACGACCCGCCGCGTGGCGACCAAGCAGGCGAAGAGCACGATCCACGAGGCCCACTGCCAGCTCGGCGGGTCGAGGTGGAGGCGGGTGAACGAGACCACGAACGCGAGGTGCCCGACCAGGAACGCCGCGAGCCCGAGCCGGAAGCGGGTGTCGGACTTCCCCAGCAGGAAGACGTCGCCGGTCAGTCCCAGCGCGAGCCCGACCAGGAGCCAGAGCCCGGCGGACGTGTCGGTCGCGCCGAGGAGGAGCGCGGTCGCGATCAGGCCGATCAGGGTCGCGGGCTTCGCCCACAGCTCGGTACGCCGGTCGCCGCGCGCCACGGCGTACCAGTCGACCAGGGCCAAGGCGGCGGGAAGCACCCAGATGACCGTCACGGGCGAAGCATGACACCACGATCACAGTCCGCGACCCCGCTGTCGGCGGACGGTGCGAGAGTGGCCGCATGAACGTGAGCGAGCTCCTCACCGACGGCCTCGGCCGCGTCCGCGAGCAGATGCCCGACCTCGTCGCAGGCCTGGGCGACGACGACCTGGCCTGGCGGCCCGATCCCGAGGCCAACTCCATCGCCTGGCTGGTCTGGCACCTCACCCGGATCGAGGACGACCACGTCGCCGACGCCGCGGGCACCGAGCAGGTGTGGGTGACCGACGGCTGGGCCGAGCGGTTCGGCCTGCCCTTCGACGTCCGCGAGCACGGGTACGCCATGAGTACGGCCGACGCCGGCAAGGTCCGGGTCTCCGGCGACCTCCTCGCGGGGTACTACGAGGCGGTCGCCGCCCGCAGCGCGGCGTACGTCGCGACCCTGCAGCCCGACGACCTCGACCGCACCGTCGACGAGGCGTGGGACCCGCCGGTGAGCCTCGGGGTCCGGCTGGTCAGCGTCGTCAACGAGGTGAACGCGCATCTCGGCCAGGCGCAGTACGTCCGCGGGCTGCTCGAGCGGCGGTAGCAACCTCGGAACTCGCGTGCGGCGTGTGATCCGTGTGACGGGAGTGACAGTGACCTAGATTCGTCACCATGGCGACCCGTACGTCTTCCCCGCCGGGTTCGCGAAGCAGGAGCAAGAGCAAACCCGCGTCGCGATCCCGGAGTACGACGAAGAAGAAGCGATCCCGCACGTCCACGCGCAGGCGTCCGGCGCCCCGAGCAGTCCGCTCGGGGCGCGGTCCGGTCGTGCGGCTGTTCGCCGCGCTCGGCCGTGGGGTCGCCGCGCTCTGGCTCGGCATCGCCCACGCCATCGGCGCCGTCGCCCGCAAGATCGGCCGGACCGCGCACGAGCTCGAGCCCGAGCACCGGCGCGACGGCGTGGGGCTGTTCCTGTTCGGCCTCTCGGTCGTGGTGGCGGCAGCGGTCTGGTGGCAGCTGCCCGGCGGCCTGATGGACGGACTCCGCACGGTCGTGGCCGGCTCGGTCGGCAAGGTCGGCTGGCTGGTCCCGCTGATGCTGGTCTGGGTCGGCTGGCGCACCATGCGCGACCCCGAGAGCAACGGCCCGGCCGGCCGCCAGGTCGTCGGCTGGATCGCCCTCGCCTTCGGCGTGCTCGGCACCGTGCACATCGCCGCCGGCAACCCGGTCCCGGTCAACGGCGACTCCTCCGACCTGCAGGACGCCGGGGGAGCGATCGGGTACGTCGTCTCGAGTCTCCTGCTCGACCTGCTCCGCACGGCGTACGTCGTCGTGCCCTTGTTGCTGCTGCTGGCGTTCTTCGGGGTCCTGGTGATCACCGCGACGCCCGTCTACCAGGTGCCGTCCAAGCTCACGGCGTTCCGCGACCGGCTGCTGGGCCGCACCCCCGTCGAGGAGTCCGACCTGCCGGCGAACGGCGTCCGCAGCGGCCGGCGCGGCTCCCTGCCCGGAGACGTCGACCCCGAGATGGGCGACCCGGCGTACGACTCACCGGTCCTCTCCGACCGCGAGCTGCGGAAGCGGCGGAAGCGGGGCGAGGTCCCCGACGACCCCGAGGCGGACAGCGACGCGACCCAGGCCATGGCGGTCGCCGACGTGACCGCCGACGACGACACCGCGACCGACCTGGTCGCCCCGCCGCACACGCCGCTGCCCGAGCGCATGGAGCAGCTCGAGCTGTCCGGCGACGTCGTCTACAGCCTGCCGGCGAACCAGGTCCTGAAGCCCGGCTCGGTGCACAAGGCGAAGTCCCGCGCGAGCGACGAGGTCGTCGGTCGGCTCACCCAGGTGCTCGACGAGTTCGACATCGACGCGCAGGTCACCGGCTACACCCGCGGCCCGACCGTCACCCGTTACGAGGTCGAGCTGGGCCCGGCCGTGAAGGTCGAGAAGGTCACCGCGCTGTCCAAGAACATCGCGTACGCCGTGGCCAGTGCCGACGTGCGGATCCTCAGCCCGATCCCGGGCAAGTCCGCGATCGGCATCGAGATCCCCAACGCCGACAAGGAGATCGTCTCCCTTGGTGACGTGCTCCGGTCGACGACCGCCCGCTCCGACCACCACCCTCTCGTCGTCGGTCTCGGCAAGGACGTCGAGGGCGGGTTCGTGGTCGCGAACCTCGCGAAGATGCCGCACCTGCTCGTGGCCGGCGCCACCGGCTCGGGCAAGTCGAGCTTCATCAACTCGATGGTGACGTCACTGCTGATGCGGTCGACGCCCGACGAGGTGCGGATGATCATGATCGACCCGAAGCGGGTCGAGCTGAACGCCTACGAGGGCATCCCGCACCTGATCACGCCGATCATCACCAGCCCCAAGAAGGCCGCCGAGGCGCTGGCGTGGGTGGTCCGCGAGATGGACCTGCGCTACGACGACCTCGCCAACTTCGGCTTCCGGCACGTCGACGACTTCAACAAGGCGGTGCGGGCCGGGAAGGTCACGGTGCCGCCCGGCAGCGAACGTGAGGTCGCGCCGTACCCCTACCTCGTGGTCGTCGTCGACGAGCTCGCCGACCTGATGATGATCGCCCCGCGCGACGTCGAGGACGCGGTCGTCCGGATCACCCAGCTGGCCAGGGCCGCGGGCATCCACCTGGTGCTCGCGACGCAGCGGCCGAGCGTCGACGTGGTGACCGGCCTGATCAAGGCGAACGTGCCGTCTCGGCTGTCGTTCGCGACCTCGAGCCTGGCCGACAGCCGGGTCATCCTCGACCAGCCCGGGGCCGAGAAGCTGGTCGGCCAGGGCGACGGGCTGTTCCTGCCCATGGGGGCCTCGAAGGCCGTGCGCGTGCAGGGCTCGTGGGTCACCGAGGCCGAGGTGCACCAGGTCGTCGCGCACTGCAAGAAGCAGCTGACGCCGACCTACCGCGAGGACGTGACCGCGCCGCAGCAGAGCCGGCGTGAGCTGGACGACGACATCGGCGACGACCTCGACCTGGTGGTGCAGGCGGTCGAGCTGGTGGTGTCGACGCAGTTCGGGTCGACCTCCATGCTGCAACGCAAGCTCCGGGTCGGCTTCGCGAAGGCCGGCCGGCTGATGGACATCCTGGAGAGCCGTGGGGTCGTGGGGCCGTCGGAGGGCTCCAAGGCACGCGACGTCCTGGTGAAACCGGACGAGATCGACGGCGTGATCGCCACCCTGCACGGGGAAATGGGGTCCTGACATGAGCATCGAGATCATCGACGACCAGCGCGAGACCATCGGGGGGCCGGTCTCGGCACCCGGCCACCTCGTCGAGGTACGGCGCCGTACGGGCACGGCGGCCGTCCTCGGCGCCGGCGCCTCGCTGGTGGCCGTGGCCTACCTGGCCCGTGCCATCGGCGGCGGCGGGGTCCTCGACTGGATCCTGGCGGTCGGCCTCGGCCTGATCGGGGTGGCCAACCTGGCCGCCCTGCTCGACGCCCGTACGCCGTTGCTCGTAGCCGACGAGCTCGGGATGCGGCTGCGACTCGGCCGTGCCTGGGTCGGGCTGCCGTGGGGCGGGTTGCACGAGGTCGAGCACCGCAGCCGCCGCGGCTGGTGGCGCGACGGTCTCCTGACGGTCCGCACCCACTACGTCCAGCGCGTGCTGGAGGACCTCGACCCCGGTGCCCGTCGCGTCGCGCGGCTCAACCGGCGGCTGTACGGCTCGCCGTTGGCCGTCCCGCTCGGTCTGGGAACCCGGGTCGTGGGTGCCGTCCCCGACCTGACCACGGCCCTGCGCGATCTCGCCGACGGCCGCACGCCGGTGATCGGCGGGATGGTCGAGCCGGCACCGGCGGAGGTCGTCGACGACGTCGAGGACGTCGACGACGTCGAGGTCGACAGCCTCGCCGACGAGGAGACCGTGGCCGCGACGCCGCGTCGGCTGCCCGACCCCCGGCCGGCCCTCGCCAGCCTGATCAGCCGAGCCGCCGCGTACTTCGAGCGCCCGGCCCGAGAGGCGGACCTCGACGGGGACTTCGACGGGGACTTCTACGAGGACTTCGACGGGGAGCCCGGCGAGAGGACAGCCGAGCCCGAGCTCGTGGCCAGCGAGACCCCCGCACCCTCCCGCGAGACGGTCGTGGCCGCTCGCGCCGAGCTGCGCCACGAGACCCACGCAGACCTGGAGGACGTCCTCGAGGAGGAGGGTGAGGTCTGGGGCGAGCTGCACGCCGGCTCCGAGCCCCCGGCACCGCTCCTGATCGACGAGGACGTGCCGCCCGTGCTCCACCCGGTGATCGGGCCCGAGTTCGCCGGGGCTCGGGAGCGGCTGGGTCTGAGCGTCGACCAGCTCGCCGACCGCACCCGCATCCGGCCCCACGTCCTCGAGGCGATCGAGGTCGACGACTTCAGCGCGTGCGGCGGCGACTTCTACGCCCGAGGTCACCTGCGCACCCTGGCGCGCGTGCTCGGCGTCGAGGGCACGCCGATCCTGGCGACGTACGACGAGCGGTACGCCGACGCCCCGATCGACCCGCGCCGGGTGTTCGAGGCCGAGCTGGCGGGTGCCGGCTCGATCCGCGCGACGCGCGGCGGCCCGAACTGGTCGGTGCTGGTCGCCGCCGTGATGGCGCTGGTGCTGTGCTGGTCGGTGGCCCGGCTCGTGACGGGTGGCCCGGACCAGAGTCCCGACCGGGCGATCCTGAGCGGCTCTGGCGGACCCAACCACCTGACCCACGTCCCGGTGGGCAAGCCGGTCCCGGTCACCCTGGACGCCACCGCCGGTGGGGCACGTGTCGTCGTCCGCGACGGCACCGGGAAGGTCGTCTTCTCCGGTGACCTGGCCTACGGGCAGCGGCACTCGTTGCAGGCGGCCACACCGGTGGACGTGCAGTCCAGCGACGGTGGGCTGCGGGTGACCGTGAACGGTGAGGACCGCGGTCGCATGGGATCCGTTGGACGACCCGCGCGCGAGTCGTACAACAGTCGCCGTTGAGGGAGTCCCCACCCCCTGACGGCATACTCGGCCCTGATGACCACCACCTCGGCCGAGCCCGCCTCCGATGAGCACCGCGACGTCTCCGTCGCTCTGGTGACCCTCGGCTGCGCGCGCAACGACGTCGACTCCGAGGAGCTCGCCGGGCGGCTGGCCGCCGACGGCTTCCGGCTGGTCGACGACCCCGAGGACGCCGACACGGTCGTCGTGAACACCTGCGGCTTCGTCGAGGCCGCCAAGAAGGACTCGGTCGACACTCTGCTGGCGGCCTCCGACCTCAAGGGGGCGGGGCGGACCAGGGCCGTGGTCGCGGTCGGCTGTCTGGCCGAGCGCTACGGCAAGGACCTCGCCGAGTCGCTGCCCGAGGCCGACGCGGTCCTCGGGTTCGACGACTACCCCGACATCGCCGCCCGGCTGCGCTCGATCCTGGCCGGAGACGTGCCCCACCCGCACACGCCGCAGGACCGGCGGCGGCTGTTGCCGATCTCCCCGGCCGACCGGGACGCCGCGACGGTCTCCGTGCCGGGTCACGGTGTGGTCTCGACAGGCTCGACCGACGGCATCGGCGAGCATGCTCCGGCGAGCGGGCCGCGGACCGTACGCCGCCGTCTCGCGGGCGGTCCGATGGCACCCCTGAAGCTCGCCAGCGGATGCGACCGCCGGTGTTCGTTCTGCGCGATCCCCAGCTTCCGCGGCTCGTTCGTCAGCCGGCGCCCCTCCGACGTGCTGGCCGAGGCCCGCTGGCTGGCGGGGGAGGGCGTGCGCGAGGTGTTCCTGGTCAGCGAGAACAGCACGTCGTACGGCAAGGACCTCGGCGACCTCCGGCTGCTCGAGACGCTGCTGCCCGAGCTCGCGGCGATCGACGGCATCGAGCGGGTCCGGGTGTCCTACCTCCAGCCCGCGGAGACCCGGCCCGGCCTGGTCGAGGCGATCGCGACGACCCCCGGCGTCAGCCCCTACTACGACCTGTCGTTCCAGCACGCCAGCGCCCCGGTGCTGCGGCGGATGCGGCGCTTCGGCGACCCCGAGAGCTTCCTCGAGCTGCTCGGCCGCGTCCGCGCGCTCGCACCGGCGGCCGGAGTGCGCTCCAACGTGATCGTGGGCTTCCCCGGTGAGACCGAGGCCGACCTGCAGACGCTCTGCGACTTCCTGGTCGAGGCCCGCCTCGACGTCACCGGTGTGTTCGGTTACTCCGACGAGGACGGAACCGAGGCCGAGGGTCTGGACGGCAAGCTCGACGCCGACGAGATCCGCGCCCGGGTCGAACGCGTCACCGACCTGGTCGAGCAGCTCACGGCCGAGCGTGCCGAGGAGCGGATCGGCGAGCAGGTCGAGGTCCTGGTCGAGTCCGTCGAGGACGCCGGAGACGGAGACCGCGTCGAGGGCCGCGCCGACCACCAGGGCCCGGAGGTCGACGGCACGACCCGGCTCAGCACCGGCTCCTACGCGGTCGGCGACCTGGTGCCCGCGGTCGTGGTGGCGGCCGAGGGCGCCGACCTGGTCGCGGAGCCGACCCGGTGACCGATGAGGTCGGCACGTCCGGGAACTGGAACCTGCCCAACGTCCTGACCGGCGTCCGGATCGTGATCGTCCCGTTCTTCGGGGTGGCACTGCTCCACGACGGCGGCGACTCGATCCTGTGGCGCACCGTCGCAGCGGTGCTGTTCATCGCCGCGATGATCACCGACAAGGTCGACGGCGACATCGCCCGCGCGCGCGGCCTGGTGACCAACTTCGGCAAGATCGCCGACCCGATCGCCGACAAGGCGATGACCGGGATGGCGTTCGTCGGGCTGTCGATCGTCGGCGACATCTGGTGGTGGGTGACCATCGTCGTCCTGCTGCGCGAGTGGTCGGTCACCCTGCTCCGGCTGTCGATCCTGCGGCGCGTGGTGGTCGCCGCCGCCCAGAGCGGCAAGGTGAAGACCGTGCTGCAGGCGGTGGCCCTCTCCGGCCTCTCGCTGCCCCTGCGTCAGGTGCACGCACCGCTGCACGGCATCGGCACGGTGCTGTTCTACCTGAACGAGGTGCTGCTCGGTGTGGCCGTCGCGATGACGCTCTGGTCGGGGTACGAGTTCTTCCGCGACGTCTGGCGACAGCGGGAGTCGATCCGCGCCACATGACGTTCACGCACCGGCCACCTCCTCCTGGTGCCGCCGGGCGCCCTCCGTACTAGGGTGACGCGCACCACGCAGCCGTCGGGCTCTCGTGCTCTCGGCTCTCGGCTCGGAAGGTAGAACGTCCATGCCCCTCTCCCGGTCAGCTCTTGCTGCCCTCGCATCCGTGGCGACCGTCGTCGCCGGGACCGCGATCATCACCCCCGCGCACGCCAACACCGCCGGCCCCGGCCTCGTCATCAACGAGGTGTACGGCGGCGGCGGCAACAGCGGCGCCGTGTACAAGAACGACTTCATCGAGCTTCGCAACACCGGGGCCACGACCGTGTCGCTCGGCGGCATGCGCCTGGAGTACCGCCCCGCCACCGCCACAGGGGCGTCCACCAACATCACCGCGCTGCCGTCCGTGGACCTACCGGCCGGCCAGACCTACCTGGTGCAGGAGGCCGCCGGACTCGGCGGCACCACCGACCTGCCCACACCCGACGCCACCGGCACGATCGGCATCAGCGGCACGGGGGGTCAGGTCTACCTCGTCGACGCGGCGGCCAGCGACCCGTTCGACCCGGGCACCGGCGCCATCAACTCGGCCCACGTGGTCGACTTCGTCGGCTGGGGCACCACCACGACCAGCTTCGAGACCGCCCACGCCTTGGCCACGACCAACCCGTCGTCGGTGAGCCGCGACGCCGCGGGCACGGACAGCAACGACAACTCGGCGGACTTCACGGTGATCACCCCCCCGACGCCCTCCGCGTGCGGCTCGGCCTGCGGGTCGACCCCGCCCCCGCCGCCGGTGGCGGCCACGATCGCCGAGGTCCAGGGCACGGGTGACACGTCGCCGCTGGTCGGCCAGTCGGTGATCACCGAGGGCGTGGTCACGTCGGCCTACCCCGCCGGCGGCTTCTTCGGCTACACGATCCAGACCGACGGCACCGGCTCCGGCACCGACGCGACCCCCGGCGCGTCCGACGCGGTCTTCGTGCACCAGCCCAGTGGTGCGGTGACGGCGACGGTCGGCGACCTGGTCAAGGTGACCGGCGTGGTCCAGGAGTTCAACGGACTGACCGAGCTCAACGTGAACGCCGCCGATCTGCAGGACGAGGGCGTCGCGCCGAGCGGGATCACCCCGCTCTCGACGGCGTACCCGACGACCGATGCGGGTCGCGAGGCCCACGAGAGCGAGCTGATCGCTCCGACCGACCGGTTCACCGTCACCGACAACTTCGACACCAACCAGTTCGGCGAGATCGGGCTGGCCACCGGGGACCACCAGCTGTGGCAGCCGACCGACCTCTTCAACCCGAGCATCGACCCGGCGGGCGTCACCGCCGTCCAGGCCGACAACGCAGCGCGGGGTGTCGTGCTCAACGACGGCTCCAGCGCCAACTACCTGACCACGAGCAAGAACGTCGTGATGCCGTGGCTGCGGCCGGACAACCCGGTCCGGGTCGGGTCCACCGCGACGCTCCACCAGCCGGTGGTCCTCGACTTCCGCAACGGGCTCTGGGAGCTCCAGCCCACCCACCAGGTCACCGACGCGGGCACCGACGTCGCGACGTTCAGCGACACCCGCACCCCCAACCTGCAGCCGCAGGACGTCGGGGGCGACGTCAAGCTCGGCACCTTCAACGTCGAGAACTACTTCCCGACCTCGGCGGCCGAGTACGAAGCCCTGACCGGCAACCCGAACGCCTGCACGGCGTTCACCGACCGCGCGGGCAACCCGATCGACGTCAACCAGTGCAGCCCCAACGGGCCGCGCGGCGCCTGGGACCAGACCAACCTCGACCGTCAGCTGGTCAAGGAGGTCAAGGCGATCAACACCATGAACGTCGACGTGATGTCGCTGGAGGAGATCGAGAACTCCGTGCAGTTCGGCAAGGATCGCGACGACGCCCTGTCCAAGCTGGTGAACGCGCTGAACGCCGATGCCGGGTCCACCCGCTGGGCCTTCGCGCCGTCGCCGACCGCGGCCCAGCTGCCTCCGACGGCGGAGCAGGACGTGATCCGCACTGGGTTCATCTACAACCCGAACAAGGTGCAGCTGGTCGGCCCGTCGACGGTGCTGTCCGACCAGTCCGACCCGGGCCAGCCCTTCGCCAACGCGCGTGAGCCGCTGGCCCAGGAGTTCAAGCGCAAGGGCGCCCTCGACTCCGACGGGTTCCTGGTGGTCGTGAACCACCTCAAGTCCAAGGGCGACAGCTCGCCGCCGGCCACGGGTGACAACGCCAACGGCATCCAGGGCGCCTTCAACGGCGACCGCGTGCGGCAGGCACACGCGCTGGTCGACTTCGCGAAGTCGACAGCGGCCGCCGACGGGACCAAGAAGATCTTCCTGGTGGGTGACTTCAACTCCTACACCCAGGAGGACCCGATGCAGGTGCTGTACCAGAACGGGTTCGTCAACCAGCCCAGCGACGACCCCAGGGACACGTCGTACGAGTTCGGGAGCATGGCCGGCTCGCTCGACCACGTCCTCGCCAACACCGCGGCGGCCAACCTGATCGCCGGGCGCGACGTCTGGCAGATCAACGCCGAGGAGTCGGTGGGGTTCGAGTACAGCCGCTACAACTACAACGCGGAGCTGCTCTACCAGGGCAACCAGTTCCGCGCCTCCGACCACAACCCGGAGCTCGTCGGCCTGAACGTGCCGTTCACCCAGCAGGCTTCGACCGTCACCGCGACGGCCACGCCGTCGGTCGTCAAGAAGAAGAAGACGTCGTCGCGGATCGACGTCACCGTCACCGGCGCCCAGGGGGTCACCCCAACCGGCACCGTCGAGTTCTGGGTCGACGGTCAGAAGGTGGCGACGTCGGCGCTGAGCGGTGGCCACGCCAGCGCCTCGGTCGGTCCGTTCCCGAGCGCCGGGGTCCGGCACGTGGAGGTCCGCTACCTCGGTGACGACGTCACCAAGCCGGGTACGGCGACGACGACGGTCACGGTCACCAACTCCTGACCGAGCCCGAGGGAGGCCGTCGCCGGTTCAGCCGGCGGCGGCCTCTCGCAACGTGAGGGCCGCCTGCACCAGCGTCAGGTGGCTGAACGCCTGCGGGAAGTTGCCGACCATCCGGTGACCACGTGCGTCGTACTCCTCGGAGAGCAGGCCCACGTCGTTCGCCAGTCCGCACAGCCGGTCGAAGAGCGCGTGCGCCTCGTCGAGGCGACCGGCGCGTGCGTACGCCGACACCAGCCAGAACGAGCACGCCAGGAACGGGTGCTCGTCGCCGGCCAGTCCGTCGACGCCGGTCTGGGTGCGGTAGCGCAGCAGCAGCCCGTCGCGCAGGAGGTCCCGCTCGATCGCCGCGATGGTGCCCAGCATCTTCGGGTCTGTCGCGTCGATGAAGCCCACCAGCGGCAGCATCAGCAGCGATGCGTCGACCTCGGTCGTGGCGTCGTGCTGGGTGAACGTGTTCCGCGCCGGGTCGTAGCCCTGGGCCAGTACCTCGTCGCGCACCCGGTCGCGCAGCACCCGCCACCGGTCGACGTCGCCGTCGAGGTGATGGCGCTCGACCGCCTTGACGGCCCGGTCGAAGGCGACCCAGACCATCACCCGCGAGTGGGTGAAGTGCTGCTGCGGGCCACGGATCTCCCAGAGGCCGTGGTCGGGCTCCTCCCAGATCTCGGCCAGGTGGTCGACCAGCACGCGCTGGAGCTCCCAGGTGTCCTCGGTCTGGCCGAGCTCGGACTCGCGGGCCGCCTCCAGCGCGAGCATCACCTCGCCGACGACGTCGGTCTGCCGCTGGTCGACAGCGCCGTTCCCGATCCGCACGGGCCGGGAGTCGGCGTAGCCCGGCAGGTGGTCGAGGGTCTGCTCGGGGAGGCGCCGCGCACCGTCGACGGCGTACATGATCTGGAGGTCCGCCGGGTCACCGGCGACCGCGCGCAGCAGCCAGTCGCGCCAGAACCTCGCCTCGTCGGTGGCGCCGGCCGAGATCAGGGAGCTGATGGTGAGGGCGGCGTCGCGGAGCCAGCAGTAGCGGTAGTCCCAGTTGCGCTCGCCCCCGAAGTCCTCGGGGAGCGAGGTCGTGGGTGCCGCGACGATGCCGCCGGTGACCTCGTCGGTCAACAGGTGCAGGGTGAGCAACGATCGGCGGACGACGTCGGCGTGGGGGACGTCGGTCAGGTCCAGCCGGGCCACCCAGGTGACCTCCTCGTGGATCGTCTCGTCGACGAGGGCGCGATGGGGGCCGGGTGTGCGGAGGTGTGAGGGGATCCAGGTCGTGGAGAACGTCAGGACCTGGCCTTCGTGGACCTCGAACTCGTCCACGTGCCGGTCGCCGTCGGCCTCCGGCAGCCGCGGCCCGCGCAGCACCAGCTTGTCGGGCCCGGCGACGGCGGTGATCGCCGGATCGTCACTGTCCTCCAACCGCCGGCGTACCCAGGGCCGGGTGGTGCCGTAGTCGAACCGGACCACCCACTCGTGCCGCATCCGTACCGTGCCCCTCACCCCGGTGATCCGGCGGACCAGGTCGATCGTGTCGTCGCCGGTCGGCATCACGTCGAGCAGGGTGACGACCCCGTGGTCGGTGGTGAAGGTGGTCTGCAGCGCGGCGGAGTCGTCGACGTACGCGCGCGAGACGTCGTAGTCGCCCACCGGGCACAGCTGCCAGTGACCGTTGTCGTGGTCGCCCAGCAGGGCCGCGAAACAGGCCGGGGAGTCGAACCGGGGCAGGCAGAGCCAGTCGATCGAGCCGTCGGTCGCGACCAGCGCCGCGGTGCTCCGGTCGCCGATCATCGCGTAGTCCTCGATGGGCCGGCTCACCCTCGCGACTGTAACCGGGCCGATTAGGCTCGCGGACCATGAGGCGTCGTACGTCGCGTAGGCCGGAGGCCGCGGAGGCCCTGGCCCTGCTGGGCGCCGCCGGCGCGACCCTGGCCACCGTCGAGTCGCTGACCGGTGGGCGGCTCGCCTCGGCGGTGACCGCCGTGCCCGGAGCATCCGCGAGCTACCTGGGCGGCTTCGTCACCTATGCCACCACGCTCAAGGAGTCGCTGGTCGGGGTGCCCCACGAGCTCGTGGAGCAGTACGGCGTGGTCTCGGCCGAGTGCGCCCGGGCGATGGCCGAGGGTTGCCGCCTCGCCACCGGCGCGACGTACACGCTCGCGACGACGGGCGTCGCGGGGCCCGACACCCAGGAAGGCAAGCCGGTCGGCACGGTCTACGTCGGCCTGGCCGGTCCCGACGGGGTCTCGGCATTGACCATGGAGCTGGTCGGCGACCGTGCCCAGATCCAGGATCGGGCGTGTCGGGAGGCGTTGTCGGCGCTGTGTGGGACCCTTCGAGTCCCGAAAAATCCCGGGGAACAACCCTCGCTCCGGTAGCGTTTCGGTCAACGACCGACCGACCACACCCGCCGACTCACCACAGGAGGTCCCGATGGCGCTGTTCCGCCGCCTGCTGGGAGACGTCCTGCGGGAGCGCCGCCTCGAGCAGGGTCTGACGTTGCGTCAGGTCTCGGCCGAGGCCCGGGTGAGCCTGGGCTACATCTCCGAGATCGAGCGCGGCCAGAAGGAAGCGTCCTCGGAGCTCCTGGCCTCGCTGTGCTCGGCCCTCGAGACGCCGCTGTCCGAGGTGCTCCGTGAGGTGTCGGTCGCCGTCGCGATCGAAGAGGCCGCCACCGCGCCGACGCCACTGGCCGCCCGCCGGCCGGTCGTCGCCTCGGCCGCCTCCGCCGCCTGACGCTCGCCGGGTCGGCAACAACGCGTCCTGCGGGCGCGTCCCAGCGGTGTGACACGTCGTCGACTGCTCATCCCGCTCCTTCTCGGGATGTCCGGCGTGCTC
>Ga0070665_100003820_pt1 | contig 15949 bp, 15 predicted proteins | sample KBSS13metaG_FD_65862 | JGI IMG/M metagenome (GOLD analysis project Ga0070665, IMG submission 65862) | Switchgrass rhizosphere microbial communities from Kellogg Biological Station, Michigan, USA - KBS S1-3 metaG | ecosystem: Host-associated > Plants > Roots > Rhizosphere > Soil ... | reverse complement strand
GCAGGTCGAGCGCATCGGGCAGCCCGAGGCGGATACGATGCTGCCGCTTCTTCGCCAGGCGCCCGAGGACCATGCTCGGCACCAGGTAGCCGAGCGCGCAGCCCACAAGCGCAACCGGCAGATTCGGCCGGATGATGAGCGGCGACGCCAGGAGCGCGAACACCACCAGCGCGCAGCCCAGGCGGATGCCGAAGAACACGGTCACCGCTTCATGACTGCGATATCCCGCCGCCACGAGCCGGGCCTGCAGCTTCCCCATCTCCGATCGAGACTGGGGCGCCATGTTGCCGAGCTTCTTCAGCGTGTCGATCATGACCCGGTCGTAACCGGGATCGTCGTTCGACGCCTTGACGCGCGTGCCGGTCACTTCGCCGAGGCGGCGTTCGATCGCCGTCGTGGCGGCTGGCGCAAAGGCCATCGCGGCAGCGGCAATCAGCAATGACCCAAACAGAAACGCGAGCAACGGTAGCAGCAGCGTCACGGCTTATACCTCGATCTTGATGACCTGGCGGATCCAGAAGAACCCGATGGTCTGCATGACGATGGCGCCCATCAGCATCATCTGGCCCATGCGCTCGCGAAACAGCGCCTGCATGTGGTCGGGGTTGATGAACGACAGCGCGACGGCGAGCGCCGCCGGCAGCGCGAGCAGCACGTAGCCGGTGAAACGCCCGTGCGCGGTGTGCACGCGCACCTGCCGCCGGATCTTGAACCGCTCGCGCACCACGTGCGCCAGGTTCTCGAGAATCTCCGAGAGGTTGCCGCCGGTGTCGCGCTGAATGAGGACGGCCGCGACGAAGAACCGGACGTCGAGCAGTCCAATGCGAACGGACATCTCGTTCAGCGCATCGCGCAGCGGCAGGCCGAAGTTCTGCTGGTCGAACGTCTTCTTGAACTCGGGGCCGACCGGCTCCGGCAACTCGTCCGCCGCCATGCCCAGCGCGGTCTGCAGCGCGTGCCCCGCGCGGATCGCCCGCGCGAGCAGGTCGAGCGCCTCGGGGAACTGCTCCTCGAATTTCTTCAGCCGCACCGATCGGCGGTTGAGCAGCCACGCGAACGGCAGGAACGCCCCGAACAGTGCCGCCATCAGCGGAGCGATTCGCTGCGGGATGAACATGAAGGCGATGACGCCGCAGAGCGCCGCGCAGATGAAGCACATCACCACAATCGCGCTGGGCGTTGTCTTCACGCCGGACTGCTCGATCAGGCGGGCCATACGCTTGCCAACGCCGGTGCCCGACACGAGGCGATCCATGCCCGGCAGCGGACCCTCGAGCTTCCGCTGCAGGATCGACTCTTCTCCGCCGACTTTCTCGTCCGCCGCAAAGGGGTCCGCAGAGACGTCCTGCAGGCGGCGATCGAGTTTCCGTGCCGCGAGGACGCCCGGCAGTGTCGTGGCGGCGTAGTAGCCGCCGATGATCGACCCCGACACGACGACGAAGACGAGGAAGGCCAGAAACATCACCGCACCTCCGTGACGCCCTCGAACATGTCCGCCGGCAGGTGGATGCCCGACGCCTTCAGCCGCTCGCAGCACTTCGGCCGCACGCCGGTCGCCCGGAAGCGCCCGACGACTTTGCCGTCCTGCGTGATGCCCATCTTCTCGAACAGGAAGATCTCCTGCATCGTGATCACGTCGCCTTCCATGCCGGTGATCTCCGAGATGCTGGTGATCTTGCGCGAGCCGTCGCTGAGGCGCGTCTGCTGCACGACGAGCTGAATCGCCGACGAGATCTGCTGGCGCATCGCCCGGTCCGGCAGGTTCGTCGCGCCCATCGCGATCATCGTCTCGATACGGGTCAGCGCGTCTCGCGGCGTGTTGGCGTGCACCGTCGTCAGCGATCCATCGTGACCGGTGTTCATCGCCTGCAGCATGTCGAGCGCTTCCTCGCTGCGGACCTCTCCGACGACGATGCGATCGGGACGCATACGGAGGGCGTTGACCATCAACTGACGCTGACGGATGGCGCCCTTGCCCTCCACGTTGGCGGGCCGCGTCTCGAGACGAACCACGTGCTCCTGGTGCAGCTGGAGCTCGGCCGCGTCTTCGATGGTGACGATGCGCTCGCGCTCGGAAATGAAGCTCGAGAGCACGTTGAGGAGCGTGGTCTTGCCGGCGCCGGTGCCGCCGCTGATGAGCGCATTCAGCCTCGCCTTGACGCAGTGCGAGAGGAACTCGAGCATCGGGCGCGTCATCGCGCGCAGCGTCACCAGATCGTCGGCTCTCAAGCGTTCGGACGGAAAACGGCGGATCGACAACAGCGGACCGTCGACCGCCAGCGGCGGGATAATGGCGTTGACGCGCGAACCATCCGGGAGGCGGGCGTCCACCATCGGCGAGCTGTCGTCGACGCGCCGTCCGACGGCGCTGACGATCCGGTCGATCACCCGCATGAGGTGACGGTCGTCCTGGAAGTTGGCCGCGACCTTCTCGAGCTGACCGCCGCGCTCGACGAACACATTCTTGTACGTGTTCACGAGGATGTCGCTGATGCCCTTGTCGCGCAGCAGCGGCTCGAGTGGTCCGAGGCCGAACACTTCGTCGAGCAGTTCGCCGAAGAGGACCTCGCGTTCGCCGAGGCTCAGCGGCGTCCCTTCCTCGGCAAGCAACTCGCCGAGCAGCGTTCGAATTTCGCTCTCGGCACGCGCGCGATCGGACTGCGCGAGCGCCTCGAGGTTCAGGCGGTTCAGCAGCTTCTTGTGGACTCCCGCCTTCAGCTCCAGATACTGCTGGCGAGGCGGCTGAGGACGGAAGGCGGGCGACGGCGCGGGCGCGACACTATTCATGGACGTTTACCAGACCGAGGCAATGCCGGCCGTCAAGCGCTCGAGGCCCGGCAGCTTCCGGCGGGCAGGTTGCTGCGCCGGCAGGACGGCATCCGGTTCGAGAATCTGCCGCGTGAAATGATCGAACTGTGTCGCGATGTCCGAGTTCCCCGTGAGGGCGAGCGGCACGCCGGAGTTCAGCGCGGTCGACACCGTCTTGTAGTCGCTTGGGAACGTATGGTGAATCGGGTGGCCGAGCGCGCCTTCGATCTGCTTCGGCGGAATCGGATACGGCTCCTGGGCGCGGTTGAGCAGAATGCGCACGCGCTCGCCGCAGGCGCCGAGCTGACGGATGCGGTCGAGCAGCCGCTGCGAATTGCGAATCGAGGGCACGTCGGGATTGCCCACCAGGAACACCGTGTCGCCGGTATAGAGCGCGGCGACCGTGCACGAATTAATCTGGCTGCCGCAATCGACGAGGATGTACTCGTATTGGCGCGCCAGCAGCCGGAAGAGTTCCTCGATGGCGCCGCCGTCGGCGGCGCCGGGCCGATCGAACTGATCGGAGCCGGCCAGGATCTCCAGGCCGGACTTGTGCTTCACCACGAGCTCTTTGAGAAACTCGCGATCGAGGCGGTGAAGATTGTCGATCGCGTCGAGCAGGCTGTACCGCGGCCGCATGCCGAGGAACAGCGCGACCTCGCCCAGCCCGGGCTTCAAATCGACGATCAGTGTCGACTTCTTGCTCAGGCGAGCCAGCTCCACTCCGCAGTTCACCGACAAGGTCGTAGTACCGGCCCCGCCCTTCGCGCCGAAGAAGCAGAGGGTCGTCGCCGACGCTCGCGCGCCCTGGGCCGTTTCCCGGCGCGCCGCCGTCCGTCGAACCGCGCCGTGGAACGTTTCCTCGTCGGGCGGCCAGGTGAAGAACTCGTTCGCGCCGGCGCGCATGGACTGGAGGATCAGCTCCGGATTGGCTGCCGTTGCGATCGCAAAGATGCCGGCGCCGGCTGCGCTCGCGCGCAGCCGCTCGATGCTCGACATGGTGGAAGACGCATCGCCGCGCGTGTCGACGATGACGAGGTCGGGCGGCGTCGCGTCGCGCGCGGCGCGCTCGTCGATCACGCTGACGGGAATCGCGCCGGCTCGCAACAGGCGGCCGAAGTGCTTCTTGAACGCGTCGTCTTCAGAGACGATCAGGCCAACGAGTTGTGCCATGGCTACTTCTGATTCCGCGCGAGCTCGGCTTGGTACCGGGCATCCGCCTCTTTGGTCTTGGCCGCGGCCTCGTCCAGTGATTTCTGATGGTTCTTTTCCGCTTCAGCCTGGCGCTTGGCGCGTTCGGCAGCCGCCTTCGCGGCATCCGCGTCGGCCTTCGCCTGGCGCTTGGCTTCCTCCGCGGCGACCTTCGCGGACTCGGCATCACGCTTGGCCTGCTCGCGGGCGGCCTTGTCTGCCTGTTCCTGGTCGGCCTTCTCCTTCTTCTTCCGTGCCTCGTCCTGCTTCTTCTGCTCCTTCGCGCTCAGCGGCTTCGCGCCGTCCTGCGGCTGCTGCGTGCTCTCGAGCACGTGCTGCTCGCTGGCGTTGAGCGGCGCGGGCGCGGCCTGGGCCGGAGCGGGCGCCGTCTTCGGTCCGACCACGACGACCGGCGGCGGCGGCGGATTCAGGATGGCCGCGGCGGCGGCCGGAGAGTTGGCCGGCGCAACGGTCACCGGCGCGGGAGCGGGAGCGGCTGCGGCCGGCGCGACCACCGCCGGAGCGGCGGGCATCATCTCGGCCTTCGGATTCGTGGCGCCCGCGCGCGTCGGCGTAAAGGCCGGCGGCAGCGGATCGACCATCTTCTTCGCCGGGATCGGCTCCAGGAACGGCTCGGGCGTGCTCGGGAGCCTGGAGGTCACACCAGACGACTGCCGCGGGAGGATCTGCGGCGTGATCATCACGACCAGCTCGGTCTGGTCCTTGTTCGCGGCCTTGCTCTTGAAGAGCAGGCCGAGAATCGGGATGTCGCCGATGCCGGGAATCTTCTGCAGCGTCGAGTTCATCGAGTTGTTGATCAGCCCGGCGATCGCGAACGTCTGACCGTCCATCAGGTCGACTTCGGTCTCGGTGCGGCGCGTGCTCAACGCGGGGATCCGGAAGCCGTTCAGCAGGACGCCGTTCGCGAAGTCGAGCGTGCTGACCTCGGGACGGACCTTCAGGTGGACGCGCTCGCCGTGAATCACCGGGGTGAAATTCAGCCGGACGCCGAATTCCTTGTAGGTCACCGAAATCGCCAGGTTCGCACCGGACCCCTGCGCGACCGGCACAGGGAATTCGCCGCCCGCGAGGAAGCTCGCATCCTTGCCGCTCTCGGCGACGACGTTCGGCTCGGCCAGCATCTGGAACTGTCCCTTGGTCTGCAGTGCCTGGATCGCGGCGCCGAGCTGATGCTTCGTATCGAAGAAGAACAGGTTCAGGAAATCGCTGAACACCAGCTTCGGCTTGCCCGGATCGGAGTTGTCGAACACGGGAGCAGGCGTGGTCGTCGTCGTTCGCGCGAGGACGTCCTTGTAGCCGCTCGCGCCGGTGAACAGCGTCGCGCCCAGTGCCGTGACCGCGCTCCGGGTGACTTCGGCGAACCGGACGCGCAGCAGCACCTGGTTGCTGGCGGTGCTCTCCTGGATTTGCAGCATGTTCACGATGGCGTCGGCCTTCTCGACGAAGCCGCCGGCCACGATGGCCGCCTTGTCGAACGTCTCCTTGCTGCTCACGAGACCCGACAGGACGATGCCCTTGCCGCTGCTCTGCGCCTCGATCGACTCGCCAGGGAACAGGCGCTTGATCTGATCGTTGAGGACCGCCAGGTCGCGCTGGACCTCTACTTCGTACCGGCGGAGACCACCCGTGCGCTCCCAGACATACATGGAGATGGTGCCGGGTGTTTTCCCGTTCACCAGGAGCTGGCTGGGCGACGTGACCACGGCATCGGCGATGTCCGCGCTGGTGAGCGACACACGCGCGATGGCCGTGCCGACATCGACGATCGTCGAGCGGCCGACGAGCAGCTTCACCGCCGACGCCTCGTCGGCGGCAAACGCCAGGTGCGGTGCGGCCACCGCAATCAGGAGAATCAGAACCAGTTTACGCATGCTCACTACTCCTGGCGCACGGCTTCGTGCGCACGCTTGTCACCGCGGATGATCTCGACCGTCGGCTGTTCCGGTACGGTTAAAACAACGGGTTTTGCAGTCAGAGTCGCAAGAGGGGCAGCCGCGGTGTGCGTCCGGGCCACGGCCGTTCGTGCGGGCGCGGCGATTCCGAAGAGCGCTGACGGGCGCACGCCGGGGGTCTGCGGAATGGACTTGTCGAGCGGGTTGCGCAGGGCCAGCTGGATCTTGCCTTCGGTGCTGGCCAGCGTGATGCGCTCGGACTCTTCCGGATTGACCAGCAGGGTCACGACGCTCACGGGCATCGGCTTGTTCTTGTCGGTCTCGCGGTCGATCTTGGTGCCGGCCGCCAGCACCTGCACGTTGGTCAGGATCACCTTCGACGTCATGTCGGTGCCGTTGCCGCTGGGGCTTGCCGTGGCGACGACGTCCACGCGAGTGCCGGGCAGCACGTAGCCGGCCACGCCGATCACTTCGTTGACGCGAACCGAGACGGCTCGCAGGCCGGGCGGAATCACCGGGGGCAGCCCCGCGCCGGCATCCTTCGCGGCCAGCTTCATCGGCAGGAACGGCTCGTTCTCGATCACCGGCAGGACAAGGCCGCGTCCGACCACATCCTTGGGATCGCTGATCGAGTTGGCCGGCAGCGCGTTGGCCGGCCAGTCCACGATGCGGATGTCCTCGCGCCGCAGCTCGGCGCCGATGTCCAGGTCAGACGCCGCGACGACGACGGGACGGGTCGGCATCGAGGTAGTCTTGGCCGGCAGATGCTGCATGTAGTTGTACGTGCCGAAGGCGAGCGCGCCTCCTGCCGTCACTGCGAGCACGAACACCAAAAACACACGCATACGAGCCATAGTCAGGTCCTTCGTTAATCGAGTGTCAGAATCCCAGCGCAGCCAGCGTCGTGCCTATGGCGATGGCCGGTGCGTACGCAAACCGGTTGTGCTCGAGCGGGCTTTCGATCGCCGGCGCGTTCGCGCCCGCCGAGGCGATCAATTGCGCCGTGCCGCCGACCGTCTGCCGAAGCCGCCGCCGCATGAGCGAAATCACTACCGCCAGCCCTCCGCCGGCGAGCGCCGTATACAGGAAGGCCGTCAGGATGTGCGCGGGGCCGATGAACGCGCCGGCGGCCGCGAACAACTTGACGTCGCCCGCGCCGGTCGCGCCGATCAGGTGCCCCGGCAGCATCAGCGCGAGGCCGAGCGCGAGGCCGGCCAGCGATGCGCCGATTGAGAGGCCGCCGATGCCGCACGCGGCATAGGCGACGCCGGTTGCCGCCAGCCCCATCGTCAGGGGATTCGGCAGACGACGCGTTCGCAGATCGATGGCGGCGCCGACGAGGGTGCCGCTGACGATCGTCGCGATCGCGAGAAAACTAGATGGCTGCGCCAATTTGGGTCCAGAAGACACTGGAAATCGTGTTGCCAAGGGTGGTGACACCGACAATCGCCGCGAGGGCGATCAGTGCCGCCAGCAAACCGTATTCGATCAGATCCTGTCCGTCGTCCTTGAGAAGCAGCTGTGTGATTCGTGTTACCACCCGCGCCATGAAGAGCCGCCTTTCGAGAGTGAGGGACGCGTCCGACGCGCCCCTCACTGCCAACTACCCTGACTTGCGGGTCCCTACGCCGCCGGCACCACGAGCTGCGTGGCGATCGAGTTGAAGATCTTGTTGACGTTGGAGCCCGCGAGGCCGATCGAGACGACGCAGACGAGCGCGATCAGCGCGACGAGCAACGCATACTCGAGCAAGTCCTGTCCTTCGTCGGCGCGCGCGAACTTCTTGAGACGAGCGATGAATTCCATGTGCCATTCCTCCAGCGCGTCGATTGACGCGCACAGCCGGGTGTGCGAAAAGCGGTCACGATGATTCGGCAACCGCGTGACGGACAATGAAAACGCAACGGGTGTGCCACGCGTCGCGGCGCGGCGATGCCAATCGCTCGCAAACCATCGAACGGTGATGCGGTTAGCGGCGATTCGAGCAGCCCGATTCCCGCCGCGATCGGTCCTCGCGGCGGCGGACCTGATTCAGCACATTCGTAACCGCGCGGCGCAATTTCGTGCGAAGACCGTCGTTGCGAAACGGGACGCGGGCGCGGGCCGCCTGACCGGCGGCACGAAAGGAGGGAGAATTCCGCGAAAAACGCCGCGATTACCCCCAGTACCACGGCCGGAACGGGATTTGCGAGAGCGGAGGTCATGCCACGGGCTGCACGTGAGGTGTTGATGTCAGTAGGGACCGTCGCGCTCCTGGCGATGATCCTCATCGCCTACGACGAGCGCGTCCGCGATCTCTGGTCGCGCCGCGTCGTCGCGAACCCGACGATGGAGCTGGCCGGCGTCAGCCATCAGGTCACCAACGCCATGGCGTTCGTGGCGGCGGCGGTGCGCAGCCAGAGCGTGCTTCATTCACCGTTGCTGGTCTTCACGCTGGCGGCCGCGGTCCTCACGGTTTTCATGCTGCGCACGTAGATGGCCATCGTTCTCGCGATCGAACCGGACCGGCGCCAGGCCGCGCATCTCACCGCCATCCTGAAACATCAGGTCGACGCAGAGCTCGTCATCGCGGACACGACCGAAGGCGCATTGGATGCGATCGGCAACCGGGTGCCCGATCTGGTGCTCGTACCCGCGCTGCTTTCGCCGCAGGACGACGCGGCCCTGGCGGCCGCGCTGCGCGTGATCGCGGCAGCTGCACACGTCCGGACGCTCACGATTCCCGTGCTCTCCAGCGGCGTCAAGCAGACGCCGGTCGGCGGGATGCTGTCGAAATGGCGCAAGAGCCGTTCAGCCTCTCCTGAACCCGAGGGCTGCGATCCGGCCGTGTTCGGAGAGCAGATCGCGACGTACCTGAAAGAGGCGGCTGCCGAGCGTGCGCAGCTCGAAGAAGACGAACTGCTGAACAGCCGGCGGATCGCGATCCCTGCGCCTGCGGTCAGCCCCGTCAGCGAACCGCAGCACGATATGCCGCTCGTCACGGAACCTGACGAGACCCTGCTTCGAACCGGCTACCAGTCTTGGGCTGTCGAAGCCACACCGGCGTGGTCTGTCGAAGCGCAGCCTCTTCGGGCCGAGACCGAACCGGCGTGGCGCGCCGACGCCGAACCCGTTGCTGCCGACACGAAATCGGCATGGTCGTTCGACACCGAATCCGTTCATGTCGAATCCAAGTCGGCATGGTCGATCGATAGCGAACCCGTTCTGGTCGACACCGAACCGGCCTGGTCGGTCGACGCCGGACCCGTCGTTGTCGACGCTGAACATGTTCAACTGTCGGCAACCGACACGACTGAGGAACCGGTCATCGAGGCCGCCGACGAGTCGCTGTTCGACTTGTCGGGTGACATCGACGAGCTATCTGGATCGGTGAGCACGGAGGAGTTCGACGGCGAGCCCGTCGGCGTGTACAGCATCTCGGCCGATGACACCGACGGCGGCGTTTTCGACGCGCTCGATCTGATGCCGGGCCTTCTCGATCCTCCGAACATCAAGGAGGATGTCGAAGCGGCGCTCGATCAAATCGCGGCCGCGTCAAGCGCGCCGTCCGAACCGGCGCGGGCGGAACGGCGGCGACCCACGCTCGTTCGTTCCAAACCCGCGCGTCCGGAGCCGGTGAGCGTCGCCCAGAGGACAGACCAGACCGTTTCGATCGAGCCGGCGGAATCTCCTCGGGCGGACATCACGCCGTGGGTGCCGATGTACCTGAGGCCCGGCCGCATGTGGCCGCCTCTGGAAGGCGTGCCCGCCGAGACGCTGGCCGCGCGCACCGAGCAGCCCGACTGGATCGAGCTCGTCGCGTCGCTCCGGCAGGATCTCGAACGGCGCCGGACCGAACCGTCGTCGGTTGCCGATCCGCTCGCGGTGCGGCCGTCCGAAGGTGCGACGCCCGTGGTGACGCATCGCCTCGTGCCGAAGAAGCCGCGGCCGCAGCCGGCGACGCGCAAGGCCAATCCGGTTCAGGACGAGTGGGGCTTCTTCGATCCCGAGCGTTGCGGCTTCTCGACGCTGCTCGCGAAGCTGGAGGAGATTACAGAAGAGGACGTCAGAGCCTAGAACGAAGACTCTCGAACGAAGAAGCGGCGTGCATGCCAGGCCCGTAGAAACTCCGCAGGTATCTCGCGATCGTTGGCTCTCCTCGAGGGTCACTCACGGAGCCCAATCGGTGAACGACTCGGACTCTAGTGCGACCGCTGCGTTAGGACCCTCAATGGCGAGGGTCCGATGCTCAGCAACGCTTTTGTTGAAGCCACATCGATCGCAGTGGCAGACGCCTCTCCAATCATGAATGTCATGTCACGGGGTCGACAGTTCGCCTCCGTCTTCGCCGTCGGGAGCGCGGTGGTCTGCCTCTACTCGATGAGGCAGGCCGACCCTGACCTGTGGGGTTACCTGACGTACGGACGGCTGTTCGTCGAGTCCGGCGGTCTGACCTCTCACGATCCGTTCGCGTACACATCGTCTGGATTTCAGTGGACGACATTCGAGTATGGCGCCCAGGTGCTCCTATGGGTGGCTTACCATTTGGCCGGTCCATCGGGCCTCATTGCGCTGAAGTGTCTTGTCGGCGGTGTCGCCCTGTGTTGTCTCTCGATCGCCATTCGAGCCACCACCCACAAGCCCAGCGTCTGGGTGCCGATATTTCTTCTCTGCACGTCGGCCATCTGTCGCTTCTTCCTGTTTCGTCCCCAACTCTTCACGTTCGCGTTCTTCGCGTTGTTCGTGGCGGTGCTGTTCCAGTTTCTGCTGCGGCGCCGGGCACCGCTCTGGGCGTTACCTCTTGTGATGTTGGCGTGGGCCAATGTCCACGGCGGGTTCGTCGCGGGGCTCGGTGCGCTGGTGCTGGTCATTCTCCTCCGCGCATCCGAGAACCTGGCGGCGTTCGGGTGGAGACCAAGCCGCCTTGCCGAAGGGACGCGGCGGTTGTGGGTCGCTCTGGCGGCGTGTACCGCTGCGACCTTCATCAACCCCCTTGGCCCGAAACTCTGGGTGTACGTCGTCACCGAACTGTCGCATGGCACAAACCGTCAGTACGTTGTGGAGTGGGCCCCGGCGAGCCTCCACCGCGACGCTTGGTCGACGATCGCGTTGACGCTGATTACCATCACGCTCGCGGTGGTGGGCTGGGCGGCGCAGAAGCACCACACGGGAAGCAGTCCTGGGCCGCTGCCCATGTACTGGGTCGCCAGCTGCGTGCCGTTGATCGCGATGTCCTACTTGTCGATCCGCCACGTGCCGCTGGCGGCGATCTGGACCGGTCCGGTGATCGCGTGGCTCGCGTCGCTCCTTCCAGACTCCCTGCCGCAGTCGGCCGCGTTTCGCCGAACTTGGTTTGTCCTGCGCGCGACAGCGGTCTTGCAAGTCTGTGTCATCCTCGCCATTGTGTACGGCGAGCCGCGACCGAGCATCCGTGTCGATGGCAGCACGCTCGGCGCCACGCATCCCTGCGGCGCCGTGGGTTTTCTCCGCAGCCATCGCGCTGGCGGCAATCTCTACAACCCGCTCTGGTGGGGAGCCTACACGACATGGAAGCTGTATCCGTCGGTGCGCGTATCGATGGACGGCCGAAACGTGTCCCTGTTTTCGGACGAGATGGTCCTCGAGAACCTCAGGTTCTACCTTGACGAGGCGTCTCATGTGGATATCGACGCGCCGTCTCGGTACCCGACAGACTTCCTGCTGGTTCCGACAGACGCGCCGGTGCTGAGACGAGTGCTGTCCGACTCGCGATGGCGGCGCGTCTACGCAGACGCGGATGCCGTGCTCTTCGAACGGGCTGGCGTCAGCCGCACCCTGGCGGATCCATCGGCGCCGGACCGGGTTCCCGTGACGGCTCAGAAACCGGCGTGCGAGGCATTCCTGGATTGACTGCCGCTCGGCGACATCTCGGACCGGTTGCGTTACTCGTGACGATTGCCTTGGGTGGCCTCGGCTTCATCATCACCCGTCCAGACGGTCTGATGAACGTGCATTCAGATCTCGTGGCCGAGCACCTCGGCACGCAGACCATTTTTCATCAGCTCTGGCAGAAAGAACGCCGTGTCCCGCTGTGGCGATCGGACATGCTGAGCGGTGGGCCCGCGCTGACAAATCCTCAGTCCGTCTACACCCACCCATTGCACCTTCTATTCGCGTTCTACAGTCCCGATCACGTGATCGGATTGGTCGTGTGGTTGCAGATGCTGCTGGCTGGGATTGGTGGCTACTATCTCGGAACCGTTCTTCGTCTTTCACCACCGGCGCGACTCATGGTCGGTGCAGCGACGCTGTTTTCGTTCAAGACCATCCTCGCCGTGTACGCCGGCTGGCTACCACAATTGGCGGGGATCGCAGCGATGCCGTTTCTGTTCGGAGCGAGCGCGATCGTGCTGGAACGCTCGTCGCTGTCATCCGCCCTGGCGCTGGCGACGGCGGGCGCGTTGTCGCTGCATACCGGGCATCCGCAGCTCACCTACTATGCCGTCGTGTTCATTGCGTTGTGGAGTGGGCAACAGATCGTCCAGCTTCTGGCCGACGGCGAGGTGCGCAAGGCGATGCGGGTGTCCGCTGCGCTCGGGCTTTCGGCCGTGGTCGCCTGCGGCTTCGCCGCCTATCTGGTCTTGCCAATCGCTCTGGACGCCGCGTCGGTGACCCGCGGCGATGCGAGCTACGCCTTTTTTCTTGGCAGCACACCGTATCCGGCCGTCGCTCTTCTGACGCTCTTCAATCCAGAGTTCTTCGGGACGCCGCTCGATGGGACGTTTGTTGAATCCTGGGAGTACGTCCTCTATTTTGGGGCGGTCCCTTCTTTCCTGATTCTCGTCGCCGCGACTCGTGGCCGTAAACGGCTTTACGTTCGTCCCCTGCTCATCGGACTCATGCTCAGCATCGCCCTCGCGCCGAGCTCGCCATTCCTGAAGCTCGTTCACGCCGCGGTACCTGGATACCATCTCCTGCGCCTGCCTCAGCGGATCCTGTTCCTCAGCTCCCTTTTTGCGTGTGGCCTGGCGGGAGTCGGACTCGACGAGGTTCTTTCGTCGGTTCAGACCCTTCGGGCCCGCCGAGTCGCCGCAATCGTCCTCATCAGCCTCGTCGTTCTGGAGGGCAGCGTGTGGGCGCGACGGTATCTCAGGGCTGCCGCGCCGGTTCCCGTTCCGATCCAGGCGGACTATCTCGAGGCGTTGTCACACTCGCCCAAGCCATTCAGAATCGCACCTCTCGCGTCCTCGCTGCCGAGCTCCGGGTCGGCCGCCGCCCTGGACCTCGAACTGGTGACTGGGTACGACCCCTTCAACATGCGTCACTACCAGAGGTACATGGACCTTCTGCAATACGACGCGGTGAAAAGCCCACGCGCCGCAGTCTGGACCAACATCGGTGAGATCCGACGTTTCGACATGCTCGCTGCGCTCAATGTCCTGTATGTCCTCTCCCCACGTCCGATCGACGTTCCAACCGAGTTCACGTTGGTCAACTCATTCGCCGACCAGCCGCAGTTTCGATTCTACGAAGGCGTGAAAACCGGTTCGGTGTACGTCTACCGCAACCGCCGGCCTCTCGCTCGGGCGTTTTTTGTCTCGAACGTCGTAGCGGCGGCGAACGAGGCAGAAGTGGATCGTGCCGTCGAACATGCGGACTTAAGGCACACCGCCGTTGTCGATGGACCGGCGCCTTCAGGAGTGTCCGTCGGCGAAGCCGGCGACTTCGTCACGATAGTCGGGTCGGTACCCGGCGTGGTGGCCGTCTCAGCGCGGAATGCGCAGCGACGGTTCCTCGTCATCAGCGAAATCTGGAATCCCGGGTGGCGGGCCGCAGTGGACGGCCGGGCGACAGCTCTTTACCAGACGGATATCGCGTTGCAGGGCCTGTGGCTCGAGCCTGGGTTTCACACCATTCAAATCCGCTACTGGCCTTCAGGGCTCACGGCCGGTCTGATTGTCACCACGCTTACGTGTGTGGCAGTCGTCGGCGTGCTTCTGACGAGAAGAGGGAGTCGGGTCAATCGTCGACAGGATACGGGCACGCTCGATGAGACAGGCCAACCGGCCTTTGGGGCCACTTGATGTGCGGTGCGCAGCCGTTCAGCCCCTGATCATCGTGACGATCGGCAACGCGACGAACGGGATGTGTCCAACGAGCTGGATCCACCAGCGAATGTTGATTGTCGGCGGCCGATGCGTGAACAGCGGAACAATCGCCACCGACATCACGATCCAGATGAGCGGTCCATAGACCGCGGCCACGGCTATCACGCCGTACGGAGCCGCGAGCACGCCGCGTAGCCAGGACGAAGACAAGACGACCATCAGGAAGACGGCCGACCAGCCGAAGGCGATCCCGAAATGCATCAGCACGCCCAGCGCCGCGGTCCGCGTGCCGCCGTCCAGCGCCGCGGCGCCGATGAGCACCGATGCGACACCCTGAAAGAGCCGCGTGACCGTGGAGCCGTAGAAGAAGGCGGCGAGGACGCTTGAAAAAAGCCCGTCGGTGACGCCGGTGACGAGCCCTGCCCGGATCAACCGCGAAATCGCGCTGCTCTCTACCATGATGCTTCCGCGCGTGCGGACTAGTGAACGCCGCGCGACATCTGGAGCGCGGCCGGGTCGGCGCCCAGACGCCGGATCGCCGCTTCCCACAGGCGATCGGCCGGTGTGCTGAAAATCAGATCGCGATCGATATCGCTCATCAGCCACGACGAGGCTTCGAGCTCGGCTTCGAGCTGTCCCGGTCCCCATCCGGAGTAACCCACGATCAGCCGCGACCACGACGGAGGATGCGGTTCGAGCAGCCGGCGCAGGAGCTCCGGCGACGTCGAGAGGTACAAGCCATCCGCGATCTTCATCCCGCGGAGGTCTTCAGCTTCGTTCGGCTCTTCTCCCACCAGCACCCAACTGCGGTGCGGCTCCACGGGACCGCCCACCCACACCTGCAGCTCGCGATCGGTTGAGACGGGAGGATCCAGATTGACGGTCACCCGACCCGTTGTCACCAGCGGACGATTGACGACAAGGCCGAACGCACCATCCTCGCTGTGTTTGCACAGCAGCACGACGGTGCGGCTGAAGTTCGGATCCATGAGCTGCGGCATGGACAGGAGAAACGACGGCGCAAGCGAGCCGGATGAGGCCATCACTCAGATGATAGCTCGCCGGCCGCCACGCGCAAATCGCTGACAAAACGCCGCATCTCTGTTCGCCGGGCCTCCTCGTCAGGCGCGCGCAGAATCGACGAGGGATGCACCGTGGCCAGGACGCGAGGGGCGAGCGGTGATGGCACGAAGACGCCGCGGTGCGCGGTGACCTTGAACGATTTGCCAAGGAGCGCCTGCGCGGCGGTTGCGCCCAGACACACGATCACGCGAGGCTTGACGAGCGCAATCTCGGCGTCGAGCCATGGTCGGCACGCGGCGATCTCGCTCGCGCGCGGCTTCTTGTGAATCCGCCGCTTGCCGCGCGGCTCGAACTTGAAATGCTTGACGGCATTGGTGAGATACACGGCGCGGCGGTCGATGCCGGCATCGGCCAGGGCTCGATCGAGGAGTTGACCAGCGGGTCCGACAAACGGGTGGCCGCTGAGATCCTCGGCATCGCCCGGCTGCTCGCCGATCAGCATCACCGTCGCCTTCGCCGGCCCCTCGCCGAATACTGTCTGGGTCGCGTGCTTGTAGAGGTCGCAGGCGCGGCAGTTCTTCGCGTCGTCACGAACGCGGGTCAGCGTTATCCGGCTCGGTCTCCTGGGCATTTTTCAGCGCAACGGAGATATTCCGACGCAAGCCGCGTACCCTGGCTCGCTCCATCGCGCTCCCTTCCAGCGCGGCGGTCAATTCGTCGTCTGTTCGGCGCGCGAGCGTCATCAGGTCGACGCGATCCCATGCGGGCCTGGGCTGCCAGGCCGGATCGGCCGACCGCGGCGCGGACGCGTTCCACGGGCACACCTCCTGGCAGACGTCGCAGCCGTACACGTGCGAGCCGACTCCGTCATGCCACTTCGCCGGAATATCGGCTTTCAGCTCGATGGTCAGGTACGAGATGCACCGGGTCGCGTCGAGCACCCCGGGG
>Ga0070665_100003819_pt1 | contig 15949 bp, 19 predicted proteins | sample KBSS13metaG_FD_65862 | JGI IMG/M metagenome (GOLD analysis project Ga0070665, IMG submission 65862) | Switchgrass rhizosphere microbial communities from Kellogg Biological Station, Michigan, USA - KBS S1-3 metaG | ecosystem: Host-associated > Plants > Roots > Rhizosphere > Soil ... | reverse complement strand
GGCACGCTCGGCAAGCTCAGCATGGACGTCAAGCTGATGATGCAGACCGAGGTCGGCGAGGTCTACGAGCCGTTCGCCCACGGCCGCGGCTCGAGCAGCACGATGCCGCAAAAGCGCAATCCGATCAGCAGCTGCTACATCCACGCCCAGGTCTCGGTCGTGCGCCAGCACGCGGCGGCGCTGATGGACGCGATGATTGCCGACCACGAACGCAGCACCGGGCCGTGGGAGATCGAATGGATCGTGCTGCCGGAAGCGTTCTGCCTGATGGCGGGCGCGCTCAAGCAGGCGCGCTTCATTCTCGAGGGTCTCGAAGTGGACGCCGCGCAGATGCGCGCCAACATCGACATGACCGGCGGACTGGTGATGAGCGAGGCCGTGATGATGGGCCTTGGGAACTACATCGGTCGTGAATACGCCCACGACCTCGTCTACGACATCTGCCGCGTGGCGGTCAAGGAGAAGCGACCCCTGCTGGATCTCCTGTGCGAACACCCGGAGATCAACAGGCACCTCGACCGCACGGCACTCGCCAAACTGTGCGACCCCGCCAATTACCTCGGGCAATCCGGGGTGATGGTGGACCGTGTGCTGAGCAAGCTGCGCTAGGCGGCACCCTTTTTTGCGACGAAGCAGAGCCGGCGAAGACCGGTGCGCCGCTGCATGCCTCATCAAACATTCCCTGGAGACAACGCCGTGAAATTCCTCAAGCACTTATATGTACAAGTCCTCATTGGTCTGGCCATCGGCATCACCGTCGGGCATTACTGGCCCGACTTCGGCGCAGGTCTGAAGCCGCTCGGCGACGGCTTCGTCAAGCTCGTCAAGATGATGATCGCGCCGATCGTCTTCTGCACCATCGTCAGCGGGATCACCTCGCTCAACGACTCGAAGGAGATCGGCAAGACCCTGTTGAAGTCGATGGGGCTTTTCTACGTGCTGACCATCCTCGCCCTGTTCACCGGCCTTGCCGCGGTGATGCTGCTGCAGCCGGGCCATGGGATGCACATCGACCCGGCGCACCTGGATGCTTCGGTGGCCGCCAAGTTCGGCACCAAGTCACCGCAGGGCTTCACCGAGTTCGCCCTGCACATCATCCCGCAATCCTTCTTCGGCGCGTTCGCCGAGGGGGAGGTGCTGCCGGTCTTGTTGCTGGCCGTGCTGTGCGGCTTCGGGCTGACGCGCATCGGCCGGTCCGCCCGACCCGTGCTTGACAGCATCGACGGCTTCTCGCACATGCTGTTCGCCGCGTTCGGCTTCATCATGAAGCTGGCTCCGCTGGGCGCCTTCGGAGCGATGGCCTTCACGGTCGGGCGCTACGGCATCAAGTCGATCGGCTCGCTGGGTCTCTTGATCGGCACCTTCTACATCGCCTGCACCTTCTTCGTCGTGGTGGTGCTGGGCTTGCTCGCGCGTGTGCATCGCTTCAAGCTGTGGCAGCTGATGCGCTACATCCGCGAGGAACTGCTGGTTGTCCTGGGCACATCGTCGAGCGAACCGGTGCTGCCGCGGCTGCTCGTCAAGCTCGAACGCCTGGGCTGCAAGAAGGGCGTGGTGGGGCTGGTGCTGCCGACGGGGTATTCGTTCAACCTCGACGGCACCGCGATCTACCTGACGCTGGCGTCGATGTTCATTGCCCAGGCCTGCGACATCACGCTCTCGTGGGTGCAGATCTTCTCGATGCTCGGCGTCATGCTGTTGACCTCCAAGGGCGCGGCAGGCGTGACCGGCAGCGGATTCGTCGCTCTGGTCGCGACCCTGACGGTGATGCCCGACCTGCCGGTGGCCGGCGTCGCGCTCATCGTAGGGATAGACCGCTTCATGTCGGAGGCGCGTGCGCTGACCAGCACGATCAGCAACGCCGTCGCGTGCGTGGTCGTGTCCATCTGGGAGAACGCCTGCGACCGCGAGACCCTTCAACGCGAGCTCGCGGTCGACTATGCGAAGACCGAGGAAGCGCTCGAGGAGGACGGTGGGGCTGGAGTCACCGTCGGCGTGGTTTCCGCCGACGCGGGTCTCGGGCATGCCGGTGCCCTGCATTGAGAGATCTCGTTGGCGCTAGCCCCGCCGTGTCTTTGCCGCACCGCGCAACGGCTTCTTCATCTGCGTGAAGAACTCGTAGAGCTGTTGCGCCGCCGGCGACAGCGATCGTCCCTTGCGACGGATCAGGCCGACCTTGCGCGTGATGATCGGATCGACCAGCGGGACGCTGACGAGCAGCGGATGATCGGCTGCGGGCATCGCCATCGACGGCACCGCCGCCACGCCCAGCCCGGCTTCGACGAGACCGATCATCGTGGTGACGTGCTGAGTTTCGTAGATCGCCTGCGGGCGCCCTGGTACTCCTGCCAAGGCCTGGTCGAGCAGGAGGCGGTTGCCGGACGCCTTGCCGACGGCGATGTAGTCGTACTCGGCAAGTTCGTTCCAGGCGACCCGCTTCTTTTTCGCCAGCGGGTGATCGCGCCGGCACGCGGCGACGAACCGCTCCTCCAGCAAGGGCTTGAACTCGATGTCGGTCTCCTGTGAACCGATGAAGTTCAGTCCGAAGTCGACCTCGCTGCGCACCACCGCAGACAGCACCTCGTTGGCGCTGGCGTCGAAAACCTTGACGCGGATCTTCGGGTACCGCTCGTGATAACGCGAGATCACCTGCGACAAGTAGTAGTAGACCGTCGACGGTACGCACGCGATCGTCACCTCGCCCATGCGCGTCGCCGCCACCCCGCGCAGTCCCAGCAGCGTGTTGTCGAGCTCGTCGAGCAGCTGCTGCACCTTGCGGTCGAAGTCTCGCCCGACCGCCGTGAGGTTGACGCGCCGCGTCGTGCGATCGAGCAGGCGCACACCCAGCGCATCCTCGAGCTTTTCGATGCGGCGGCTGAAAGCCGGCTGCGAGATGTGGATGGCTTCAGCCGCCTTCCGGAAGCTGCTGAGCTCCGCGACCGCGCGGAAGGCCTGCAGATCGTTGAGGTCGAAGTTGATCGCCATGGCCGGCACCTCGCATGGAGCGGTGATCGACAGTGTGCATCAATCGATCCCAACTATGCAATTCACACGCATAGGTCCGACGACGATGATTCCAACCCATGAACACGACACTTCCCTGCGTTCTGATGCGCGCCGGCACCTCCCGCGGGCCGTTCTTCCTGCGCGACTGGCTGCCCGCGGACGACGAGTCGCGCGACCAGGTGCTGATCGGCGCCATCGGCGCCTCCGATCCGCTGCAGCTCGACGGCGTCGGCGGCGGCAGCACGCTGAACAGCAAGGTCGCGATCGTTTCGCGATCGGCCGAGCCGGGCTGCGATCTCGACTATCTGTTCGCGCAGGTGGGCGTGGGTCAGCGTTCGGTGGACACCCGGCCCAACTGCGGCAACATGCTGTCGGGCGTGCTGCCGTTCGCCATCGAGCAGGGGCTGATCGAAGCGACGGAGGGCTCGACGACGGCGACGGTCTTCAACGTCAACACCCGTTCTCGTATCGAGGTCACGGTGCGCACGCCGGGCCGCCAGGTGACCTACGAAGGCGACGCGCGAATCGACGGCGTTGCAGGAACCGCTGCGCCGATCCACCTGAACTTTCTCGATGCCTGGGGCGCGGTCACGGGCAAGGTCTTCCCGACCGGCAACCGCATCGACACCATCGCCGGCGTGCGCGTGACCTGCATCGATGCGGCCATGCCGCTGATGATCGTCCGCGCGAGCGACCTGGGCGTGAAGGGCGACGAAAGTCCCGTCGAGCTCGATGCCAACGCCGCGCTGTTGCAGCACTTGGAGTCCCTGCGCCGTGCGGCCGGCGAGCTGATGGGGCTGGGCGATGTGTCGAACAGCGTGATCCCGAAGCCCGTGCTCGTGAGTGTCGGCGAGAGCGCGAACAGCATCACGTCGCGCTATTTCACGCCGCGCCGCTGCCATGCGTCGCACGCGGTGACGGGTGCCATCGGCGTGGCCACTGCGTTTGCGCTGCCGGGCACGGTCGCCAGCGGCATCGCGCCGGAGCCCGGCGCGCATGACCTGGTGGTCCTGCATCCGGCCGGGCGGATCGACGTCCGGGTCGAGCTCGAGGGTGCCGGCGATGCAGCGCAGGTCAAACGGGCCTCGCTGCTGCGCACGGCGCGCAAGATCATGCAGGGAGAGCTGCACATCCCCGACTACGTGCTGTCGCGCCCGAATCGGCCTGACGTCGAGTCGACCGCGAGCGACACGATCACCCTGGTCGTGCCGACCACGGCCGGCGGCGGCAACGACCTGATCGCGCGCGCCATCGCACAACAGCTCGGCCGCTTGCTCGGGCAGCGCGTGGCGATCGACAACCGTGCCGGGAGTGCCGGCTCGATCGCGGCGGAGTTCGTCGCGCGCGCCGCGCCCGATGGCCGCACCTTGATGCTGGGCTACATCGGTACCCATGCGATGAATCCGGCGCTGCAGGCGCTCCGCTACGACCCGCTCGTCGACTTCGACCCGGTCGGGCTGGTGGCGTGGTCGCCCACGCTGTTGGTTGCGAATGCCAATCTCAAGGTTCGCGATGTCGCTGACCTGATTGCGCAGTTGAAGGCCGAGCCCGAGCGCTATGCCTACGCCTCAGCTGGGAAAGGCACCGCGCCTTACTTTGCCGCCGAGCTATTCAAACTCCATGCCGGCGTGCAGTTGCTGCATCTGCCGCATCCGGGCGCTGCACCGGCGATCGCGGACACCGTCGCGGGCGGCGCCTCGTTGATGTTCCCGAGCCGGCTCACCGCCGAGCCGTACATCCGCTCAGGCAAGTTGCGCGCGCTCGCTGTCGCCGGACCGAAGCGGTTGCGAGACCTGCCGGAGATTCCAACGCTCGAGGAAGCGGGCGTGAGCGGACTCGACGTGACGCAGTGGTATGGCGTCTTCGCCCCCGCCGGCACACCGGCCGCGATCGTGACCCGACTCAACGAAGCACTTGAGGCGGTCTTGCGCGAGCCCGACGTGGTCCACCGCATCGAAGGCCACGGTGCCACTGTCCGTACGGATTCACCCGAAGAGTTCCGCTCGCTGGTCGCCGACGAACTCGCGAAATGGCGCGGAGTCGTGCGACAAGCGGGCCTCAGTCCGAACTGACATGCCGCGGCCGACTTGTTCGGCTTCAGTGGCGGTAAGGATTGTCAGGTCGACGGTCGTAGCGGTTGGGCACGCCGTCGCCATCGCGGTCGCGGTCATAGCGGTTGGGAATGCCGTCGCGATCGCGGTCGTGAACGTAGCGTGGCGAATTGGCATGCAGAGGCACCACCACGCACGCGCTGAGGGTCGTCAAGGCCGCCGCGCTGAGGGTGATGAGGCAAAGACGCTTGAACATATTCTTTCTCCTTTGATGCGTGTCACTCTGCTCTCCGATGCGAAACGGCGATGTGCGCCCGCGGAGCAAAGCTGTGTAGGAAGAAGTCCGCTGTCACCGTGGTCCTTTTGGCCGATTCGACCGGTTCGAACCGGCGTCAGTGGTGCTTCGAGTTCTGTGCCGCACCCGCCCCAGCGCCACGCGTGCTGTCCAACTCGCGCTCGATGATGCGCAGCGCTTCTTCGAGGCGGTCGACGCGCCCGCTGTGCCACCCCGCAAACGAGGCGGCGAGCTTGCGCTGAAGGCGCTGGCGGCGTTGAGAGAGTTCGCTTCGGCTCATTTCGGACTCCGTGGACGATTGCGCTTGCCTGTGAGTTGCCGTTCAGCAGCACATGGTTCAATCCCGCCCGTGACGATCAGGGCGTGACCCGCGGTCCCACTCGTGGTGACGACGTTCCCATTCCCGGCGCTGCCACTCGCGATGGCGCCACTCCCTGTCGCGCTCGGCTTCGTACCGATACGCCGGCCGCCACGTGTCCTCGTAGACCACTACCGGAGGCGCCTCGTAGACCGGACGAGGTTGAACATAGACCGGCTCGGCGCGGATATACGGACGCGGCAGGGGAGGCGGCACGAAGACGGGCAGGCCGGGGAGGCCCGGCAGACCGATCGAGACTTGCACATCGGGCCTGGCTTGCGCGACCGATGCGGTGCCGAGCACGGCGCCGATCAGGACGGTGGCAGCGACGAGTCTGTGGAAGAAGGGGCGCTTCATGGTGGCTCCTTGTGTTGCGGTGAGGTCATCTTGCGCGACCCCCCGTGAACGCCACCTGAACGAAAGCGAGATTTCTCAGGCCGCCCGCAGAACGATCTCGACCCGGGCCCCGCCGAGATCCGAGCGGGTCAGGATCAGCTCGCCGTCGTGGCTGGCGACAAGATCGTTGACGACGGCCAGGCCCACGCCGTGGCCCGGGACCTTCTCGTCGCCACGCACGTGCAGTTGCAGGATCGAGCGGGTGTCGCCGAATCCCGGACCATCGTCTTCCACGCGGACGTGCAGCGCATTCCCTTCGCGGCGCGCACTGACTGCAATTCGCGATCGTGCCCACTTGGCAGCGTTGTCCAGTACGTTGCCGAACATCTCGAAAGCATCGCCTTCTTCGACCCGCCAGACGAGGTCGCCTGGGATATCGAATGAAAACTCGAGGCCCTTGTCGGCATAGACCTTGATCAACGAATCGCGGATCCGGTTCAAGACCGGACCGATCGGCAGCCAGGGTGCGAAGCGCGAAGCACCACCGGCCGCCGCACGTGCGAGTTGATGCTGCACGATGTCGTCCATGCGGGCGACCTGTTCGCTCACGATGCCGGGCAGACGCGTCGGCTCGCCGAGTGCGGTACGGAGCACGGCCAGCGGTGTCTTCAGACTGTGCGCGAGAAAGCTCAACGCTTCCTTGTACCTGGTCTGCCGCATGCGCTCCTGATGGATCAGGGTGTTGAGGTTGCTGGTGAGCGCCGTGATCTCGGTCGGATACCGGCCTTCGATTTCGGTCTGGTCACCGTGCTCGATGCCGCGTATCTCGCGGGCTACCCTCCGCAACGGCGCCAGGCCCCAGCCGAGCAGCAGCGTCTGCGAGACCAGCAGCAGCGCTGCAGCACCGCCCAGCCAAGTCCACAACGTGCGCTGGAAGGTGGCGATCTCCCGATCGAATTCGGCCTTGTCTTCGACCACGGAAAGTACCAGCGGTGCTGTCTGCGCGCGCTCGGTCCAGTTCACGCTGTAGCCGATGGCCAGGTAGTCGCGGCCGCCGGAGGGGACGATCTCCGAACGCCATTGGCCGATCGCAACATCGCGCAGGAACGGCGGCCGGATGCCCACGCTCGAAGGGGACTGCCAGTCCTCGCGCCGCACCACGTTGACGATGTTCGCGTACAGGCCCGATCCGGGCAAGGACAGGCGCGGCTCGGGAAACGAAGGCGGAAGGACCAGCGCGCCGCGCTCGTCGAGTTCGGCACCGGCGAGCAGCAGATACACCGTGCCTTGCAACTGTGCGAAGCGTGCGGTGCGCACGCTGTCTTCATGGGCGCGTTGCACCGCCCAGCCCGCGCTCGCCACGAAGGCGATCAGAACCACCGTGGCGCCGACCATCAGGCGCCCGCGTATCGAGTCGGGCCACCTCATCCGAGGGTGAACCGGTAGCCCCGTCCGCGCAAGGTCTCGATCGGCGACAGCGTGCCACCCGGGTCGAGCTTGCGGCGCAACCGCCCGATCAACACCTCCACGACGTTGCTGTCGCGGTCTTCGTCGTGGGGATACAGATAGTCCGACAACTCCTGCTTGGTCACGATCCGGGCGCGCTCGCGCACCAGATACTCCAGCAGCCGGTATTCGAAAGCGGTGAGCTCGATCGCGTGGCCGTCCAGGCGCGCATTCTGGGCCGAGAAATCGATGGCGATGGGGCCCAGCGTCAACACATCCGACGTCGCCTTCATCGAGCGCCGCAGCAGCGCCTTGATGCGCGCAGCGAGTTCGGGGTATTCGAAGGGCTTGACCAGATAGTCGTCCGCGCCCGCTTCGAGGCCCACGACCTTGTCCTGCCAACTGCCGCGCGCGGTGAGGATCAGGATGGGCAGGGACCTGCCGTCCGCCCGCAGCGCCTTGACGACGTTGAGCCCGCCCAGTTTCGGCAGCCCGAGATCGACGATCGCCAGATCGACCGGGTACTCGCGCGCCTGAAAGAGTCCGTCCTCGCCGTCACCGGCCTGGTCGACCCGATAGCCGTCGGCTTCCAGTTGGCGCGCCAGGCTGAGTCGCAAGGGCGCCTCATCCTCGACCAGCAACAAGCGCATTCAGCCTCCCAGCGGTTCAGCCGATGACACGCCCACTCGCGGCGTCGATCAGGATCACTCTGACCTCACCCTGCCCGGTGAGGACCTTCACCCGCCACACCGGACGATGATCGGCTTCGGACCTGTCGACCGACAGCACGCGACCATTGGCGACGCGCTGCGCCACCGCCGCGGCCTCGTCCCGGCTGATGTCGGCCCACGCGGGGGCGGCCACCATGATCAACAGCGCGCACAGCGGCTTGATGAGGGCTTTCATGAAGTAGGAATTCCGGCTCGGCCCCTATCGTCCCACAGGATCGACGCCGATGGCACGCGCAGTGTCGACGTACGTCTGGGCATGCACCGATGGCGTTGCAGATTCTAGGAACGAGACGAGGGCAAGGCGCTTCACGGATGACCCCTGAGGTTGGCGATGAGCGCATCTTGGGGGCTCTATGGTGAACCCAGGCTGAACGGAGTCGACGTCGAACCCATCAAAGCTTGGAGACGCGTTCCAACTCGCTGTTGAAGAGGTTGACTACCGCGGGCTCGTACGAAGCGGCGAACTTCTCGTGGACCGGCTTCACCGCTGCGCGCATGCGAGCGAGTTCGGCGGGCGCGATGTCGTTGTAGACCATGCCCTTTGCCGTGAGCTCGGCGACAGCCTTGCCGGAGACCTCGCGGCTGACCACGCGCTGGAAGTTCTGGGCTTCGGTGGCGGCTTCCTGCAAGAGCTTGTGCTCCGCCGGCGACAGCCGATCCCAGAAGCGCTTGCTGATCTGGATCGGGTTCGTCGCGTAGACGTGATTGGTGGCGCTCACGTATTTGTTCACTTCGTAGAACTTGCTCGACAGGATCACCGCATAGGGGTTCTCCTGTCCGTCCACCGCCTTGCTTTCGAGCGCCCCATACAACTCGGCGAACGGCATCGGGATCGGGTTCGCCTTGAAGGTCTTGAACGTCTCCAGGAACACCGGATTCGGGATCACGCGCAGCTTCAGCCCCTCCAGGTCTTCAGCCCTGAGGATCGGCCGCTTGCCGTTCGTCACGTTGCGAAAGCCCAGGTCGAAGAAGCCGAGCACGATCACGCCCTTCTCCGCCAGCTTGCCGCTCAGCATCTTGCCCAGCGGGCCGTCGACCATCGCATCGGCCTGCCGGGCGTTGCTGAAGAGGAACGGGAAATCGAAGAGCCCGAACTCCTTGACGATGCCGGCGAGCGACGTGGTCGACGCCACCAGCATCTCCTGCACGCCTCCCTGCAGTGCCGACTGCTGCTGCAGCTCGTTGCCCAGCTGACTGCTCGGGTACTCCTTCACCGTGATCTTGCCGCCGCTCTTGGCGGCGACCAGCTCGGCGAACTTGAGCACGCCCGTGCTGGTGGGATGGCCGGGGTTGTTCAGGTGGCCGACCCGGATCGTCCGTTCCTGGATGTCCTGGGCCAGTGCCACGCTGCTTGCCGCGAGCAGTGTAAGGATGGCGGTCAATCGGATCAGCTTCGATGTCATGTGGGTTCTCCTTGCGGTTGGTAAGGTTCGCGGGTGGCAACGGCGCGCATCAAGATGGGCCCAGGTCGGCCGGCGTCACGACGCAGGTGAGCTCGTAGTGCCCCTGGCGGATCGTAGGAAGCGCCCCGTGCTCGACCAGCACGTCGTCATCGGCGTCCGTGCCGCGCAGCGCGTGCAGCGCCTGCTCGTCGTACCCGTTGGCGAGGAAGATCCAGTCGGCGGCGGCGTCGCGGCCGCCGCGGATCGCCTGTTCCGTCGTCACGGGGATCGCCGGGCTCTCCGTCTGCAGCAGGTGGGCGGCCGTCGCTCCGGGCCCGGTGAAGCGGCGACAAATGGCGCCGAGGTAGTCGCGCAGCGCGTCGTCGCGACCGGGGGCGGGCGAGAGGCGCAACGTCAGCGCATGGCGAGCCAGCCCGGCGCCGCTCGTGTCGAGCACGCGGCACAGGCTGCGCACCATGTTGCGGTGGTGCGGCATCAACTTGGCAGACCACGGCGTCGGCTGGTTGAGTCGGGCCAGATACTCCGGCGACGCCAGCGTCTCGTGGCGATCGAGCTCGTAGAGCACGAAGAATCCGTCTCCCCCGTCGGCGCTCGCCCATCGGCTGCCGCGCAGGAAACCCGGGATGCCGAGCCGCTCCGGGAAGTGCTCGTGGGTGTGCCAGTCCTCGAACTCCTCCCGCCAGAGGCGATCGATGTCCCACCACATCGCGATAGCGGCCTTGCCCAGCATGCCCACGGCCTCGGCCTCCTCTGCTAGTAGAACCAGCGCGCCGGCACCAGCACCAGCTGCGGGAACAGCACCATCAGGAACATCAGGATGAACTGGGCGATCATGAATGGCACGACGCCGCGCGTCACCGCGTCCATGCTCACCTGGCCGACGCCGGCGACGGTGTTGAGCACCACGCCCACCGGCGGCGTGACCAGGCCGATGGCGTTGTTGATCATGAACAGCACGCCGAAGTAGACCGGGTCGATGCCCGCGGCGTTGACGAGCGGCATCAGCACCGGGGTGAGGATCAGGATCGTCGGCGCCATGTCGAGCGCGGTGCCGACGATCATCACGAGCACCATGATCGCCGCCATCAGCCACTTCGGGTTGTCGTGCAGCGGCTGCAGCAGCGCGACGACTTGCCCTGGAATGTTCGCCACCGTGATCAGCCAGGCGCTGACGGCGGCCGCGGCGACCAGCAGCATCACGACCGAGGTGGTGCGCGCGGCGTGGACGAAGACGCCGTAGAGCTGGTTCCACTTCAGCTCGCGGTAGACAACGGTCGAGACGAACAGGGCGTAGACGGCGGCGACGACCCCGGCCTCGGTAGGCGTGAACACGCCGAGCTTGAGCCCGACGATGATGATCACCGGAAGGCCGAGTGCCCAGGCGGCGTTGGCGATGGCCGCGAGCACATCCTTGAACGGACGCCGCGGCGGCGAGGGGATGTCTTCGTTTCTCGCCAGCCACCACCAGGTGAACCAGATCGAGGCGCCGAGCATCAGCCCGGGCACGATGCCGGCGAGGAAGAGCTTCGAGATCGAGACGTTGGCGGCGACGCCGAAGATGACGAAGCCGATGCTCGGCGGCAGGATCGGCGCGATGATTCCTGCCGAGGCGATCAGGCCGGCCGAGCGCGCCTTGTCGTGTCCCGCGGCCATCATCATCGGCAGCAGCAGCGTCGTCAGCGCCGCGGCGTCGGCGACGGCCGAGCCCGACATCGCCGCCAGCAGGCAGGCGGCGATGATGACCACGTAACCGAGCCCGCCCTTGACGTGGCCCACCATCACCAGCGCCACGTTGACGATCCGGCGCGACAGGCCGCCGACGTTCATCAGCTCGCCGGCGAGCAGGAAGAATGGCACCGCGAGCAGCGGATAGCTGTTGGCGCCGTTGATCAGGTTCTGCGCCAGGATCTGCGGGTCGAGCATCCCGAGCTGCCACATCAGCGCCGCGCCGCAGACCAGCAGCGCGAACGAGATCGGGATGCCGATCGCCATCGCCGCGAGCAGCGAGCCGATGAAGACGAGCAATGTCATGCTTGCTCCTCGCGCACGATCACGAGGTCGTCTTCGCTGGCGTGGCCGGTCAGCACCTTGTAGAGATCGGCGAGCAGCACCAGTGCCGCCGAGACGCTGAACACCAGGCCCACGCTGTAGAACCAGGCCATCGAGGCGCCGCTCGACGGCGCGGTCACGTCCCAGTTGATCTTCGTCTGCTCCAGCGAGCCGTTGAAGAGCATCCAGCACATCAGCAGCATCAGCACGTAGGCCAGGACGAGGCACGCCTTCTTGCCGCGCGGACCGAGCCGGCCGACCAGCATGTCGGTGCCGAGGTGCGCGTGCTCGCGCAGGCCGATGACCGCGCCCATGAAGGTGAGCCAGACGAACAGCCAGCGCGACAGCTCCTCCGAGACCGAGATGCCCGAGTTGAAGCCGTAGCGAAGCACGACGTTGCCGAACACCAGCACGACCATCACCGCCAGGCAGACGGCGATCACCGCCTCGAGCAGGCGGCAGTAGCGGCGCAGGACGGCGTCCAGATCAGCCGCCCTCGGCCTCGCGCGCCATCTCGACGAGAACCCGGAGGCCGGCGGTGTAGGAGCGCCAGCCGAGGCCCTGGATCGTGCCCTTGACGGCCGGCGAGATGATCGAGTGCGCGCGCCATGGCTCGCGCGCGGCGATGTTGCTCATGTGCACCTCGATCACCGGAAAGGGCATCGCCTTGATGGCGTCGTGCAGGGGCACGCCGTGCTGCGTCAGGCCCGCTGGGTTGACGAGGGACCCTCGCACCGTGTCGATCCGCTCGTGCAGCCGGTCGATCAGAGCGCCTTCGTGGTTCGACTGGAGAATCTCGAGGCCGACGCCCAGTTCGTTCGCGAGCGCATGCAGGCGTTCGTTGATCTCGGCGAGAGTCGTCGTGCCGTAGATGTGCGGTTCGCGCCGGCCGAACAGGTTGAGGTTCGGCCCGTGCAGGACGAGGAATTGTTTGTCAGTCACGGCACGATCGTCGCACGAAATGGAAAGGGTTTCCAACATGGAAAATACCTACCAGTCCCCGTATCATGATGGTGCATGACGACTCAACTTGAACGCGGCCTCGCAGTTCTCGAACACCTGGCGACGAGACCCGACGGCGACGCCCTCTCCGAGATTGCCGCGGCCCTGTCGATGCCGCTCAGCGCCGCGCATCGCGTGCTCGGCGACCTGACGCGCAGCGGCTATGTCCGGCAACTTCGCAACCAGGGCGACTACGGGCTCACGATCAAGCTCGTGGCGCTCGGCTTGAACCATCTCGCAGCGTCCGGCATCGTCGACATCGCCCAACCGGCGCTGGACCGTCTCGCCGCCGAATCGGCCGAGCTGGTGCGATTGGCCATCGTCGACGGCGAAGAGCTGGTCTTCGTCGCCAAGGCGCAAGGTGCGACCCGCGGACTTCGCTACGACCCCGACATGGGCCTCTCGGTGCGCCTGTCGTGCAGCGCGGCAGGACACGCGTGGATGTCGACGCTGGACGACGAACGCTCGCTCGCCCTCGTCAGCCGGCAGGGGTTCGGCCGGCCGCAGGACTACGGCCCCAACGCGCCGACGACCGTGAAGGCACTGCTCGCCTACGTGCACGCCGCGCGCAAACGCGGCTACGCGACGATCGTCGAGGTTTTCGCACCGGCGATGTCCGCGATGGCCGCGCCGGTCGTCGTTCAGGGGACAGCCGTGGGCGCGGTGACGATCGCCGGCCCGGCGGTGCGCCTCGACCAGGCGCGCATGCGCGCGCTCGGCGGTGCATTGATCGAGACGGCCCGTGAAATCGCGGCCGTGCGCTCGGCCTCCTCACTCTTTCGGGGTCGGCAATCTGCGTTGAGCGCATCGCGGAAGCCTTAGCCCCACCTCCTGCTCCGGCGCGGATCGGCGCCGCAACGTCGGCGTCAGCGCGTGCAGTGCCGCTACGCTGGCGTGTACGCCAGCCGCACGTAGATCGGTGCGAATGCTTCGGCCTGCGTGACTTCGAGCAGGTTCTCGCGCGCGAGTTCGAGCATCGCGATGAAGGTCACGACCAGCACCTGCGGGCCGCGCGTCACGTCGAACAGATCCTCGAACAGCGCGAAGCGCCGGCCCTGAAGCGTGCGCAGCACGATGCTCATGTGCTCGCGCACGCTGAGCTGCTCGCGCGTGATGTGGTGGTGCTGGTTCAGCTTCGCACGCTTGAGGATGTCGGCCCAGGCGGCGCGCAGCTCGTCGGCGTCCACATCGGGGAAGCGCGGTGCGAGCGACTGCTCGATCACGACCTGTGCCCGCAGGAAATCGCGGCCGATCAGCGGCAGCTGGTCGATGCGCGCCGCGGCGAGCTTCATCTGCTCGTACTCGATCAGGCGGCGCACCAGCTCGGCGCGCGGGTCTTCGGGCTCCTCGCCCTCGGCCGTCTTTTTCGGCGGCAGCAGCATGCGCGACTTGATCTCGATCAGCATCGCCGCCATCAGCAGGTACTCGCTGGCGAGCTCGAGATTGGTCTTGCGGATCTGCTCGACGTAGGTGAGGTACTGGCGCGTCACGCTCGCCATCGGAATGTCGAGGATGTTGAAGTTCTGGCGCCGGATCAGGTAGAGCAGCAGGTCCAGCGGGCCTTCGAACGCTTCGAGGAAGACCTCCAGCGCATCCGGCGGAATGTAGAGATCCGTGGGCAGCGCGAACAGCGGTTCGCCGTAGAGGCGTGCCACGGCGACGTTGTCGATCGCGGTGGCAGCTTCGTCAACAACGGGAAGCGGAAGGTCGGGCACCTCGGGTGCCGCGACGACGGCGTCATCGCTCACGGTCGATCGCGCGTTGTGGCGGAGGCTCGGCTAGCGCTCGGTCTGGTAGACGTACGGCTGCTGGGGCACGCGAGCATCGTTGTACTCGGCCTGCGCATCACGATCGATGTGCTTGTCCCACAGCAGCGCGCGGCCCTGGCGTTGTTCGGCCTCCAGCGTGGGCTTGTTCGCCTTCATCTGCTGGATGAACGAGGTGACGTCGGAGGTATAAGGCTTCCAGAACAGCGGCATGGGCGGGCAGGGCGTTCAGCGGTTGATCTGTCATTTTAACGGGGATGGCGCATGCGCAGAATTTCTTACCGGCTGGTGGCGTGGGGTCTGGCCTTCGCGGGGCTGCTCGCGGGCTGCGATCCGCAGCGCATCAGCGAGCTGGAGGAGGGCGTTGCGACCGAGGCCGACGTGCGCGCCAAGTTCGGCGAGCCGGTCGCCATCTACAACGAGGAGAACGGCGGCCGCACCTTCGAGTACCCGCGCCAGCCTGCGGGCCAGGTCAACTACATGATCACGGTCGGCCCCGACGGCAAGATGAGCGCGTTGCGCCAGGTGCTCAAGCCCGCCAACTTCGCGAAGGTCGAGCCCGGGTGGGACAAGGCGCAGGTCCGGCGCCTGCTCGGCCTGCCGGCCAAGACGATGCGGTTCGAACTCAAGAACGAAGAGGTCTGGGACTGGCGCTACGCCGATGGGCACGAAGGCAAGCTGTTCTCGGTGACGTTCGATCGCGACGGGCGCGTCACCTCGACGGCCGTGACGCCTGACGCGATGGCGCTGAATCAGAAAGGGTAAGCCCCTCGCCCAGCTCGTCCAGGATCGGGCAGTCCGGCCGCTGGTCGCCGTGACAGCAGGCGACGAGCCCCTGCAGCGTGCGCTTCATCGCCGCCATCGCCTCGATGCGGCGCTCCAGGTCCGCGACGTGCCCGCTCGCGATGCGCTTGACGTCGGCGCTCGCGCGACGGCGGTTCTGCCACAGCTTCAGCAGCTCCGCGATCTCGGCCATGCTGAAGCCGAGCTCGCGCGCGCGGCGGATGAAACGCAGCGTGTGGATCTCGGCCTCGCGGTATTGACGATAGCCGGCGCCGGTGCGCGCCACGCGCGGCAAGAGGCCGAGCGATTCGTAGTGGCGCACCATCTTCGCCGACACGCCCGAGCGCAGCGCTGCTTCACCGATGTTGAATACCTCGCCGCCGTTCGTCATCACACCGCCCCTTTCCAGCGCCGCAGCAGCAGTGCGTTGCCGACCACGCTGACGCTGCTCGCCGCCATCGCCGCACCGGCGACCACCGGGCTGAGCAGCCCGAAGGCCGCGAGCGGCACGCCGATCACGTTGTAGACCAGCGCCCAGAAGAGGTTCTGGCGGATCTTCGCGCAGGTGCGGCGCGAGATGTCGATCGCGTCGGCGATCAGGCCCGGGCGGCCGCGCATCAGCGTGATTCCGGCGGCCTGCATGGCGACGTCGGTGCCGGTGGCCATCGCGATGCCGACGTCGGCCGCGGCGAGCGCGGGCGCGTCGTTGATGCCATCGCCGAT
>Ga0070665_100003818_pt1 | contig 15953 bp, 16 predicted proteins | sample KBSS13metaG_FD_65862 | JGI IMG/M metagenome (GOLD analysis project Ga0070665, IMG submission 65862) | Switchgrass rhizosphere microbial communities from Kellogg Biological Station, Michigan, USA - KBS S1-3 metaG | ecosystem: Host-associated > Plants > Roots > Rhizosphere > Soil ... | reverse complement strand
AGGCTGTGCGCGTGGCTGGCCGAGCGTCATCGGGCGGGCGACAGCGTGGTCCAGTTGCTGGCAGCCTGCACCGGCTCGGGCTGGGACGGTGACACCGCGGTGCGGGCGGTCGAAACGGCGATGGGCCAATCGCTGGCGCCGCCGCTGCCGACGCCGCGGCCGCTGTTTCGCAACAAGCCCGAGCTCGATGTCGGCGATCGCCGCGTTCACGTGCTGTTGTCGATGCAGCGGCCCGCGCTGATGGTGGTCGGCAACATGCTGTCCGACGAGGAATGCGACGGCCTGATCGAGGCGGCCCGAGCCCGTATTTCGCCCTCGACGGTGGTCGACAACCTGTCGGGCGGCAACAAGCCGGGCGACGAACGCACCAGCCACGGCCTTTTCTTTCGCCGCGGCGAGAGCGAGTTGATCCAGCGCATCGAACGCCGACTGGAGCGCTTCCTGGCCTGGCCGATGGATTGGGGCGAGGGCCTGCAGGTCCTTCGCTACGGTCTGGGCGCCGAATACCGGCCCCACTTCGACTACTTCGATCCCGAGTCGCCGGCCATTGCCAAGCTCACTGCCAGCGGCCAGCGCGTGGCGACCGTGCTGCTGTACCTGAACACACCCGAGGAGGGCGGCGGCACATCGTTCCCGGACGTTCAACTGGACGTGGCCGCGCGCCGCGGCAACGCCGTGTTCTTTGCCTACGACCGCCCGTATCCCACCACCCTCACCCGCCACGGCGGACAGCCGGTGCTGGCCGGCGAGAAGTGGGTGGCCACCAAGTGGCTGCGCAGCCAGTATTTCGAGGAACCGCCGCCGCGCTGAGGCCGTGTCGAGACGTCGTGCCGTCAGGCACTGGCGCGCTCGACCACCTCGAAGCCCAGGTCGACGATGCGTTCGGGCTCGGGTTGCTTGTCCAGTCGGCGCATCAGCAGTTCGCCGGCGCGCTGTCCCATTTCCGTGGAGCGCACCTGGACCGAGGTCAGTGCCGGCTCGATGCCGGCAGCGATCGGCAGATCGGCAAAGCCCATCACCGCCATGCGCTGCGGCACGGCGATGCCCTGGCGCTGGCACTCGAACAGCACGCCCGCCGCCAGCATGTCGTTGGTGCAGAAAATGGCGCGCGTGCTCGGCGCGTTTTGCAGCAGGCGCAGCAGGGCCTGGCTGCCATCGGCCACCGCCGAGGGCGAGGCGACGATCTCGTCCACCACGGCGCCCGCGCCGGCCGCCTTTGCACCGGCGCGGAAGCCTTCGAGCCGGGCGGCCGAGCGCTCGTCAATGCCGCCGATGAACGCCAGCGCGCGATGGCCCTTTCCGGCCAAGTAGCGCGCCGCCGCTTCGCCGGCCGCGCGGTTGGAAAAGCCGACGACCATGTCGATCGGCCGCGTGGTCAGGTCCCAGGTTTCGACCACCGGGATGCCGGCGCGCTGCAGCCGCGCCCGCACGCCGCGCGCATGAACCACGCCGGTCAGCACCACGCCGTCGACGCGGCGCCCGAGAAAAGCGTCGATCAACTGCGCCTCTTCTTCCTGACGGTACTGCGTTTGCCCCAGCAGCAATTGGTAGCGATGCCGCGCCATCACTTTCGACAGGCCGTCGATGGTGTCCGAGAAGATCGAGCTGGCGATGGTGGGCACCACGGCGGCCACGATCCGCGTGCGCTTGGAGGCCAGGCTGCCGGCCGTCAGGTTGTGCACGTAGCGCAGCTGGTCGATGGCCGCGCGCACGGCGGCCAACGTGGCCGGCGCCAGTTTGTCCGGCTCGTTCAGGGCGCGCGACACCGTGACCATCGACACGCCCGCAGCCTGCGCCACGTCCTGCATGCGGGCGGCGCGCTCGGGCGTGGCGCGGGGGCGAAGGCGGGCGGACATGGTGCGATGGTGAGGCAGCAGGGGATGGGGGATGGCTCGCTTGACGCTGGCAAGTCTATCTGCCACGATGGAAAAATGAAATCGTTTTCATAACCACCCGCCCGGGTTGCCGCCATGGCACCGGATGCACACCGGAGAGAGAGGGCGCATGACCACACTCCCGCCGAACGACATCGAGCGCTACCACCGCGACGGCCTGCTGGTGGTCGAAGGCTTGCTGGAAGACGGCATGCGGCAGCGCATGAAAGAGGCGCTGGCCCAGCTGATCGAGCAATCGCGCGGCGTATCGGCGCACGACGACGTGTACGACCTGGAGCCCGGCCACTCGGCCGAGGCGCCACGGGTGCGCCGCATCAAGAAGCCGCACCTGGTGCATCCGGTGTTCGCCGAGTTCCTGCGGGCACCCCAGCTGCTGTCGGTGCTGTCGGCCTTGCTGGGGCGCAGTGGCGTTCGGCTGCACGGCTCCAAGCTCAACCTGAAGGCGCCGGCTTACGGCTCGCCGGTCGAGTGGCACCAGGATTGGGCCTTCTACCCGCACACCAACGACGACGTGCTGGCAGTGGGCGTGCTGCTCGACGACGCCACCGAACAGAACGGCCCGCTGCTGGTGCTGCCGGGCAGCCACAAGGGCCCGACCTTCGATCACCACGACAGCGACGGCTACTTCTGCGGCGCGATGGACCCGGTGCGCGATGCGCTCGACTACGCCGGCGCGCTGCCGGTGATCGCGCCCGCCGGGTCGTGCTCGTTCCATCACGTGCGAGCCGTGCATGGCTCGGCGCAGAACCGCTCGCCGCATTCGCGCAACCTGCTGCTCTACGAGTTCACGGCCGGCGATGCCTTCCCGCTGTTGGGCATCGCCGACTGGAGCGAATTCAACCAGCGCCTCCTGGTCGGCACGCCGACCGTGGTGCCGCGCGTGGTCGACTGCCCGATCCGCATGCCGTTGCCGCCGGCGCGGTTCCAGGGCTCGATCTACGAGAACCAGAGCGCGATGCAGCGCCGCTACTTCGACGCTTCGGACATGGCGCCCGGCATGCTGCGCGCCTGAACCGGCCGCTTCCCCTACACAACGAAGGAGACAACATGACGATGAAGATGTTCGGCCGCCTCGGCCTGGCCGCATGCCTGTTGACGGGTGCCGCGGCACACGCCCAGACCACGCTCACGTTCGGCGGCTCCGATGCGCTGGGCTCGATCCTCGACCGCCAGAACGTGCGCTTCACCGCTTGCGTCAACGACAAAGGCGCCGGCAAGGTGAAAGTCAACTTCATCCAGGGCGAGCAGCTGGGCAGCGACGTCCAGGTGATCGAGCAGATGATGCAGAACTCGGTGCAGATCTACGGCGACGTGCTCGACTGGTACGCCAATTGGGTGAAGGACTACGCCATCCTCGCGTGGGGCTTCACCTTCCGCGATGCCGACCACATGCAGAAGTTTCTCGACAGCCCGACCTACGCGGCGATGGCCGAAAAATTGCGCAAGGAGCAGGGCCTGCGCATCCTGGCCGCGGCGCCCACCCAGCCGCGCATCCTGTTCTCCAAGAAGCCGGTGGCGGCGCTGGGCGACCTCAATGGCGTCAAGATGCGCGTGCCCGAAATCAAGACCTACCTCACGCTGTGGGAAACACTGGGCACGCGGCCGTCGCGGCTGGCCTGGGGCGAGATCTATCTGGGCCTGAAAACCGGTGTGATCGAGGCCGCCGAAGGCCCGATCTCCTCGGCCTATTCGGCCAAGTTCCACGAAGCGGCCACTCACGTGATCCGCACCGATCACCTGATGTCGTCGGCGCACATCACCATCAACGAAAAGGCGTACACGGCGCTGCCGGCCGATTCGCAAAAGCTGCTGGCCGATTGCGCGCAAGAGGCGGTGCAGAACACGCGCAAGGTGGCGCAGCAGGAAACCGAGGACGTGGTGCGCAAGATGGGCGCCGAGGGCGCCAAGGTGAGCACCATCGACAAGGCGCCGATCCAGCAGCGCGCCAAGGAAGGCGTGGCCAGGATGGAAAAGGACGGTGCCTGGGCCAACGGCCTGTGGGACCAGATCCAGAAGCTCTGACCCGATGCTTGCGCACTACAAGCGGTTGATCGACCGCATCGGCAGCGTCGAGCAGTGGCTCGGCGTGGCGCTCATCGCCGTGATCGTGGTGGCGATCACGCTGCAGGTGTTCACGCGCTACGCGCTCGGCCGGCCGATCGCGTGGGTGGAAGAGTCGGCCACCTACGCCTTCATCTGGATGACCTTCGTCGGCGCCAGCTATGGCCTCAAGCACGGCCGCCACATCCTGATCGCGACCTTCGGCAGCCATCTGCCGCCGCGCGTCGCCGCCGCCATGCGCATGCTGGTGTGGGCGCTGGTGCTGGGCACGTTGGTGGTGCTGGTGGTGCAGGGGCTGAAGGTGATGGAGGTCGAAGGCCGCTCCAAGACGATCTCGCTGCCGATCGAGTTGCCGCGCAGCTGGTTCTATTCGCTGCCGCTGGCGTTGTCGTCGGCCTCGATGGCGCTCACCACCGTCTACCTGTTCCTGTCGGAGCTGCCGGTGCTGGCCGGCAAGCGCACCGAGCCGGTGGTGCCGCTGGGGGTGACGTCGTGAGCGCGCCGGGCCGCTCCCAAGCGCTCGTCCTGCAGCGCATCGCGCGGAGGCTGCCATGACGCTGGCTGTGCTGTCGGTGTGTTCGCGGTGCTGGTGATCCTGGAAGTGCCGGTGGCCTTCGCCATGGGCCTGGCCTCGATCGCCAGCATCGTCTTCACGCAGCCCATTCCGCTGTCGATCGTGGTGCAGCGCATGGGCACGGGGCTCGACAGCTTCGTGCTCATCGCCATTCCGCTGTTCGTGCTGGCCGGCCACCTGCTCAACCGCGCCGGCATCGCCGACCGCATTTTCGAGTTCACCGCTGCGGCGGTGGGGCACATCCGCGGCGGGCTGGCGCACGTCAACGTGGTCGCCAGCATGATCTTCGCCGGCATGAGCGGCGTGGCGCAGGCCGATGCGGCGGGCCTGGGCGTGGTCGAAGTCAACGCGATGCGCAAGGAAGGTTTCGATCCGGCCTTCGCCGCCGCGGTGAGCGCGGCCTCGGCCATCATCGGCCCGATCATCCCGCCCTCGGTGATCATGGTGGTGTACGCGGTGATGGTGCAGGCGTCGGTGGCCGACCTGTTCCTGGCGGGCTTTTTGCCCGGCATCCTGATGGGCGGATCGCTGATGGTGATGATCTACTGGATGGTGCGCACCGGCCGTGTGAAGGCGCCGCCGACCAAGAGGATGTCGGTGCCGCTGGTGGGCCGCACCTTCGTGCGCGCCCTGCCGGGCCTGGCCGCGCCGATCCTGCTGACCGTGGGCCTGCTGGCGGGCGTGGCCACGCCCACTGAGCTGGGTGCGCTCACCGTGGTGTATGCCGCGGCGCTGGGTTTCATCCAGCGTGAGCTGACGATCGCCGACCTGCTGTCGGCCATGCGCGAAACGCTGGTGACCTGCGGCGTGCTGGTGTTCATCATTGCCTGCGCGGTGCCCTTCGGCTGGATCGTCGCCACCTCGCAGGCGCCGATGAAGCTGGCGATGTTCCTGACCTCGATCTCGGGCGACAAGATGGTGATCCTGGCGATCATCAACGTGGCGCTGCTGGTGGCCGGCTGCTTCATGGAGACCACCGCCATCCTGCTGATCGCCACCCCTGCGCTGTACCCGACCATCGTGGCCCTGGGCATCGACCCGGTGCACTTCGGCATCATCATCGTGGTCAACCTCCTGATCGGCACGCTCACGCCGCCGTTCGGGGTGATCCTGTTCATCATGATGGACATCGCCAAGGTCAGCCTGGCGCAGATGACGCGCGCCGTGCTGCCTTTCTACATCCCGCTCGTGTTCACTCTGATCGTCGTCACGTATTGGGCCGACTTCGTGCTGTACGTGCCGCGCCTGTTCGGCAAGGCCGGCTGACGGGCAGGCCGGGCGATGCAGCAACTGCGTGTCTACCAGTCGATGTGGGCGATGGAGCGACGGCGCCCCGACGGCGCCGAATGGTCGCTCGACCAGAAGCTCGAGATGATCCGCAGCGCCGGTTTCGACGGCGCCGGCGTGCGCTTCTTCGACGCCGACTACGCCGGCACGGTGACGCGCCGGCTGCGCGATTGGGGGCTGACCTGGCAGGCGCAGTGCTACCCGCGCGCCGTGGACGAGCTGCGCCCGATCCTGGAGAACGTGGCCACTTTCGGCGCCGACCACCTGAACCTGCAAGCCGACGTGCGGCCGCACACCGTGGCCGAGTGCGTGCCGCTGATCGAAGGCTGGCGCGCGCTGGCACGCGATGCCGGCGTGGCGCTGCACTTCGAAACGCACCGCGACCGGATGACCACCGACCTGTATTTCACGCTGCGGCTGCTCGACCGGTTTCCGGATCTGCGCCTGACCGGCGACCTGTCGCACTACGTGGTCGGCCGCGAATTCGCCTGGCCGATTTCGGACCAGAACCACGCGCTGATGCACCGCGTCATCGACCAGTGCTGGGGCTTTCATGGCCGCGTGGCCAGCCGCGAGCAGATCCAGGTGCAGATCAGCTTTGCGCATCAGCGCGACTGGCTCGACCTGTTCATGGGCTGGTGGGAGTACGGCTTTCGCAGCTGGCGCCGCCGCGCCCCGAATGATGCTGTGCTCACCTTCCTGTGCGAGCTGGGCCCGCGCGAGTACGCGATGACCGGCGCCGACGGCTACGAGCTGTCCGACCGATGGGAAGAGTCGCAGCTCCTGATGCGTCTGGTGCGCGCGCTCTGGCGCAAGCTGGAGCAGGAAGAGGTGCAAGTGCAGGCTGCCTGAGGCCGCGCGCGTGGACGCGGTGTAATGCGGTTTTCGCCCGCCCGCACCCATGGACCGCTCCGCCGAATCCCCCGACCTGCTTCGCATCGCCCACGCGCTCGCCGATGCCGCCGCCGCGCACTCGATGCGCTGGTTTCGCCAGCCGCTGGACATCGTCACCAAGGCCGATGCCAGCCCCGTCACGCTGGCCGACCGCGCGGCCGAAGCGGCCATGCGCGAGATCCTGGCGGCGCAGCGGCCCGGCGACGGCATCTACGGCGAAGAGCACGGCAGCGAGCGCCTCGATGCCGATGCCGTGTGGGTGCTTGATCCGATCGACGGCACGCGCAGCTTCATCACCGGTTCGCCCTTGTGGGGCACCTTGATTGGCCTGCTGCAGGGCGGCCGCGTGGTGCTGGGGGTGGTCGACATGCCGGTGCTCGGCGAACGCTGGATCGGTCACGCCGGCGTGGCGCAGCGCAATGGCACGCCAGTGCGGGTGCGCGATTGCACTGCGCTGGCCGACGCGCGCATCGTCACCACGTCGCCCGACATCTTTTCGCCAGCCGACTGGCAATCGTTCGACATGCTGAGCCGCCAGTGCGCGATGCGCCGTTTCGGCGGCGATTGCTATGGCTACGCGCAACTGGCTGGCGGCAGCATCGACCTGGTGGTCGAAACCGGGCTGCAGCCCTACGACTACCTCGGGCCGACCGGCTTGATCGAGGCGGCCGGCGGCGTCGTCACCGACTGGGAAGGGCGCGCGCTCGGCCTGAACTCGGATGGCCGGGTGTTGGCGGCCGCCACGCCCGCACTGCATCGCGCGGCGCTGGCGGTGCTCAACCGTACTTAGCGCGCGGTCAGGGCGCCGGCTGAACGTACTTGTTGCCGTTCGCCTTGTAGTCGTCGATCGCCTTCTTCAGCAGGCCGTACTCGAAGCAGCTCGCGCTGCAGATCTGGTCGAGCGCGGCCAGGCGCTGCTCGGCCATCTCGAGCTGGCCCAGCACCAGGTACATCTCGCCCGAATACTCCAGCGCGCCCTTGTGCTTGGGGTCGATCTGCAGCGCCGCCGCGTAGTACCGCTCGGCCGCGGCGTAATCGGGCTTCTTGGCGCGCCGGTGGCTGTAGCCCATCAGGTTGTTCCAGTCGGCATCGCCGGGCTCGTTCATGCGCTTGAGCTCGTCGATCGCGGCGACCCACTTGTCGTCGGCAATGTTGGCTTTCACCACCGCGAACTTCAGGGTCGGCGGGATCTTGGAGGTGTCGGCTGCCCAGGTCGACGTGGCGCCGGCCAAGGCGGTGAGCGCGGCGAGCGCTGCCGCAGCGATGGAGAGATGTTTCATCGTCACAGCTTGCGTCTTCTGATCGAAGGGGTCTTGAACAATTGCGACAGCCGCCAGCGCGAGTGTGCCTAGGTCGCGAGGCGGCCGAAGCCCGAATCGCGCGCCAGCACGATCGCGCGCCCGCGGTTGTCGACTTCCAGCTTGGCGAACACGCTGGTCAGGTGGTTGCGCACCGTTTTCTCCGACAGGCCGAGCGTGGCCGCGATCTGCGCGTTGTCGCGGCCGCCGGCCAGAAGGTCGAGCAACTGGCGCTCGCGCCCGGTCAGCGTGTCGAACACCGGGTCGTGCGCCGGCGGCGCCTCGGGCAGAAAGCCGCGCACCTCCTGCAGCCAGCGCGCCCAGCCCGGCTCTTCTTCCAGCAGCAGGTGGTTGCCGCTGTCGATCGGCACGAAGCGCGCACCGCGGATCGCGCTGGCAATCAGCCGGCCCTCGGCGAACGGCACCCGCACGTCGCGCGTGCTGTGCAGCACCAGGGTCGGGCAGCGCACCTGATCGAGCAGGTGCACCACGTCGATCGCGTTGCACTCGCGCATCAGGCGCGCCGCGCTGGCCGGCGAGGCCGACAGCCGCTGCAGTTCGTTGAACCAGCGGTGATGCTCGGGCGTGCCGTCGGGAATGAACTGGCTGGTGAAGAACTGACGGAACGACGGCTCTTCCTTGCCCCAGCCCAGTTCCACCAGCCGGCACATCATCTCGGCCTCTTCGCGTGCGGCGGGCGAGTCGCTGCGCACCAGCCGACCGCGGGCGTAGCCGCCGTGCAGCACAAGGTGCGTCACGCGCTCGGGGTGGCGCGCGGCGTAGGCGATCGCGATCGACGCGCCCTGCGAAATGCCCAGCAGGCTGAAGCGCTCGACCCCGAGGGCGTCGACCACGGTTTCCAGATCACGCAGCCAGCTGTCGAAGCCGACGTCGGCCGCGTCCCAGTCCGACAGCCCGCAGCCGCGCTCATCGTAGCGCGCGAAGGTGGCGTGGGCCGACAGGCCCTGCAGCACGTGGCGCCAGACCGGGCTTTCCCAATCGAACTCCACGTGCGACAGCCACGTTGCGGCCTTGACCAGCAGCGGGCCGCGGCCGGCCAGCGCGTAGGCCAGGCGCACGTCGTCGTGGCCGCGGGTGAAGCGGATCTCCTGTTGGGCGTGGTTCAGGGCATTCACAAACGGTAGTGAAGGACGTTTGTCCTGCAAGGTCAATCCGCCATATGGCGTGAGAAGGGGCAAAGCGGGACCAGGGCCCCACGACAGCTCGGCGTCGCCTGCGAACAATCGGGTCGACTGCCCCCATTTCGTCTGGAGTCGCCCATGGCCGTTCATCCCCTGCACGCCGTACTCGCCGGCAAACGCTTCCGCGTGGAGCATGCCTGGGACGCGGGCGCGCTGCCGTCGGCGCATCTGGCGTCGCTGAGCGTGATCGACGTGGCCGCCGGCACTGGCGCCGCGCACATCGGTCTGCCGCACGACCTGTACATGGTGACGGCCTACTGCGACGAGCAACTCGATTGCCGCGCCGCGAACGACGACGGCCCGCTGCGCGTGATGGTGTCGGCACTGCGCACCCGCCCCGTTGCTTTCGGCACGCGCGGCGAGGGCCAGATGGCGGTGGCGCTGCTGTCGCCGCTCGGCCTGCTGCGGGCCTTCGGCTGCCCGTTGCAGGATCTGGAGAACACCCGCCTGTCGCTGCGCGAGCTGGTGTCGGCGGCGGCCGAGGCGGCGCTGCACGGCGCACTGCGCGATGCGGCGTCGGCGAGCGAGCGCAGCGCGGTGCTGGGTGGTTGGCTCGAAGGCCGCATCGCCGAGCATCGCCGCCTGGGTTTTGCGGCCGAGCGCGTGGCGGCGGCCGCGATGTCGCTGCTGCGCGGCGACGCCACGCCGATCGACGAACTGGCGCGCCGGCACGCCACCAGCCGGCGCCAGCTGGAGCGCGACTTCCACCACTGGCTGGGCGTGACGCCCGGGGCCTATGCGCGGCTGGTGCGCTTCCAGCGTGCGGCAGGCGCGGTGGCCGATGGCGTGCCGCTGGCGCACGTGGCGGCCGACCACGGCTTTGCCGACCAGGCGCACATGACGCGCACCTTCCGCGAAATCGCCGACATCACGCCGCGCGAAGTGCGCCGGCGCGCGGCCGGCACCGACGGACTGCGCTCGGCGCTGGCGAACCGCACGGTGATGCTGGCCGATGTGGGTGCGGGCACGGCAGGCGATCGGCTGGCTGCCTGATCGACGCGTTACACGGGCTACGAGCCCGCCGTCGCATCGCAGGGCGGCGCTGGCGCGGCCGACCTGCGCGTGCGCCTAAACTGGCGCACATGCTCCGCTGGCTCATCGTCGTCGTGCTCGCGCTGCTCTTGATGAGCGGCCTCACGACGTGGCTGCGCAAGTACGGCTTTGGCCGCTTGCCCGGCGACTTTGCCTTCCGCGCGTTCGGCCGCGAGTGGCAGTTGCCGATCGCCAGCACCATCGTCCTGAGCATGATCGCCGCCCTGATCGCGCGATGGATCTGAACCGCATCAACCGCCACGTCACCCCATGAGAGCCTGCGTCGACATCGGCGGCACCAAGGTCGCCGTCAGCCTGGTGGAATCGGGCAGCCGGGTGCTGCACGCACGCCGCAGCGAACCGACCGCCGTCTCCGGCACCCACGATGCAGTCGCGCGCCAGGTGATGCGGCTGATCGACGCGGCCTGCGCCGAAACCGGCACTGCGCCGACCAGCATCGAGCGCGTCGGCGTGTCGTCGGCCGGCCCCTTCGTGCTGAACGCCGGCTGCGTCGAACTGGCCACGCCCAACATCTGCGGCGGCATCGCCGGCCCGGGCCGCGGCCTGCCCAACGACTGGATGACGGCGCCGATCGAAGCGCCGCTGCGCGCGCGCTTTCCGTGGGTGCGGGTCGAGAACGATGGTGTCGGCGCGCTCGAGGCCGAGCGCCGCTGGGGCGCGCTGCAGGGCGTCGCCAACTGCGCCTACGTCACGTGGAGCACCGGGGTCGGCGTGGGGCTGTGCGTCGATGGCCGCGTGCTGCGCGGCAAGAACGGCAATGCCGGCCACGCCGGCCACAGCTTCGTGGTCGACGACGACAACCACGACGCGCTGTGCGGCTGCGGCAACGTGGGCGATGTCGAGGGGTTGGCCGCCGGCAACGCCATCGGTCGTCGCTTCGGCCGCGAGGCGCCGGCGCTGTTCGCTGCCGCATCGGCCGGCGAGGCCGAGGCACTGGCCATCGTCGACGGCCTGGTGCGCGTGATGGGCCGCATGCTCTACAACCTGATCGCCACGCTCGATCTGGAGCGCATCAGCCTGGGCGGCAGCGTGTTCTGGCACCACCGCGACTTTCTGCTGCCGCGGCTGGCCGCGCAGGTCGAAGGCAAACTGGCGCCACTGACGCAAGGCGCGATGCTGGTCGCTGCCGGTCTGGGCGACAAGGTCGGCGACTATGCTGCCCTGGCTTTGCTGGATTGATCAGATCGACGCTGGCCGAGCGCGCAACAGCTTCATCAACGTCAGCCCGTTGCGCTGCCCTTTGTCTTCATCGCAGTTGTTGAAGATGACGTGCGCGTTGCGGACCTTGTAGGCCAGCCGCACGATCTCCAGCGCCAGCTCGCCCAGTTCCGCATCGGGGTAGTCGTAGTCGAAGCGCTCGGCCGCCGAGGCCGCGCCCGGGAGGTTGTAGGTGTCCTGGTTGCGGCCGTGCAGGCGGATCAGCGCGTAGTCGCGGTGCGTGGTTTCCCACAGCGCCGGCACGCTGTTCGGAAAGCCCTGCGGCCCGTCGACGATGGTGTGCACGGCGCCCAACTCGCGGATGAAATCGAGCGTGCCCGCACGCTGCGCCTCGGTCCACCAGGCGCTGTGGCGGAACTCGATGCTCACCACGTGCCCCGCCATCTGTTCCATGCAGTGCGCGACGTGCTCGTGCCCTTCGCGATTGGGTTGCAGCCACGGCGGAAACTGGAAATGCACTAAGCCCAGCTTGCCCGCATCGCGCAGCGGCGCCAGCGCATCGATGAAGCGCCGCCATAGCTCGGCGCGAATCTCCGGCGGCGTGCCGCGGTAGTAGATCTGCCGGTCGATGCGGCCGCCCAGCGCCTGCTGGATGTCCTTGTGCATCACCTTCGGCTGCGTCTGGTGGCCGGTGAACAGGCGAAAGGCTTTGAGGTTGAAGACGAAGTCGCCGGGCGTGCGATCGGCCCAGGCCTTCGCGGTGGTCGGTGCCGGCATCGCGTAGTAGCTCGAGTCGACCTCGACCAGCGGAAACTGCGACGCGTAGAAGCGCAGCCGCGCCTCGGGTGTCTTCGCTTCCTTCGGATAGAAGCGGCCGCAGTCGATCAGCGTCTTGTCGGTCCACGAGGCGGTGCCGACGCGGATGGTGTCCGGAATGGTCATCGGTGTCAGTGTGCCGGCAGGCCGTGCCGGCGGGAAGCGACCGCCGGTCGCGCTCAGCCCTTCGGCTTGTACGCCACCACGTCGATCTCGACCTTGGCATCGACCATGAGCCGCGCCTCGGTGGTCGAGCGGGCCGGCCGGCCGTCGCCGAAGTAGCTCATGTAGACGCGGTTGAACGCACCGAAGTCGCGCGCGTCCTGGAGCCACACGGTGCTCTTGCACACGTCGGCCAGCGTGGCGCCGGCCAGCGCCAGCACCGTCTTGAGGTTCTCCATCACCTGGCGCGTTTGCGCCTCGATGCCGCCGGTGACGATCTCGCCGTCGGCGTTCGCGGGCACCTGGCCCGACACGTAGATGAAGTCGCCGGCGCGCACGGCGGGCGAGAACGGGCGCACTTGGCGGTCGGACGCAGTGGGGGAAACGCCGAGATATTCGAGGGGCATGGAAGTCTCCGTTGGGCTAAAACATCGAAAGTCAATTTCACACCAAATCATGAAGGCCCTCCCTTCGTGCGCGAACGCATGACCTCCCTGCCCGACAACGACATCCTCGACCCGCTGCTGCACAGCGGCTTCAAGGGCTACCCGCGCACGCAGCCGCCGCGCCGCCGCAGCGAGATCGGCGCGGCCGGCTGGAACGTGCTGGCCGGTGACCTGGCGCTGCCGGTCGCGCTGCTCAAGCGCGAGGCGCTGGAACACAACCTGGCCTGGATGCAGGCGCGCGTAGCGCAGTGGGGCATCGACTTTGCACCGCACGGCAAGACGACCATGTCGCCGCAGCTCTTTCAGCGTCAGCTCGATGCGGGCGCTTGGGGCATCACCTTCGCCAACGTCACGCAGTTGGGCATCGGCGTGGCCGCCGGCGTGCGACGCGGGTTGATCGCCAACGAGGTGATGACCGACGAAGACCTCGGAGGCATCCAGCAGTTGCTGCGCGCGCACGGCGATTTGCGTGTCGTGTTTCTCGTCGACTCGCTGGCGCAACTCGATCTGATCGAAGCCTGGTCGCACGCGCATACCGGCAGCGTGGCCTTCGAGGTGATGCTGGAGATCGGCGTCGAAGGCGCGCGCACCGGCACGCGCACGCAAGCGCAGGCGATCGCGCTGGCCGAGCGCTGCAAGGCCAGCGCCGCGGTGAAGCTGGTCGGCATCGAGTGCTACGAAGGGCAGGGCATCGTCGGCGAAACAGGCCCCGACAGCGTCGCACTCGAAGCGTTGATGGACCGCGTCGACGCGGTGGCGCGCCATTGCGAAGCGCATCAGCTTTTTGAAGCCGACGAGGTGCTGGTGTCGGCTGGTGGCTCTGCCATCTACGACCTGGTCGCCGGCCGTTTGAAGCCCGCGCTCGGCGCGCCGGTGCGCGGTCTGCTGCGCTCGGGTTGCTACCTCACGCACGACCACGGCACCTACCAGCGGCTGCAGGTTGCGATCGACGCACGTCTGGGCTGCGAGTGCGGCGAGAGCCTGCGCCCGGCGATGGAGGTATGGGCCACCGTGCAGTCGTGCCCCGAGCCGCTGCTGGCCATCGTGGCGATGGGCAAGCGCGACGTGTCGTTCGACCTGTCGATGCCGGTGCCGATCGCGCGCGCGGCCCGTGGCGTGCTGCAAACGTCCGCCGTGCCGTCGAGCTGGCAGATCAGCGCGCTGAACGACCAGCACGGCTACCTACGCTGGAGCGAGGCCGACGCGGCGCTGGCGCCGGTGGTCGGCGAGCGCGTCGGTTTCGGCATCTCGCACCCCTGCACGACCTTCGACAAGTACCACTGGATGCCGATCGTCGAGAACGACTACCGCGTCAGCGACGCAGCCGCGATGCACTTTTGAGGCATCGACGCGGCAACACATCCTTTGCAAAGCCCTGGACGGCGGAGGTCATCACCATGACTGACAACAACGCAACACTGCTCGAAGCCGGCCTGGTCATCGACGGCTCCGGCAACCTCGGCTGGCCCGGCGACGTGCTGCTGCAGGGTGACCGCATCGTCGGGCTCGGCGAACGATTGCGAGAGCGCTTGCCCGAAGGCATCGAGGCGTCGACGCTGAGCGTGGTCGATTGCCGCGGCAAAGTGATCGCGCCGGGCTTCATCGACGCGCACACGCACGACGATGCCATCGTGCTGCGCGACCCGGCGTGCCTGCCCAAGCTGTCGCAGGGCATCACCACCGTGGTCACGGGCAACTGCGGCATCTCCCTGGCGCCCTACAGCGTGGCGCAAGCCAGGCCGCCGCTCACACTGCTGGGCGCCGATTCGTACGTGCACGCGTCGATGGCCGACTACGGCAAGGCGGTCGATGCGGCGCAGCCTGCGCTCAACGTGGCAGCGCTGATCGGCCACACCACCCTGCGCTTCGCCACCATGGGCGCGCTCGATCGCGCGGCCGATGCCGACGAACTGGCGCGCATGGCGGCGCTCCTCGACGGCTGCATGCGCGATGGCGCGATCGGCATGTCGTCGGGCCTGTTCTACGAAGAGGCCTTTGCCGCGCCGGCCGAAGAGGTGACGACGTTGGCGCGTGTCGTCGCGCGACACGGCGGCGTGTACGCCACGCACCTGCGCAGCGAGATGGCGCAGATCATCGAAGCGCTGCACGAAGCCGGCGACAGCGCCTTCGCGGCCGGCGTGCCGCTGGTGATCTCGCACCACAAGTGCGCCGGCCCCGCCAACTGGGGCCGCACGCGCGAGACGCTGCCGCTGATCGAGGCGCTGGCCGCGCGGCAGAAGATTGCGATGGACGTGTACCCATACGTCGCCGGTTCCACGGTGCTGCGCGAGGATCTGGTCGACGGCGTGATCGACGTGCTGCTCACGTGGTCGGATCCGCATCCCGATGTCACCGGTCGGCTGCTGGCCGATGTTGCGCACGAGTGGGGCGTCGACCAGAAAGAGGCAGCGCGTCGCCTGATGCCCGGCGGTGCTTGTTATTTCCAGATGAACGAGGAAGACGTCGAGCGCGTGGTGGCGCATCCGCTCACCATGATCGGCAGCGACGGCCTGCCGCATGACCGGCATCCGCATCCGCGGCTGTGGGGCGCCTTCCCGCGCGTGTTCGCGCGCTACTGGCGCGAGCGACGCCTGTTCTCGCTCGAGCAAGCCGTGCACAAGATGACCGGCATGACCGCACGCAACCTGCGCATTGCCGACCGCGGCTTGCTGCGTGTGGGCGCGATGGCCGACGTGGTGGTGTTCGATCCGCAGACCATCCGCGATACAGCGACGTACGACGAGCCGCATGGCGTGAGCGAAGGCATTGCGCAGGTCTTCGTGAACGGGGCGCTGGCCTATCGCGGTGCTACGAAGGGTGAGCAGCCCGAGGTGTTGGCGCGTGCCGGACGCATGTTGATGCGGGCTGCTGCGGTGTGAGTGTTGAGGGCGCAGAGGTGCAATTGTTTGGAGGTTGCGCGCGGGCCAAGGCGGCTGCGGGTCCGGTGCGGCGCTTCAACTGTGACGGTCAGCGTCTGCGACGCTGACTGCCCTTGTATGTCCAATTTCATGTACTTTTCGGTTGCCCGGCCTTCGAGCTGTGGCGGCTCTCAAGTTTGCGGCTGGCACGCCAAACCTGTCCTTCCCTTGAGCCGTGAGCTCGTATCG
>Ga0070665_100003817_pt1 | contig 15953 bp, 10 predicted proteins | sample KBSS13metaG_FD_65862 | JGI IMG/M metagenome (GOLD analysis project Ga0070665, IMG submission 65862) | Switchgrass rhizosphere microbial communities from Kellogg Biological Station, Michigan, USA - KBS S1-3 metaG | ecosystem: Host-associated > Plants > Roots > Rhizosphere > Soil ... | reverse complement strand
GTCTTTGACGGCGCGGGTGCGGAGCGCGGTGAGGTCCGAGCCGGCGTTCGGCTCGGTGAGCGCGAAGGCCGACAAGCGGCGACCGCTGGCCAACTCTGGCAGGATCTCACGCTTTTGCTCAGGGCTGCCGAACGTGCGGACGGGGTCTACGGCGCCGATGCAACCGTGGACGCTGGCCATGCCGGCGATCGTGCCATCGATCATCGCCATCTTGGTGATGAACGGAGCAAACGCGGCGAACGGAGCGCCCGATCCGCCGTATTCCTTCGAGACGAGCAGACCCCAGTAACCGGCGTCGCCGAGTTCCTTAAGGACCGTTGGCGAGATGCCGCGCTTTTGTTCGTTGAGAACCGTGCCATCAGCAACGTGACGGCGAACGAGTTCCAGCGACGCGTCCATCACCTTGGCGACGTCTGGTGGAGTGGTTGGCGTGGTGCTGGTGAACAAGTCGATCGGCACTTCCGCGTCCCACACCGCGCGATGGGCCGGGCTGGCTACGGTCTGGTATTGCGGCGCAAACAAGTCTTCGACTTGATCGTCGGCCTTGTCGATCGCGCCGGTGCGGCGTGCTTCTTCGTCACTCTTGCCGCCCAGCTTGAGGGCCGTCTCGGCAAACGACGCCTTCTCGCTGGCTGGAGTTCCCGATCCATGACCAGCACTGCTGCCGTTCGCTCCTGCGCCCTTCTTCACTTCCGGATCCGTATCCACCGCACGACTGTTCATTTTCGATCCCCTCGATTTGTGATCGCCCTTGGCATGGCGGCCGGCCTACGGCGCGCAACGTCCCAATTGGCATGAAATACCAGGAACATCAGGTTGTCCGACCGCCACAGCCGGGCTGTTATTCTAGTTTAGTCCGCCCGCGAATGCCACTCCCTGGCGCCCGCCAAAAAGCATCATTTCCGAGCGAATTCGTCGGCCAGTTTACAGCAAACCTTACCTAACCAGACTTAACCGCCAACCGCCGACGAGATTCACCGAAATGGCGACCGGATGGCATGACTTTTTGGTAATTCGGTCCGTTTCAGGCGGGCACTGGCAGAGCCAGTGGCACACAACACCGGAGCCAAATGGCACACGCCACGAATTGCCAGCGCCGTAGTTCGACGCGCCTATTTGGCCGCGGTTGCCACCGGGGCCGGGGCGTACATTGCCTCGATCTCATTGGCGTAGGCGGCCTCGATCACCTTGCGGCGAAGCGACAGCTTGAGCGTCATCTGCTGGTTGTCGACCGTGAACGGCTGGGCCAGCAGCTTAAACTTCTGGACCTGCTCATAGTGCGACACGTCAGCCAACCGCTGCGCGATGTGCGCGGCGTACAGCTCGCGAACCTGGTGGTCTTCGAGCGCTTCGGCAACGCTCTTCACCGGAATTTCCAGCTCTTTGATGGCCGCCATCAGTGGCTCTGGATTCGGGACGATCAAGGCCGTCAGGTAATTCCGGCGATCGCCGATGACCAGCGCCTGGGCAATCAACGGGTCGTGGCACAAGAGCGCCTCGAGATTGATCGGAGCGATATTTTTTCCGGCGTTGGTGACGATCAATTCCTTCTTGCGGCCGGTGATCTTCAGGTAGCCTTCGCTGTCGATCTCGCCGATGTCACCGGTATGGAACCAACCATCCTGGATGACCTCGGCCGTGGCGTCTGGCCTTTTCCAGTAGCCACGCATGACGTGCGGCCCTTTGGTGCAGATCTCGCCTTCCTCGGTGATTTTCACCTGTACGCCAGGGAGCAGCCGGCCGACTGTGCCGACCTTGGTGTCCGAGAGCCGGCCGGTCGAGATCGTCGGCGAGGTTTCGGTCAGACCGTAACCCTGCGAAATGAAGACCCCTTGTTCCTTGTAAAACAGGTGGGTGTGGTCCGCCAACGGCGCTCCGCCAGATCCGCACATCCGCGCGCGACCACCCAGCATGCCCTGTAAGGCGCCAGGTATGGTGTGCATGTTCTGCGAGATGAGAAATCTCTGCAACTTGTCAAAGAAGTACGGCACGCCGTTGATCAGCGTCGGATGAACTTCCTGGCAATTGCCAATGCTGGCCTCGGGGCTATCGGCCAGTGCCATCACGATGCCCGAGGCAACCCAGGTGTAAAGATCGCAGGTGCGGGCAAAGATGTGACTCAGCGGCAACCAGCTCAGGCGAACGTCGTCCTCGAGCTGCTCGAAGGTCGACATCATGGCGAAGGTGTTCGATGTCAGGTTCGATTGCGTGAGCATCGCCCCTTTCGGCTCGCCCGTCGTGCCTGACGTGTAAATGATGGTCGCCAGATCGTCTGGTTTGACGAGGTCATTTCCTTCTTGCTCGACCTTTTCGGCGACCTTGTCGTCGACCTTGGCAGTCAGGTCCGAGAGGAGCGAGACCTTGAACTGTCCAAGCGGCGCCGGACACGGGTCGAACGAAACGAACTTGAGCGAATCGTCGAACTTGGCGGCCTCGTCCTCCAACTTTTCGGTTTGATCCGGACCGGAAAGGATGACGACCTTTGAGCCGCTATCGATGATCTGGTAGCTGACTTGCGGGCCGGACAGTGAGGCGTGAATCGGCACGTTGACGGCGCGGGCCATTTGAATGGCGGCGTCGGCAATCACCCATTCGTAACGGTTCTTCGACAAGAGCGAGACGCGATCGCCTGGCTCTACTCCGAGCGAAACCAGCACAGCGGCCGCGCGGCGAATCTCACGTCCGATCTCGCCCCACGTGACCGGCTGATATTGGCCGTCGCGCTTGACGAGCATTCCGGTTTTGTCCGCGTCGGCCCGCACGCGCGAGACCCACATCTGGACGACAGTCGCAGCCTGGTTTTCGGATAATCTCATGGCGTTTGCGTCAGACCCGTTCGAAGATGGTGGCGATACCCTGTCCGGCGCCGATACACATCGTGGCCAGACCCAAATTGACGTTACGATCGACCATGTTGCGAATCAGCGTGGTGGCGATTCGCGCGCCGCTGGCGCCCAGGGCGTGACCAATGGCGATCGATCCGCCGCGGACGTTGACCTTGTCGACGTCGAGACCCAGCATGCGAATGCAGGCCAAGGCTTGCGACGCAAAGGCCTCATTTAGTTCGATAATGTCGATGTCGGAAAGCTTCAGCCCGGCCCGCTTCAAGGCCTTTTGCGTGGCTGGCACCGGTCCGGTGCCCATCACTGCCGGGTCGACGCCGACAATGGCCGTGGCCACAACGCGGACTAGCGGCTTGAGCCCAAGCTCTTTGGCCTTGTCGCCTGACATGATCAACAGCGCCGCGGCGGCGTCGTTCAATGGCGAGCTGTTGCCGGCCGTGACGCTGCCCATGCCTGGCATGAACGCCGGCTTGAGCGCGGCGAGCGATTCCATTGTGGCGTCTGCGCGGACGCATTGATCGACTTCGACCAACACGCGCTCGCCCGCTTCGTCACGACCCCAGGTCGGAATGATTTCGTTGCGGAACTCGCCGTTGGCGTGCGCCTTGCTGCTGAGCTGATGGCTCCGCAGCGCGAAGGCGTCTTGCTCTTCGCGCGAGATGCCTTGCGTTTGGGCCAGGAATTCGGCGGTGATGCCCATCATCAGCGCGCCCTTCGACGTGCGATGAAAGAGCTTGGGGTTGATGTCGATGTCTTTGTCCATGCGGATGTGGTGCATGTGCTCCAACCCGCCGACGATCTGCACGTCTTCGCCGCCTGCGACGATAGCGTGGGCGCCCTGATTCAGCGCCTGCAAGCTCGACCCGCACAGTCGATTGACCGTGGTGCCGCCGGTTTCGAGCGGCAGACCGGCCAGCAGGCCCACCATCCGCGCGACGTCGAATCCCTGCTCTCCCTGTTGTTGGGTGTTGCCCATCACAACGTCTTCGATCTCGTTCGGATCGATTCCGGTGCGATCGACCAGGGCCCGCACGACGGTGGCCGCCAGGTCATCGGAGCGGACCTCGCGAAAAACACCTTTGTCTTTGTGGGCGCGGCCCACGGGAGTACGCACGCAATCAACGACTACGGCTTGTTTCATGGCTCGAACGTCTCCTCGACACGGCCGGCTTGATCGCCGGGAACTGGTGATTGAATCTGCGGACGGGAACTTCGACTATGGATGACATTGCGCTGCTGGACAAGTCAGCAGTGGCGCCACACTTCTTAGTTAGGCTTGCTCAGGTCGTAAAAGCCCTTGCCGCTCTTGGCCAGGTCGAGCAGCATCGGGGTTGGCTTGTAGCGTTCTCCCAGGGCCTCGAACGGCTTGAGGAGTTCGACAATCTTGGCGGCGCCGATCGTGTCTGCCCAGAAGAGCAGACCACCCTTGAACGGCGGGAAACCGGTGCCGAAGATCAGGCCGAGATCGACGTCTTGCGGCGCCGCGACCTTCTTCTCGGCCAGGATCCGCGTGGCTTCGAGGATCATCGGCAGGAAGAGCCGATACTGGATCTGCTCGTCCGGAACCTTCTTGGTCGCCGCGACGTGCGGACCGATCACTTCGGCCAGCTTGGGGTCTGGCGTGCCAGCGCCCTTGGCGCCGTAAGCGAAGAACCCGACTCCGGCCTTTTGGCCAATGCGGCCGGCCTTGACCATGGCGGTCAGGATTGGCGATTCAACGACGCGATCTGGGAAGGCTTCCTTCATCACGGCGCCGGCGTGGTAGCAGGTGTCTAGCCCGACGACGTCGTACAAGGTGATCGGGCCCATCGGCATGCCAAAGCTCTTGGCGGCGCGCTCGATGCTCTTGATCTCGACCCCTTCGCGGAGCAATTCCAACGACTCGGTCATGTACGGCAGCAACAGACGATTGACCAGGAAACCCGGTCCGTCATTGACCACAATCGGCGACTTACCAATGCTCTTGGCGTACGCGACGGCCGTGGCGATCGTCTCGTCGCTGCTCTTCGCGCCACGGATGATTTCGACCAGCGGCATCTTGCGGACCGGGTTGAAGAAGTGGATCCCGCAGAATTTGTCGGGCCGCTTCAACTTCTCCGCCAGCCGATTGATCGAAATGGCCGAGGTGTTGCTGGCCAGGATGCAATCCGGCTTCAGCAGCGGCTCAATCCGAGCGTACAGCTCTTGCTTGGCCTCGGGCTTTTCGATGATCGCTTCGATGATCAAATCGCACTGGCCGAACTCGCTGTCGGTCGTCGTGGCGTTGACCTGCGGAGCGTACTTGAGCATCTTCTGCGGGTCGACGCCTTTGACGGCCTTGTTGAACGACACTTCTTCGAGGACTTTTTGCACGCCACTGGCCAAAGACTTTGGCATCGCGTCGGTGATCGTGATGCCCATGTCCTTGCGGAGCGAGGCTGCGGCAATGCCGGCGCCCATGATCCCGGCGCCGAACACGCCAACGGTCTTGATTGGCTTCGGCTTAATGTTCGGGTCGCTGACGCCGGTCTCTTTCTTGTTGCGATCTGTAAGAAAGAAAATGTTCAGCAGTGAGCGATTGATCGGCGAGCCAAACAGCTCGGCAAAGCCTTCGGCCTCGGCCTCGCCGGCGCCATCGATATCCATGCCGGCCCCGCCGAGCATGACGTCGAGCGCCAACAATGGAGCCGGGTATTGGCCCTTGGTTTGTTGCTGGATGTAGCCATTGGCCGTGATGCCGAGGAAGGACAACTCGGTGTCACTGATCACAATCGGCGCGTCCCAGACCTTGCGATCCTTCAGGTACTGCTGCGACTTGTTCTCAGCGCGGATCAAGTGGATCGCCGCCTCGCGAACCTTGTCGCTGGGGACAACGTCGGAAACCAGGCCCATCTGATAGGCCGTGGCGCCATCGACATTCTCGCCGCTGCTGATCAACTCGACGGCGTTACCAAGCCCAATGATGCGCGGCGCGCGGGCCGTGCCACCCCAACCTGGATAGATGCCGAGCTTGACCTCGGGAAAGCCCATCTGCGCCTTGGGGCTGTTCGACATCACGCGACGATCGCACCAGCAGCTCAACTCGGCGCCACCGCCGAAGCAACCGCCGTCGATCGCAGCGACCGTGATGCACGGGAACCGCGAGAGGCGCTGAAAGAGCTTGCGACCGCGGGTCGACATTTCGACCGTCTGCTCGCGGGTGATATTCTTGGCCGCGGCGAACTCGGTGACGTCGGCGCCAAAAATGAAAATACCCGGCTTGGCCGAATCGATAATCAGGCCTTTGAGGTCGGTGCGTTTTTCGAGTTCATTGAGATGTCGCTCGAATTCTTCCAGCACCGGTCGCGAGAGGACGTTCGCGCCTTTGTTCGCCGCGTCAAAGGTGAGAACAGCGATGTCCGGTTCGGCCATCGACAACTTGATATTAGAGGCCTCGGCCATAACGTGAATTCCTGCGACTACTGGAGCGAAGATTGCGATACGACGTGCCGACCGAAAGACGCCATCCTGGCCCCTGTTCGATCCTGTCCGATGCGAAGCGTGGCTTTGCATGGCTCGCAAAATAACGACGGGCGTCGTGATTTTGTGCTCCCGTCCGCGGGAGCCCCCGCTCTGGCAGGCCAGCTTGAAGACTCAGCCTAGTGAGTGATTCACGCGGCTGTTAAGCTGACAAACCCAGAGCCTGCAACGCCTTTGCGTCGGCGGCGGGGGCTTTTTTTATAACACGGCCAAACCGCGCCGGTAGGGGGCGCGCCAAAAATTTCACCACGAACGAGTTATTTCGACCGGTTTTTGTGTAACGCTCCCCTGCTACGCGCTTGTAACGAATGCGGATTCCTAGCATGTCCATTGTAAAACAGGCGCCCGTCGTTTTACCGTCGCGATCGGCCCGGTGGGCAGCCCTTGCCTGGAGCTTGGGGGTTGTAGTCTTTGCGACGCCGCTGGTGCTGCAATCGCTAGCCATGCAATCCGCGCAGCCTGAGGGAACGGACGCCGAGGCAACCGCCCTGTTACGACGATCGACGATTCTGGTGCTGGCGTCGCTACTAGTGACCGTGGCGACGGCCGTCGTGCTGGCGACCAGTTGGAACCGCATCGTTCGTCGCATCGGCAACGCCGGACTGGCCACGATCGCCATGGTCGCCGCGATGCAATTCAGCGTGGCCTATGCCGCGCGGGTCATTGGCGCCTTGGCGGGCGTTCTGCTTGGGCCCTACTACCTGTACATCGATGGCGTCGGCAGCAAAGGACTGACCTGCTTATTGCTTGGCGCACTGATTGCCTTGCTGCCTCTGCCAGGGGTGTTGGCGCTCGCGCTGGCGACGGTGTTCGTCCTGAACGCGATCGCCAACGGGCAACTCGGCCTGATGTCGTTACTGTTCATTGCTGTAACGATCGCGCTGCACGAGGTATTCGCCGCTGCGTTTGGCGTGACGACAGGACGCGATCGCCCGGCGAACGGCAACAGAGCGGTGTTACTTCCGGCCGTCACCGCAAGCCTGGCAATCCGCATTGGGCTGGCGATTGGGCTGGCGCAATGTCTGTCGTTATTTGCGCAGTACGAAATGTACAAGGCGCTGTTACGGCTTGATTTCGCCATGTCGTACAAGCTCTCAATCTCCGTAATTACAGGTCTACTTTATGGTGGCGTCGGGGCGACCTGCGGAGCCTTTTTGGGCGGCCGACTACGCAAGGTGGCGCCATGACGTTCGCCGCGGCTGCGGACGCAATCGTGATGGCCGAGCGCGTCGGCTATACGTTCCCGGGAAGCGAGCGAGCGGCGCTGGCCGAGATTTCGCTGACCTTTGCGCCGGGCAGCTTGACGGTTTTGGCCGGTCCGACAGGTTCCGGTAAGTCGACGCTACTGCGAGTGCTGGCAGGGCTGATCCCCGGTAGCGCCTCCGGGCGAATGGAGGGGCGCGTGCGGTTGTTCGATCTCGACACCCGCGGCGCGTCATCCCTCGACCTGGCGACACGCGCCGGCCTGGTGCTGCAATCGCCCGACGATCAGATCTGCACGGCCGACCCAGTGAGCGAAGTGGCGTTCGGTCTGGAAAACCTTTGTTTGCCTGTGCCTGAGATCGAACGCCGCATCGATCAGTGGCTGGATCGATTCGGATTGAACGCGCAGCGGAATCAGGCGACCAACACGCTCTCTGGCGGACAGAAGCAACGCCTGACGCTGGCCAGCATTCTGGCGATGGGCCCGCGGCTGCTCTTGCTCGACGAACCGCTCGCGCAGCTCGACGCCGCCGGCGCCGATGGTTTGCTTGACGAGTTGGACACTCTACGCGCCGCAGGATTAACAGTCGTCGTCGCGGAACACCGGCTCGACGAATTGCTTCATCGCGCTAACCGATTGCTGATTTTGGCCGATGGACGAGTCGTTTCGGATGTCCCAGCCGGTCGCCCCGAAGCGATCGAGGCATTGCGAAGAGCGAATCTGACCTTGGCAGCTACGCCGGGCGAGTCGCAATCCAATGCGACCAACGCAAGTAACACCATCGCACACATCAACGAACTGTCGTTTTGCTGGCCCGGGCGGACACAGCCTTTGTGGTCGGACGTCGGCTTTGATATTCGCGCTGGCGAATGTCTGGCGGTGGTTGGGCCCAACGGATCGGGGAAGTCGACGCTGCTTGCGGCGCTCGCTGGGTTGGTATCGCCTAGCGCAGGTCGTATCGTCCTGGCAGGCGCCACGCCGGGTTCGACACAGATTGGTCTGACGCCACAGAACGCAGACCTGACGCTGTTCTGCCGCACCGTCGCCGATGAATTGGCGTTTGGCCCGCGACAGTTGAGACTGGAGCCCGCGGAGGTCGCGCGACGAGTATCGCAAACTGCTGAGGCGCTAGCGATCCACAATCTAATGGACCAGCCGCCGTTGGCGCTGAGTCAGGGGCAACGCCTGCGCGTCGCGGTCGCCGCGGCGCTGACGCTACGCCCCCGGCTGTTGCTGCTCGACGAGCCGTCGACCGGGCAAGATCCGCAACAGGTTTGCCGCCTGCTGAGCGCGGTCCGTGCCTTGCTGACCGCGAGTGAGATTGGCGCCGTGCTCTTCTCGACCCATGATCCACGATTGGTGGAACGTTACGCGACGCGCGTGCTCGTCGTCGCCGAAGGACAATTACTAGCGGATTGTTCGCCCGCGGCGCTCTTCTCCGACGCAGTTCTAATGTCGCGGGCGGGATTTCGCGCCCCGCCTGCGCAATTTTCTGCGACAACCGAATCATCTGCGATCGCGAGGCCCACGCGATGAGCAGCCTAGGCTGGATCGAAATGAACGATCGCTCGTGGCTCGCCCGGCGCGATCCGCGCTTGAAGCTGGCCTGGCTGGCGGTGTTATCGCTGGCGAGCGTGCTGATTGAATCTCGCACGGGACTCTACGCGCTCTTTGCCGCATCGCTGGTTGTGGCGATCGGCGTGCGGCTCTCGGCGCGCACGTGGATCGTCATCGGCGCGATCCTGGCGACCCTGGCCTGGGGGACCGTGCTGAGTCAGGCATTATTCTTTATGGGTGATCGCACAACGCCGCACATTACCTTGATAGCGCCGCGCTCGTTCCGTTACTTCGACTTCGCTGGCGTGCAGTTGTGGCGCGACGGCGCGCTGTTTGGGCTGCTGCAATCCTTGCGACTATTAGCGGTCACGCTGGCCGGGCTGTCGGTTTGCCTGTCAACAAGCCCACAGCGATTATTGGCGGCGCTCGTTGCGGTGCGCGTCCCGGTGGCGGTCAGCTTTATGTCGATCGCAGCGCTACGTTTCTTGCCCACGATTCTGGCCGAATGGGCGACCGTGCGGCAATCGTGCCGACTGCGTGGCTATCGACCACGCCCTTGGAGAGCCCCGTGGAACACACTGCGAATGGAAACGGCGCTGATGGCGCCTGTTTTGGCGGCTTCACTCCGCCGCGCAGCGACCTTGGCCACATCGCTCAGCAACCGCGGATTTGACGCCACGCGACCGCGCACGACTTATCCGGCGCTACGAATGCCGCGCACAGACATGGCGCTATTGGGGATGATGATCGTTACGGCAGTAACGCTCTCGGCGGTGAAGTCATACCACTGGTTCATGATGATGAACGGGTAAAGACGACCCCCTCTCGCGCCGGGAGCGGGTTGGGGTGAGGGCGGACCAGTGAGTAGACGGCAGAAAGTTGAGAGTAGATAAGAAAGGACTTCCTTCTACTGTCTACTTTCAACTCTCTACTCTCTGTTCGCCACAGGCGAACCGCCCTCATCGCCTGCAAGCGCGGTTTGTAATTGGCGGATCTGATCCTGTCGCAGATCGGCGGGCGCGTCTGGTGAAAATCGTTCGGCCGCGGGCCAAAGGTTCGTGAGCTGCTGCGCTGCTTGATGGCGAGTCGGTTCCGGCGCGTCGCTCATGGCGGTCAGCAAGATCGGACCTGCCAGTGGCAGCGGCCAGTAGCCAACCGCTTCGGTGACGGCCGAGCGGACTTCGGCATTGGCGTCGGCCAGCAATTGCCGCGCGACGCCGGCGCCGCGTTCGCTGGGAAAACGCGCCAGGCCGCGGGCCACATTGCGCCGCACGTGCCAGCTTTGGTCTTTGGCGGAGACGAACACAGCCGATTCGTCCCCGACCGCCGTCAGCGCAGCGACAGCCGCGGCGCGAACCTCTTCGGAGTCATGAGCCGCCAGACGACCGAGCGCCCGGCAAGAACTCTCGCCACCGATCACGCCGAGTCCGGCGACGCCGGCCAATTGCACGTTGAGATGAACGTCGCCGAGCGCCGCCAGGCAATACTCTTGGGCCTGCGGATAATGTCGGTGAACCAGACAGTTGAGGACGGCGGCGCGAACTTGCGGATTAGGGTCCGCCCTCAAGGCGATCACTTCGCGCGGCAGCTCGCCTTCTCCCGTCATCGCAAAGCAATCGACCGCGGCCTCGCGGACCTCGCCTGCCTTGCTTTTCAGACCTGCAAACAGCTGCGGCGAATCGGCCGCGTCGACTTGTCGGCCCAACGATCGCAACAGCTCGGCGTGTAGTTCGGGCGAGTAGTCTGCGGTCGCTTCGGCGCCAAAGTCCGAGAGCAACTCGGCCAGCGCGATCGACGCCAGAACGGAATCTGGGCGACCGAGCGCCTCGGCCGCGGCGCAGCGTAACTGTAGCTTCAGCGCGGTGTCGCGCACCGTCTCGACCAATTGCAGGTCGGCCGCCGAATCCTGCGAGCGAGCAAGCAAAATGGCGGCGTTCGCGCCGACGACCGGATCATCGCTCGCCAGGAACTTCGCCAGATCGACCCGCTTGTCCGTCGGCGCTGCTGTGATCTCATCGAGACCGGCGTGCCGCCAACGATAGGGTGCTCGCGGCAGTCCCGGCGCCGCCGTGGGCTCGAGCGACCATTTGTCTTCGAGCAGCACCAACACCGCGTCGGCCTCGGCGTCATTGGTGGGCGCCGCGGCAGAAGCAACGTGCGGCTGTTCGTCCGCGCCGTTGGGTTGATCACTGGGGGAACTCTCCGTGGCACTCGCGACGGCGGCAGCCGCCTGGGCGGCGGTGTCGGTTTTGTCTGCATCGCCGTCGCGCGACGCGTTCGATTTGTCCAGCGATGAGAGATCGGTCGGGGAGTTCAGTGAACGACATCCGACCGCTGAGCCAGTCATGACCATGGCCATGACCAGCGCGCCTACGATAAGTGCGCATTGCGGAGGGAGCGTAATGATCGGCGACAAACGCATGGCAAATCCTTTTGCCTGTGTTGAGCGAAATCCGTTTCGGCCACGGCCCACCAGAAAACGGTGGACAGCGTTTTTTTGTTATTTGGCGGCTGCGCCTAGGACGAAGATTCCAAGGCATTCTTCAGGGCGTCGATCGCCTTCTGGAGCTTGTCGTACTCTGCTCGCGTCAGCTGATCGCCCTGCTTTTTCGATCGAACAGCTTTATAGATGTCACCTAACTTGCCGGAAAACTCAGTGAGGAATTTCTTATCTGCGTCGGAAGCTACAAACGCGATGCCGCGCTTGACGTTCTTATCAACAGCCGGAGCCTTCGGATCGCCGACTAGCGCCGTTTGCAAGCATCCCAACATGTAAGTCTGGACATCGGGCGCAAGCCCGCCGCCCTGCTTTGGCGCTGCTGCCGCTTCGGCGTCGGCCGCCGGCGGCGCCGCGGCGGGGACCTGCGCGGCGTTTGCGGGGTCCGCCGCAGGCGCTTGCGCGTCCTCGGCTGCGACTGGATCCTGAGTGACTGACGCTAACTGATTCGTTTGTAGCGCCGGGGGCAATTTCGGGGCGACTGCCGGCGCGTCGTCCCCGGCTTCTTCCTCTGGCGCCGGGGCTTGCTGAGCGATCTCAAGCGCCAGTTTGGCGATACCGCGAATGCTCGCCGAGCTTGCTGCCTTATCGCCCTTGATGGCGTCGTTGATCGCCTTGCTTTCCAGCGAACCAATGGCCCGCAACGCTTCGCAACGCAGGTCCAATGGCGTCTTGCTGTCTTGCGCTAACGCATTGAGTGTATTGAAGACCGATGGCGTGTTCGCTGCTGGCCCCTTCAGCGCCACATTGCGGAGGACATCGACCGCTCGCAGGCGGAGGAAATCGTACACCTCGGGCTTGAAGCCGGCCGGTGGCGCTTTCAGCAGCTTGAGCATTTCCGCCACCAACTCTTTGCTGGCGTCGGGCGCGGCGCCGGCTTCGGCGTGGCGCGCCAGGCCTCCCAGGGCCGTTGCGCGCAGGTAGGCCGGCTGTGTGTCATTCGCGTAGAGCTTCATCAGTACCGGGAACGCTTCCGGCAGCGGGACGACAGGGCTGTCCCCTTCCTTGCTGTTCAGCTCGCCGTACAGCCACAACGCGTTGACGCGCGTGACCGGGTGGTACTTGTCGCTGTTAAACAAGTTCGGCAACATCTTCGCCAACTGCGCCACGAGCGCGTCATGACAGGCCGTGCTCGGCTTGCCGCGGGCGAACGTCAGCAGTTCGGCTTTCAGCTTGATGCGAGTATCGGCGATCTTGTCGCCCTGCTTCGAGATATTGAACGCTTCGCCTTTGGCGCCCGAATGGTGAGTCAAAAACGAGGCCACCCAGTTGTAATGGGCGGTGAAGACCTTGCTCTCGTCGTCGTTCTCGAACGCTCCTTTTTCCATGAGCTTCGTGCGCAGGCCCTTCCAATCCGGATGATCGTCCAGAGGAATTTCTGCGTACTGCGGCTTGGGACCGCCTCCCTTCGCGCCCCCCTTCCCACCAGCCTGAGCCTGCGCGGGAGCAGGCGTAAGCGCTGCGAAGCAGGTAATGAAACCTGCTAAGGCAACAACGAGTGTCCTGGCGGCCAATGAAGGTGCTAGCATCACATTCGATCGCAGTCCGTGTCGGATCTGTCGATCGCCCTATTCGTTGCTTAAAGCTGGCGAAATAAAAAGAAAGGAAACGCTGCCGCGTCGGTCTGACGGCGACCCGTTACTGCTGCTTTATAGACGTGCTGTCCCGCAATGCGCCAACCGCCGACAAGATGCCTCGCGTTGGCGTTAACGGATCCGGCGGCGTTTGGACAAGCGAACTGGGCAGTCCACGAAGCCTCTCGAACTGTCCCCCCGCAAAGGCAGCTCGAAACGCCACAGAATCACATTTCAGACTACCAACGAATGGCTCGCTCAGTCAAGACGTTTCTCCTTGCTACAGCGGCAGTTTGGGCTCATTGGCAGTCCCCTCTGAGGGACGTAATTCCGTGGCGCCCAAACTGCATTTTCGAGGGGGCAAGGCGCCGACAGACCGATAGAATGGCGAATAGCCTCAGACGAGTGCTGAAAACAGCTCAAAAACGGCCCTGCTAGCAAGCCAGCAACTGTTTGAATCTCCCCATGACACTCCTCTACTCCGACCCGCGATTCCTCGATCACGACACGGGCGCCCATCCTGAGCGGCCGCAGCGGCTGGAGCAGGTGGTCGCCCACCTAAGACGGACCGGCCTCGACGCCCAGTGCTCGCGGCCTGATTGGCAGCCGGTGGCAGACGCCGCGCTGTCGCTGGTTCATACACCGCAATACGTGGCCGAGGTCGCTGAATTTGCGCGGCGTGGCGGTGGACGAATCGAAGAAGACACGGTCATTTGCCCAGCCAGCTATGACGTCGCACGCCTGGCTGCTGGCGCCGCTGCTAATGCTGTCACGCGGGTCGTCGCGGGCGAGGATCGCCAGGCCCTCTGCCTGGTGCGGCCACCGGGACATCACGCCCTGACTGACGCCGCGATGGGCTTTTGCCTGTTCAACAATATCGCCGTGGCGGCCAACGTGGCCACCAAGCTGCTCGGCCTGGAACGCGTGCTCGTCGTCGATTGGGACGTTCATCACGGTAACGGCACGCAAGCCACGTTCTGGACTGACCCGCAAGTCGGCTTTCTGTCGATTCACCGTTGGCCGTTTTATCCGGGCACAGGCGACAAGGATGAAACCGGGACCGGCGACGCGCTGGGGACGATTCGCAACCTGCCGATCGAGTTCGGCGCGCCGCGCCACGAATTCGTCCGCGCGTTTTGCGATGAGCTGGACGACTTTGCCAGCCGGATCCGTCCGCAACTGGTGCTGGTCAGCGCGGGCTTCGACGCCCATCGCGCAGACCCGGTCGGTTCGCTCGGCCTGGAGATCGAAGATTTCGAGCCGCTTTCGGACGCCGTGCTCGACATTGCCGACAGCTACGCGGACGGACGGATCGTGAGTGTCTTGGAGGGGGGCTACAACACAGGTATCCTGGCGGGCTGCGTCGAAGCGCATCTCCGCCGACTCCTTGCGCGACAAACCACGCGAGGCGGCCGCCCAGCCGAAGGAATTCGATGAAGACCGACAACACCGCCCATACGGCCCAGTCTCAGAATGATAGCTCGGCCAAACTACTGGCAGACGTAGACGCCTATTGCGAAGAGCTCCGTCCGCTCGAAGAGCTTTGCTATTTGGAGCATCGCTACAACGAGGCAACTGTCTCGCTCGCCAAGAAGCACAACATTCTGGGCATGCCAGTGCCGGTGAAGTACGGCGGACGCGGCGCGGACGCGCTGACGTATTCGCGGGCGCTCGCGCGGATTGGTCGCGAAGGGACCGGCGTTCGCACGTTCTTCTCCGGTCAGACGTCCATCGGTCAATATCCGATCATGCGATACGGCAACGCCGAACAGCACGAGCGTTATCTGACTCCTTCGACGCGCGGCGACATGATCCTGGCGTTCGGACTGACCGAACCTGACGCGGGCAGTAACCCGCTCGAGATGACAACCACGTATCGCCGCGATGGCAATCACTTCTTGCTCAACGGCGTGAAGTATTTGATCTCGAACGGCGCCATCGCCAACGCGGTCGTCGCGTTTGGTTATCCCGAGGACAAGACCGGCAAGGAACGGCGGATGAGCGCGTTCATTGTCGACACCGCGGGCGCGACGTTCGAAGCCGAAGAACTGCACGCCAAGCCGGGCATGTTTACGGCCAACACCGGTATGTTCCAAATGACCGACCACCCGGTGCCAGTCGAAAACCTGCTCAGCGAAGAAGGGAATGGCTTTCGCGTCGCGATGGGGACGCTTGTTTCCGGTCGTTTGAGCGTGGCGGCCGGCTGCCTGGGTGTGATCGAAGACTGCCTGGCCGAGGCACTGCAATATTCGAAGACCCGCATTCAACACGGCAAAGAAATTGCTCGCCATCAACTGGTGCAAGAACACCTGGCGATGATCGAGATGGATCGCGCCGGCAGCGATGCACTCGTCGAACGCGCCGCGATTGCCAAGAATCTTTCGGACGCCGATCCGAAAAACCCAGAGCTGGCGGCCGAGGCCGACCTGCGCGTGGCCGAAGCAAAATTCTTCGCGTCGAACGCCGCTTGGGACGCCGCCGATCGCGCGGTGCAGGTGTTCGGCGGCCGCGGCTGGTCGGAACTCTATCGCGTCGGCCGGCATCTGCAAGATGTGCGCGTCTGCCGGATCTACGAAGGAACCGATGAGATCATGAAGCTGAAGATCGCGGCAGCGCTACTCGGCAAAGGCTACGCGGCCTTCGGGTGATCGACGGCGTCTCCCTCTCCCTCCGCAGCATTATGCATCAGGTAGCAGGGGGTGGTTGTCCTCTCCAGTGGACGTATGCCGCGTGGATGATTAGCTTTGCTTGAACCCAGAGCCGCACTCGATGGGAGCGCC
>Ga0070665_100003814_pt1 | contig 15960 bp, 12 predicted proteins | sample KBSS13metaG_FD_65862 | JGI IMG/M metagenome (GOLD analysis project Ga0070665, IMG submission 65862) | Switchgrass rhizosphere microbial communities from Kellogg Biological Station, Michigan, USA - KBS S1-3 metaG | ecosystem: Host-associated > Plants > Roots > Rhizosphere > Soil ... | reverse complement strand
CGTGGTCCGAGCGCACGAGGACGCGGTCCTTGTCGTCACCGTGCTCGCTCGTCCGTGCCCACACCGCACCGTCCTCCTCGAAGGTGTCGAGGAGGGCGACCGCTTCGGGAATCTCCGGCTCGACCTGGGTCTCGCGGGTCCACGAGTCGAAGTGGATGCGGAAGCGCTCGAGCGTCCGCTCGATCCGTTCCATCATGGCGGGCACGGGGTCCCCTTCGATCGTCGCGAGCTCACCGACGTACTCGCCGTGGTACCCGTCCTCGGGCGGCTTCTCGCCCCGACGCACGGCGTCGACGGACGCGCGGAAGCGCTCCATCTGGGCGCCTGCGTCGTTGTAGTAGTACTCGCGCTCGACATCGTGCCCGGCGAAGGCGAGCAGGCGTGCGACCGAGTCGCCGTAGGCGCCGTTTCTCGCGCTCGCGACGGTGAGCGGCCCTGTCGGATTCGCGGACACCATCTCGATCTGGATCCGCTCGGGCTCGCGCGCAGACCCCGACCCGAACGCGTCTCCGGCGTCGACGATCTCCCCGACGGCGTCGGCTACCCATCTGTCGGGTAGCCAGAGGTTCACGAACCCCGGCCCGGCGGCCTCGCCGCGCTCGGCGACGCCGCGCGCGACGGCCTCGGCGGCGATCTCCTGCGCGATGTCGCGAGGCGCCTGCCTGCGTGTCGCCGCCAGCCGAAGCGCCACGTTCGTCGCATAGTCCCCGTGCTCGGCATCCGCAGGGCGCTCGAGCTCGACCGGAGCGCCGGCGATGTCGCTCAGCTCGACTGCAAGGCGTGCGACGGGGTCGGCCATCGCCGCATCGTACGGGCGGGTGGGACGGAGTTAGAGGCTCTTCGCTGAGGGCGCGGCCGTGATCGGAACCACCACACCGTCGCGGTGGAGCGCAACCTGCACTTCCTCGCGCGCCTTGTAGATGCGCCACTTCACCGTTGCGAGCGTGACCTCGAGCGTCTCGGCGATCTCCGTGTAGGAGAGGCCCACCACGTCACGGAGGAGGAGCGCCATCTTGAGATCCGGATTGAGCGCTTCGATTGCCCGCCAGACGGCGTCGATCGTCTCCGAGCGCTCGGCCGGCGCATCGACGACCTCGAGCTGCGGCGCGTCCTCGATGTTCACGACCGCGCGCGGTCGGCGCTCGATCGCACGTAGCTCGTCGAGCACCCGGTTCTTCGTCACCTGGAACAACCAGGTGGTGAACCGCGAGCGCAGCGAGAAGCTCGGGAGTCCCTGAAAGACCCGGAGGAAGACCTCCTGTGTCAGATCCTCCGAGAGGCTTCGGTCACCAGTCAGTCGCAGGACGTAGTTGTAGACCGGCTGCTCGTACGTCCTGACGATGATCGAGAACGCCCTCTCGTCACCGCGCTGGGCCTTGCGCAGAACACCGAGATCTGGCTGAGGGAGCGACATGTGCGCGGCGAGTATAGGCCGAGAGGTGTAAAGGCTTCTGTCGGGGTCAGTTACGGAGCCGTTGCGAGCTGAATGCCTGTCATGTCAATGGGAATCGACAGGTCCAGCATCCCCAGAATGGTGGGTGCCAGGTCAGCTAGTTCCCCCTCCGAACGGAAGGCGAAACCCTCGTTCGTGACGATCAGAGGCACGAGGTTCGTCGTGTGCGCAGTGTGCGGGCTCACTCCGTCGGGCTCGAGCATCGTCTCGGCGTTGCCGTGATCCGCGGTCACCAGACAGACACCGTCGGCCGCGTGCACGCACTGGACCACCCGGCCGAGCGCATCGTCGGCGGCCTCGACCGCCGCGACGACCGCCGGGATCGAGCCCGTATGTCCCACCATGTCCGGATTCGCGAAGTTGACGACCGCGAACGCGTAGCCGGCCGGCACCTCGGCGCAGAAACGGGTCGCAACCTCGTCGATCGACATCTCCGGCTTCAGGTCGTAGCTCGCGACGTCTCGCGGCGAGGGCACGAGGATGCGCGTCTCCCCGGTCCACTCCTTCTCCTCGCCGCCGTTGAAGAAGTACGTGACGTGCGCGTACTTCTCGGTCTCTGCCGCGTGGAGCTGCCGGAAGCCGTGCGCCGAGATGACCTCGGCCAACGTGTTGCGAACCTCCCGCTCGTCGAACGCGACCGGGAACGGGAAGTCCTCGCGATAACGGGTCATCGTCGTCAGGTCGAAGCCCGCCTCGAGCAACCGCTGCGAGAGCTGACGGGCGCGGTCGGGCCGGAAGTTGAAGAAGATCGCTGCGTCGTTCCGCCCGAGCCGCGGTCGGCCGTCGAGCACGACGGGCTCGACGAATTCGTCGGTGACGCCGCCGGCGTAGCTCGCGTGAACCGCGGCCACCGGATCGTCCGCGTGAGCTCCCTCGCCGTTCACGATCGCCTCGAACGCCCGATCGGTGCGATCCCAGCGGCTGTCGCGATCCATCGCGTAGTACCGGCCGCACACGGTCGCGATCCGGTCGACCGGCAGCTCGGCGAGATCGCTCGCAGCGGCGTGCGGCGACACGTCGCGGCCGTCGGTGAATGCGTGGATCCAGGTGCGCTCGGCCATGCCCTCGCTCTCCGCCAGCGCGAGGAGTGCCCGCAGGTGCTCGATGTGCGAGTGGACGCCTCCGTAGGAAACGAGGCCGAGGAGATGGACGTCGCCGCCGCGCTCGCGGGCGCGAGCGAATGCACCAGCCAGCGCCTCGTTGCGGCGGAACGACCCGTCGAGGATCGCCTCGTTCACGCGCGCGAGGTCCTGGAGCAGGATCCGTCCCGACCCGATCGTGAGGTGCCCGACCTCCGAGTTCCCCATCTGCCCGGCGGGGAGCCCGACCGCCTCGCCCGACGCCCGCAAGGTCGCGTGCGGATGCCGGTCCCAGAGCGCGTCGAACACCGGCGTGTCGGCAAGCTCGACGGCGTTCCCCGGGCCGGGGGGCGCGATCCCCCACCCGTCGAGAATGACGAGACAGACGAGGTTCAAGCGGTCTCGGCGCCGGCGCGGCAGATCGCGTCGAACGACTGGAGGTCGAGCGAGGCACCGCCGACGAGCGCGCCGTCCACGTCCGGGAGGGCGAGGAGCGTCGCTGCGTTCTCCGGCTTCACCGAGCCACCGTAGAGCACCGGCGCGTCGTGCAAGGACTTGACGAAGGCATGCGCGTCCTGCGCGATCTCCGGAGTCGCGGTCTTGCCGGTCCCGATCGCCCACACCGGCTCGTAGGCGATGACCAGCCGCTCGTGCGGCGGGATGCCGGCGAGTTGGCGCTCGAGCACCGCCTCCGTCTCCCCTGCCTCGCGCTCGGCCTCCGTCTCACCGACGCAGGCGATGACGTGCAGGCCCGCCTCGAGAGCCGCCTCCGCCCGTCGCCGGACCGTCTCGTCCGTCTCGCCGAAGAGCTGCCGGCGCTCGGAGTGCCCGACGATGGAGCCCGTCACGCCGAGCTCGGCGAGCATCGACGGCGACACCTCTCCGGTATAGGCGCCCTCGAGCTCCCAGTGGACGTTCTGCGCGTACACACCGACGGCGCTGTCCGTGCCGAGACCCTGCAGCGTCGCCTCGAGCGAGACGTACGGCGGGCACACGACGACATCGACGTCCTTCGACCCGAGGCGCCGGATCTGCGTCGCGTACTCGCGCGCCTGGTGCAGGCCCTTGTACATCTTCCAGTTCCCGGCAATGAGCACGTGTCGATCCTAGTGGTCCGCAGATCGAGGATCCGCTGAACCGCGGAACCTCGATCGCGGAAGACCCTGAAGCCGGCCGCAGCGCGACCCGGTCGCGCGACACACTGATAGCGTCGCGAGCCTGTGGACGCCTGGGAGCAGCGGTTCCGCACGCCGGTTTCGTGGCTGCCCGAGTGGTCGCCGGAGGCTCCGGAACGCGCGGTATACGCGTCGAATCAGTCGGGTAGCTGGCAGATCCATACCCTCGACGTGGGGACAGGCGCCACGCGCCAGGTCACGACCGATCCGGTCGGTTTGAGCGACGCCGTCCCGACCCTCGACGGCGAGGGCGTGCTCTGGTTCGAGGACGCCACGGGCGACGAGTCGGGTCAGTGGGTCGTGCAGGCATTCGAGGGCGGCGACACTCGGCACTTCCTCGAGGGCGTGCCCCACGGCTGGAACGACGGGCTCGCGCAGGCGCCGGGCATCGTCGTGGCGGCGATCTCCGATCGTGAGGGGTTCGCCGTCCACGTCGCGACCGACGGCGGGTCCGCGCGCGAGCTCATGCGCTCGTCGGAGTGGCTCGGCCTGGGCGGGTCGGACGACGGCGGATTCCTTCGCGGCGCGCTCTCCGCCGACGGTTCGCTTCTCTGCCTCGAGCACGCGGAGCACGGCGACCTCGTGCACCCCGCGATCCGCGTGGTCGATCCCCGCACGGGAGAGACTCGCGGCGACCTGCTGGACGAGGGCATGTCGCTCGCCTCCAGCTGCTGGTCGCCGGTTCCGGGCGACGACCGACTCGCGTTCAGGCACGAGCGAGACGGTGACCTCCGCCCCGGGATCTGGGATCTCACGACCGGGGCGCGAACGGATCTCGCGCTCGACCTCGCGGGCGTGCTCTTCGCCGCGGACTGGTTCCCGGATGCGACGGCGCTCCTCCTCGTGAACGTCGTCGAGGGCCGCAGTCACCTCTACCGCTACGAGCTCGAGGGCGGTGCCCTTTCTCCGATCGCCACCGAGCCGGGCTACATCTGGAAGGCGCGCGTCCGGCCGGACGGGCGCGTCTGGTTCCTGCACGAACAGGGGCATCGCCGGCGGCAGGTGATCGACGACTCGGGCCGCGAGATCGTGTCATTCCGTGCCACTGCGCCCGAGTCACGGCCCTACGAGTCCTGGCACTTCTCGAACGAGCACGGACAGGACGTGCACGGCTTCGTCGTCACGCCGGACGATTCGGGCGGGCCGTTCCCGGTGATGATGTTCGTCCACGGCGGTCCCACGTGGCTCGACCTCGATCGCTGGCAGCCGGAGGTGCAGGCGTACGTCGACCTCGGGTTCGTGATCGGGCTTGTGAACTACCGCGGCTCGATCGGCTACGGCCGCGAGTGGCGCGACACGCTCGTCGGGAACATCGGCGGACCGGAGCTCGAGGACGTGAACGCCGGGCTCCAGGACCTCGTCGCGCGGGGTCTCGCCGACCCCGCCCGCGCGGTCATCGCCGGCTACTCGTGGGGCGGCTACGTCACGCTCCTCGAGGTCGGCAAGCACCCGGAGCTGTGGGCGTGCGGGATCGCGGGCGTTCCTGTCGGCGACTACGAGTCGGGGTACGAGCAGCTGTCGCCCGTCCTCCAGGCCTACGACCGGGCGTTGCTCGGGGGCAAGACCCCGGCCGAGCTGCCCGAGCTCATGCGGGAGCGCAACGCCATCAACTTCACGGACGACGTTCGCGCACCCGTGCTCTTCTTCATCGGGCGCAACGACTCACGTTGCCCGTACGGCCAGGCCATGGCCTACGTCGACAAGCTGGCGGCGCGCGAGCATCCGCACGAGGTCGTCGTGTACGAGACCGGACACGCGTCGTACGACGTCGACGAGAAGGTGGAGCACGTCGCAGTCGCCCGCGACTTCCTCCGCCGCCATGTCTCCGGACTTCGCTGACTAAGCCGCAGGAATAGCCGCGACGCCGGGAAGCTCTTTGCCCTCGAGGAGCTCGAGCGAGGCGCCCCCGCCCGTCGACACCCACGAAACCTGGTCGGCGAGCCCGAGCTCGGAGATCGCACGAACCGAGTCGCCTCCTCCCACGACGGAGTACGCGTCGGCCTCGGCGACCGCCTGCGCGACGGCCTTCGTGCCCTCGGCGAAGCGCGCCCACTCGAAGACGCCCATCGGCCCGTTCCAGAAGACGGTACGAGCGGCGCGTATGCGCTCGGCGAACGCATCACGCGTCCCGGGTCCGATGTCGAGGCCGAGCCAGCCGTCCGGCAGGTCGTCGTACCCGACGATGCGGCTCTCCGCGTCGGCCTCGAAGGCCACGGCCGCGACGACATCGCTCGGCAGCACGGCGTCGTAGGGCAAGGGGTTCGAGTCGCGCAGCTCCTCGGCCATCTTCCCCCCGACGAGAACGGCGTCGGCGCGCCCACCCAGGTGCTCGAGAACCCCGAGCTTGTCGTCGACCTTCGCGCCTCCGGCGACGAGCACGAACGGCCGCTCGACGTCGCCCAGGAGCCGCCCGAGCATCTCGAGCTCGCGCTCGAGGAGGAGGCCGGCGTACGCGGGCAGGAGCTGCGCGACGCCCTCGGTCGACGCGTGCGCGCGGTGCGCGGATCCGAACGCGTCGTTCACGTACAGGTCCATCCCCTGCGCCAGCCGCTTCGCGCTCTCCGGGTCGTTCTTCGTCTCGCCGGGATCGAAGCGCGTGTTCTCGAGCACCTCGATGCGCTCGTCCGGAAGCAGTTCGCGCAGCCGGGCAGCGACGGGCGCGATCGCGAACGCCGGGTCAGCGCCCTTCGGCCGGCCGAGATGCGAGCAGACCGCGATGTGGGCTGCGTCGTGCAGGAGCAGGTGCTGCAGCGTGGGTAGCGATGCACGAATGCGCGTGTCGTCGGCGACGCGTCCCCCCTCGAGCGGGACGTTCAGATCCGCCCGGACGAGAACGCGCTTCGCCGCGACGTCGGCCTCACGGACGGAGCGCGGCCGGCGCACTACGCGGGGAGCCTGCCGATCAGGTCGACGAGCCGACACGAGTAACCCCACTCGTTGTCGTACCAGCCGAAGACCTTGACCGTGCTGCCGCGCACCATCGTCAGCTCGCTGTCGAAGATGCACGAGTAGGCGTTGCCGTTGATGTCCGTCGAGACGATCGGGTCCTCGCAGTACTCGAGGATCCCCTCGAGCGGGCCAGCCGCCGCTGCGCGGAACGCGTCGTTGACCTCGTCCTTCGACGTCTCCCGGCCGAGCGTCACGACGAGGTCCGTGAGCGACCCCGTCGCGACGGGAGCACGCACCGAGATCCCGTCCACCTTCCCCTGCAGGTCGGGCATGACGAGGCCGATCGCCTTCGCGGCGCCGGTCGACGTCGGGATGAGGTTGATCGCCGCAGCCCGCGCGCGACGGAGGTCCTTGTGCGGGAAGTCGAGGATGACCTGGTCGTTCGTGTACGCGTGGATCGTCGTCATGAAGCCCGACTCGATCGTCCCCAACTCGTGCAGCACCTTTGCGAGCGGCGCGACGCAGTTCGTCGTGCAGGAGGCGTTCGAGACGATGTGGTGCGACGCGGAGTCGTACTTGTCGTCGTTGACGCCCAGGACCACCGTCAGGTCCGGATCCGTCGCGGGCGCGGAGATGACGACCTTTTTCGCGCCCGCGTCCAGATGCTTCTGCGCGCCCTCGCGGTCGGTGAAGAAACCGGTCGACTCGAGCACGACGTCGACGCCCAGATCGCTCCAGGGAAGCGCTCCGGGATCGCGCTCGGAGAGGATCTTCACCTCCTCACCCGCGGCACGGATCACGCCGTCCGCGAGCTCGACGCCACCCGGGAACGGGCCGAGGTTCGAGTCGTACTTCAGGAGGTGCGCCATCGTCTTCGCGTCGCCGAGGTCGTTCAGCGCGACGATCTCGAGATCCGACCCGAGCGCGTGCTGCGCGCGGAAGAAGTTCCGCCCGATGCGGCCGAACCCGTTGATACCGACGCGAATGGCCATGCTCTCCTCCGTTTCTCAGACCCCGTTTTCGCGATCGAGTCTATTCGGCGAGTTCCTCGAGCCGTCGCAGACGTCGATGCGCCGCGGCCTTCGTCAGCGGTGGGTCCGCCCGGGCCGCGAGCTCGCGAAGCGACGCGGTGGGATGTCGCAGTCGGAGCTCGGCGACGTCGCGCAGCTCGTCCGGGACGGCGTTGAGATCGAGCCGGACGATCGCGGCGATCTGCCTGCGAGCGCTGCGGCTCGTGCGGACGAGGTTGGCGTGATCGGCATTCGCGAGGCGGTTGGCGCGGGAGCGCGTCTCGGAAACCACTGCCCGCTCCTCGAGCGCGAGCACGGTCTCCGAGGCGCCCATGACCGCGAGCAGCGACTCGATCGCCTCCCAGCTCTTCGCGTAGGCGACCGCGTGGGTGGGCCTGTCGGCGAGCGCGAGCTCCACCCCCTCGGCGCTCGCGAGTCGCACGAGGAGCGCGGAGGACTCCAGCGACGTCGTGCGCAGCTCGAGATGCGGCGAGCGGCCGAGCGAGAGTGAGCCTGCGCCGAGGAACGCCCCGCGCAGGTACGCGGCGCGGCTCGAGCTCCGGGCCACGACGCGACGCGGAGGTCGCTCGAGCGGTGCATGACGGCGGTCGACGACGCCCGCATCGACGAGGACCTGGAGCGATCCCGCGTCGCCTGCGACGTGGAGCTGATACCGCGTCGCCGTATCGAAGGCACGGCGACGATATGTCCGGATCTCCGACCGGATCCCGCTCTCGCGCAGGAGCGCGAATGCCCGCCGCGCCGCGGCGCCGCTGCCGAGGTCGAGATGCAGTCCCCAGTCGCCTGCGGCGCGAAGGTGCAGGCTGCCGGCCGAGTGGAAGAGCGCCGAGAGCTCCGCGAGCCGGTCGCTCGCGCGCTCCGGCGCGATCGTGGCGAGCTCTTCGCGTACGTCCTCCGAGGTGATCACAGAACGACTCCCTCGAGCGCGAGCAACCGCCGCTTCACCTCGACGCCCGCGTCCCCGTAGCCACCGATGCCGTTCGCGCCGACGACACGATGGCAAGGGACGATGAACGAGAAGCGATTCGTCGCGCACACCGCGCCCGCAGCCCGCGGAGCCCTCGGCCGACCTGCGAGGGCGGCAAGCTCGCCGTAGGACACGATCTCGCCCCGCGGCACACGCCGCAATGCCTCGACGATGTCACTCTGGAGCGGCGTCGCCCAGTCCAGATCGATCTCGACGTCCCCGAAGTCCACGGGGTGGCCGCGGAGAAAGGCCTGGAATCGCTCGACGAGCGGGTCGAAGCCGCTCCCCGTCGCCTCGTGCCCGAAGCGGAACCCGTGCTCGACGAGCACTCCGTTCGCCCGCCAGATCTCGCCGACGCCCCATCCGGGCACGGCGTAGCGCGTCTCGACGACGGTCACGGCGACCACTCTAGAATCGCCGCCATGACTGCACATGGCTTCTTCAAACCGCCGTTGCACGACAACGAGCCCGTTCTCTCCTACGCACCCGGCTCGCCCGAGCGCGCCGAGTTGCAGGCCCGCCTTCGGCAGATGGAGGGCGAGCGGGTCGCCATCCCGATGATCATCGGAGGGAAGGACGTCCACGCGAACGAGACGTTCGAGGCGGTCGAGCCGCACCGGAAGAGCCACGTCCTCGCCGACGTCGCCAGGGGCGGCCCCGAGCACGTCGAGCAGGCGATCGCGGCCGCGAACGCCGCGCATCACGACTGGTCGCGAATGCCGTGGCACGAGCGCGCCGCGATCTTCCTGCGCGCGGCCGAACTACTCGCGGGGCCGTGGCGCTCGACGCTGAACGCCGCCACGATCCTCAACCAGTCGAAGACGGCCCACCAGGCCGAGATCGACGCCGTCTGCGAGATGGTCGACTTCTGGCGCTACAACGTCGACTACATCCTCCGGGTCTACTCCGAGCAGCCGCACTCGCCGACCGGGATCTGGAACCGCCTCGAGTACCGGGCGCTCGAAGGGTTCGTCTTCGCCGTGAGCCCCTTCAACTTCGCGTGCATCGGCGGGAACCTCTCCTCGACCCCCGCGCTCATGGGGTGCACGATCCTTTGGAAGCCGGCCTCGACCGCCGCGTTATCGGCGTACTACTACATGCGCCTCCTCCAGGAGGCCGGGCTGCCGGACGGCGTCATCAACCTCGTCTACGGCTCCGGCTCGACGATCGGGGACGCGGCGCTCGCGAGCCCCGACCTGGCCGGGATCCACTTCACGGGCTCGACGGCGGTGTTCAACGGGATGTGGGAGACGGTGGGCAGGAACGTCGCCGCAGGCGGCTACCGCGGCTATCCGCGCCTCGTCGGCGAGACGGGCGGGAAGGACTTCATCCTCGCGCACCCGTCCGCAGATGCCGAGGCGGTCGCGACCGCGATCGTGCGCGGGTCGTTCGAGTACCAGGGACAGAAGTGCTCGGCGTCGTCACGCCTGTACATCCCCTCGAACCTCTGGCCGGAGGTCAGGGAGCGGCTCGTCTCCGACGTCGACACGATCAAGATGGGCGATCCGGCGGACTTCGAGAACTTCATGGGTGCCGTCATCGACTCGAGCGCGTTCAAGACACATTCGGACGCGATCGCCGAGGCGAAGGCGGCGGGAGCCGACATCGTCACGGGCGGCTCCACGGACGACTCCGAGGGGTACTTCGTGCAGCCGACGGTCATCGAGACCGACGACAGGGGCTTCCGGCTTCTGCGCGACGAGCTCTTCGGCCCGATCGTGACGACGTACGTCTACGACGAGAAGCGCTGGGACGACACACTCGAGCTCGTCGACGAGACCGCTCCCTACGCACTCACGGGTGCCGTTTTCTCGACCGAGCGCTCCGCGATCCAGGACGCGCACGACAAGCTCCGCTACGCGGCCGGGAACTTCTACGTCAACGACAAGCCCACGGGGGCTGTCGTGGGCCAACAGCCGTTCGGCGGCTCGCGGGCGAGCGGGACGAACGACAAGGCGGGATCGATGTGGAACCTCGTTCGCTGGGTGACCCCACGGACGGTGAAGGAGACCTTCGTTCCGCCCACGGACTACCGCTACCCGTTCCTCGCGCCTGATTCAGACGGCCGCGGTTAGGGCATAACCGCATCTGATGGCCGTCCGCATCCTGGACGGAGTCAACGCGTTCTTCGACCAGCTCGGGTCGGTGCACTTCCTGCCGCTCGCGCTCGCGATCGGGTGCCACCTCCTCAAGCTCGCCTGCACGAGCCGAGCCTGGCGCAACGTCCTCGCCGCCGCCTACCCGGAGGAGCGCGTCCGGTGGCGCTCCATCTACGGCGCGTACCTCGCCGGCGTCGGCATCAACGCCATCATCCCGGCACGCGCGGGTGACGCCGTCCGAATCGTCCTCGCACACCGAGCGATCCCGACAAGCACGTACACGACGGTGGTGTCGAGCACGCTCGTCCTGAGCTTCTTCGATTTCCTCGCAGCGAGCCTCTTCCTCACGTGGGCCGTGACGCTCGGGCTCCTCCCCGGCCTCGACGTGCTCTCGCGGCTCGACAGCTTCGACTTCGCCTGGATCCTCTCGCGCCCCCTTCTGTTCGACCTCGCGATCGCGGGCACCATCGTCGTGATCGGACTCGTCGCGGTCTGGGTCGCGGGCCACGTCGCAGAGTTCCGCGACCGCTTCGCCCAGGCGTTCCGCGTCCTCTCGCCGCCGACCCGCTACCTGGGTACCGTCGTGCCCTGGCAGGTGGCCGACTGGAGCCTGCGGCTCCTGACCATCTGGTTCATGCTCGCAGCGTTCGGCATCCCGCAGACGCTGCAGAACACCGGCCTCGTGCAGGTTTCGACGAGCGTGTCGACGCTCTTCCCGATCACGCCTGCCGGCGTCGGCACCGAGCAGGCGTTCCTCCTCTACGTGCTCAAGGGCGTCGCGGCTGCCTCGGTCCTGCTCGCGTTCAGCGTCGGCGCGAAGCTGACCATCACGATCACGAACGTCGTCGCCGGCTTCACGGCGATCGCTCTGACGCTGCGCACGGTGCGGTTCCGGAAGGCACTCGGCCCGCCTCCTCCCGAGGAGGCGACGGAAGGCTAGGAAGGGCCGGCCTTGTGGAGCTGCGCGTAGAGGTCGCGCGCGGTCTTCTGCGGAAGCCCCGGAACACCTTCGAGCTCCTCCTGCGACGCCTGCAGGAAGCGCTCGACCGACCCGAAGTGGCGGATGATCGCGCGCCGCCGTACCGGGCCGACACCCGGAAGGCCCTCGAAGATCGTCTCCATCGACCTCTTGCCACGCTTGCGGCGGTGGTAGCGCAGCGCGACGCGGTGCGCCTCGTCGCGGATCCGCTGCAGGAGCTGTAGCGCCGGGCTCGCGCGGTCGAGCGCGATCGGCGCCGGAAACCCGGGGACGAAGACCTCCTCCTCCCGCTTCGCGAGCGAGATGACAGCGACGCGCGGCAGGTCGAGCTCCTCCATCGCGGCGAGCGCCGCGGCGAGCTGCCCCTTGCCGCCGTCGACGACGACGAGGTTGGGCATCCGCGAGAAGCTCTCGTCGGGCTCGGCGGCTCGCATCCGCGCGAACCGCCGCGACACCGCCTCGCGCATCGCCCCGACGTCGTCCTGCCCGTCGAGACCCCGGATCGCGAACGTCCGGTAGTGCGCGTTCTTCGCCTTGCCGTCGACGAAGACGGTCATCGAGGCGACGATCGACTCGCCCTGGATGTTCGAGACGTCGAAGCATTCGATGCGGACAGGCAGGCTCTCGAGGTTCAGCACCTCGCGGAGCTCCTCGAGCGCGGCGATGCGCCTGGAGCGCGCCGCCTCGCGCACGGCCGCGTCCGCCTCGAGAGCGAGCTCTGCGTTCTCGGCCGCCAGCTCCACGAGGCGCCGCTTCTCGCCGCGGAAGGGCGTCCGCACGACCACCCGTGAGCCGCGGCGCTCGCCGAGGAACTCCGCGAGCGGCTCGACGTCGTCGATCCCGGGCGGCACGAGCACCTCGGGCGGCACGCTCGGCGACCCACCGTAGTACTCGAGCACGAACGCCTCCAGGATCGACTGCGGGTCCTCGCCGGCGACGTTCTCGAGGTGGAACCCGTAGCGGTCGATCATCTTGCCGTCGCGGAGAGGGAAGACCTGGACGGCCGCCTGGTCTCCGTCGATGGCCAGCCCGATGACGTCGACCGAGCCGACGTCGCGCCGATCCGCCGCCTGCCGGTCGGCGAGGTGGCGAATCGAGAACAGTCGGTTGCGGTACCGTGCCGCCTCCTCGAAGCGCTCGTTCGCCGATGCCTCGCGCATCCGCTCCGTCAGCTCGGCCTGGATGGTCTTCGTATCGCCCGAGAGGAAGCCGACGACGCCGTCGATGACCTCCGCGTAGCCCTCGTTCGAGATCGCGCCGATGCAGGGCGCGAAGCAGCGGTCGATGTGGAAGTCGAGGCAAGGGATCCCCGAGTGCCGCCCGGGGCGCGGCCCCTCGCAGGGGCGGAACCGGAAGACGCGGTTGAGGACGTCGAGCGTCTCGCGCACCTTCTTCGCATTCGCGAAGGGCCCGAAGTACACGGTCCCGCGACGATGCCGTTCCCGCGTGAACATGACGCGCGGGTACTCGTCGCTCACCGTCACCGCGATGTACGGGAACGACTTGTCGTCGCGCAGCCGGATATTGAACGGCGGTCGGTGGCGCTTGACGAGGTTCTGCTCGAGGTGGAGCGCCTCCGCCTCGGAGCGCGTGACGATGACCTCGACGTCGTCGACCCGCTCCGTCAGCTGAGCCGTTCCCATGCGCGTGTCTCCCCGCTGGAAGTAGCTGCGAACGCGAGGGCGGAGCGATTTCGCCTTACCGACGTAGAGCACGTCACCGGCCTCGTCGCGGAAGATGTAGACGCCCGAGCCCCGTGGGAGCGTCTGAAGCTTTCCTTCAAGGTTTTCACGCATTCCAGGGCTAGCGTATCCCCATGCGTTCAGCCCTCCTGGCCGCCTTCGGTGCCCTGATTGCACTCGTCGCGCCCTCGCTCGCACATGCCGGGCCTGGCCTGGTGGTGGGCGCGGTCGAGGACGACGTACGCGCCTCGACCCTCGTCGAGGCGAATGCCCGGATGGCCGATCTCCGGCTCTCGGGATTCCGTGCGGTGCGGGTCACGAGCTACTGGCGGCCCGGGCAGTCGGCGCCGAGCGACGCCGAGCTCGGCGTTCTCCGGAACGTCGCCGACGCAGGCCTGCAGAACGGCATCGCGGTCTTCGTCACCGTCATGAGCCCGGGCTCCGCCACGACGCCGCTGACCGACGAGGCGCGAGCGGACTTCGCGGCATATGCAGCCGCGATCGTCCGCGGGATCCCGTCGCTCGAGAACCTCATCGTGTGCAATGAGCCCAACCTCAACCGTTTCTGGCTCCCCCAGTTCAACGTGGACGGATCGAGCGCCGCGCCGGCGGCCTATCTCGCGCTCCTCGCAGAGACGTACGACGCCGTGAAAGCCGTGTCTCCGGAGGTGCGGATCTACGGAGGCGCCGTGTCCCCCCGTGGCACCGACCGCCCCAACGGCATCCGCCCAACGCACTCGCCGACGACGTTCATCCAGGGCCTCGGCGCCGCGTACCGGGCGAGCGGCCGCACGCGTCCGGTGATGGACGCACTGGCGATCCACCCGTACATGGACAACTCGAGCCAGCCGCCCACCACCACGCATCCACTCGGCACCAACATCACCATCGCGGACTACGACAAGCTCGTGGCACTGCTGCGGGACGCGTTCGACGGCACCGCTCAGAAGGGATCCGACCTCCCGATCTTCTACGGCGAGTTCGGGGTCGAGTCGGAGATCCCGCCGGCAAAGTCGTCGCTGTACACGGGCGAAGAGCCCACGACGACGAAACCCGTCAGCGAGTCGACGCAGGCCGCCTACTACCAGCAGGCACTCGCGCTCGCTTTCTGTCAACCGAACGTCGAGGGCATGCTGCTCTTCCTCTCGCGCGACGAGCGCAATCGCAGCGCCTGGCAGTCGGGGATCAACTACGTGGACGGGACGCCGAAGACGAGCCGAGCAGCCGTCACGAAGTCTCTCGACCGAACCGCCGGCGGCTCGGTCACGCGCTGCCCTGGCCTCCAGCTGCCCGTCCACACGTCGTACCTCCGCTTCGGAACACGTTCAGCAGCGAAGCGTGGTGTCTTCCGGACGAGCTTTCGCTGCGATCTCGACTGTCGCTACCTCGTGCGACTCGAGAGCGTCGCGACGCACGCGACGAGGCTCTCGGCCGACGGAGCTGCGCACGTGGGCGAGCTCGTCCAGGCCGATCTGGGGACGCGGCGGCTGAAGCCCGGCACGTACCGGTACACGCTCCGTCTCGTCCACCCCGTGAATCCGGCGCCGCCGACGGTCCGTATGGGACCGCGCTTCTCGCTGCCCTAGCTAGACGTCGGCGTCTTCGTACAGGCGCTCGCCATGATGGAGGCGGCGCGCGATGTCGAACGTCTGCCGTTGAGACCGCGTCGTCGTCGCGTGCGCGGCGAGGTAGCGGGCGGCCGCGAGGAGCGGGATCTCGGCCTCTTCCGTTCCGGCCAGCAGCTCGTGCTGGCGAACTCCCGCCTCGACGCACTGGATCGTGTGGAAGTTGCGGTTCTCCCGTACGAGCGCTGCGCCGAGCGCCGCGACGAGCCGCGCTGGATCCCCACCGGCTCCGAGATAGGACGCCACGAGCTGGCCCGCCTCGTCGACCTGCTGCTGACGGTCGAGGAGACCGGGCAGCACGTCGAGCAGTGCTCTCGGCTCGGCTCCCTCGTCCGGCGTCGGCAGCCGCGTCGCCGGCACGTTGAGGAACCGGTCGAGGTGAACGCTCATCGCCGCGTCGAAGACACCGCGCAGGAGCTCCTGCGACGGCGAACGCCGCAGCCCCTGCTCGACGGCGTTCGCGAACGTGAAGGTGTGGAGCGCGGTGTCCCAGTCTCCGAACTCGTTACTCGTCGGGAATCGCGCGATCCGCGTCGCGGCCGCGAGTGTCACGGCCGAGGCGAGCTCCACCTCCGTCGCTCCGTCCCGGAGCGCATCGAGCAGTGTGTCGGGTATCGCCGACGCCTCACCGTTCAGCACCGCGCCGACGAGGTCCTTCCGTCCCTGCCACGGCCCGTGCGGACGGCGTGCGACGAGCGCAGGGCCGAGCTCGGCGAACGCGTCCTCGAGCAGCGCGACGATGTCGACCGGGTTGCGCCACGCGTTCGCCTCTTCCATCCGCTCGGCGCCTGCGAGCTGCGCCGGCAACGCGGCGAGCACCGCCTCGGCGGCATCCCAGCCCGCGATGTCGAGCGCCTCGAGCGCTTTGTTCACGAAGTCGAGGGTGTGTCCGCCGTCGAGGTACCGGTGATCCGTCGCGGCCGCGAACAGCATGTCCGCGATCTCGGTCGGTGAGCCGCCTCTTCGGATCGCCGAGATCAG